>OGRO01000025.1_pt1 | contig 158649 bp, 170 predicted proteins | sample 1553451 | NCBI WGS metagenome assembly OGRO01 (sample SAMEA2580021, study PRJEB22360) | human gut metagenome | reverse complement strand
TCTTTCAAACCGATGGTTTAAGGAATAACCTTTCAACATATAATCTTTTAGAACAGAATTTGCCCAACGTCTGAAAAGTGTAGCGTTTTTTGAGTTTACCCGATAGCCTACCGATAGAATAGCGTCTAAGTTATAGACTTTTGTTTTATAGTTTTTTCCATCTGCGGCAGTTAGTTCCAAAATGGAACATACTGAATTTTCGTCTAACTCATTACTGGCAAAGATATTTTTTAGATGTTTGGTTATCGCTTGCCTCCCTGTTCCGAACAGTTCGGATATCTGTTGTTGTGTCAGCCATACGGTCTCATTTTCTAAACGGACTTCCAGACTTATAGCCCCTTCCGGTTGGTATAATACGATTTCACTCTTTTGTTCCATATCTGAATAGTTTTTGCAAATGTACATAAATAATTAAAAAACAGTGTCGAACTTCTGAATAATGGGATTGGCCTGCTCGATGTCGTGCGGCGTATATATATCCGTGATGAGAATAGAGGAATGCCGGGCTTGATCACGGACCGATATGTTATCGATTCGCGCCCGTAACATCGATGTCACCCCGGTATCTTTCAAGGAGTAGAATTTGTATGATGCCGGGAAATCGAGAGCTTTTCGGACAAAGCGAATCCAATAGTCCCGGAACTGTTTACTATCTCGGAAATCTTTACCGGGGATAAAACCGTTTGAGAATAGATAATAATTGCCCGGAAAAGAAAACACATTTAGGTCGACTAATAGTTTAAGCACCTTATTCGGCAACGTGATAACGGCATCTTTCCTGTTTTTGGAATTATCGGCATGTAGGCGGAGGGTTCCGCACTTAACCGAGAAGTCATTTATCTTTATCAAACTTATTTCTTTCGGCCGGACGAAACAATAAAATAAAAGATAGCAACCTAACAGATAATGCCGGTTATGGGTATTCAAATAGTCGAGTAGGCGGATAAGATCGTTTTCTTCTATAAGTTTCCGTTCTTTTTTGATACTCCGTTTGGAAATATTATCGATACCGTCGGTTAGCTTGTGTTCTGTATATCCATGTTTTAACAGCCACCCCGAAAATACTCGTAACCATGTCAGATAATTATTCCGAGTTTGCGGGCTGTTTTCACGTTCTATATAGATGTGGTCGAGGAACTCGGAGATATAAGATTTTGAAAGTTGATAAATGTAAGTGATCGGAGGCTTTTGCGAATCATTGTATTTGAGAAAGTTTCGTAAATACGAAACATAACCTATATAGGTATCTTGCCGAATGATCCCGTCGGAAAAAAGCCTGTCGATGTAGCTCCGGTATCTATTGCAAACGTCGGAAAACAAGGATAAACCTTTACTATTTCCGTTTTGGCTTATCCACGGATTCCAACCGATTCGGAGCTGGTTATGTAGACGGGTAATCAGGTCGGCGGCATACTTGCGCCGCTCTGAAATCTTTTCGATGTGATTTAACTTGATTCTTTTTAGCCGTAGCGCTCCGGCCAAAGGATCGAACGCTTTGAATCCGATATACCAGTCATTACCTTTTTTCCCGGTATAAAGTTTTGGAGGCGTATAAGAAATTACCTCCGAAGTCAGAAAATTTTTTTGAACAGACATTTTTTTTAAGAAGAGATTATTTTTCAAATCTCCCCTTGAATTAAACATCTCCCGTATTTCTCCCGGTCGTATTTAAACGACCAAACCTAACTTATTGAATTACAATAAGTTAGGTTAAAATCAGTCGGGGTGACAAGATTCGAACTTGCGACCACACGCCCCCCAGACGCGTTTATTTATATTATAATAATTTAATTATCAGTTTTATATTTGTCGTTTGTTTGTTATTTGCACGAAATTTGCACGGTTATTTTTGAAAAAAGCGAGAAGAAATTAGAAGTGACTATCAATTACAAGGAGCAGACAATCGAAATCATTTAAGTTTAACCAGCAGGGCGAAAACCCTATATAACACATAAGAGCAATGAAACATTCGTCTCGTGCGGTTTTATTTTCGCAATGTGGACGGGACGCTATAATTGTCCCGTATATTTTTATATAAATTAAAGAAAATCCCTTAGAATTTCTTCATCACTTAATTCATTAAAGCTCCTGTGATGATAGTCTAAGGAATAGCAAAGTAAATCCACAAATTCATCATGGGGCTTTGCCGGGAAACCGCACACTTCATCAATAAACGTGTCATTCCAATCCCCTCCAACAAGATATACCCTTCCGCTTTCCACATAAGGGGATGCAGCATTGAGTCTTGTTTCTTTGCTTTCTTTTGGAGAGGGAGTAGATACGACATTTAGATCGGTACTCTCATACAATTGGTCAATTACTGAAAGCCCGTTTGCTTTGGGTTCAATGCGAACGGAACTCCCTTTTCCGTAGCCATTATCTCGTACATAAGATGGAAGGAAACGACATAATTCGGGGAATTTCATATTAACTTTCTTGGCACATACAATGTATATGTTGTTACCAATCATACAAGAACCGAGTATACCTGTCGGGTCATTAGATGTTTTTTCCGTATACGCCGTATCGACAAAGAAAATTATAGGCTCGTCCATACGTTTCTTTTTGAAGTCAAACGCCGAAATACGACCGAACCATGCCTCTTTGATAATGTTCCCGCCTTCAATAGTCGGATGCTGTTGATATAACGCCGAAAAGAATCGCGGAGAACGTTTTTGTGCATCAAGAAGCCTTCCTAATGAATGGCGTTCTGGCCATAACGCTTCGCCTACCTCACGCGGATCAAAATCATTCCCATCATCAAGAGTCTCGCGTATAGCCGGGATTGAGAGCACCGTCCATTTATCGGCTTCTCTCTTCAATATGCGCCCAGCTAGGTCATCATCATGCCATCTCGTCATAATAAAAAGCTGCTTGCTCTCATTATGCAGACGAGTAAGTAATACGGACGTATACCAATCCCATACCCTTTCCCTATAAACAGGGGAATACGCCTCCATAGCATCTTTTACCGGGTCGTCAATAATGGCTATATCTACTGGCGTTCCAGTCAAAGAACCACCGACACCAACCGCCTTATAAAAACCTTTATGCCCCACCGTCTCAAACATATCCACATTGCGCAAATAACCTTTTACATTCGTCCTGACATTACTTCCATTAAGATAAGTATTGGGGAATATAGCTTGATACTCCTTGCTATCTATAATACGCTGAATAGAAAGCGAGAACTGTTCTGCAAGATTAGCACTATACGATGTACCAACGATTTTCAGATCAGGATTGCGCCCAAGAGCATACGCCGGAAAGGAGCGAGATATAATTTCCGATTTGCCATGCTGCGGGCTTACGAATACCATCAAATTCTTTATCTTGCCCTCCAAAAGTTTTTGGCAGTTGTCTGCTATAACCCTATGGAACCACTGTTGACTGTATTGCGGATTCATGTATGGGATGAACTTACACAAACGGTTTGGAGCGTCCATTCTCAATAACATCCGCTCCAACTCCAATTTCCTCTTAACTTGTGCATCAGTCAGTCTCATTCCTCACGCAATTTCTCCAAACGTTCTAGCTCATCTAGCATATCTTCACGGGACATTTCCTCTTCGGTCCTATTTATGTTCATTTCGGTCGGTGAATCAAACCCAAGCATCTTACAGATACGTTCAATAGCTTTTATTTTATCGTATAGCTCTATCTTCACATATTCAACGTCCACTATCTCCGGCTCATCGCTTGTGCCGATATTCTTCTTAAAAATCTTTGTGGAGATACTTTTTATTGCCGATTTTTCTTTCCGAGAAAGTTTTTCAAATTCTTTTCGCTCAATCCAAGTATTGTGCATATCAGCGATAGAAGAAAATGCTATACCGGACAATTCTTGAAGTATCCTTTCTTTGGTAATGTCTGATTTGCCTTTTTGTTCTTCTTGAAGTTCATTTACCCTTTGGGCTACCTTTGGGTTAGACAACAATTTGCAAGATTCTTCCCACACTTGTTTGTCTCTCATCTTCTCACATGAATAGGCACGACGATAAGCATCGGAAGCATTACCGCTTTCAATGTAATAATTGCAAAAGTTCTCTTGTTTGATTGTAAGTCCTTTCATGTTTTTTAGCTATGATAGGTTTAGCGACTGAACTGTTGTTAGCTTCCTCAGCGTCCTATTCAGTACTATCCACTGCAATGTAGCATCTACCAATTCCGCCATACCACCAAATTTGCGTGCCTTTCCAAGCTGTCAGATTGACCGCTACCAGCATAACGCATGGAATCGAACCCCACTCTTTGGCTGAAATGTAAAAATCTTCATTTTTTGTTCTTTTTACGGTGTAAATATATCAAAAGTGTATGAATTTCATGTATAATTCAACATTATTAACCTTAGAGGGCTATTATACGATTTACTAAATCGATATTTCCTAAGGCAGTATTTCGTAAGGCGGAGAATCGTAAGGCAAAATTCAGTTTAAAGTAAAATCCCCATATCTTCGCAAATTCTGAGAGTGAATTAAAAGTTTATAGTCCGAACACAGCCAAATGTTCTGGTGTTTCATTTGGACTTTCTTTTATTGTACCGATTATAAGCTCTACGTCTTCTAATTCTATAAACCCTAAATATTTCCATGTACTGAACTTGTCGGCACTTGCACTTTTTAATTTTGAACAATCCACAAAAGAATCATATTCAAGAAAAGAATATTTTGAACATTTTATAGGCATCTGCCAATCTCTAACAGATTGTGGAACATGCTGATTGATATTGGAATTTATGATTACTCCACCATATATGTTGCCGTCAGAATCAAATCCAAGTACGATAAAGAACTTGTGACGTGAAATATCTCCTTTCTTTGGGATTATGCCATTTTTCTGATTCATTTCAATACGAAAGACATTGCCCACTTTAATTGTGTTTCGGGTAATGTCTTTCATTGAATCTTCATCTAATAAATCAGATAGTTTTGTCATGACAATGCGTCTTCCAATTCTATTTGTTCCTTTATATATTCAAGTGTAGCCTCATCAGCACCTGAAGCCTTAGCCATACTGATAGAAGATATTGCTTTTGATCCTGTCTGATTGTATGCTTCATACCACGCACTGTCATGCGACTTATTTTTTAATTGGCTAAAAGTAAGATGAGCGTTTTCCTCTATCGAAGCGTTTAATGCTTCTATTTCAGATTGGGAAATATAATTCATATTTACTTCCGCCTTTGGTAACAGGACATTTGGCGCATCTTTACCGGCAAACTGGACATTGTCTGAGAAGAGTTTTAGCAAATCGGTGTTCGGAATATCGCCTCCTTTTACAACGTCATATAAATATGTGGGTACAGGTCCATAGTCAAGGGCGTAGAAACTATCCGATGTGATACGTGCTCCCCATTTTTCTAAATGCTTCAATTCTGCAAAATACAAAATCTTGAACAAATGGTAATAGTCAATACCACCTGTTTTTTGTAACACATATAGTGCTATTTGGATTAATTTTATTTGTTCGTATTTTGTCATTTTGAATGTTTATATGTTGCAAATGTATTTTATAAACGACATATATACAAGCATAAATAGGTGAAAAGTATGTTTTTAACATATTAAACGGATAAATTGGTGAAAGATGTTTCCCCAAAAGTTGTAGTAGAAAAGGTGAAAAGAAAGCGATGAAAAATTAATCTCACCGCTTTTTATATGCCTCAAAATAGATGTGTAAACAAATGCCAAATTAGAGTCGTACAAACATCAATTCTTTTCTTTCTTTTTAAAATCAAAGGAACTATCCGTATTTTATCGAGCAAACCACGAACAAGGCCATAGCTCCGAATATGGCACTTGCTATTGCGATGATGGTAGTTATAATCCATTTCCAGTCTATGGGATTGTGCAAGTTAGGATTGGTAGCAAGATAGATTTTCCCATATTTTGTCATGCGGACATCTTCAAGTTCATGCCCTTCGTTCCATAGCCCTTTGACAAGGCCCAATCTTTCCAGAGAGTCTACGCATGAAATGAATATATGGTGCGGATATGTGTTTGGGCAGACAATCCCGCTGCTGATTAAACGTAACACTTGCTTCTCCTGTTTTGATAGCTTGATTTGCTTCATGACCGTTTCTCTACAATGACAGCAAAAACTTATACGCTTTAAGATACTTGTTCAATCTCGGTAAGTCTTCCTCTATTATTTGAGGTAAACGGGTTACGTCCAAATTGTCCTCCAAGTCGTGCAGCTTTACTTGTCTTCCAATAGGATTCAATCTACACCGTTTTATGAAATCGTCATAGATCTCATCATCGTTACGAGTGACAGAAAGTATAGCATCCACAATATTATGAGGAAAGCCTTCCATTAGTAAATATTCAGCAGTAACTTCGGTATCTTCTATCGTGTCATGCAATAAAGCGACTATGCGCTCCTCATCTGTTTTGCATCGGTTTGCCACACGGATAGGGTGGAAGATGTAGGCTGCTCCAGCTTTATCGGTTTGTCCGCTATGGGCTTTGACGGCGATTTGAAGAGCTTTTTCTAATAGTGAATTTTTAGTACATGTCATATTCTGATTTAGGTATTTCTATACCTCCTAATATTATCTCACAAACGGTTTCATTTGACTGTGATATTTCTTTTTCACTACGTCCTCCTTTGTGCTTAATGAAAGCATTTGTCTTTCCATTTTCAAGGACAAGACGTATTGCAGATTCTTCAAAATCGTCTAAAATATAGACTTCTTCACCCGCTTGTAATTTTTTTTGTAGGATATTTGAGTTCATATTTATATGTAAAGATAATTATTTTTATCGGAAATGACTATAATATTCAATAGATTTTTCTACTATTTTTAGTGCTTCATTACTTGATTTATCGAGTATACGCCACTGCTCATAATATTTATGTCCGAGACCACCTTCCATTCCTGTCTCATTATGTATTTCTTCCCAACGTTTTTTACCAAGAATACGTTTCGCATCTTCCGGCCTTTCTTTTGCATAAATCATACGTTCCGTATTAACCTGTATTTCCGCAGTAAGACCATTTGTGGTTCTTATGTTTACGATGTTTCCACTATATCCCATGAATGATTCTGGTTTTTGCCTTTTAAGGCGTAAGAAGCCTTCCGTTTTGTGCAGCTCTTCTAACACATCTTCTATTCGGGACTTCGGAACGATTATGGTTGTTCTTACAGCATCTTTAATATCGTATGGAGTTATACCTTCTGTGATGACTTTTCTTGTGATAGAAGTTGTACTCTTGAAATTAATAGGCGTAACATAACCACCATTTTTTATTGCGATCCGTTCTGCTGTGGACTGTACTTCATCTCCCACTGATGATGCTCGTTTTACAATTTCCGAAATGGAACTTTCAACTGTTATTTTCTGATAAACGGATTTATTATCACGCAAAAAGTATGGTAAAGTATTACGTTTTTTTGCTGTGCTGATGCGCTCTTGATTATCTAATACCCACTTTTTGAAAGCGTCCGGTACATCTTTAACTTCGTTCACGCTTGCTGTCGTGGCTTCACTCCGACCGTCCCATTCCCAAAATTCTTCTTCCGTCTTTAAAATGGGTATCTTGTAACATCTGCAAAGGGGATGCCAACCGGTCCATTGGAAGTCTTTCGGGTATTTTCCAGCTAGTATATCGCAAATGTCTTGAAAAGGCTTTCCGTTGCAAGTATGGTTGTTGCTTAATTTGATTTCATACCCCACAACGAAGTCCATCTGTTGCCAGCGTAGGTTTTCTGCTTGGCGGTATGCCATATTGATTTCGGAAGCAGCCAAACGGATAGAACGATACTCGCAATCCATTGATCGTGATGCTTTTCCGAACCTTTCCTTGTAATCCTTTTGCAGTTGTGGAAAATCGAGCAGATATTTGGAGATTTGTTTACTTAATATGATTGCACTCGTGCCTTTCTGAATAGCACATGATATAGCCTCTTCAAGTTCCTGCTTATACAGAGTTGATTGATTCCACAACTTATCTGAGATGGTAAATCCTTTATCCTTACGTTGCTGGAACGCTTTCAATGCATCATTATTGGGCTGGTATAGGATTTCGTAATTCTTCTTGCCTATGGTAGCACCATAAGTTTGCAATACTTTGTTAGCAAGTAGGTCTTGAACTTCGTTGCTGTTTTTCCATTCTTCAGAAGTGCCACTATATATTACAGCTCCGATGTCCTCAACGAACCTTTCTTGTAAGTCTCTTATCCGTTTTCTTGTTTGGGGATAATCCGACCACATAAACGGCCTATCACTATCAATAGTAAAATCGGTAATTCCGACTATTTTAGCCGCCTCTAAATTCAAATCCTCGTATATGGATTCCACAAGCATGACGTACTTGGCGAGCCGTTTATTCAGTTCGCTGTACTTGCGTTTTTGATTTGGAGTTTTCGGCTTTGCCATTGCGTATTATTTATTTTCAACCCTGTCAGGTGATATACAGACCGTCTTTCTCTTGAAAACTGATATTCTCCATAATTATCTAATTAAATTGCTGACTCTCCGAATATATTGTTGACCCTGCTTTGAGAAGTGCTAGCCTCTTCTTGCTGTATCTGTTCCAACGTAGCTTGTGCGTCATTGCTATAACCTGCCTGTTGGATAGATTCAAGCTGTGACATGACTGGTTTTCCGCCATTAAGTTTCAATAAGCGATCTGCTGTGGCATCTTCATCTTGTTGTATGAAGGGTGTAATGATATGTTCAATCTCTATATTATCAATTTCTCTTGCCCATGATGTGTTCATGTGCTTTAAAAATTCTTTGATGACACTTGCCTCACGCTCGAAAAGCTCAATCCATGAGCCGCTTTCGTCACCAACCTTTAAGTGTGCATCGGTCAAAAGCATTTGTCTGGCATCATAACCTATGTTCCCCAAAGACTTCATGTTGTCAAAAGAAACGTCCGGCATCTGCGATTGCATCCAATAGAGTTTAAGAAGGGTTTCCACGTGATACTTCAATGCCTCGATAGATTGCGCCCACGATACATACGATACATCTCCATTTTGTTCCACACGGTAAACTCTACGGCTTTCTCCCTTATCTTCTTTGCCTTGTATACCACCGGCTATTTTCAAAATTGGTGCTGAATTATAGGCAATCACGTCGGAGTTACGAGAAAGTGTATATTCCAATTCTTTGCGAATACGAGTTAATCCGTGGTATATAGGTACAGGCCTAAGTGCGTATGCGCCGGGTATTTTCATTAACCGTATCTGTTCAACAGTGCCGACAGGCTCCCAGCCCTTACCATTTTGTTTCCATTTATAATGTTTGTCTGATGTGTAAGTCTCAAAATAAGTAATTTCTTCGTCCTTTACCTTTTTTGTGTATTCAAAGGACATTGCAAGCATATCGTCAAGTTCGTCAATCAATGGATATAGTTTTACGCCCTCCATCGGTGAGTATGTCTTGCATTTTAGCTTATACTTACTATTAAACCCATATAATGTATTGGGCTTTTCTACTACATACCAAATTGTGAAGATTTCGCATGATGCGAAATACGCATTTGCACGTTTAATATTTTCTGTATCGATTCGGGCATACTTGTAAATTGACTCTATAGCCTTTGCTATCTGTTGGCGGACTTCAAATCCTTCTGTGTTGTGATAGATACGTTTTACAGGAATAGCAAACATGAACTCGGTCATACGCTTTGTAAGCAGCTTTTCAAGGCCAATGTAAATGCGTGATGCTTCTTCTTTTGTCCCGTCTTTGCGTATTTTATCTTTTCTTGTTATAGTATCTTTGGCTATTTCATGGAATGATGGTTCATACGCTTTAATAAGAATTTCCCATGAAGGAACACAAACGGATTTTCTTTTTAAGTCATTGATAATATTATCAACGGGTCGGGCACTGTCTAATATAGTGGTTATTTCGTCCATGATTGTACAATTGTGCAGTGCATCTTCACACTGTGTATTTATTATTGATTTCTAAGGAATTTGTTTACAAAATATACTTGTCCTTTTCCGGTTATTTTCGGTGTTATAGTGGTATGTAATACTCCACCATTACCAGACCGTACTCCTTTTTTCAACTCAAATAATCCTTGTTCAATATATTGCTGATTGGGGATATTGTACCGTTCACCATGTTTCCCAAGATATCCGTTTTCACGCAGCCATGCGAATAACCGCTTTTCTCCGATTGGATAACCGTTCTGAGCAATTAATTTAGCAAGCTCTCCAATCAAGCAAGAAGTATTAGAAGATTGAACAGCATTCGTAAATGCAATTGATGGTGCGGCTTCAGCTACTTTTTTTTCTGCTTCAATGCGCTTTTGGCGTTCTTCTTTAATTTGGGTAGCAAGTTTAATTAAATAATCTGGAGATAAAAGAGCCTTTTCTAGCGTTTCGTTTGTCAGGTATACACCATGTTTTCGGATAGAAGGGAGAACTTCACTTGTCACCCATTTGCGAAACGGCTTTGCTTTTTCGCTTTCACTGCGAATTATCACATCATATAAACCGCTTTCTGTTATAAATGTAACTTGTTGATTCCTACCTAACGAATCTATGGTGTCCATTTGGCGGACATCATCTTCTTCAAGTCTTGACCTGACATTTCTTGCGTTAGTAATGCCTATAACACGGCACACATCCGCCAAGCAAAACAATGGATCGTTACCCTCACTCATCGCAATTCTTACTTTTCCGAATTGCTCATTCTCAAAAATTTTAATTTCGTCCATAGTCATGTTTCGTATTACTTCATACGATTTTTTTTCAAAAATAGTAAAAGTGAATGAATTTCATTCACTTTTAAAACTAAATTTGTTTAATCTACTATATTTGAAAGTTTTAGTGTTCTCTCGTATTCTCCTTTCATAATCGTGTTTTCATGACATTATCAGTAATTTTGTTTCCTGTGCTATCAAATACTTCTATAGTTGGTCTACCTCCGTTATCAATAGGAGAAATGGTCTCTGATGTTTCATATAAAGTTTCTCCGTCTGTAACCATTATCTGCTTGTCATCTTCAAAACAAAGTACATCTTCACCTCCCCATGATTTTATTATTTCTAACGCTTTTTTATAACTTTCCGCTTCGATAGAAAACTGAGTACGCTCCCAACATGTTACTTTGCGGTCTTGATAAAAATCAAATGTGTTCATTGCTCTTATGTAATATATCTTATTTTATTTCACTTATTGTAAGTTCTGGATATTCAGCACCTCTTGCATTTTCCAAAAAAATCATTGTGTTGCAAAAATCAACTGCTTCTTCGTATGTTGCAAACTTAAATGTTACACTTGAACCTTTCTTTGATACTTGGTATTTCATCGTTTTTGTCTTTTGATTGTTAGTAATATTGGTTTCTTTTAGTATTGTAAAGATACTCATTATCAGTGATTTAACCAAATATTTATGACCTTATTTTGCTCATAATCAATAGTTTAACTTTTGCTAATTTTGAAGTTCCTGTTTATATCCTGCTTCGTACCATTATAAAATCTCATCATGTTTATTCTTGTGCCAATTTTTTGCTTAATATTTTCCTTTTTGAGTTGTTCACCCCATTGAGTGGCTTCCTCAATGACACTCTTGCAATGTTTCTTCTCCCAATTCTCGCAGAAAGGATATGACTTGTATATACTCTCAATCATATTTCAAACAATTTTTTATAACTCATTTTATTCCTAATTTTCATCAAATATGCTTTCGATTTTCTCGTTCACCCTGTCGCATGTATCTCCAAAGGAAATGGAAAAAGATTCGTCGCCTACACGGTCTATGATGGATCGCAGGTCACGGGCGATGTGGTTGAACGCTCTCAGTTCTTCCAGCATAGGAAGGGTAACAGTGCCGTCATATTTTTTCAGTAGTGAGAGCAAATCGACAGCGGAGGATTCTGCAATGTCGGCCAACACGGGAATTTTTCTCAGGAGGCGATTACATTTTTCCTTGTCCTCTTTGCTCATGGTGTCGGTGATTGTTTTTGCCGGGACTTGCTCACGGGTTTGCAGGAGTCGGTCGTATTGTCTTCGCAAGTTGTCAAACAATGCGAAGTCTCCCCTTCTCAGAGCCTTCTCCATCTTCCGGCTGTACTCCTCTTTCAATATTTCAATGTTCATATCAAAACAATTTTAACTGTTCAACTTTATTTTCAATCTTAACTATCTCTTCAATGATTCGTTTCATTATTTATTGGCTTATATAATTTTATAAGGTTTATAAAATAAAAAAGCTATCTCAAATTTTATTTTGAGATAGCATCGGAAAAAAAGGGAATCTGCCCGTAGGCAGCTCTATACCTAAAAAAGAGGGTGATTATACCTTTTTATATTTCCCTTTAAGGTCGGTTTCATAAACATCTACGACCTTATCGGCAAGTACACTAAGATCTCTTGACATGCTACGATTCCTCGGTGGATAGCCTTTATGGAATTTTACTACATTAATTTTTGTCATATTGTCTTTAACAAACCTTATTGCTTCTGAATAATCGTAGTCTCCACTGACAAGAATAATTTTATCACATTTTTTACCAACACTAAGGGAAATCATTTTCACAGCTAGTGAAATATCAACTCCTTTTTCACCAACATAAGTATGTTTATATGGATCAATTTTTAAAACTCCTGTTTTAACCATTTCTATATTATCATGTTCAAGACATAATTGATCGTAGGCATATTCTATATTGGCAAATTTCTCCTTTTGCTTTTTAATCCATTCCAAAATTGAAGAGCATTCACTATTCACACTATCTTGTACTGTCTTAGGTATAGCGGAAAATTTACCATTTTTATAATTTTCAAGATGGGTCCTATATTTCTTGTATACAATTGAATTACGAATATTGGTTTCCGTATAATACGTATCAAGTATTTTGGCTGGCCTGAACCAATAGGCTCGTATAAGTTCTTCTCCGGCATCAATCATTGAATTGAATAATACCGTCCAATCAACTTCTTTCTCTATAATACTCATCTCTTGCAGACTATAATACAGGTTCTGCCCATCTACTAAAACTACTACTGTCTTTGCCATAAATGAAATAATAAAAATAAAGAAAGCCATCCCACAATAGATGGCTTAGTATAAATCTGGCATAATGCCCATTGTAATCGCGCTTAATGCGCATGTTCAAGGTTCAAGGTAAAACCCTTAAATTTTCATATCAAACGATATGACGTTGCAAATATACGTATTCCAGTTAATAAAACAATCATTTTTAATGCCTTTATTTGTTAAAATATATATATCAGATTTATTCGTCTTACATAATTATTTCAATATCAACTCTCTTGGTTCTTTGTCTTCCCATTTTACTTCCGGGAATAAACTGTCACTTAATACAACAACAGTAGTATTTTTGTCTCTAAATCCCCATGTATACTTACGTTTAAATGGTTTAGTTGAGTACATAAACAATTTTCCACTTTCGTCTCTTGCTATCCACATAACTTACTCCTCCCACTCGATTTTAATAGTTGTGATGTAATCTTTTTCTATTTCTCCATCTTCAAGAGCTTCTTTTTCTGTTGGATAAACACAACAAACTGTATCCTCGAAATCTTTAAAGATATTCAACCACCCCTCTTTCTTCCGGGTGAACATCATGAGGTCGTATTTATTGTGATTGATTATATTCTCATTACAAATTCCGTCTAAGGTATAATCAATAACCTCCTCACATTCTGCATTTTTCGAATCAACTACAAGAGCAATAATGGGGCAATCTTCACCATGTCTATCAAAGGAAATAATCCTTGCCTTTCTTCCGTCTCTTGTACATACTGGCTTACCAGCTTTGGCTGCTTCAAGGTCAAACTTTTTTAAGTTGAGTTTTTCTTCTTCCATATCTTCTTTGTTTTGTTTGATTTCTACATAAATTTCATGTCCGCAACACAAATCATTGTCTGCTTTATCACATCCGGGAGATTCAAAACAACATCCATTACATGAATATCTATCGGTTGTTAAAATCTTTTGCACTAATTTACCATCTAACATTGTAGGCTCTCCGACCTTTTCAAGTTTCTTGAAGATTACAGACTTTTTGTCACTTCTATAAGTTCCACTACCTTTATCAAGGTCACAATTACCTATGACATTAAAAGAACATAATTCACAAACAGTGGCACAATCATATTGTTTTGGTTGCTCTACACACTGATACCACTCACCGTTGTACTCAAATATTTCTCCTACTTTTCTTTCCATATCTTATCTGTTTTTTTTAATTTTTCAAATTCCATTATCTCTTTATCCCATAGTTTGGCCGCAAAATGCTCTAACTGGCAGCCTTTGGATTTTTCCCAACCGGGGCAAAGACATATATCATCGCACTCCATAAGTGCCTTTATATCGTTTCCCAGAAGTTCATGATAGGGTTTGTCCAAATCGGGGTTAACACCGAAGTCTATCGGTGTGACGACATGGTAGCCTTTCATTTCGAGTACTCCCGAAACATATAGTATTTCACTTTCAACTTCGTCGAAGTCCCTGCCGGTAATGGGTAGGGAGATGTAGATTTTCTTTTTACTCATAATACAACAATGTTAACTAAACTATTAAAAGAGTTAATTTGATATTTGATAACTAAATATCGAAGTATATTTGCATCGAACTTGATTCGGAACATTAACACCTCCGATCCGGCGAACTGTCATTCGCCATCATCTTGTCCATTCTCGTGTGAGAAAGACATTAAGCCCAATGTCCTGTAACTTTGGGCTTTTTTAGTTGCACTTGACAGGGTGCAGCTTATAGCTTGTCGATACAGGTCGGCAGGCAGAACGGATCGGAGGTGTTAATGTGAAAGATCAAGTTCAAAATGAAAGTGGGAAAATCCGCATATTCTGCCGTTATATCATCAAGAACGGTAAAAAGATTTACCCTAAAAGGTCATCGCCTCCATCTTTCTTAGGAGCAGCAGCCAAAAACAGCAGTTTCATGGCTTTAAGTTTAGAAAACGGCTCGTTTTTTAATTCTTCATGAGAATCCCGCCACTCCTCAAAAAGTTGGAGCATATAATCAAATCCCTTTATTTTATCTACTTCCATAATAACCACAGAACTTACAATAAACACTACTATCTTCGTTGACAACCAAACTCATGGGTTTGTCCTTCCAATATGCTGATTTATACCAACGATGTGCAGCAGAACAGTCCTCCGGTTGTGGTTTCATTATCCGCCTTGTCTGAGTTTTTCTACCTTCAAGTACGGCTTGTGTGAGTCCGTTTTTATCATTGAACATTATTTTCTTCATATCTTATTCCTCCTTTATAATTTCTTTCATGAAACAAATCCAGTGTGTATTAGAACGTTTGCCGGATATATGCCCGAATATTGGTTTTTCAGGTGTGAGTTTGAGAACTTCCGACACTTTGATGTCGGTCTCGTTCCATTTGAAAATCAAAAATCCTCCGGGTTTCAGGACTCGAAAACATTCTTTAAATCCCTTTGCCAGCATATCACGCCAATCTGAATACAGAGCTCCGTATTTAATTTGTTGGTAGCCTGTTGGCGATGCTTTTTCGTTCAAACGTCCGTACATATCTGCCATCTTTGACTTTCCAGTATTCCTTAATAAGTGAGGCGGATCGAAAACTACCATTGAAAAAGATTTATCCTCGTAGGGCATATTTGTAAAGTCGGCTTGTATGTCGGGATTTACTTAATCTACCATCGCATAAATGAGTAGAGACCTTTCGAATGTCTTGAAAAAGAACTCTTTCGTCATGTTTGTCGAAGTAGAACATCTTTCCCCCACAACAGGCATCTAATATCGTTTTTCTCATTGCTATTCCTCCTGTTTATTTGGTAACAAGTCTTCTACATATGCCCATTTTGAATACCCCTGTAATGTTTTTTCAAGAAAACCAATTCCAATGGTATGATGACATGTTTCCATAATTCCGTTGTGACATAATACAGCCAAATAACCACTTTTCGTAGGCATATCGGCAGTAGTATGCCACACTGAATTTATCCGCCAGTTTGCACCATGCTCGAAAGCATCAGCTACTGCGTACTTATCAAAATCTCCAAAGACACAAGATGGGGTTGCTGTTTTGGCATATTCTAATGACCTTTTTTCAATATCTTCTATTTTCATTGTTTATCAATTTTTCTCATTAACTTCAACTAGATGACTGTCTATTTCCTCTATAACCTCAATAGCCGCTTGTAAGAATGCTTTATTAGTTGTACGGATATATCCTGATCCGAACTTACCTATCTTGTATTTGTCTGCCGTAAAAACGATATATTGCTTTGCAAACAGAATGTTGATACAGCATTTTAATCGTTCAATCATTGCTCTCCTCCTTTCATAAGTTCGGTTTCTCCCATATCTGTATGATTTTTATAATTATTGAAATAAACTGACTTGTATTCTTTTCAAGACCTTTTCATTTGCGTCGTTATAAAATTGCTTGTTGACCTCGAAGCCATATGCCTTTCTACCCAATGAGGCTGCCGCATACAGGGTCGTGCCGCTTCCTGCGCACGGGTCGATGACAACATCGCCCTTGTCCGTGAATATCTCTATCAACCGTTTGAGGAGCGGGACAGGTTTCTGGCAAGGGTGGCATTTGGGCGTGGTGTTGTCCCTCACCCAGTCGAAGCAGTTGAAAATCATTCTCCCGTTGTTGTTGAATTTGGGCAACTTGTCCCGATAAAGGATAAGACCGTATTCGCAGTTGCCGACGACCTTCATGTTTGCTTTCAACACTTGCGCAGAGAAGTCCTTGCGGAAAACCAGCGGTATGTAGTGATTTAACCCGTATTTGCGGCCTAACTCTATGAATTTGAACTGTTGTTCGTATTCGCAGAACAGTATCATGCAGGGGGATTTGCCAGCTTCTTTCGGCTCTTTCACGAGCATTTTTGAACAGAAGTGCATGAACTCGGCCGGACGAAACTCGCTGTCGGACGAGAAGAATTGTTTGCCTGCCAATGCGCTCTCGCCGTTCTTGTTGTCTCCGTCGATATACCATGCGGGGTTGCTGGCGTAGGCGTTATTCGCCAAATTATACGGCACATCTGCTATAATCAGCTGCGCTTTTGGCAGACCATAGACTTTATAATTCTGGAATGAGTCGTTGTAAAGCTCTATGTCTTTCATACTTAACTTTCCTTTTTGCTGTAATTCTCAATTTGTTTTAATAATTTGGACAGTACACGGCAGTCTCGAATAGTCTTACCCGTAGCCTAATTACTGTATGATCTACATCTAACAACCCTATCCTCATAAGTCACTGAGATTAAAAGTTTTTATTTCCTCCTCGGTGAACCAATATTTGACTTTGAGAGGCCTTATGCTGTAAAGCATTTCGTCGTAGCTATTCCTATTGTATATCTCGTCTAATCGGCTATATAGTTGCTTAGCTCTGTCTATGTCTTCATAGATAACTCGCTGAACTTCTTCATGGGAACAGTTGATAATATGCTTCGAGAAAACATATACTCGGTCATTCCTTATGTCAAGATAAATAAATATTACAAGCGTAATAAAAAGAATGGCTAATCCCGCTATCAATGTTATTTCCATGTCATTTCTCCTTTCTTAATTTTGCTTCAAATCATTCATTTCATATCCCATGTTAAACAGCCATTTGAGCTCTTCCCATTCCTCGAAGGTGAGGCTGGTGGTTCTGCTTCGTTCCCATTCCCGTTCCTTTTCCTCCTGCCTTTTCTTGTCCTCATAGAACCGCAATAGTTTCTCTCTGTCGGCTCTGAACTCTCGAAGAGACCTTGTTATCACCATAGGGTCGAAAACTCCGTAGAACGTCCCGTAAAGCCCTTGCTTGAACCGCTGAAAGAATACCATGAACTCGGTGAGCTTGAAATCGCCATAGCCGGAGATGATGATACGGGCTATCTCCTCATACTCCTTTTCCGTCATTCCGTCCTTTCGGACTCCCGAAAATTCGGCGAGGTCGAGAAGCTGTATTTCCAGCCACGACTCGGCAATGTGGCTCCCGAACGTCCTCGATACACGGGCTATGCTCGGAGCTTTGCCGATAAGGCAGCGTTCGAGGCTCTGGCAATAACGGCTTTGCTTGTCGGGGCTAAAAAGGCAGAGCAGATTCTCCCCCGTCTTGTAGGCTGCCAGTATCTCCTGCTGCCAGCTTGGCGGCGATGGCTTCTGCAAACTCTGCATATCGCTCCTGTTTGGTCTTGGAATTAGGTTTTTGATGGATTCCGGATTGCTCATCTCGTGCTCGTTTTAATTCGATCCTTAACCAGTTGGCAAAGTGTTTTTGTGCATCGCTGACGCTTTTTCTTGAAATACCCTCGTTTTGAAGTTTACGGATATATGCCTCGATATAGAACCTTGATTCGCTCTCGTCGATGTGGTTGTTCATCGATAGCGTTTCTATCCACGTTTGATTTGAGAGTAGTTCTTCACGCAGTTCTGTCAGTGGCTTGTCAACGTCTTTGCCAAAATCTTCTTCTTTTTCTTTGCTTCTCGATAGAGAAGTTTCTTTTAAATCATTATCATTTTCATTATCATTATCATTTAAGCCCCCACTGGCTCGTTTGGCTCCCACTGGGTTATTTGGGGTCGAGTGGCTCGTTTGGCTCCCACTGGACTTTGATTTAACCGTTTCAGAGTTTTTGTCATTACCTCCTTTACGCCCGTTGTTCCGGTTTCTCTCGACAATGCCCTGATATTTGAGTTCATCTATCTCGAATTGATTCTTGAAAAACTCAAATGCCATTTCAATGTCCTCCTCTACCGTAACCTCCTCGCCAAGTTGATATTTGAATATTGCTCGAAACAGCCTGCCCAGTTGTTTGTCAGATAATCTCGATATGGGTTTATAAAATGGTTTATAAATCAAAAAGCTGTCTTTCATTTATTCCTAATATTGATAGTTATTCTCTTTTCGTATCATACTTTTCAATTATCATAATTCCTTCTTCTGTTTTATCTCCGTAAACGATATGACAGCCAAACTCATGAACCAATATATCCAAATCTTCTATGGTTTCTATCTCTGTATAGAGATTAAGGGTATTGGTATCTATCATTTCCCTTATAACTGGCAATCTTGACTCAAACAATGAATCTTCTAAACTTCTTAGATAGATGTCTCCTCGTTTAAAGGTATTCATGCTCGATGTTATTAATTTCACCTTTAATGTTTTTGATTTATCGGGATCGTCATTATAATAAAAACGAGCTGACGATAATTGATTGAAATTAACAATAACATGATTATCTTCTTGGAATTTCTTTATTCTATTATGAATATCTACATATTGATCATAGTTGATAATAGACTTTATAAAAAGGTATTCCAAACATAAATCAGATATAACTAATTTTTCTCTGTTTAATTTGTCTTCCGATTCCATATTAAGTTTCAGTAATTGAAAATGCCCACCCGTTCAGGGTCTTGTGCTTGTCAATCTCACCGGTTTTGCATAGCTCGTTTATCTCGGATTTGAGTGACCGTATAACCACCGACTGTATTTCGGTAAAGCTCGCTATGGAGGGCTCCTTGTTATTCTTTTTCTTTTCCTCGATAATGGAGGATATAACTTGCTTGGCTATAATCATGGCTATTCTTGTTTTAACAATTCTGGGTTATGAGAATACAGCCGGCAGGTACTTGTGCCGGTAAACGTTTTTCAGATAGGTTATCATTTGGTCGTAGCTCTTGATAAAGCCCTCGTTGATAAGGTCGGCGACTTTTCTTTCCAGCTCGTACAATTCCCGCTGTTTCTTTTCTTCGCCGTATTGGTTGCGGATATTCCTTTCATGCTCGTTGAACACAATCCAGTTCAACGCTTCGCCTACTTTCTGCATGGCTTGGGGCATGAAGTCTTTCCGAACGATCTTTGAAACGGCAGAGCCTAGTTTGTTGTAGGCATCGCCGGCTTCATTGCGATACTTTATCATTTCGTCATAGACGAATTTGAGAACGTCGTACTTGAAGCTGGGGTTTATCCACATTGCAAAATCGATGAATAGCATCGGGTGCATCCATGTGCCGGAGTTGTCGCCTCTGGAAGCTCTCGATTTTACATATACCATTTTTGGGGTATGTAAATTCTCTCGCTCCATTATGGTGGAAATAAACTCCTTTGATTTCTCGGAATTGAAATAATTTTCCATCTTTCTCTCTGAGATAGATTTGCAATTCCACTGCTTCAACAGCTCGGTCGCATTAAAAAATCCGTCTTTGGTACGCTGGGTGACGTTAAATTCACCTAGCTTTCTTTTCATCAGTTGGTTCGTTTTCATAGCGTATTCTCTTTGTTGATTTTTGATTCGACTACCTTGTACCTCATGGGCAATTCGGAACAGGTGATAGCGAGAAGGGCTGCGTCCCTTTCTTCTTGGTTACTGCGGGGGCTGTTAAACTCTATACCGCTCATATCGCACAACCGCTTCAATTCCTCATGGGTGATCTTGCCGTCTTTCCCTTGCCAGCACTTGCGCAACGGGGATTGCTCCATGACTTGTATTCCGTAATGGAGCAACGTCTCGACTATCTTACGGCCTGTCTCTTGGTTGCGGCCTACGTGCTCGCCTTTCTTGGCTGCGCTCGCCCGTGTGTCTTTCGGGGACAAGTGCCAGTTGGATTTGTTTTTCCAACCCGCCTCGACATATACCACGGTGGCATGGCCGAGTTCCGCACCTTCGAACGCCACCGAACGGACGATTTCCAACAACTCCGGGAACGGGTGGCTGTTAACCGTCAGCTTCATGTCGTACTGTCCAAGTATGGCAAGTCCGCTACGCTCAACATCGGGGTCTATGCCTATCACTACGTCGTATTTGAGTTTTCTGTTGTATGCTGCTTGTTCTTCCATTATATTTTGTCTTTTTTGTTCGGCAGGCGGGATTCGAACCCGCATGATTGTTGTGCTGCTCACTTACATCTTTTATCGCCTACTATGAATAAGGCTCGCTGTTGTAGGTTTTGGTTCCTGTCTTTTAAACTTGTTTACCTTCTTGCTGGTCTCCTTTTCGCCAACCTGTCTCCAAACGGTCATTTCCTACCGTCCTCAGCTTAGAGCATCAATCTACTGCTTAATAGCGTCTACCTTTCCGCCACTGCCGATACCAACTAAAACACTTATGGCTAATTTCTCCCCGCAGTTCCTTCCTCCGTATGGTGCTCGACCACGTACCCGGATCGGCTTACGGGAATGTCTCACATTATGCTCCTATATCAGGTCTATGATTTTTGTCTTTTGAATCGCATCGAGCCGCATGTCGTTAAGACCTTGTCTCATGTGTTCTTGCATGAGGCGGTTGGCTTCGGTGATGTCTTTGGCGCAAACGAGGTTGTAGTACTTCGTTTCCTTTTCATTGCCGTTGTCATCGATGAATATGTCTATCAACGTGGCCTTGTAGAAAGGCTTGCCTTCTTCCTTCTCGTTGACTATCTCGACAACATTCGAGCGGGTGATAGAGAATACATCGCAATTTCCGTTGTATTGTTCCAGTCCGTTGGCTTCGGCCTCGGCGAACAGTTCGACATCGGTGATGAAGTGTTCGATGACTTCTTTCATCTCTCCTTTGCTGTTCTCTTTTTCTACTTTCAGTTTGATTTCGTAAAACATCTCTTTTATTTTTTATCGGTTAAAACTTCTTTTAACTTGGGATTACATGCTGCATAACGGCGGACATCAAAGTCACTATCCTTTGTCAGCTTAGTGAGTACCTCGACGGACGTGTTGGGATTACATGCCACGCTAACGCGGACAGCCCAGTGACTATCCTTTGCCAATTCAATCAATACTTCTAAGGGTGTGTTGAGATTACATGCCGCATAACGGCGGACAACCCAGTGGCTATCCTTCGCTAATTCTGCGAGCACATCGACGGGCATATTGGGATTACATGCTGCATAACGGCGGACAACCCAGTCGCTGTCCTTTTCCAGTTCAATGAGCACATCGACGGGGGTGTTGGAATTACATGCCACTCTACGGCGTACAACAATGTCGCTATCCTTTGCCAACTCCATGAGCACATCGACGGGAGTGTTGGGGTTTCTTGCCACGCTAACGCGGACATCACAGTCGCTATTTAAGATCTCATTTTTGTCCATTGTATTTCTTATTTAATTGTCTGACTTTATTTCTCATCAATCTTGCCAGCTCTTTATGCCGGTAGTCGTCGGACTTTTCCAACGCTTTTGCAGCTCTTTCCAGCAGGCTGACGATTGACTGTATTTCATAGTCTTTCATGAATTGATTATTTCATTGATTAATTCATCGGCTTCGCATATCCTTTCGGCTATCTTCTTGAAGGTGTTGTCATCTGGATATATCCGTCTGATAAACATGGAGGGTTTCTCGAACGGGTTATATACGATGAAATCGCACCAATAGGCTTCAACGCACATGAGTTCGGACATGATTTGGTAATAGTACTTAGGCTCCGTGGACAGGAGGGTATCGTTATCCTTTATCTTGTGGAAGTATTTGGCATATGTGGCTGTTCCCACGCTTTTTATCTCGATTACCCCTTTCTCCCGCTTATTCTCATCGTAATAATATCCGTCGGGGCTGGCTGCGAAATGGGCGATGGTGGGGTGTTTGCACAGTCCTACCTCGACGACACGTCGTCCTGTTTTCAACTCGTATAGTCTGCGTGCGTCGGGTTCCTGCTCTGCTCCCCATCGCATCTGTTTCGAGGATATGTCGGTTTGATAGAGGTAACTTTCGAAAACCTCGTCGTCCTCGAACAGCAGGGGATTGAGCATGCGCTCTCCGGCTACTTGGTAGATATAGTTCATGGCGCATTCCCCGAACCCGTTGCCGCTTCGGTTCGTTTTCATCAGGTCGCCTATGCGGCTGCCCGTGAAACAACCGAGTCGCTTCCTGTACCATTCAAGAGTCCTTTGCGCTTCCATCACTCAAACAGCCCTTGTCCGTTGACATTTTCAGATTCCGGTTGCTCGACTGCTTCGACGGTCATCTCCCTCAGACGGTCGGTCGCCGTATCGTTGTCGACATATTCGATTTCCACTTCGTCCACGCTGGTGTCTTGCTGTGTCAAATCTCCCTTTATCGTGGCTTGGTCGAAAGTGATAGCCCGTTGCATTTCTATCGATTTGGGAGCATATTTGGCGAGAAGAAGTTTTAAAACCGTTTTTCGTGCCATCGTGTCGAAGTCGTCTTTCCATACTCCGAACCCTTTCTTGTAGGATTGGGAATACTTCTTGGCATGCGCCTCGACTTCCCCTACTGTCATGTAGTGTGTTTTCTCGAACCCGTTCACAAGCCGGAAATAGGCCATATAGCCGATGACCTTGTCGGAGGTCTTTGAATCCTCGTCGAAGATGTATTCGCCCGTGAATTTGTTTTTCTTGACGAGCTGACCCTCATATACCACTTCGTCTATGAGAGAGGAGAATTGTCCGCTTCTGAGGCATAGCTCTATCAGTCCCTTGTACATAAGCTGGAATTGTGCTACTGTCGTCCTCAGCTTGGAGTCGTAATAGGGAACGATGGCCGATAGACCCAAGTTGCTATTGATAGGCAAGTCGAGCGTGGCGGCTATTACCGCCGAGTTGAGTATGCTTTGGGGATCGGCCGTTTGGAGCATGGTGTTTCCGTTGACGGCTGAAATGACCGAGGAGATGAATCCGGGGGCTTTCTTCCCCAATATCTCGTTAAATCTTGTCTTGACCGAATCGCCGTTCAACAGGCTCTTTAATTGTGGTAATGTCGTTGTTGCCATTGTTGTTTTATTTTAAAGGGTTATGTTTCTTTTTATACACCGCATATCCTCCCGGACAGGCGGTGAATATGCTTGATTTATATGGAATTATAGCTACTTATTTAATTCATGATTTTTAAAAGTTCATCTCTGGTAATACAGTTGCGTGTGCCGACTTTTTTCAGGCTTGGCGTTAATTGCATTCAAACGCTTCAACAATTCTTTATAAGAACACCCTAATAATTCTGTTGCCTTTCTAACCGGTACATAATCAGGCAAGAACACATCTCCATAGCCTTTCTTTATACCGGATATTGCATGGTTAATTACATCTTCCAATTTTCCGAGCAACATATTGTTTTCATCTCTCACTACCTTGATGATTGTATCTTCTATTCCCATATCCATTAATCTTTTAATCGTTTTTCCATTGTGTTAGTGATTTTGTTATAGTTTCTTATCGGTTTGTTGTTGCCCGGCAAGAGCCATCGATGACAGCGCTAACAGGGATATACTTATTACCAGTTGCCAAAGGTTGGCATTGATGAGCGAAGCGACTATCCCGAATATCGATGAAAGCATAAGCAGTATGGCGAGCAGGGTAAATAACTTGTAGAATATCATGACTGTTATATTTGGAAATTACCGTTAAACTCAAATTCTTCATTTCCGCATTCGTCGAATACGGTTACCGTGTATTCTGTATTGATGTAGCCACTACTAGAAGATGGCGTTAAATAGTCGCCGTTGTCCCATTCCTTGTGATTGTATGCGTCGTAATGAATGCTGACATCGACGTTTTTGTCGATCAAATCTACTTCATAGTTTATATCTCCGTCGAGATAGTGACCGTCCATGTTTTCTCCTATATGGTCGTCAAGAAAATTTTCTACCTCGTCCTGTATGTTTTTTAGTTTCTGAATATCAGCTTTTACCATATCAATAGCCGTTTTGTAGATGTCCGTGGCATCGCACATGAGGTCTTCCCGGTATCGACGCATGCTCTGCCAGTCTTTCGGGTCGCAATCTTCGAGGTAGGATTTGGCTATTTCTTCCTCGTTCATCGATAGTATCTGGCTGGCGACCTCGTAGTTTTCTACCCCGCCTCCTAGATAAAATTCCTTACATTTCAATTTGTAAGGGGAGTTGTCGTATTGGTCGTTGAAATCTTCCCTTGCCTTGTCGTATCGTTTCTCGATTGTTGACCGTGGGATAATACAGGTTGTGTGCATGTTCACAGGTTTGTTTAATTTCGTTCCCCTGCAACAGATGACTGTTTTTTCAACCCGAATCCGACGGGCAGGGGAAATATAGGGTAATGGAAAGCTGTCTGAACTATTCTTGCCTAGAAAGGCAATCCCTTTCTCTCTCCATTTTTTCGTTCGTTTCTATTCATTGAACTTGGTGAAGCGTGCCCGGTTGCCGAATTGCCGGATATTACTTACACGTCACGACTTCGTTACTTCACCCCGACCCGTCGCAAGTCTCGGCGTTCCCGCTATTGCGACTCTCGGTGTTCTTCACGTACGCCAACATGTCAATGAGCTTTTTTGTGGGGAGGCGGGAATCGAACCCTTGCTCGCTCCGAAGAACCGATACCCAACATATTGGTTCTTTTATTCGGTTGCTCTACCGTTGAGCTACTCCCCGGCTTTTACATCATGGATTTCCAAATCCGAATTATCTCACTTCCCGGGTAGAATTTTCGACCGTTACACCTCCTGTAACCGAATTTGATGATTCCATTCTTCGTGTAACGGAACAGTGTGCTCCTGTCGATGCCGAGTATCTTGCAAGTCTCGTTGGTCGAGTATCGGCCGGAAAGCGATACTTGGGGTTCTGTGGACGTCATCATAATATTGTTTTGATTTTATCGTTTGCTTAATATTTCTCTAATGTTTCAATCGTTTTGTTTATCCTACCATCTTGTGTGAGACGATTCCGCCCTTTTTGAGAGCAAGCTCCCTTATGCGTTCTGGCTGTTCTCCGTCCGTGCGGAAGTTTATCGCCCCGTAGACAGTGCGGTCTGTACAACCTACCTCGGCGGCTATCTCCTTAATAATCTTTGATGGTATACTGATGTATTTTACTTTTCTCATTGCTTTTTTACATTTAATCGTTTATATTTGCGCATTATAGTTTTTGTTTCAATCTTGAAATAGGTTTGTTTCAATGATTATAGAGGCAAAGATACTAACAGTTAGCAAAAACACAAACTATTTTCTTTTAAAAGTTAGTATAATAACATTAATTAACTGACAGTATTATGGAAGGCTGGGAAAGAATAAAATTAATTATTGAAAAAGAGGGATTAAATAAAAACTCTTTTAGTGCAGCAATTGGATTGAACAATAATGTTACAATCACAAGAATTATCAATGAACATCGATCGCCATCACGTTCAACATGTGAAAAAATAGTTAGTGCTTTCCCAAAATACAAATTAGAATGGTTGTTGTATGGAGAAGGAGAAATGCTAAGCAATAATTCAGGAATTATCGGGAACAATAATAAGGGCAATATCTATCGAGGAGATTTTAATAATAACATCTCTATATCATTGCCGGAAAAAGGTACTCAAAAAATTATTGACCCTGACGGAACAGTCACAATAGAGAATACTAGTTCAGGCGTCCAAAATAACCTGAACGAAATAGACATGCTTAATCAAAGGATACAATACCTCGAAAGAATCGTTAGTGGACATGAGGCTACGATAAAGTCTCTTGAAACAACAATAAAATCCAAAGATGATTTAATATGTATTTTGAGGAGTTCATTAGATAAACAAGATTAGATGGTTAACAATCGCAATATACTAAATAATTTCTTAATATAAGAAAAACTATTATAATAGTAAAGTAATGAAAGAATTAATTAAGAAAATACTTAGTGAGAGCCATCAAAATATATATCTTATTATTTGAACAATGATAAACACAATGAGCACAAAAGATAGGAGTGGCGGAGTTCTCCATAACAGTTCAGAAGACTCTCAATGTCACCGGAATATCCGCCTTTTGAGGTGTCGCTACAAGATGTTTTCGGATTATATAGAGTCCTGCAAAGCATGTCTTTGAAGTGAAACAGCTATTAAAATTTACAAGAATCATGAAATTACTAACATATCAATCGGTTAAAGACAAAATTGTCCACCTGCAGGAACAAGATGTCATTTTTGACTTCGCTGTGGCAGAGCTCTACGGAGTGGAGACGAGAGAGATAAACCAAGCTGTAAAAAACAACCCAAGCAAATTCCCAGAAGGGTATGTGTTTGAACTTGGTAAACAGGAACTTAAAGAGTTGCGGTCAAAAAATTTGATTGCAAACAGCCCTAAAAGCCGGGCAATACCGAAAGCATTCACAGAGAAAGGACTTTATATGCTGGCGACTATCCTAAAAAGCCCCCAAGCGACAGAGACCACGATTGCCATTATAGAGGCATTCGCCAAATTGAGGGAGTTGTCGAGAACCATAGGAGAGCTATCGGCGAATCCCGACCAGTTCACCCAAAAATCGCTCATGCAGAAAAGCGGGGAGATCATGGCAGACCTGTTCGGGGAGGATATGCAGACGAACGAGACGGAGACCGAAATAGAACTAAACTTCGCCGTGCTGAAACTGAAACATACCATTAAGAGAAAAGACAAGAAGAAATAGATGGTGTAATGGGGTTATTTGGCAAACTATTAGGATTAAGACCGAGGAAGCATATACTGAGTGAGCAAGAAAAACGCTTGGTATACGAATCTTCGGTACGTTATGCAACGGTTGAGATAGAGGGAAGAAGCCGATTGAAGATCATAAACGAAAGCCTATCAATCATTGACAAGACAAAGAATCTGGATACGCTAAACAGTAGATACGAGACTGTATGCGAACATATGAAGTGGATGATGGAAAACGATATAAAGCTGAATCATGAATCCGCATGTGTTGCGAAGCAAAAAGTAGACGACAATAAGAATGAGAACATCATAAGGATAGCTTGTGATGCGTTCGATATTTATGAAGCAAAATTCGGCACATTGAAGACTGAAAAAGCGAAAGACAACGCAACAGTCAAGATGTTCAAACTGTTAGACGATTGTATTTCCTCCATTGTAGATTCTGAAAACAAAGTGCTGAAAAGAAAAATACTAATTGTATTGAAAAACAAAGTGGAAGATATGTATGCTTAAAACTAAAATAGCCATGAATTCCAAAGACTAAATTCAACAGATTTCTGAACGTATAAATAAGCAGAAAGACATAATAATTAGAAAAAGCAATAAACGCAGAAACAAGCATTCTAAATTGTGACTTATGAAAATCCTTTTCTACGTAATTATAGCACTACAATTATTGACATTATTTAGTTGTGCAAATGAACAACTGGTGGGACATTGGGAGCAAGATAAGAATTCGATTCATCTATATAATGGAGAAATTTTGACAATTAACCACGCTATTTTTAAAAAAGGAGGTTCTGGAATCATGTGGTCAGTTTCCCCGGAAGATTCTACATCAAGTATTGGTACGGTTGATTTAATAAATTGGGAACATATAAATGAGAACCAAATAAGCATACACTCAGAATATTGGGCTGATACAATAAAATACAAGATAAATAAAGATACTCTATTTGTCATGGATAACGGAGGGGAATCAATGGTGTTTCTTAAACAGAGTAGTAAAGACAACGATGAGCTATTCAATAAAATAGCTACTTATATTAAAACTCCAGAAGATATAAAACAAGAAATAGAACAGTTACTAAAACTTGAGCCATGAAAATTTCTAAGGAAGGAATCGCTATAACCAAACGTTTCTTTGAAGCGGTTGATATGCTCAAAGCACAGAGACGCATTCGTGGGCTTAAAACATTCACGAGGAAGCACAATATAACTCGTACCAATATAGCAAATGTGAGAAAAAATCCAGACCGTAGTGTTTTGAAGCCCGAATGGATATATTATCTTGTTTATGACTATGGAGTTTCATTGGAATGGATAATATTTGGGGAGGGTTCTATGTTTGAATAAATATTCTAAAACTTGTTCTTTAATGGTGCGTTATCGTTTCTAATCAACTTTTCCATTTTTATTCTCCCCATAATTTTACTGCAAGATCATAATTCTTTTGAGCTTCATTTACTGCTTTTTTTGCATAAGTAAGAGTGTAGGAGTGTTCACGTGGATATTTGCCTGACTTTATACCTTCATGGTATTCTTTGGCTTCTTCCAGCTTGTGCGCATAAAAGTCGATACTTTCCGGCATGGATAGGTTGATGGTTGTAGCTCGCTTGTCCCAGTATTCGGCTTCTCTTTCATGTTTTGTTGCTTTGTCGCTAAATTCAACACTTTTGCCCATGTTGTACCAAGCATCCTCTATCGCTTTTCTGTGTCGTCTTTCGCTATGATGCCCTACTTTAATGGGTTCTCCAAGTGAAAGAAAATCTCTATCCTTATTTGACTTTTTGGAATATTCAATACTTTTTTTATCTGCTGATACAGACCATTCACGTCTACGTTCGGCTCTACGTTTAGCCCATTCTTGTACGTTGAATCCGTCAGCTCTTACGATGGAGTAATAATAGAATCCGTCGCGCTCAAATATCAGGTTAAATACTATGCTTTCATTCTCTTTTCCATACTTGGTTGTAACTTCTATAACTTCTCCTTTTTCGTGCTTCTCGTCGCACTTTGCCAAAAACACATTTGGCGCAAACTTGTAATACGTGTTCATTGCTTTTATGTATTAAATCGTTATGCTATTTCGATCCTATTGTTAGGTTCGTTTACTTTCATCGATTATATGTTTAAAGATGAGTGTATAAGCCTGTCACTTGTGTAAACACTTCTTGCAACTGTTCATCATAAATATCACTCGAAAAGAAGACCTCTTTGGCCTCGGAAAAAGAAAAAGTCTTTTTGTTTAATTTCGGGGATTTGATGAATCTCATAGAATAAGTATCCTTACCTTCTTCATAGGTGATGATTAATTTATCTGCGCCAGATTTATTTTTGCTCAATTTAATAACCTGCTCCATGTCACCAGATTCATTCTCCGCGTAACCGGTAAATTTTGATCCTGTCATAACTACAAATTTATGTCCGCCAAGTTGTTCGTATAGGGCCAACATTATTTCTTTTATTTGTTCTTCCGAATGTTTCATTGCTCTTGTCTTTTAATTGTTAGTAATATTGGTCTTTATTAAAGTGGACCGGTTTTTGTTTCCCCCGTGACCGGTCCACCGTCTCGTGCTGTTTTGGAAGAGCAGCAACGTGTTTTGTTTATTTTAATCTCCGCAATAACGCCCGCTTTGGCTTCTGTAATACTCCGTTATCCCTCTTTCCATTGCTGCGTCAAATACAACCGGTTCGGGCTTTTGTGTGGGTTCCGACTTCTTCATCAACCGGCGAGCCTCTTTTTCCGCTTTGCGGGCTTCCGATTTCATCTTAAACCATGCATTCCTCAAACAAGCACTGAACGACTGGCAGAACTCTCGCCCGAGAACCGAGATAGAGCGTTTATACATTGACCAAGCCATTTTGAAAAGTTGCGATTTGTCGATTTTCGTTTTCATATCCTTGTTTGTTTTTGTTTGATGTGACAAATGTATAGATTAAAACCGAACAAACAAAAGAAAAGTTCTGTTTTAACAGAACTTTAACAAATATAGATAGTTTGGTTAAAATATACAATAACATTAAATTTGTTCTATTATAGCAGTATGTTTATTTTTATTTATATATCTTTGCGTTTGGATATAATAAAACACTGATTATGGATATTAAAAGAGTAATTAAAGAACGTGGTTACACACTTGAACGAGTTGCAAATGAAATCAAGCCCCGCCCTATTAGTAAAGGGACATTATCTCAATCTATTAACAATAATCCAACTATCGACACGCTACAAAGGATTGCCGATGTAATAGGATGCAGCGTCGGGGATTTTTTTGCGGACGAGTTAAGTAATACAATAGTTTGCCCTAAATGTGGAACCAAGTTAAAAGTAACCGAGTCAAAAGATTAAGCCATGAAAAACAGATTTATTATAACAACTACTGATACAATAGAGAATTGTCCTATAAAAAGATATATTGATACAATATGCTCAAATATTGTAATAGGTACTAATGTGTTTTCTGATTTTGCAGCGTCGGTTACAGATTTTTTTGGAGGGAGATCTGGCTCATATAAAAGAAAACTCCAAATTATTTATAATGAAGCATCAAAAGAATTAAAACAAAAAGCTATAAACTTAGGGGCAAATGCCATTGTTGGATTTAAGGTAGATTTCGACGAAATATCTAGCAGAGATAAATCTATGTTTATGGTATCTGTTTCTGGAACAGCTTGTATTATAGAAAAAAATGATGAAGATATTAAAGCCGTGGATTGTCATTCTCAAATTTCATCAATAGATCTTCAAAAAGAAATTCAGCGAAGATACATAGTATCACGAATAAAAAAATCTTCACCAATATGTAAGGAATGGGTGGAATTTTTATTAGAAAACCCTCAAATAGAAATTGTAGAGGATCTCATAAAAAGGTATATATCACTAGATGTCAATTATAACTCTAATGAGGTAGAGGTAACTAATATAAAACAAATTTTATCAGTAATTCCTGCAAATCATATTATCCCTTTTGTTTACAAATATTTTAAGTATAAAAAAATAAGAGATTTGATTGAGAAATATAATTTATTTGATTCAAATTCTATTTACGAAATAATCAAACAAGAATTACATATTGGAATACATTTACTATCGGCTACAAAAGAATATTACAATACAAATGATTTACAAGGTATGAAAAGAATATTGGAATATTTAAATAATCTTCCAAATACTGGCAATATTGAGAATGTAAAAGGAGGCATATTTTCTAAATGCGATGAAAAAAAATTTGTATGTGAAAATGGGCATAAAAACTCTATTGATTTTATCTTTTGTGAGAAATGTGGGATAAACATTAAAGGACTGAATGAAGAAGAATTGAATATAATTGAAGAATTTAAGGAAAAATGTAATATTATTGAGGATTACATTAATTGATAAAATAATATTTTTTTATTGTGCAATTCCCTTTTTTTATTGCATTGGAAAAAGAGGAAGAAAAATTGAATACGCAACTATCTGCGTATTTTACCTTGCGTGATCTTGCCGTAATTTTCCCGGGTATTATGCTTTTACATATACCATTTTTTTGGGTATGTAAAATACATCTTGATGAGGTGTGTAGTTAAACATTTGATTTATTGGTTTTTCGGATTGCCTAAAAACTATACAATAATACTAACTATCCAGCCCCGTTCCTTATGGTTCGGGGCTTTGCATAAGCCATCTTCGGCAAGTAACCAAACTTGTTGATTTCCACCTTGGGTCGGAATAATGTTCCGACCCTTTTATTTTGAAATTGCAAAGAAAAAGCTGGAAATATTTGCGGAAATGTGAATTATAAGTTACATTTGCGACATGAAAGTAAGAAACGTCATAGCATATAAGCACTATTTCATAGATTTTGTGAAGTCGCTTTCCGAAAAGATGCAGGATAAGGTGGTGAAAACCATACAATATGTCGAAACGCTTCAAGTTGTTCCAGAGAAATACTTGAAGCATATTGAAGGTACAAGGGGACTTTATGAAATCAGAGTGCAATTTTCAAGTGACATAATACGTGTTTTTTGCTTTTTTGATGGTGAAAAAATGGTCATCTTACTGAGCGGCTTTCAGAAAAAGACGCAAAAGACACCGAAAAAAGAGATAGACCGGGCTGTAAGGCTCATGCAAGAATACTTTAATGAAAAGAAAAAAGAAAGGAAATGATTATGGAAACTTACACTATTGAGGATATAAAGAATAAGGTTTATGGAGAAATTGGCACTCCGCGCCGCGATAAGATTGAAACCGAACTTTCCAACCTTCGTGTTGGGCTTCAGATCCGCAATGCCCGTGAAGCGAGGAACCTAACCCAAGACCAGCTTGCTAAGAAGATAGGGAAAGAACGCTCTTTCATATCAAAGGTGGAAAGAGAAGGGAGCAACCTCACGCTCTCTACACTATATGACATCGTAACGAAAGGGCTTGGCGGGAAACTAGACATTAGGGTTCAGGTATAACCCCAATCCCCAATTGAATTCGGCTACTCCTTGTGATAATAGGTTGCGAATGTCACGCATAATATTGGGCACAAAATTATAGCATGGAATCTTGAAAGTGTATGAATTTCATGCATAATTCAACATTATTAACCTTTGAGGGCTATTATACGATTTCGTAAGGCAGTGAATCGAATATTTATCCCGCATTTCTCACAGAAGGTAAAATCAATCAAATCTCTTATTTTTATTACTTTGTTTTCTTAAAAAAAATAAAACTCAATCAATATTTTATTGAAAAGTGTATGAGATTCATATACTTTACTATATATTTGCAGAAAGCGTATGAAGATGTACGCCACCCGACTTGTCGTAAACACCTGTTTGTCCGTTTAGGCGGAGGCACATCTGAAAGAAGATGCGAATAGTCTGCTGGCTACATTGCTACGCAGACTATTTTTTTGTTTAAACCTAAATGAAATGAACAGACAACAGCAAGTTTTCGTAAGGTTGAAACTTAAAGCGAAGGCGTTAGGGTTCAACGCAAAGGAATTGAAGGGTATCGCCGCCAAGATTGCCGATAACCTGAAATCCGCAGAAGATGCCTCAGAAGAGGATGTAAACGCAGAAATCGACGAACAGATAGAAGCGGTTCTCCCTTACCTCACTTTCGGCCAGTCGCAAGCCAACCGTTTGCTTGACGAATGGAAGAAGAAACACCCCGAATCAGAAGAAGATGATGATGACGACGATGACGATGACACGTCAAAAGGCGGCTCTCGTCAAGCTGGTTCAAACAAGAAAAATCCCAACAACAAAGGAAATGAACAAGACGAAGAACCCGCATGGTTTAAGTCTTTCAGAGAGCAACAGGAAGCCCGTTTTGCCGCATTGGAAGGTGAAAAAGTTTCTAACTTGCGTAAAGCCAAACTTGAAGCCCTGCTGAAAGACACCGGAACATTCGGTTCGCGTACCTTGAAAAGCTTCTCTAAAATGAGCTTTGAGAGTGACGACGATTTCGAGGAGTTCTATTCTGATGTTGAGGAAGACCTGAAGAATTACAATCAAGAGCGTGCAGATGCAGGTTTGGCAACATTGGCAACCCCTCCTGCTGCCGGAAGTAAAGGTTCGGGTAATCAAGACGAAGTATTAACCGACAAAGAAATTGAAGATTTAGTCAACACTTTCTAAGTCAAAAAAGAAATTGTAACAATGGGTGCAACAGCAAATTTAGCAAGCGAAATGGAAATTCTCAATGCCGGAATGGATTCTGTCGTAATTCGGCATTATGTAGCTGGCATTATCGGAGGTCGTACTCTTGACGTATCAAATTATAACCTTCCGGTTATTAAAGCCGGGCACGTTGTTATTCGTGATCCGTCAACAGACACGTACAAACCTATGCCCGTAAAATCATCTGGCGATGGATACGACTCACTTCCCGGTTCCCACGAATATGTAGGAGTAGTTGTATGTACAAAACCAACTAGTGAACCATTGGTTGGTATTATGTATAGTGGCGAAGTCAATGATTTGGCGAGTCCATACCCCATAGACGACATAAAAGCGGCTATGAAAACGGCATTGCCAACTCTTGTATTCTTACACGATTAATGTAGAAAGGAGGTAAAAAATGAAAGAATCACTATTTATTGAATACATCGGAAAGATTTTCCCGAAACTTCAAACTATCATCGAGAGAATCAATGGTAAGCGAGGCAATCAGCTTACATATCTTCACAAGACAATGCTTCGCAAAGAATATTCCGCAGACCAAAAGTGGGAAAGTGCATCAGTTAACACAACTTATGTTGCGGCTGACATGGTAGCAATGGACTCACCTCTCCCTCCCAAGATGAGAGACTCCATTGCTCACGCAAATGGTACACTGCCAAAGGTCGGAATGAAAAAAATTCTTCGTGAGACTCAGATCAACACAATCAACATCATGAAAGCTCAAGGAGCTGCGTTCACTAATATAGCTAACAAGCTAACCAACGATGCAGTAGCTTGTTCCGTTGGTATCGATGAAAAGAACGAAGCAAACTTTTTAACTGCTTTATCTGATGGTGTCGTAATCGTTGAAGATGAAAACAATACAGGAACTGGATTGCGCATAAATTTCAACTATTTACCGCAAAATAGCTTTGGTGTAGAAACCGCTGGGACTATTTCCTCTGATGACATAAAGCGTGTTATTGCAAAAGCTGACGCAGATGGAAACTCCATTACAACGATAGCAATCTCGTTATCGACTTACAATAAAATGAGACAAGAACAATGGGCAAAAGAATTGGTTGCCAACTATCGAGGTCAAACATTCGACAGCAACACTAAGTTGCCTGTTCCTACTGCTACATTATTTGACGAAGCATTTGCCGATGACAACAACGGAATTACATTCTTAAAGATTGACCGTACAGTCATTTCTGAGAAAAATGGTAAACGCATTCCGTACAAACCGTGGAATGCGAACAAACTAATATTCCTTACTACACAAGAAGTTGGCGCATTGGTTTGGGGCACACTTGCAGAAGTTACTAATCCCGTAGCAGGAGTAATTTATTCCACGGTAGATGAATACAAACTTATCAGCAAGTATTCTAAAAATGATCCTTTGCAGGAATTTACAAGTGGTCAAGCATTAGTTCTCCCTGTTATTGAGAATGTAGACCAAATCTACTCCCTCGACATTTCAGAGGCTCAAACGATTGACTCTACCGAAGAGGGAAAAGATTCTACCGATAAGAACATCACCATTTGGGGGCAAGCTTACATAAAAGCAAACTTCGTCGCAGAGTTCAATAAAATAACCGGTAAAAACTTATCGACGACTATTTCAGACGATAAGTTAATTGCTGCTGTAAACAAATTGAATGATGCCGATGAAGCGAAGCTCAAAAAAGCTGTTGAATCATATAAAACAACAAATGGAGATAGTTAAGCCATGAAGACAATTCAGCAAGCTCTCATAGACGAAATACATTATCCGATTTCTATCGGTTTTGTAGAGAATGTGATGATAAAACGCAAACTCAATCCTCTTAGTTATTGCGATTCAGATACAATGAGCTCAAAAGAGTATATGGGAGCTTTGGCTGACTGTCTTTGGTCTTTAGTTCAATCTATCAATTTTTCTGAAGCAGACAAGTCTTTCGGGTCTTTGTCAGATAAAGACAAAGAACGTATTCTGTTACGTGTTAACTCAATCTATAATGCCATTGGTGAACCTTCGGTAGAGTTGGAGGCAAAGCCAATGGTATATATAGGTGACTGCCTTTTGTAATATGTCAGTAATAAGACTATATCCACACAGATTGCAGTACCTCGTATCAAAAGATGGTTACGAGGATAGCAATGGTGATTATCATGAAGGAGAAACTAACTGGGAAGGCTGTATTGAATGCGACGCGGTTCCTGCCGGTAAAGCCTCTGAAAAAGAGTTTGACGATGGTATTGTAAGAAGCTATTCATATACAGTTTATCTACGTGCAAATTGTCGAACATTCATGATCGGTGACAGGATTAAGATACATCTGCTTGAAGGAATTGAAAGGGAGTTTAGTGTGAAAGGTTTCCATCGCTACCAGAAACAATGTAAACTATGGGTATAAGAATGACCACCAAGCTAAGCGAAGTGCATGACATGCTCATGAGAGAAGCAGAGCGTGTCGAGCGTCTTACTATTCGTGCTTTATCCAAACTTGGCGAACAATGCGTTACAAAAATTCGTGATAGAGCAGGTGATAAAAGTTGGTACGACCAAACAGGCAACTTGCGTAGTTCGGTTGGATATGTGATTGCTCATAATAAGAACATCATTCAATACTCAACTTTCAACCAAGTGAAGCAAGGTTCAGAAGGTGTAAAAACAGGTAAAGACTTAGCGAAAGAACTTGCTAAAAGATATTCCAATAACTATGTACTTATCGTAGTCGCCGGAATGAACTATGCTGAGTTTGTAGAAGCGATGGATAATAAAGACGTACTTGCATCAACCGAACTTTGGGCAAGAGAACAAGTTCCATTGATGCTTGAAAAACTTAAAAGACAGATTGCGAAATAATGAAATCCGATATTGAAATAGCTAAGTTCGTTTATCACAAAATTAAAGGTACAGAACTCGAACGTAATGTCTCCGGTAAATTGAGTGACAGAGGAAGGCCCAACAAATCTGATAAAGAAGATATAGTCATATCTGTTCTTGCAAATGAAGGTTGCGGGCAAATACAACGAGCTTATGTGAATGTCAATATATATGTCAAAGACTTATGGAACTCTGAAACCAAAACATGGGAAAAAGATTCAATCCGAATTTGTGAATTATGCGAACTATCGAAGTTTTTATTCGCTATACGAAAAGACGAATATCATACGGTTCCATCACAATGCAGTCAAAAAACTGATTCAACAGGAGTTTCATTTGAAGACGGACATACAGAGCATTTCATTAATAACAAACTGTACATAGAGATAAATAACGAATAAATTTTTAATATAAATTAGGTATATCATGGCAGTAATAGGATGGGGTAAGCCCCGTGTATTTATAAAAGATTTGGATGCTTCTGCTCCTAAATGGGAGGAATTACCTACCCCTGTGGAAGATTCTACACAGTTGACAACAACAAAAGGAGATAAACAAGAAGCAAAAATCGAAGGAGGCGAAAATGAGGATGTAAAGTATGGAAAGAATACCTATGCTTTGGCATTGAACATTCGTGCCGCAAAAGGACGTAAGCGTCCTGTAAGTGATAGCGATGGTGTTGTTGCACACAATTATGCCGTTGTTGTTCAACCGGAAGACACAGAAGTTCAAGGCTTCTGCATGGAGAAAACGACAGTTTCCGTTGAAGACACTTTTACTTCTGCTGACGGTGGTGTTTGGGCATACACTTTTGATGCTTTGAAAGCAGCCGCCGATAAAAAACAAATTCAGTGGGGTAAAATCATCGTGACGGAATCCGGTGGAAACATCAGTAAAATTGAATGCGATCCTGAAGATGAGTCTGGAGACGGTGATAAATTCGAAGTAGCTCCTAATCCAAGTGTTGGTGGATAATTCAATAGGTTGTAGATAGAGCCAAACGTGGGGGCTTCGTACCCACGTGTTCTGCGTATCTAGTGTAACGGTAGCACATATACACTCCATGTATAAAGTTGTGGTTCGACCCCACAGTTGCGCTCAATATAATTTATTTTGCATGGATAAAGAAGGGAAAATAATAGAAATGGATATTGCAGATACTATCATGGAAAGACCTTATGAGTTCCATATAGGAGAAATGCAATTTTACTTATACCCTGCCACATTGGGTAAAATATACCTTTTATCACGTCTTACCGAAAATTTAGAAATAAATAAAGACTTCCTTTCTCTAAATCCATATATGGAAGCATTACGATTATGCGATTCCAAAAGAGATATTATATGCAAAATATTGTCTTACCATACATTCGATAAAAAGGAAGAATTATTCAATAGCCACCTAATAAATGAAAGACGAAAGCTATTTGAAGACAACCTATCGAATGAAGAACTTGCTCAACTATTCATAATAGTGTTATCAAAGGATAACATTGACCAGTTTATTCAACACTTCAAGATTGATATTGAGAAAAAAGAACAAGAAAAAATATCAAGAATCAAGAAAAAGAAGTGTAACACTATAACCTTTGGAGGTAAAAGTATTTATGGTACTTTGATAGATATAGCCTGCGAACGCTATGGCTGGACTATGGACTATGTTGTATGGGGTATTAGTTATGCCAACCTGCATATGTTACTTAATGATTACATAACATCTATATACCTTACTGACGACGAGATAAAAAAATATCATATATCTACGGACCGAACATTTATAAACGGGGACGATCCTAAAAATATGGATAAAATAAAAGGAATGAAGTGGGACTAAAACTCAATGAATTTACCTCGGTCGTATTCACTATAAGAAAAACATATATTATGTAAAAGTGCGTTATTATCCTCGTCAACATTAATTACTTTATATCCATAAAAATAAAACATAGGCCATGTAAAGCCGTCAGGTTTATAAAGTATTACAGCCAAATATGCCCCTGTTTTTATGTCCTCAAAAATATTTATTCCAGAAAACGTGTCAGATGTATATGCGGGAGTCAACTCATTACCCAACTTATCTCTTAAAACTTGAGAATCGCCGTACTCCATTGTAGACATATAGCTGTCATCAAAGTCTCTTGCTGTTTCATATTCATATAAGCGAACCAAAGAAGGAGATGCAATTTTATTATCACATTTTACATTAATCATTACTGATAATATCTCAGGATCATTATCTGAGCAAGATGTAATGGATAAAGCACAAACTATGATTAGCAAAAACTTTCTCATAATTCTAAAATTTGTATTAATTACGTTTGTCATTTTTCTAATTTATTTTTCTTTGCAATCCAATAATTCGCCTCTTTCAATGCCAAATCAAGACTCTCTTTAAGACCATCGGCATAATTAAAAATATCATCGATAGTCTCAATGTCAATCCATTCATTCGTCTTGTAGTTATCCTTTGGCAAGCATATTTTTTTACTCCGTTTCCCTATATAAATGCGGCAAATCCACCACCATGTACTACCATCTATGTTCACGGAAAAATAAGTCTTGTAGTCGTTATATTGAATACGAGATACATCTACATACTGCCTCAATATACTGCGCACAATGTTATAAGCATCTATCTCCTCTTGTGTAGTAACTATACCTTTTTCTCGGTCTTGAAATACTACACCATCAGGAAGTTTTTCTTCATTCATTTCGTTCGGCTGTTGATTTTCATTCTCAACCTCCTGTGGCATTTGCTTTTCCTCCTTATTCTCATTCTTCATAGCCACATTCAAACGGTCGGATATAATATCGTTAATCACCGAAGCAATGGACTTCTTTAATATCGGTTTGTATAGCTCAATTTGTTTTGCGGTAGACTTCCAGTCATTCAGACATCTTACGAAATAACGAGTAAACTCCTCTCCCGGATCTTGAAAGTTCTTTGTAAGCAGGTCTTTTATCTGAATGGTGATTTGTAACTCTTGTGCCGTGCTCAATATATCTTGCTCATTATAATAAGACTTATGAAACTTTTTTAGTTGCTCAATATCGTTGTCCGATAAATCGAGCATATTCACCACAAGGAACGGCTTTTCGTCCATTATGTTCACCTTTTCTAAATCTGTATAAAAGCGATATTCTATTCCATTCGTCAAGACCCCAAACCTAGCCTTTGAAGCGACAAAATATCTTTGTAACTGAGTGTCATGTAAATTCAAGTTTTGTTTACAATGCTTGCATTCTATAAGTAGTATAGGATTTTCGTCCTTCATTATGGCATAGTCTATTTTTTCGCCTTTCCTCTTAACTAAGTCACAATCCATTTCCGGTACAACCTCAAAGGGATTGAATACATCATATCCCAATGCTGCTATCATAGGCATTACAAAAGAGGTTTTTGTCGCTTCTTCCGTTGCTATGCTATCCTTCTGTTTAGCAATTTTCTCTACAATCTGTTGAATTGTATCTTTGAAATCCATATCTTATACTGTTAAGATTGTTTCGTCAAAAGTATAATACAATAATCATTTATTAAAATATTTATACTCACACATTAGTTAAACTTTATTAACTCTATTCTATTTTATCAAAAGTATATGAATTTCATACACTTTTGTATATTTGCAAATGATGTGATGTTACATCTACCCCCTTTAATCGAAAAGACTCATGGCCGGACTTCATTTTGATATAACAGGCGACAATTCTAATTTTCTTCGTAAACTACGAGAAGTAGAAACCGGAGTAACCAATACTTCTAAGGAAATAGAAAAAAATGGATTGGGCATAGAAGATATGTTCAACAAAATGACGAAAGCAGCTGCTGCTTTTGGTGCTGGATTTACAGCAAAAGAACTTATCCAAAATATTATACAAGCAAGAGGTGAAATTCAACAATTAGAGGTCGCTTTTACCACTATGCTTGGAAGTGGTGAAAAGGCAAACGTCCTTATGGCTCAGCTCATAGAAACAGCTGTCAAAACCCCATTCGAACTACGAGATGTTGCCGATGGAGCTCGTCAATTATTGGCTTACGGCTTTGCTGCGGAGGACGTGAATCAGACCCTTATCAGACTTGGCGACATTGCAGCCGGACTGAGCATACCGTTGGGCGATTTGATTTATGTCTATGGAACAACAATGACACAAGGTCGACTTTATACAAGAGACCTCATTCAATTCACAACCCGTGGTATTCCTATGATTGACGAGCTTGCCAAACAACTCGGTGTGGCTAAAAGCGAAGTACAAGGATTGATCGAAGCAGGACGGGTAGGTTTCCCAGAAGTGCAGAAAGTCATTGAAAGCCTGACAAACGAGGGAGGCAAATTCGGTGGACTGATGGAAGCGCAGAGCAAAACCATCACCGGACAGATTTCTAACATAAAAGACAGTTTCTTTATTATGTTAAACGACATCGGCAAAGCGAATGAAGGTATCATCAATGATGCATTATCCGGAGTCTCTTATTTGATAGGAAACTATGAAACTGTCGGAAAAACCTTGCTTGAAATCGTCGGAACATACGGAGCGTATAAAGCTGCATTGATTACTATAACAGCTTTACAAAAAGTATATTCCGCCGTATTAGCTCAGTCCGCATTAAATCAAAGTCTTGCGGCAGCTTCAGGAATAACATTATCAAATGCAGAAGCTTTGGCTGCTACTCGCACGAAATTATTGCAAGTTGCGCAAGCTGCACTGAACAAGACTTTACTTGCCAACCCATATGTCGCAGTAGCAGCGGCAGTGGCAGCACTAGGTTTAGGTGTTTATAAATTAGTCACTTATCAAACAGAAGCAGAAAAGGCACAGGAAAGGCTGAACGATGAATTTGGTAAAACCGAAGTGGCTGCATTAAATGAAATGTCCACATTAAGGGAACTTAATAGGCAACTTACGGAGGCTAAAAAATGGTCTGACGAATGGTATGCTATAAAAGAAAAAATAGTAAATGGCTATTCAAAGTATCTTTCTGGCATTGATGAAGAAATTGATAAAACAGGGTCTCTTGCTGGACAATATGAAAAATTAGAAAAAGCCATACGTAAATCTATGGCCGCACAAAATTATACCAATTTTGCCAAACAAGAAGAAGATATATACAATAGCGTCAGAGAAAAAAACTTAACAAAAGTATATGACGCATTTACAAAAAAATATGGAGATGAGTCTGGATTAAAAGTCTACCGAAATTGGTTAAACTGGCTGGATAGCGGTCGAGATATACCGACAGAAATTCAAAGGATTTTTAATGATGTATCTACTGGATGGGGAGAAAGTGCAAATACACTTCTATTTGAAATAAGGCGACAAGCTGAAATAAGAAATAAAAATTTAGAAGAATACAGAAACAAATATTTCATTCCCGAACCCTCATTTGATTCACCTACTGAAAATATTTTTACAACAGAAGGTAAATCCATCTCCCAACTTGAAGAAGAAATCAAGAAGGCTGAAACCTCACTTGCATCATTAAAAAAGGCCCTTGCAGACGGCAGCGGAACAAAAGAAGCAGTGGATCAACAAGAGGCTTATATCAAGTCGCTTCAAGACACTATACTTGAACGTGAGAAAGATTTGAGAGTAATCAATGAAGTCAAAACACAAATCTCAAAATTAGAGAAAGAGCAGGGAGAAACTGTAAGTGGAAGCAAGGAATACAATGCGTTACAATCACGAATTGACGCACTCCGTGCAAAGCTGCCTAAAACCAAATCTGATAAAGCGGCTGAAGATAAGCAAGCAAAAGAGCAAAAAGAGGCCGAGCAGAAACTTGTTGATGAACTTCTTGAGCTTCGTAAAAAAAATCAAGAGAAAGAAATCTCCCTCTGGGAAGAAGGTAAAGATAAGAAATTGAAGCAAATTAACTACTATTATGAAGAACAGAAAAAAGAAATTAAAAAGAAAGAGAAAGAGCTGTCCGAGTTAAACAAAGTAGCTAAGATTGAACCCTCCAAGCTTAATGAGAATGGACTAACAACTGAACAACAGGAAGATATTGATACCGCAAATAGGTTAAATGAAAAGAATAAGAATAAACAGACCAAAGAAATTCTCGATGATGAAATTAACGCAATGAACGATTATCTTGCCGCTTACGGGAACTATTATGAAAAGCGTAATGCTATTATTGCGCAAGGCGAATCTCGTAAGTTAGGCAAAAACGAATGGGAACAGAAGTCTATTGACGAAGAAACAAAAAGGGCACTATCTGATTTGGATATAGAGGCGAATAAATCTACGTCTGCCATAAGTAAATTGTTTGACGATATGCGTCAACACACAGTTGCAGATATGCGTCTCATTGCTAATGAAGCTGAACGGGCATTCCAATTCTTGCAATCAGGCGAATGGGACGAAAACAAAGGTCTTGAATTTGGTATGACAAAAGAGACCTTCGACACATTGCGTAAATCTCCCGAAGAATTAGGACGAATTAGAAAAGGTATAGATAATGTCCGTAATTCCGCAGATCAATCTGAAACGGGGTTTAACAAACTAGCTAATGGTCTTAAAAAAGTATTCGATGCTGGTTCAAACACAAAAAAATTGCAAGATGGACTTGAAGAAATAAGAAGTGGATTGAGTGAGGTATTAAGTGTGGCCCAATTCCTTTCCGACACATTTTCAAATCTCGGAGAGGCTTTCGGATCTGATACACTGTCAGGCATTGCCGAAGGTATCAATGTGGCTATGGACGTCCTCAATTCAGCTATGCAAGGGGCAGAAGCAGGTGCTATATTTGGACCGATAGGTTCTGCTGCTGGTGCTGCCATCGGTCTTGTCTCCTCTCTTGCTTCCTCTATCGCAAAAATCCACGACGCAAAAAATGAAAAACGGATTCAGAAATTACAAGATCAGGTAGATACACTTGACCGTTCGTATGAAAAGTTAGGCAAGTCCATTGAAACTGCTTACGGAAAGAGTGCTTCCAGCTTGATTGAAGACCAAAATAAATTGTTAGAACAACAAAAAGTACTTATTCAAAATCAAATTAAAGAAGAACAAGATAAAAAGAATACAGATAGCGACAGAATAAAAGAATGGGAAAATCAAATTGACGAAATAAACAATCTCATTTCTGATAACAAAGAAAAAGCTATCGATGTCATATTTGGTGAAGACCTAAAAAGTGCTATTGACAACTTTGCAGAAGCTTATGCAGATGCATGGGCTTCTGGCGAGAATAGGGCTAAATCTGCAAAAGATGTTGTAAAACAGATGATGCAACAAATGGTAACAGAGAGCATTAAGGCAGCAATTAAATCCTCAAATAAAATGGAGGAAATACGCACTAAGTTGCAACAATTTTATGCCGACAACGTGCTTTCTCAATGGGAACAAGATTACATCAACAACATGGCTGAACAGCTTCAACAAGAAATAGATGCTCAATTCGGTTGGGCTGATAGTCTCATGGGAGAAAGTTCTACCACCGAACAAAAGTCGACAGCCGGAGGTTTTGAAACCATGTCACAAGATACAGCAACGGAATTAAACGGCCGGTTTACAGCGTTGCAGCTTTCTGGTGAAGAAATCAAAAACCAAATGATTTCAGCCGTAATCTCTCTAAATTCTCTTTTATCTGTATCAACTAATAGCAATTCTATACTAAATAACATTCTTAATCAACATGTGATTACGAATAGCTACTTAGAAGACATTGCAAAATATACGAAATTATTAATTGATATAAAATCCGATATAGCACAAGTCAATAGGAATACTAAAGATTTATAGATATGAATACAGTAAAAGAAATAATGATGGCTGCTTTACAAAAAGGAGCTTGCGATAAGTCTTATGGTGTTAGTGACTGGAAAACTCTAGTATGGTTGTTCTTTACACCACAAGGCATAGAGTTTTGTGAGAAGAACAACTTCCCTCCTATTGAAACGTTCCGTGAGATGAGTAATGATATTACCAATTATTGCGTGTTTGTCGACACTAAAAATGTAAAAAGAAGTAATGATACCAATATTGCTTTAATAGGCAATACCAATGCGGAACTAGTATTTGACGATAATACTAGAGTTCACAAAGTTATACTCATGCATGGAGCCAGAGCTATAATAGTTGCCCGTAATTACGCAGTTATTAGACTTATAAACATACGAAATTGTCCTGTAGAAATCAATAAAGACAAAACTTCAGTTATACTTAAATAAAATGGCATCGGGAGAGTTTTACATAAATGGGAAAGACTGCTATACAACTTGGGGTATAAGTATGGATACATCATCTCTTTCCTCCTTAATGACACCACCGCCTTTAAAAGAGTTCATCGAAAACAAGTCTCGATTAGAACATGGCAAACGAGTCCTGTCCTCTAATCCTAAAATCGATGAACGAAATATCACTTTAACTTTTAACCTGACGGCAAAAACGGAAGAAGAATTCTTTTCAAGATACAACAGCTTTTGTGAAGAATTGGCAACAGGCATAATAAATATAAAAACAAAGTATCAACCAAATATTACTTACAAAACAATCTATATTTCATGCAATCAATTTACGCAATTCATGAGAGGAATAGCACGATTTTCTCTAAAACTTGTCGAATATAATCCAGCAGATAGAAATTCATAAAAAAGTGCATGTTTTTCATACATTTTTATTATCTTTGACTGAAATCGTATGAAGATATACGAAACCATCATGATAGACATTAAAAACATACAAGGAGAGACTATTTTATCAGTTCCTATAACAGAAGAGTGTGTTCATGTAGAGGAATTGATGAAATCCGATTATGTAGAATTGTCGTGGAACTCGGACCAAAATGAAGAGATTCCGGTAGGGGCTTATATTATACTCGATGGTGAGAAATATTCTCTTTTGGAGCCATATAATCCAAAACAAAAGAACGAGGTCGAATTTCAATACAAACCACAATTTCATTCGAAATTTATATCATGGGGTAAAGTGCCTTTTTTCATGTATTCTTACGATGAGAATAACGAGATAACGAATCGGGAGCCGGATTGGTCTCTTACCGATAACCCGGCCAATTTCATGAGTGTTATTTGCAAGGCTATCGAGAACGAAACCAGAGATACATGGACTTACGCCGTAGATTCTTCTCTTAACGCTTCCACTTCTTTGTCTTTCCAATCAATCGACATATTGTCTGCCTTGAACAGTATAGCATCTGCGTTTGATACAGAATGGTGGGTTGAGAAAGATTCCATGATTATTCATCTGTCGAAATCCGAACATGGAGCTGTTGTTTCTCTCGAAGTTGGTGAAAACATCAATACACCTTCGGTCACGGAGGGAAAAGATGGGTATTATACCCGATTTTACGCATTCGGGTCAACTCGAAACATCGTACAGGAATACAAAGGTGCTAATGTCAACAATTTGGTCAACAAACGGCTGACTCTTGATCCTAAAAAATACCCGAACGGATATAAAGATATAAGGCCAAACCTTCAACAGGGAGAGATATTTAGCAAAATCCTCCTGTTCGATGATATATACCCTTCATCGGAACTCTCCATATCAGATGTCAGATTCCGCCTTATGTGGCGTATAGACTCGGAAACGAATGATAAAATACAGATAGGCACAGATGAAAACGGAGACCCTATATACGACCAATATGCGATATGGTATTTTCAAATACCGGAATTTAACTTCGACAATTCCCCTTATGACGAAGAAAAAAATCCGAATGGTATGCGTATACCAAATAAGGAACCTTCGGTACATTTCCAATCGGGGGCTTTGCAAGGTATGGAATTTGAGCTTATATACCACGATGAGAGTAAAACAATAACAAGTGATGATGGTATAAGCTTCGAAGTCAAAAAAGGAGATTTCGAGATTAAATATAAAGAGGAAGAAGGTAACTATATTATTCCCGCTATTACGGGACTTATACCGTCGGAAAATGACGATATTATCCTATTCAACATAAAAATGCCGGAAGAATATACAGATTCAGCGTACATACGTCTAGAAACGGCTATGAACGAAGAAATAGAACGGCTTTCTTCCGACCAGAACAACTACCAATTTTCATCTAATCCTGTGGTGTTCGATGAAAACAATCCTGATTTATCCATAGGAAGAAAAGTCGAATACATAAACGCAGGATATTCATATGTTACTCGTGTTATAAGCCTTACAACCAAACTCGACTATCCTTGCGAACAGACTATTACCATCGGGAACAACCTAATAAAAGGGAATACGCAAGAACTGAAAGAAGAGGTTGCATCTGCCAATAAGAATATCGACTTGATTTCTGCCATCAATGATATGACGGCTTCCTTGCAACAATCGTATCAACGGACTGTAAAACAAATGCAGGAAGGATTTGCCCGTATTAACGATATGTGGAAATTCGACACAGAGTTGGAAAATACGATATACTCGAAATTTAATGTGTATTCACAGGGTGGAATATCCGCTCTTGGTGTATGGCGTGGAGAAGGGGGTGGCGGTGGCGAAGGAGGGCTCATCAAGCTCGTTCATGGGTTCGACGATCTGGGCGGGGCGTTCGACAACACCACGATGACGGAGACCTTCAATGCCTACACGATTAACGAGATTTGGAAACTCGCCAACGCCGGCGCATCTACGATAGGTACAGGCAATGTGGTGACGGCCGTCAGCAAAACGGGCGGTAACATCGTTGTCACCAAAGGCATCACCCTATACGATTGGGTGCAGCAGCCGAACAAGCCTACCTATTCGCTGGCCGAGATAAACAACGTGAGCGGCACATATACGGGGCTGACAGTCGGGCGTGCGGTCGAATCGGACAATGCGAAAAAGTTGAACGGACTTGACAACGGGGCTTTCCTGTATAAAAGGGGCGGCATGTATGAGACAGCCACCGGAAACGGGTGGTTGATTCGCACGAAAGTCGAAGAGGCCGAGGCGGCTATGTTGACGTTGCATCTGGTCGGAAATGGATATTATAGCCGACGAATTATCAATACGATCGTACAGGCGTATAATTATGCCCCGAACGATGTCGAGTTCACGGCTACGGCCGGTACGCATTTCGGTGACGATTTGGGTGACGTGAAGGTGTTCTTGTACGGGGGACACGTGTGTTTTTGGGTTTCGGCCAAGACGGATTACCAGACCTGCTCCATATTCGTCTATAACACATACGGGGCATTGAACGGGACTTGCGAGAACTGTGTGGAAAGCATATCGTTGTCTCCCATGCCGACAGTCGGCGTGAGCAAGCTGACCGTGGTGACTCCGTCTATCGCCTTGACGGATAACGATTCCATCACCGCCGACAGGCTTAAAAATACCCGGACGATTTGGGGACAGTCGTTCGACGGTACGGGTGACGTTTCGGGTAATCTGACCGATGTAGGCAGCATTTCCATGAGCGGAGATATAAATGGGGTTGAAAGAATTTACTGTTCAGGAGTCGTGGCGGAAACCGGTATCAAGAGGGTTACTATCTATAATGGCGGAATATTGGCCACAAACTATCTCCGTTCGAACGGGTATATCACATCGGACGGTAACATCACGGCCGGAGGGGATATATCGTCGCAAGGCAATATCTCGGCACAAGGCTCGGTCACCGCTCTAACGACTTCGGACAAACGTTTGAAGCGAGATTTCGACTATACCCTCAGCTATACCGACAGACTCTTGGCGATGGGAAGAGTGTGTGATTTTCGATACACCGACCAAGCCCGGGAGCGAAATAAGGGCGGCGTGGACGGGGAAGCCCATACGGGGCTGTTGTACCAAAAGGTGAAAGAGGTATTGCCATCGATGGCCTACGAGACGGAGGACGGTTACGGAGCCCTCAACTACCTCTCGCCCGACTATATCAACACGATTGCCGGAGCAACGCAGGAGACAGCCCGTCTGGTTAAAGCCCTTATGGAAGATATAGAACGATTGAAAAAAGAATTGTCCGAATTAAAAGGGAAAGGAGGAAAGTGAGCCTATGGCCATCGATAAAAACAAGATCGTAGCCCCGGTAGCGATAACCGACCCGTATAATCTGCTGGGAATATACCCGGCAAACGGGATATGGGACGTGGCCGACATCGTTGCCCTCGAACGTCCCCTGTTGCAGGGTGGCCGTCCGGGACGTATCAACAAATGGAGTCGTCATAAACCCGTGCGCTATCCGCAGGCTGCACCGCTATCCGACAACTATCCTCAGCAATCCGGCGGGGTCACTACATACGTCGATCAATGGGAAGGGAGCGACACCGACAAAAATCAGGGCATACGCTATGGGCTGAAAGCCACGATACCGCACGGCACGAATATCGTCGCTATCCATGATACCTCTTTCGATTATGTCGCCTATCCACACCCGGGTACAGATTTTTGTCGCCTCAGTGACTTCGACGGCTACGACCACAATGCGGAACCTAATCTTATCGGAAGTAAAATTGACGAAATCAGTGCGGATGTGCCGTATCTTTTTGTCGACATCAACTATTACGATACTTCGGTGAATCCTACCGGCGTACCCGTCGAATCGTGGCTGTCGCTGGCCTCCGACAAGAGTATCGGCGATTATTACCCGGCTATTTTGGCAACCGATGGAAATGGAAGCAGTTTTGCCCGATTGCTGACAAATACCTCTACAAACACCGTAACCACCTTGCGGGTGGGCAATGTGTGGTACTCTGCTTTCAAGGTAAAATTTTTCAGTGACGGTACTACTCCGCCGATACTTCCTGTCGGACAGAGCGACACATTTCCGGGGGACGATTCGATAGGGACGAATTTGAAGGTGACATTGTTCCTTATCGATAAGAAGTCGTTCGAATACTGGACAGGGGTCGACAAACAGATTACCGTGGCGGATTATTTCCCCATACCCACATCGATAGCCATGACAGCCGAGATAAACAGCACATATACCCCGATTAAAATCGTGGATTTCACTTTCCTTTCGAGTTACTTTCAGGTGCGTATCAGTTTTCCGAACGGAAATCCTCCGGTGGGTGAGAAATACACCTTCCGTATTTCGGGGTCCGGATTCCTCGCGATCTATGATTACGAATACAAGGGAACTGGGATTCTCATTTTGAATATCCCTTTGGGGACGACGCATCCGGACCTTCCACCGGGAACCCATACCTATTATTTAACCTGTTCCGTGTATGGGGTCTCCTCGTCGGGCGAGGCCGGCGTCCAACTCGACTCCCTATCCAAAAACGTGACATTCGACATTCCCGACAGCGGGATTATCAGTTAACCATAAATACAAAACATTATGATTGAGTTAGTAAAAATCAGCGAAAACATCAGCCGTTCGTTCAACGGAAAAGAGACTGTGGAAACCCTGCAAGCGGTCAATTACCGAATTGTGGAAAACGGTGTGGAAAAAGGCCATGTCACTGTCGGGCAAGGCAGTTTTAACATGAATGTCTATTCCATGACCTCCACGGTCGAGGAGACGAAAGCTCTGGTTGAAAAAATGTTCAACGCATTATCCGATGGCAGCGATGAGTGAAAAAAAGTACGAAGAGAAATACTCATGGGAGGATATTAAGTTTACCATTGGCTTTGAGGACAGAAACAAGCAGCCCATCGATTCCGAGACGAAGAAGTTTAAGTTCATCTACAAGGACGAGGCCGGTTGTTGTTGCGAAGTGAGTTACGACGGAAAGACACGTAAAAACTGTGTGTACCGTGACGGCGTGCTGTACGGCATATTCAATTCCGGGACTTTCCGCTATGGCTTGCTCACGGTCGAGAGACACTACTGGATAGAGGATGCCGACTTCGACGACGGCAAATGGAACTATGGAGGAGTCGACAAAACCAATATAATCATCAAGTAGTATGGCAGATAATGATTGTACAATCGTTCATGAGCAGGTGGTAGTGCCTGACCCTGTGGTGGCGAAAGAGGTTGTTACCCTCCCGGGAGAGAAAGGCGACAAGGGAGACCCTTTTACCTACGACGATTTTACGCCGGAGCAAATCGCCGAGCTTCAACGTCCTGCGACAGAAGCGGCGGCAGTTGCCAATCAATCGGCTGAAAAGGCGAACAAGGCGGCCACGGATATAAAGGCTCTCGGCGACACGTTGACGGCGGAAGAAGCAAAACGGGAATCGGCAGAAAGCAGCCGTGCCTCGGCAGAGAGTGAGAGAGCCGAAGCGGAAGTTCAAAGAGAGACGAGTTTTTCCCAAATGCAAACTACCCTTGAAGGGCTTATTACGGATACCCGCACAGCCACATCGAACGCCAACACAGCGGCGGGAAATGCAGAGAATGCCGCAACGGCAGCGAACAACTCGGCAACTCTCGCTAATGAGGCAGCCGATAAAGCTAACCAAGCGGCGGAGAGTGTGGACGGTAAATATTTTCAAGATAATATCTTTATACCGTTTTATAAATGTTCATTTACAAATGGACATTTAGATACAGAATTTGCAATCCCTATAAATGGTGACTTGGAAGATTTGTTTGTTATTTCTTTTTATAATATTGCTAGTTCGTGGATTAAGCGCGTTAAAAAGGGGAATACAATATGGGAAATTAAACAAAACATTTATATAGATAGAGAATATCGTCATACGATAAACAATGATGTATTATTCTATGAAGGATATGCATTTGTTCGGGGACGTATAACAGGACTTGCTAAAATAGATTTAAATGATGGTAGTTTAGAGTTCAATAAAGAGGTTATAACTAAATATGAAAATATAAGTCTATACAACAATTATATAGTTGCTACTGGTGAAAAAAAAATTTTAATTATCGAACCGATCAATTTTTCTGTATATAAACAAATAGACATTGATTCATCTACTTATAGCATAACCTCTTATAATGATAGAGTTTTAATTTCAGCAGGGAAAAAACTTTATATTATAAAAGATGTTGATTCAGAGATTCATATAATAGAAGGGGAAAGTATTATTTCATCTTTTTACATTAAATATCTTATTAATAATGATATAGATTGCTATTTGTTGTATGATAAAGGAGGTACGAGATTAGTTGCAGAAGATAACAGCTTTGATGTAAAATCATCTGATGAATGTTTTAATACAGTGGGATTCAATCCATTATATTCACTAAATTACAAAAATTATGCTGGTAATGCAATTATTTTTATAATATGTAACATTGGGTATCTTACATTGAAAGGGTTTATTGGTAGCATTTCACTTCTCTGCAAGAATAATGACTGCCCCACGTACAGTAGATTGGAAGAAATCAGTAAATATTTTCTAGAAGACGGTTATGTAAGAAGAATTGGAGATATTATGTATAAAGTAAAAGTAGGTTATGATACAAATTAAATTAGACGGTGTAAAAGTCGAAACCATCTATTATGGAAAATATAAAAAGGAGAGATGGATAGAGGTAGAATCTATCCCATCTCCCGAGGAGATACCCGGAAAAATACCCGTGATGTATTACCGGAACGGGGCGATAGTCTATGAGTACGAAGAAGCACCGGAAGCGACGGAGGACGGCACGGAAACACCTCCCGTACCAATGGACTACGGAGAAACGGTAAACGGATTGATCCGTCGGAAATATACCTTGTCGGAGGAGTTGGCGATACTTCGGCAAAGAGATACGAAGTCAGAGGAGTTCGAGGCTTATAACGCCTATGCGGAATCCTGCAAAGAGGAAGCCAGATTGTTAATCGAAAAACAGAAACATTGATATGGGAGGGATAAACGAGGCTACGGAGGTAGCCAGAGGGATAAGCGAACAGGGGTTCTTGGTGATGACCGCCGCATTCTTCTTGGTGTTGTCGGCCATGATGATGGTAGCCTGCTTCAAGTGGTTCAAGTCGATTATCACCAAGAGCATGGAGGACTACGGCGAGTCCTTGAAAGAGCTTATCGAAAAGACGAACGACCAGAATACCATGTTGTCCGACATATCGGAGGGGTTGAGGCCGGAAACGCAGCTTCGGATAAAGAACATATCAAACGTGTATTTCGATTTGGCCGTCGAAAGGGTTTGCAGAATCATCAAGAAGGTCAGGGACGAGAATCATATCGCCGACAAGGAGAAAACCTACGGTAAGATACATACTTTGCTCACTAACCAGTTCGAGGACAGGAACAGCCGTTTCGATTACTTTACCTATCGGGGCAAGCGTCTTTCATGTTATACCAATCCCGAATGGATAGACTGGGTGTCAGAGGTAGTGGTCAGCGAGGTGTACTCGGACAATGTGAACAACGGGCGGGCATATACGAATGTCGTTTCTGTCTATGACCGTATCAAGCTGGATTTTTACCACCGATTAAATAACGAATAATATGAAGAAACTTTTGGAAAGAATCAAAGGGTTGTTATTGTCTGTTCCCCACGACAAGCTGCTGCATTTTATCGCAGGAGGTGTCATCGCCTCTTTCTTCGCCATCGTGATAGGTGCGACGGCGGAATATTGTGCATTGTTCTCTGCCATAGCCGGCTGTATCAAGGAGGCTGTCGACGAGTGGAGGAAGCCGGGGGCTTGGTCGTATGCCGACTTGCTGGCAACCATACTGGGCGGGCTGGTGATTCAAATCGAAGTTTGGATTGCCTGATGAAAAAAAATGACTGTCGAAAGATAATTTTTTTATAACCCGGCGACGGGAAAGCGTTCTTTGACTTCTTGGAATCACCGTTTGATTTATCGTAAAAAAGTATAAGAATTGGTTGCATGTTACGATATTTTTTGTTACTTTGCAACAAGATGATAAGCGATACCTATAAATACGATAGCGTTACGGTTGCAAACTATATCATTGCGTTTGCTAACCAGAATAAGTTTTTCATTAACATGACTAAGCTTCAAAAGTTGTTGTATATAGCTTATGGAGTATATCTTTACGTAAAGAACGAACGCTTGACAAACGAGCACCCTCAGGCTTGGCCGTATGGTCCGGTTTTCCCGACCACTCGAAATAAATTGATAAAAAAGGATTTTTCAGAAATTTCCCTTTCTGATGAAAACCTTGAAAAAATAGCCCGTGATTCCGAAATGGAATCTCTGATGAAACTGGTCTTTGGCAGCTATGGTTCTAAAACTGCCGCCTATCTGACGGAATGGTCTCACAAGCCCGGTTCTCCGTGGGATAGGACCGTTAAGCAGCCTTCATTCAGCTGGGGGGATAGAATCCCGGATAGTTATATCCAAGAGTATTTTAAGACACTAATTTCTCCCAAAGCATGACTAAACAGAAAGATTCTTTTAGCGGCTTGGATTTACGTAGTGAGAATGGTGTCCATATTTCTCCCGACTCAAATTTGGGCGATATAGACGACAAGAATTTATCCGAACAAATACGGGAGCGATATTCACAAGATACACAATTTCGTAAACATTTGGCCAGATGGGTCATGTGGATTATCCCCATATGGTTATTCATAGTAATTGCCATTCTTGTATTTTGCGGGATCGGATTATTTTCATTGGGACCGGAAATATTGATATCTCTACTGGCTACGACAACTATCAATGTATTAGGTTTAGCCAATATCGTATTAAAGGGTATTTTCCCGAACCGAAAAAAATAAACATTGTTCACATGGATACAAAAGGTTCATTCCCCTATGTCCAGAACTCGTCCGATACGGATTCTCAACCTCCGATACCGGCTGATTATTCTCCAAAATTCGATGAAAGTTATTTAAATTCTTTAATCGAAAAGGCTTATCCTCGTCTAAAAGATGTCGACCCAGTACAATGGCTCGATGAATTGAGGAGAGAGGATTGATAATGCCTTCGGCCTACGTTTGTCCCATTTTCAATAACGGATAAGCCTAACCCTAAGGCTACTCTCTCATACATTCGTTACAAGCGGTGATTCTAAAAAAGTCACCGCTTTTTTTGTCGCCAAAAATGAAGAATGGATATGAAATACTTCACGATGAAAGAACTCGCAAAGAGCTCGACGGCCGATAAACTGGGTATAGACAATACCCCGACGACCGAAGTGTCGGTTGCGTTGTCGAACCTTGTCACCCATGTTTTAGACCCACTGCGGGAGATGTACGGGAAGGCGATAACCGTCAATTCGGGCTATCGTTGTTCCAAACTCAATGCCGCTGTGGGTGGTGCGAAAACGAGCCAGCACATGAGGGGCGAGGCGGCGGATATAACGGCAGGGAGCAAGACGGAGAACAAGAAGCTGTTCGAGTTGATTCGGGATAACCTTCCCTTCGACCAGTTGATTGACGAGAGCAATTACAGTTGGGTGCACGTGTCTTATGTGTCGACATCGAAGAACCGGAAACAAATACTGAGCCTATGAGACATATCGTATTCCTATTGTTGTTTTTGGCCGGCTTGGCTGCGACGAGTTGTACCAGACATGTGTATGTTCCTGTGGAAACGACAAAGAGCGACACGGTGTATCTGAATCGTGTGCAGCTCGATTCCATATACATGCGGGACAGTGTTTTCATCGAGAAATCGGGAGACACGATACGGGAGTTCCAATACAAGTACATATACAGGTTCAAGGACAGAACCGATACGCTGTATATATCCAAGACGGACAGCATACAAGTACCATACCCCGTCGAGGTAGTAAAGTACAAGACTCCCCGATGGTGCTGGTGGGCTCTCGGTGGCATTGTCTTGCTGCTCTTCCCTTACATCGTGAAATGGATAACAAAATTGAAAGGACTGGGTTTCTTGATATAATTTGATTTACGACTCCTTCCGGGGCTTCGGAGTATAAAGAGGAAAGCCTCAATCTCTTGCTGCTCTTCCAAAACTAACAAGAGACAACATCACGGGGAATGTTACGAGGCTTTCACAGCCTTTAAACAGAAACGTGATGTTTTTTATTGTGTCAACAATCTATAATTTAACAAATATTTAAAAAGGCAAGAGATATGAAAACTAATGAAATCTTTGAACACGTCTTGCAAATCGTTTGCGAGGAATGTGAGCTGTGTTACGGCGAATTGATCAACGGGGCGAACAAAAATGCGGTCGACGCACGGTGTCTGCTCATCTGTGCGTTGGTATCGCTGGGCTTCTCCGAGGAGAACACCGCCGCTTATCTTTCCATGACGAGGCAGGGGGTGAACAAATTGAAAAACAGCCTGAAACAGCGGTGTTCGGGAAGTTTTATTCTGACAACGACAAATCAACGTGTCAGCAACAGGATAGCCACCGAAATACGAGGATAGCAACGGCAATAGCCATACGTTTGTATGCGGCCGATATTGGCCGTAACCATCAATTATATCTATATGGAAAGAACGTATGTTTTCAATCAAGAGCCCAATGGTGGCGGAAGCAAGTTCGACATCATGGCTTTATTGCCCAACCTGATGGGCGGTAAAGGGGTCGATCCCGGACTCTTGGCCCTTCTCAATCAGGGAAGGAACAATCAGGACGCTTGGGGCGGAGGCATGTGGTGGATTTGGATTATCCTGCTGTGGTTCTGCTGGGGCGGTAACGGATTCGGAGGTTTTGGCAACCGGGGCGGGCTTCCTGCCGAATTGAACGGCGATGTCGGACGTGAATACCTGATGTCGGCCATTCAAGGAAACGGTAATGCCATCAGCCAACTCGCCTCGTCCTTGAACTGCTCTACCCAACAGTTACAATCCGCCTTGTGCAACATTCAGGGCTTGATTCAGGGTGTCGGCAACCAAGTGGGCATGTCCGCACAACAGATCATCAACAGCATTCAATCGGGTAATTGTACGCTGGCGACCCAAATCGCCGATTGCTGCTGCAAGACGCAAAACGCAATCGAGAGACAGGGATATGAAACCCGTATCGCCACCTCGGAACAAACCCACTCCCTTGTGGACAGTGGCAATGAGAACACTCGTGCCATTTTGGCGAAGCTGGATTCTATCCAAACTCAGGCTTTACAGGACAAGATCACCGCTTTGACGGCAGAGAAGGCTACTTTGGCTGCTGAAATCTCCCAACGTAACCAGAATGCGACCATTCTCAATGCCGTAGGGCAACAGATCGCTCCCCTCGCTGCCGGTTTGCAGGCTCTCCAAAGCGATGTGGACGGTATCAAATGTAAATTGCCCAATACCGTTCCCGTGGTATATCCCAACATTCAGGCTGTAAACACGGACTTGTACCGGGCTGCCGCTTATGGTGCTTATGCGGGCGATGTCGCATACGGGCGCAGCGGTTACGGTTGTGGCTGCAACAGTTATTGGGGTTAATCCGGTAAAGAAGAAAGGAGGTATATATGTGGCCTAACTTTTTTACAGGGTTTCCCTTTCCGTTCCCGACGCTGGGCAGGGTGAATTTGAACACGCTGCCCACGGTGGCGGTGACGGTCGGCACGGAGAACGTGACTTTGGAACTTCCCGACCATGCGTTCCGTAACAGGGACTATGTGGGAGGATTCTATATCAATCTCCGTCAGGCGATACCCGCCGGAACGACCGCAACGCTTCCCATTCTCATCGGGACGAACGGGGACACGAGACCTCTGATGGCTTACAACAACGAGCCGGTCACGGTCGGGAATATAGCCGGTACGGGGATCTATGAAATCCATTACAACAAGTACACCAACGAAGTGTTCCTTGTCAACGGTGGGTACAGGCCTACTACGGCGACTGCGGCAACCAACGTCGCTGCCAAAAGCAAATAATTAACACGGGGCTGCCTTTTACCGGGCAGTCCCATTAAATCAAAAAACTATGTTTCAGAATCTTCGAGCAAACAACCAGTTATTTATCCTTCATAAGGACGAAAATCCCTTAGTGGATATAGGCTCCGTCGTCAGCGTTTCGGCTGCGAAGCCCAAATACCCCATGCCGACACCTATCGGGCAACTGCCCCAGATGGAAATGGTGGTGGACGTGGTGGTCTGCGTGAACGGGCAGAATACGACGTTCCAGAACTTGCCGGCAGGGGCGGACATCGCCGACTTCGGGCAAAACGGCAACATCGTCATATCTTGTTCCAGAGAGGCCATGAACTCGGAAGTGTCGGCTATCCGGCAGAAGAGCTTGGACGAACTGAACCGGCGGAATTACCACGAGAACGTGATTGCCGGGTGCGATAAGATATTGACAATTTTGAATCCCGAATTTGCGGAGAAGCAAAGGCAGGAGCAGGAGATTGCCACCCTCAAAGGGCAGATGTCCGAAATGAGCAGGAGCATGGCCGACCTCATGGCCATGAACAAAAAACTGATGGAACAGCTCGGTGCTTCTGAAACTTCTAAAAACAAAAAGTAATATGGGAATGTGGTCAATATTAGAAGAAGGCCGTGGATATGAAGGATTCAATGAACGCGGCGGTAGAGAGCTCGAAATGGCCTACAAGGAAGGTTGCGAGCACGGCTACAAGAAAGGCTATGAAGCTGCCATGCGGGAAATGCAGGGCGGCGATATGGGCTTCCGTGGCAATAATGGCGGCAGTTACGGCGGCGGGAATTATGGCGGAGGTTCTTCCGGTGGAATGAACAACCGTTATGCTCCCTATCCTCCTTCGTACTATGACGAAATGGGGGAACGCAGGCGCAGACGGGCCAACGGCGAGTTCTATTAATCGGGAGGGGAGAAATCCCCTCTCTTTTCAAAAACATAAAAAAGCAGTGTTATGAACCAACGATTAGACATTTATGATATTTTCCCCTCCGGCATGACGGAGTACCTTTCCCGATACGGCTGGCACTTCTCCAAGAACATGTGCGAGTGGGCGGTTTCCAGAATGAAGGCCGAAAACAAGGCCACCGGAAAGAAAGAGGAGATAAAAGCCCTTTCCAAAGAAGATGTGGAGGTCATCTTGACACAGGCGGGCGTGAAGCTGGAAAAGGCCAAAGGGTACGACCATGTATTTGTCGCCAATATGGGTAAGGCCGACTATCTGGAATCATCGATTCCCGACGATACCCATTTGGCATTGTTCGTAAAAGACTATATCGACGACCCTGACGGTTACGACGGGTTGCCCTTTACACGTTTCTATGCTGACTGTATAGGTTCGTGTACTCCGATCATGTGGGAAGATATGTTATAAAACATGATTGTTCAGGATTTCTACATAGCGAAATACGACTGGCACGTAAGGGTTTTTTACGCCGTTACCACCTACTGGACAAACACCATACTCCGGGAGCTGGAACGGATCGGTTGTACGGGGAGTAATCTGGAAAATGCTTTCAGAAGTTTGTCGTCCGGTAACTTGAATACAGGACTTACCTATTCCAATTTCGAGCATCGACGGACGGTGATGGTAATTGCCATGACGACGAGTCCCGAACAGTTCCAAAACTCTTGGGACCATGAAAAGGGGCATTTGTGCAGGCATATATCCCGGACGTTCGGCATTGACCCTTACGGGGAGGAAGAACAGTACCTTCGGGGATATATCGGGCAGAAGATGTTCCCCGTGGCGAAGAAGTTCCTATGTGAGTGTTGCAGAAATAAATTAATTCTGGAAATACATGGAGATAGCTAAAATCATACAAGCCATCTGTTCCGGCAAGTCGAGGAAGGAGGTTTATAACCTGCTTTCGCCGGAAGAGAAGGATACCTTGAATCGGTTTGCCGATAACGGTCTTTTGAACAGGAGAATGAGGCGAAAATTTCAAAGGAATATTCGGAAATGCAAATGATGAACAGGGAAATGCCGGGGTGGGAAGCTCCGGCATTCGTGTTTAATTCTATTCCATTCATTTTTGTGGAAAATTTTCCACATCATTCGTGTTTTGTTAAATATTGATAAATCATAAAATATTTATACTATAATATTTTGTATATACAATAAAATGGAGTATCTTTACCATGTAATCAAAAACAAACAGTAACCAATTAACATAGAGTCATGTTACAGAAAGGTACAGAACAATACAAAGAAGCTCAGGAATTATCCAACAGACTTCAACAGATTGCTAGCTATGAAAGATGGAATAATAACAATTCGTATGAGTTGCATTTCAACCCGTTCTATCAGTTTTTATCACGAATAATAAACCTGAATGTTTTTGCCTCCAACGTTGCAAAGACTATCGATGAAAAATGCACCTATCCGAGTTTCAAGATTGCCAACATGTCGAGTAAGCAAGCATGGATACTTGCCTGTGCGGCGATCGAGAATAACATAAATCTTGAAGATTGTTATACCCCTGTATGGGCTAGATGATTATAAATAAAATTACTTATATATGGAAACAAAAAGAACAATGGTATTATCATTTCATGTTTGCCGAGGAGGCAGATTCTTTAACCCCGGCCACGTTGAATTTGTTGGAGAAAAAACATTCTCAGATGTGTGTAGCATGTTGTCAGATCGCTTGTTCACGAAAAACAGGGACGAGCATGGGAGGTTCTGCAAGCCCTATATTGCAGACGAAGTGGGCACTGTCGTTAGTGAGGACGACGAGAACGGAAGAACCGGAGAGATAGACTTCGATGGTGATTATGACAGATATTATACTATCGAGATAGAGGATATAGACGACCTCAGCGACTCGGAATTGGAAGCCATAAGGGAGTATAAAGGGTATATAAGCGAAGATCTTGAACGGCTTATTAAAGTCAGTGACGACGAGGAAAACGAGGAGGACGAAGAATGAAAAGGGAATTTCCGCTATTCATTGTAGACCATAACCGGGCGCACAAATTCGGAGAAGTGGACTTCATATACTGTTCGGACATAGACAATGGCTTTATCGCCAAAGTCGAGTATATAGAAGGCATTGTCGAGGAAGTCGGAGAGGATTACCGTATAGAGCCCGGATTGTCAGGGTCGAATCTCTCCGCAAAGATCAGCATTAAGCGTATTACAGGTAAAAATCCTGATAAAACTAAAATACGAGGCCTTTTAAAACAGGCTATGAAGTATTATACATCGCTGTCGACATTCTCGGCAGACATCGGCAATATTACGGTGCGACAAATGGTGTTGTTCATTGATACGCTGATTTTAGACGGTCGTAAGAATGCAATTGCAGCCGGAAGCGATTATAATTATAGGAATACGGTATTAACATCTATCGCATTTTTAGAGGCGATAAAGAAGGAATTGATAGGAGTATGACAATAGAAGATTTATCGAAAAAAGCGTGCGAGATTCGCAAAAAAAAAGGTTTGTCTCAATATAATATCTGGAAACAGGGTATGAACTTTGGGACTGTCATTGCCATTGAAAGTGGAAAGAATGTCAACTTGAACAACTTCCTTAAATATTGTGAGATCGTAGGAATTGATGTAACTTTGGAAGAGAAAGAGTAAAATGTCAGAATCTTGAAAGTGAATTTTCAAACAATCCTAATTGTTGCTATACCTCGGCCACCCATTTAACTATTATGGGTGGCTTTTTTATTTTTAATTTGATTGATAAAATCAATCACGCGGCGATTTGCTACATCTATTTTTTCAGAATCATAATCGATATAAATATCTGTTGTACGATTACCGAAAGAATGACCGAGAGCCATCGAGATAACATCTTTCGAGACACCTATCTTATGGGCTATTGTCGCCCAGCTATGACGGGCTGTATAGGTAGTGATGAAAGGCAGTATTGGAGATATTGTTTTAGCCCCGTGTTTACCCATTTCCACATTGCCAATTGAGCGAAGATTATTGTTCATTCGTTTTGCAAAATCCTTGTAGTTTTTATACCTATCTAATATGTTAAGCAGATATTCATCACCTTTATACTTGTCTATTATACTTTGCGCCTCAGGCTCCACCTTTATAGAATATAATTTATGAGTTTTGGCACGTATATATTCAATCCTTCCGTTTACAAGCTGCTCCTTTTTCAAATTACATAAATCAATAATGTTTATGCCTATTAGGTAAAAAATTAACATAAAGAAGTCACGATATTTCTCTTGGTGCTTGTCGCAATCAAAATCCATCAATTGTACGAGCTGTTCGGCCGTAATAGCCCTCTTGGCCGTCGCAGCCTTCTGAATTTTAAATTTTCTGAAAGGGTAGGCCATAGTCACATCATTGTCTATCGCGTCGTTAAACACAGCCCTTATGTTCCTCAAATGAACGCCACGCCCATTTACCGAGGGGACACTTTCTTCCATATAAGACTCAAACCGTTGCAGCCAACTCTTGTTTATATCCTCGAATTTAATTGGATTTTCACCTATGTATGACCTTATCTTGTTCAGCGTTGCCGCATATATTTCTTTTGTCCGTCCCTTCTTTGATTCAACGAATTTTTTAAAATAATCAACGAATAAATCATTATTTATTTCTTCATCTTCTGTATTAGAAACCCTTATAGCGGATAAAAAGTAATTCTTTATGGCATGTGAGGACATTCTGTCTATTTCACCGCTTCTGATGAGTTCAAGTATTCTAATGTTTACATCGGCTACAATTTGCGCAATAAAGCTGTTTAATACCTGCCTATGAGGGTGAGCCACGATCTTGTTGTTAACGGAATCCCATTGTTCACTTGACAGAGATATATTAATGTTTAACAATACACGTTTATTCCTGTGATTGATTCCCAATTTGAGAGGCGACGTGCCGTTCTTCTTTTTCGTTCTAGTGTCCAAGTACAACTTTACAGAGGCCATATTTCACAAGTTTTTTGCACGGAATTTGCACGGTTTTGCAACCGAATGCACCGAAATGCAACAAAAATACACAAAAAATCGGCTATATAAAAATGCTTTATAACATGTTTTTAATCAGAAATACAAAAGAAAAGCACCAAAAATCAATTGATTTTCAGTGCTTTATAAATCAGTCGGGGTGACAAGATTCGAACTTGCGACCACACGCCCCCCAGACGCGTACTCTAAACCGGGCTGAGCTACACCCCGCTGAATTGGTAGTGCAAAAGTAGTGGTATTTTCTATACTGACAAAATTTTGAACAACTTTTTTACTCCTGTTTTTCTTCGAAATTTCCTAATTGCTTGCAAGAGAGTCGGTAGGGGTTATAATTTAAATAGGTCGCGGTATAGGTCGAATGCTACGAATATTTCTTCCTTATCGACGTGACAGTCGATGACCGGTTTGCCGATGGTTTGTAATAATGTGAAGTTGATGTATCCGGCTTCGTTTTTTTTGTCGTGGGTCATCAACTCGTAGAGTGTTTCGTAGTCCTTACAGGTAATGGGAAATGCTCTGTAATGGCGATAGATGTATGCTGCCAATTCGGAGATTGTTTCGGACGGAAATTTCAGATAACGGTGGGAGAGTAGTAATTCGCATATGAGTCCCCAAGCCACGGCGAATCCGTGAGGTATGGGTGTTTCCCGCTTGTGTGAAAGGCTCTCGAATGCATGGCCGATAGTATGACCTAAATTCAAGGCTTTGCGTATTCCTTTTTCAAAGGGATCTTCGGCGACGATACGTTCTTTGACTTGTATCGATTCTTTGAGCAGTGGCAGAAGTTTTTCCCAATCGGGCATGGACAAGTCGAAATCGAGCAATGAACGGTAGGTGGCCGGATTGTCGATAAGTCCGTGTTTCAGCATTTCGGCGTATCCCGACAATAATTCGTTCTGTGGCAGTGTCTGAAAGAATTGTGTAGAGACGATGACCGTATCGGCCGGGCGAAAGGCTCCTATTTCATTTTTCAATCCGTTGAAATTTATTCCTGTTTTTCCTCCTACGGCGGCATCTACTGCTCCTAATAGGGTTGTGGGGATATTGATGAAACGGATTCCTCTTTTGAAACAGGCTGCGGCGAAACCTCCCAAGTCGGTGACCATACCTCCTCCCAAGTTGATAAGAAGCGATTTTCTGCTGGCTCCCTTGTGGCTCAGTTCGTTCCATACGTGAACGAGTGTTTGGAGTGTTTTATGGGTGTCGCCGGCTTCGATCGTAATATATTGGGCTTGTGTGGATATGTTTTTCGATATTTCGGGTAGGGCGAATTTTTGGGTATGTGTGTCGCAGAGTATAAAAAGGGTATCGAAAGAAAAGTTTTCGAGCATATTTTTAAGGGTTTCGCCGGGTGTGGCGGTGAATATGATTTTTTGCGACTCCATACAGATGATATTAACGGGTGATTTTTAGCGTGTGTATAAGTTCGTCGACATGATTGGCGAAATCGGGCATGGACGGGAAAACCATATCGGCTCCGGCTTCGATGAGCGTCTGTGCCGGAATGGGGCCTGTGTTGACTGCTATGGTAAATATTTGTGCTGCCGTACCGGAGACTACCCCTAGGGGTGCATTTTCGATGACAATCGCTTCGTTCGCTTTGACTCCGGCTTTGGAAAGTCCCATTAAATAGGGCTCGGGACTCGGCTTCCCAATCTTTACGTCGTATGCCGTCACCTTATATTGCTGTTCGAATACACCGGGATAATCGTGGTCTAGCCGATCTAAGAGAGAACCTTGTCCCGAACCTGTGACCAGTACAGGGCGTATGCCGTTACCGATGATTCGTTGCAGCATGAGGTCGGCTCCCGGCATGGGGACGATTTTTTCCAACGCGTTGAAATGTTTTTCCTTGATTTTATAAATCTCGGCACACTCGTCATCGGACACCTGTTTCCCGAAATGTTTGTCGAACAAGTATTTAATTGTACTGGCTCCTGTTCGTCCTTCGTATAGATAAAATTCATCTTTGGAACATTTGAATCCCATAGGGGTGAGTGTACGATACCAAGCTTCGACATGATTTTTCATCGAGTCGTAGAGAACTCCGTCCATATCGATAAGCGCGGCCTTAGGAGTAATGCAAGGCACGTTGTGCTGTAAAAGATAGTTTTTAATAGCGATATTTTCCAAAATGTCGTGTTTCTTGTTTTATTCTACAAAAGTAGGGCTTTTGAGATAATTAGCCAAAGAAGTGGTGTTGAAAGACTTTTATTTTGTTTGAGATTGGATATTGGGTTTATTTCTGGTTTGTTAAAAATTTAACAAGATGTAAAATTAAGGCATAAATGTTTGTATTCTGTGATAATCCATTATTTTTGCAATAGATACGAGAATAGGTCGAGTTTCGGCATTACTAATCGAACTTGTTTCTGCGTTGGGCTTGTACTATTTTTGTTGCAAATATGGAAATGGATTGTATTTCGATATTATCAAGATTTGTTTTTATTTTTTCTGTTTTTTGAAATGAAATAAAGTTATAGGGATATGAAGAGACTATTATGTAAGTGGATTCCGGTGTGTGCAATGGGTGCTGTTTTATGTGCCTGTGGGGGTGGAGTAGCCGATGGGGATTATGTCGGTGCATTTAAAGAATATGTGAAATCGGAGTTGAAGTCTGGAACGTGGGTTCTATCGGCCGATGAAAACTTATCCGCAGAGAAAGTCGATTCGATTCAAGTAGAAATTCTCCATGAAGTGACCGTTGCCGATAGTCTTCGAGCCGGTCGTCAAGAGGCTATCGATAGCTACGTTTCTACCGAACAACGTTTGAAATATGAGATGGAGGTAGCAGAACATAATTATAAACTCGATGAGAACAGCCAGTTTGCTCGTCGTGTCGATTATGAACGAAAATTGAAAGAGGCTATGCGTTCACATGGGAATGACCGTAATTATGCTTCGAAAATAGAAGGATATAAACAGGCTATGGAGCGTTTGCCCAAAGATCATGAAGCCTATGTGAAATTTGACAAGGATAGGGACTTTTCGTATATTCGAGAGTATGAGGCCGCCAAATCGGCTTATGATCAATTTGTCGCCACGAATGTAGACGATTATATACAATCGTATGATTTAATCGCTCGCTATGTCGGTCGTGATACGACTGAGGTTTTGGGAGTTGCCGCTCAGGTAGAGTTTATTACTCCGGACGGGAATCAATCTGCTATCGTTTTGTTTAATGAGAAACCAACCTTTGTGAAAACAATCTTAACGGATGCTCAGGCGTTGGAAGACGATGATACAGAAAGCGACGCCATAGAGTATGAAGCGGAATAATAAATAGAATGGTTAAAAAATAAAAAAGGAAAGGGCTACATTTTGTAGCCCTTTCCTTTTTTATTCGATTCAAAATATTATCGATATTGTATAACAAAACATGTAAAAGCAAAAATTTTTCAGGTATGTAGGGGGTATGTGTATTTTTTGTGTCATAATGGTAGAACGACTTTAATCTTTCTATTAAAAATTTATGTATTTATGATTAAAAAACATGTACTCCTAAGTATTTTGGGACTTTTCATTGCGTGTACTGTCGGGGCGCAGGATAATTCGATGGCCGATGAAAAGGCTATTGTGAAGTCGGGTAACATGCGCTTTACGGTGTTGACTCCCGAAATGATTCGTATAGAATATAGTGCGAAATTGCAGTTTGAGGATCGCGCGTCCTTTGTAGTCATTAATCGCCATCTTCCGGTTCCGAATTTTACCCAAGAGGAACGTGACGGATATCTTTATCTTACAACCGATAAACTGGAACTGCGTTATAAACTGGGTACATATCCGGTAAGTAATGATCGTTGTAATCCTAATTTACAAATTACACTCGATGTGAACGGGGTCGAAGAGGTGTGGTATCCTGGGAAACAAGACCCGTATAATCTGAAAGGAACGACTAGAACTTTGGATAGAGCAGAGGGCGATGTGCGTGAATGGTTGGAGAATGGGTTACTTTCTCGTGTTGGTTGGGCTGTGATCGATGAACGAGAACCTCGCAAAGACGGTAGTCTGAGTCTTATGTTCGAGAGAGATACGAATGGGGGTATGGATTGGGTCGCTCAACGTAAGGATACCGCCGCTCTTGATATGTATTTCATGGGTTATGGGCATGATTATAAAAAGGCTCTTGGCGATTTCACCAAGATAGCCGGTAAGATTCCGTTGCCTCCGCTTTATGTATTTGGATATTGGTACTCTAAGTTTCAACGTTATACCGAGCAAGATATGCGCGATATTGTAAATGAAATACGTTCGCGTGATATTCCTATGGATGTACTCGTTATAGATATGGATTGGCATCGTAATGGCAAGACCGGTTCTACCGATGGAACCGAGTGGACCGGTTGGAGTTGGAATAAAGCTCTTTTCCCCGATCCTGCCGGTTTTATCTCTTGGTTGCACGATGAACAAAATTTGAATACGACACTTAATTTGCATCCGGCCGATGGTGTTTTCCCCAAAGAGGATAATTATGATGCTTTGTATGCCGATTTGGCCGGACGTTATTCTGATATAAAGGCCGATAGTCTGACTAACGAAGACGGTACCATTCGTTGGAATATCGAAAACAAGGATTTCTACGAGGCCTTTTTCGAACATATTTTACGGCCTCATGAAAATATCGGTGTCGATTTTTGGTGGGTCGATTGGCAACAGTGGATGATTGCGCAGAATGAACCGAATTTAGGTAATACTTTTTGGTTGAATCATGTGTTTTTCAACGATAAAAAATTGCAGGCAAAAAATCGGCCGTTTATCTTTCATCGTTGGGGTGGGTTGGGTAATCATCGTTATCCTATCGGTTTTTCGGGAGACTCGGAAGCGACTTTTTCTTCGTTGGCTTTTCAGCCCTATTTTACAGCTACCGCATCTAATGTCGGTTATGGTTATTGGAGTCATGATATAGGAGGTCATAATCAGGAGGGAGCCAACGATGCCGAGTTGTATTTGCGGTGGATTCAATACGGGGTCTTCTCTCCTATATTGCGTACACATGCTACGGCTGCCGGCCATATCGAACGTCGCATTTGGAAATATGCTAATTTTGAGCAGATGCGTGATGCCATTTATTTGCGTTATGCTTTGATACCTTATATTTATACGATGGCACGTTGGTCGTACGATACGGGAGTGGGCATGTGTCGTCCTATGTATTATGATTATCCCGAAGCAGATGAGGCTTACCGTTATGAGGGACAGTATATGTTTGGAAACGATATACTCGTAGCCCCCGTCACTTCGTCGGATAAAGGAACGAATGTCAGTGAAAAAGATATTTGGCTACCTGAGGGCAAGTGGTATGAAGTGATGACGGGTGAGTTAATCGACGGTGGTTCGGTCGTTACTCGTTCGTTCACTCGTGAACAGATTCCTTATTATTATCGCGAGGGTGCTATCATTCCGCTTTATCCTCGTATGATGCACCTGAAAAAACGGCCTGAAACACTCACTTTGCAGTTTACACCCGGAGCCAGAGGCGAATTTAATTATTATGAGGATGCCGGAAACAACGCTGATTATCAAACAGCTTGTACATTTACAAGAATTACGCAAAATACCGAGGACGGAAGAACCTCTTGTACTATTTATCCTCGTACCGGATCATTCGACGATATGCCGGAAGAACGGGCTTATCGTCTTGAATTTTTGGCTCGGAACGAGGCTCCGACAAAGGTCACTTTTTCCGATGGAACGCATGCTGTCTATGAGTATGATGCCGAGAGTAAAAAGATCGTGATTTCCGTACCGAAAAGAGCATGCAGTTCAGCTATAACCGTAATCATTGAATAATAAAAAGAGAAAAATATGAAAAGATTTTGCAAGAATATGGCCGTTTTACTTCTCTTGTTTGGATTTGTTCTAACTGCGAGAGCAGATTGGCGGCTTGTTGGAGATACGGCTGAATTAAAGATTCCCGTCGTGCTTTCTCCGGTGGGAGACGATGGAAAGGAGTTTGTTTACGTGGGTGGCTTGCCGGAAGTTTTGTTTAAATTGACCGATGGTATAACGGAGTATGTCCATGAATGTGGTAGTAATAATCCTTTGGGCGATTCTATACCTTTGCGAGAGGCCGGTGAAGACGAGCGAGGGTTGTGTATCCGGTATGCGAGCGAGACCGATGTATATAGATTGACCCTTACAGTCGATGGTAATGCAAAAAGTTTGAAGGCTGAACGGCTCGAATTGCCTAAAAACTTGTATATCATAGGAGGCCCGTTTAATCGAGAGATTCAATTTTGGAAGTTTCAGGATGCCAAAGCCTTAGAAGTGGATCGGACATATCCTTATATTTTCTATTATAAGGGTGTCATGCGCTATAACGATGAGGGTGACGAGTGCGGTAGTTTCATGTTTTTGAAACGATTGAGCTGGGACGATAAATATCACCCTGCATCGAGTGGAGATTTTTCTATTTCGGGAAAGGTGGGACAACCTTTGAAAATGCGTTTGAATGGAGAGGATAATAAGTGGACTATTCCGGCTGACCGAAGTGGAGATGGATATTATGAATTGAAAGTCGATTTACTCAATCTTACACTTACCGTCGAAAAGTTTGAACCGGATTTGGTAGAGAATCCATTTCCTCTTTCGGTTTTTGCTGTTGGAGCGGCTATGCCTTGTGGTTGGGATAATGCCCATCCTATGGTGATGACCCCGATCGCAGAGGGTGTATATCGTTGGGAAGGAGATGTAGAGGCCGGCGATTTCAAATTCCTTCGTAGAAGAGGAACTTGGGAACGTTGTTATGTGGCTAGGACAAAAGATGAACCTATTCGTTTTGGCGAGGAACATGATGTTATTTATGAGTATAATTCGTTTGAGGAGGGAAATGACTATAAGTTTGTGCTTCCCAAGACAAATCATTGTATTCTGACGCTCGACCTTAACCGAATGAAATTGAGGGTGGATAATGAAGAAACGGAAGGCAGTGGCGTTGAATCGATTAAAACATCTGGCGAGTTGATCTATTATAGTTCGGATAATACGCTTTTCTTGCGAAGTAAAAACAATTTACAGTTGCAGGTTCGTGTATTTGCCCTTGATGGGTGTCTCGTCTCGGAAGATGTTTTTATAGGTGGTACGGACATTAGCCTCTCTCGTGGTTATTATATCGTAGTCCTTCACCGTGAAGATGGTACGCAAGTTGCCGAGTTCAAAGTTTTTGTTGATTGAATCTGGACTTAGATTGGAATTTGTTATAATAGTTAATCGACACGAGCCTGTGTTCCGCTATCGGGATTTTAAAGTAATCGGGCTGTTGAAATAAAAATAAAACGAGATTATCTTTTGGAGGTAATCTCGTTTTATTTTAAATGTGAACGTTTTAATTATATCGACTAAATGTTGAATCCGATTTTCGTTTTGCTCGTTTCTTCGTTATCGACAGATAAATTTTTGACAATGGTTACCACATCGCAACAAATAAATCCCTTGCTTCAATGAGATGGAGTTATCTCCCTCAACACCTTGAACTTGGGCTACGATTCGACCTTGTAGGTCGCTGATGATAATTTCTTGGGGTACAAGAAGTCGTATAATTGTGTTACCGGGATAGGAAATAACCTTGATCTCTTGGTTTTCTCGATGGGTATTGTCTATATTCGAGGGAATGGGAACTTCTGTCAGTTCTGTCCATTGAGATTGGTAAAGATTGTCGCCCACTACTGCATAGGCGCTCATGCGAAATGCAAATTGGTCACCCCATGCTTTGGGTAGATCTGTAAAAGTATAACTGTTCGTCCTGCGGCCTTCGACGAGGGTATAATCGTAATTATAGCTAAACCGGTCTCCCTTTGAAAGAGTTTGAGTCATTGTGAATTCGTCGAGATAGATTTCTTTGATAGGATCGAGTTGCCTGAAATATAATTCGATATACATTTGTTCACTGCTATGCTTAAAGTCTATTGTCAAATTATTATAGCCTTCTTGTGTGAGAAATTTGGTTATTTTCTCGGGAGTACCTTGTGAGTAGTAGTTGTTAAAGTCAATTTTGTCTCCTTTGGCTCCATATACTCGTACGTTGATTGTACAACCATTTGTATTGGTTGTGCTGATGACGGGGGTCTGAATATTGATACCACTGAGCATGCCTTCCGTCCAGCACCCGAAATTAACAGACCAGTCAGGGACAGTTGTATATTCGTCGTAATTCGTTGTACCGTCGTCTTCTGCTGGAAGATCGATCGTGCCTCCCGTAAAAGCATCGAAATTTTCGTGGAGAATGGTTTTTGTTTCATCTCTTTGGGCAATGTGGGTATAAACATTGTAAACGACATATCCGTTGGACCCGATGACTGTGTTCCAGTTGGCTGTATATTGCCCCCCTTGAATATCGGTGAATTCTTTGAGTACGGGTTTGGAAAGGGAACCTGCATATCCGAATACATCAATCATATTTGATTCCAAAGAAGTTTCAGAGTCGTTGGTGCTTTTTACCGTGTAAAAATAATCGGTATTGTCTTTGAGTCCGGTTACGGGAGCTGACGTTTCTGTGATTCGTTTGTTTTCGACAAGATAATCCCGTGTTTTTACGATACCGCCATAAGTATAACTTATTTCGTCAATAGCCGTGGGACTGTTTAGATCTGGATTTTCATCGGTATAAATCATTTTGAACTGAATACACCCCACCGGGATATTGGCGGAAAAATCGGCTATTCCCCCACTTCGATAACTGATTGTTGAGGCTTCACCAAGAGAGTGCCATTGAAAGCCGTCAAATCCGTAAACTGCGACTGTTCCGGTGGCATTGGCGTTTTTTATCCAAAACGAAAATTTCGAGGCGGGGGCCGGTAATACAGGGGTAACAATCGAATCGCCTGTGGCATCGAATGCAAGAGCTATTTTTCCCGAATAAACAGATGTGGTATCTCCGGCGACATTGGTCGTATATAATTGGCGAATAGAGCCGGTATTCACGTCGATTTTCCAATTTTCGGGGAATACGGATAGGTTAGAGTCTATGTATTTATTTTGTTTTGACCCAGAAGAACGAGGCACTAATCCCTCAAAACTTTCTGTGACTTTTACTGCTTCTGTCCCGCAATCTTCCATTTTATAGGCAAAAACATTCAAATTGTAAGCCGAAGCCTGAGATACAGATTGCCAGTTTGCGGTAAAGGAATTTTCAGTAATATCGGTTGCGGGTAGAGCTTTGGGGACTTCAAGAGCGGCATGGGAGAGTGCAATTCCCCATAACGATAAAATAAGAGTAGCTAATCTTCTCATGATCTAAGGGTTATGTTTTATAGGGAGTAAAGATATTAAAAATATATAGAAAAATTTATTTGATAAGATATTTTAAAAGAACAGCCTGCCGAATTTTTCGGCAGGCTGTTCCTACATTTACGTTATGTTTAATTAGATACGAGCTTGTATGGCTTTACTTTCTTCTTCGTAACCGGGTTTATTGAGCAAAGCGAACATATTGCGTTTGTATGCTTCGACTCCCGGTTGGTTAAACGGGTTTACACCCAAAATATAACCGCTAATGCCGCAGGCTTTTTCGAAGAAGTAAATCAGTTGTCCCAAATAGAGTTCCGATAATTCGGGTATTTCTATTTTAAGGTTGGGGACTCCGCCGTCTACGTGAGCTATTTGAGTCCCAAGTTCGGCCATTTTGTTTACTTCGTCCACTCTCTTTCCTGACAGGAAATTTAGCCCGTCCAGATTATCCTTGTCGGAAGGGATATTTACCGTATGTTTCATTTTGGTAACCGAAAGAACGGTTTCGAAGATGGTTCTTTCACCTTCCTGAATCCATTGTCCCATCGAATGTAAATCGGTCGTGAAGTCGACTGATGCCGGATAGATTCCGAGGTTTTCTTTTCCTTCGCTTTCTCCGTAGAGTTGTTTCCACCATTCTGCGAAGAAGTGTAATTTAGGATTGAAGTTGACGAGGATTTCTATTTTCTTCCCGCTTTGATATAAAGCATTTCGGGTGGCAGCATAAATAGCTGCGGGGTTTTTCTCGAAAGGAATATCTTCTCCACACGCTTTTTCCATAGCTACCGCTCCGGAAACCAGCGTTCTGATGTCGAATCCGGCTATGGCAATAGGCAATAGTCCTACGGGAGTGAGTACCGAGAAACGGCCTCCTACGTTGTCGGCAATGACAAAAGTTTTGTATCCTTCGGTGTCGGCCAGTTTACGCAATGCACCTTTTTTTGCATCGGTTATGGCGATGATACGATGTTTGGCTTCGTCTTTTCCTACTTGTGCTTCGAGCTGTTCTTTCAACAATCGGAAAGCAATGGCGGGTTCTGTCGTCGTTCCCGATTTTGAAATGACGACGATGCCAAAAGATTTATTTTTCAGGAGGGTTTGCAGTTCAAACAAATAGTCTTCGCCGATGTTGTGTCCGGCAAACAGTACGAGCGGATTTTTATGTTCCGAGCGAAGAAATTCGAATGAGTCGGATAGAGCCTCGATAACAGCTTTGGCCCCGAGGTAGCTACCTCCGATACCAATGACTACTACTATTTCGCAACGGTCTTTCAATTGTTTTGCAGCAGTTTCGAGGTCTGCTAAATGGGCTTCTGTTATTTCGGAGGGTAGATGCAGCCACCCTAAAAAGTCATTTCCTTTACCCGTACCTTTGTGCAGCATTTCCATGCCGCTTTTCGCTTTGTCTTCCAATGCGAATACATCGCTTTTGGATACAGTGCCTAATGCTTTTTCAATGTTCAATTCGATTGATTTCATAGTTTCACTATATTAGTTGTATTACAGAAATGTATCATATATACTTTCAATGGCGTGCCGGGGCAATACTTTTTTGTAGAGTATATCATAAACACATTGCAGTATGGGCATGTTCACCTTGTATCGTTCGTTTATTTCGTAAATACACTTCGTACCGAAATATCCTTCGGCAATCATCTCCATTTCCATTTTTGCGGCACTGACGGAGTAGCCACGTCCTATCATGGATCCGAAATTGTGATTGCGGCTGAACCGGGAATAGGCGGTAACCAAAAGGTCTCCCAAATATACCGAATCGCTGATGTTTCTGTCCCGACATGGGGAGACTGCTTGTAAAAAACGATCCATTTCGTTCAAGGCGTTGGATACGAGCATAGCTTGAAAATTATCTCCGCTCTTCATACCATGACAAATCCCGGCGGCTATGGCATAGACGTTTTTTAATACGGCAGAATATTCAATGCCTTTTACATCGGAGGAGATAATGGTTTTCAGCTTGGGGCTCGCCAATATGTCGGCGAAACTTCTCGCTTTTTGCAGATCGTTACACCCGATGGTGAGATAGGAGAGCCGTTCGAGCGCTACTTCCTCGGCATGGCATGGCCCCCCGATTACGGCCAAGTGGGATTCCGGCACGTGATAGAAATTTTGTAGGTATTCGGTGACAATCATATTTTCGTCGGGAACGATTCCTTTTATCGCTGTCACGACAAATTTTTTACTGATGTCGGCCGACAGTTTCTTTAAATGGGACTTCATGTAGGGCGATGGAGTCACCAAGAGTAACGTGTCGGCCGCATCGGCGATTTCGTTGATGTCGGAGCTGAAATGTATTCGAGATGTGTCGAATGTGACATCGGACAGATATACAGGATTGTGACCTGTTTGTTTGAAATCGGCGATACGGTCGTCTCGACGCATGTACCATAGGATATTATCGGCATTATTAAGCGCCAGCTTTGCCAAAGCTGTCGCCCAACTGCCACCTCCCATGATCGCTATTTTACCGGGTATAGGCATGGTCGATTATCGTTTTGCGTTTTCTACCCATTCTTTTACATCGTCGATCGTGGGGTTAGCCAGTTCGAGCTTGTATTTTTTGTTAATGCCACAGATTTCTTGATGCATTTTGTTCGGATTGGCTTCTGCTACGTCGGCTACGGTGAGGTATCCTGCTTTTTGAATGGGTGCGACCCATTCGGCAGGAATGTTTATGGTGGTATAGGCCGCTTCGTTATCTCGTTTTTGAACTTTCTCGGGGCGCATTTGCGGGAAGAGGAGAACTTCTTGTATGGTGGTTTGTCCGGTCATGAGCATGACGAGCCGGTCCATACCTATTCCCATACCCGATGTGGGAGGCATACCGTATTCGAGAGCCCGGATAAAGTCATTGTCGATGAACATGGCTTCGTCGTCTCCTTTTTCGGAGAGGCGGAGTTGTTCTTCGAAACGCAACCGTTGGTCGATGGGGTCGTTCAACTCGGAGTAGGCATTACAGAGTTCTTTCCCGTTTACCATTAGCTCGAAACGTTCGGTCAGTTCGGGGTTATTCCGATGACGTTTGGTAAGCGGCGACATCTCGATGGGATAATCGGTGATAAAGGTGGGCTGTGTGTAATGGCCTTCGCATTTCTCGCCGAATATTTCGTCGATGATTTTTCCTTTGCCCATTGTTTCGTCGACCTCGACCCCGATTTTTTTGCAAACTTCGCGCAATTGTGCTTCGTCCATGCCGCTGATGTCGATACCCGTGTGTTCCTTGATGGCGTCGAGCATAGTGATACGCTTGAACGGAGTTTTGAAATTGATCGTGTTTTCACCGACTTTGACTTCGGTAGTACCGTTTACGTCGAGACAGATTTTTTCTAACATTTTTTCGGTGAAATCCATCATCCAGTTGTAGTCCTTGTAGGAGACATAGATTTCCATACAGGTAAATTCCGGATTGTGCGTTCTGTCCATGCCTTCGTTGCGGAAGTTTTTGGAAAATTCGTACACTCCTTCGAAGCCTCCGACAATCAGCCGTTTCAAATATAATTCATCGGCGATACGCAAATATAGAGGTATGTCGAGTGCATTGTGGTGGGTGATGAACGGACGGGCGGCCGCACCTCCGGGTATCGATTGCAGAATGGGTGTTTCGACTTCCAGATATCCACGAGAGTTGAAATATTCCCGCATGGAGGTGTACACTTTGTTCCGTTTGATGAATATATCTTTTACTCCTTCGTTTACCACCAAGTCTACATAGCGTTGACGATAACGGAGCTCGGGGTCTTCGAAAGCGTCGTAGGCTACCCCGTCTTTCATCTTTACGATGGGAAGGGGGCGTATCGATTTGGCGAGTACTGTCAGCTCTTGTGCGTGGACCGTTATCTCTCCCATTTGGGTGCGGAATACAAATCCGCGAATACCGATGAAATCGCCGATGTCGAGCAGCTTTTTGAATACGGTATTGTATAATTCTTTATCTTCTCCCGGGCAGAGGTCGTCACGCGAAATATAAACTTGGATACGGCCCTCCGAGTCTTTCAACTCGATGAATGAGGCTTTACCCATGATACGCCGACTCATAATACGTCCGGCTATGGCTACCTGACGAGGAGTTTCCGCACCATCGACGAAATTATTTTTTATTTCCTGAGAATAGGCGTTTACAGGATATTCGGCAGCAGGGTAGGGTTCTATGCCCAATTTGCGCATTTCGTCGAGACTGTTACGACGAATGATCTCTTGTTCGCTTAGGTCGAGAATATTCATAGGTATATGTTTGTAAATTTTCGCAAAAATACAAAACTTTGAGCTAATCCGGCTATGTTTGGCGTAAATTATTGTTATCGAGCGACTGTTATCCCGATGTAAAGTTTATGTTTTCGTGGTATCGTTTTCATCGTCGGAGGGGACCATAATATCGGACTTGTTTTTTAACCATTTGAAGATATTGATTCGCAGTTTGCTTCCCCGGGCTTCGAAGTAATTGTTGAAACACGAATTGATTTCACAGCCATACACCACTAACAGCACGAGTGCCGGTAATATGGGAATCCCGAACGGTGTGCCGAACGCTTCGCCAAAACTCGTGGCGACCAGTATCCAGCAAAGATAGTCGATGATTTTGTTTGCGCTTCGGCGTATCGCCCTGCTTTTGCGTATGGTTTCGCCCCTATGCCGTGCTGCTTCGATACCGAATTTCAAGTCGGCCAAAACCAATGCGAATGCAGCTAATAGAAACCAACGTATGGGTGAGATAAAATCGGCGGCCCAAGAGAGATACGACACGAGCGAGCCGTTGATGAGATTGCGTTCGTCCATAATTCAAAATTGTATTCAAATGTTTCGACGGCAAATTTCGTATCGGGAAGCGGGGAATACATGTCTTGTTTATAAAAAATGAGAAATAAAAGTTTCTTTTCTTTTCGATATGTGACTATTTTGTTATTTTTGCTTTCGCTTATCGTTGTATTTTACAGAGTAATAATAAAATAAAGTTAACCTTATGAACATTTTCCAAAAGAGCATTTCCCTTTTCATTGCGGTCATGACGGTATTTGCGGCTCAAGCTAAAAATTATGAAGTAGCTTCGCCCTCGGGAGATTTAAGAGTGGTCGTATCGGTAACGAATTCCGGGACGACTCTGAGCGTGTTTGCTGGAGAAACAGAGGTTTTGGCTCCGTCTCCTATATCCCTCACGATAAAAGAAAACAACGAATCTCGAACAAAAGTTTTATGGGGCATGAATTCCAAACAACCCAAAGTTCGCAGGAGTTTTGTAGACGAGATGATTCCGGCTCCTGTTTATAAACGTTTTCAAGTGAAGGATCGTTATAATCAGATGGTTTTGACATCGGGAAAACAGGGGTTGGTTGTGCGGGCTTATGACGATGGAATAGCGTATCGATTGACCTATAAAAGTAATATCCCTTATACAGTATATAACGAACAAGTTGATTTTACATTTTCCGCCGATTATCCGATGTACGCTAGTTATGTAAAACGTGGAGACGATGGTGATTTCGAGTCGCAGTATATCAACTCGTTCGAGAATACTTATGAACATGAATCTATTACCAAATTTAAATCGTCGCGCCTTTTATTTCTTCCTGTGTTGGTAGAGTTGCCTCATGGAATGAAAGTGTGTATAACCGAAGCCGACTTGGATAATTATCCGGGTATGTATTTGGTGGGTGGAGGCGATACTCCGGTCCTTACGTCGCACTTTGCGCCGGTTCCGAAAACGACGGTTCAAGGGGGACATAACATGTTACAAAAGTTTGTTACTTCCCGAGAAGAATATATTGCTCGTGATGCCAATGCCCAACTTCCGTGGCGGGTGATTGCCGTTGCCGGTAATGATGCAGAGTTGGCCGCCAGTGATATCGTGTTCCGTTTGGGGAAACCTCTGCGTATCGCCGATACTTCGTGGATAAAACCGGGTAAGGTGGCTTGGGATTGGTGGAATGCGTGGAATCTCTACGGGGTAGATTTTCGTGCCGGAATCAATAACGAGACGTATAAATATTATATCGATTTTGCTGCGGAGAACGGGATAGAATATGTGATTCTCGACGAGGGGTGGGCTGTGAATAAAAAGGCCGATTTAATGCAGGTCGTTCCTGAAATAGATTTGCCTGAATTGGTAACGTATGCCGACGGGAAAAATGTCGGTTTGATTCTTTGGGCCGGATATTGGGCTTTCCATCGGGATATGGAAAATGTCGTGAAGCATTATGCCGATATGGGGATAAAAGGGTTCAAAGTAGATTTTATGGATAGGGACGACCAAGAGATGGTGCGGTTTATCAATGAAGCTTCGGAATTGTGCGCCCGTTATAATATGTTGGTGGATTTTCATGGAATGTACAAACCTACGGGAGCGCAACGTACATGGCCCAATGTGATCAACTATGAAGGTGTGAATGGTTTGGAACAATTGAAATGGAGCCCGAAAGGATATGACCAAGTGACTTACGATGTACAGATTCCTTTTATTCGTCAGTTTGCCGGACCTATGGACTATACGCAGGGAGCTATGCGCAATGCAATCAAGAAGAATTATAATCCGGTGAATAGTGAGCCGATGAGTCAGGGCACACGCTGTCGTCAGTTGGCTACGTATGTTATTTTTGATTCTCCGTTGAATATGTTGTGCGACAATCCTTCGAATTACAAGAGAGAACCGGAGTGTACCGCTTTCATAGCCCGCATCCCGACTGTGTGGGACGAAACTTTGGGGCTTGACGGGAAAGTGGGCGAATATATTACAATGGCGAGGCGCTCGGGCGATGAGTGGTACGTAGGAGGTTTGACAAACTGGGATAAACGGGATATAATTGTCGATCTCTCATTTTTGGGAGAGGGCTTTTATGAGATAGAGCTGTTCAAGGACGGTATAAATGCCGACCGTGCCGCTTGCGATTATAAACGGGTAGTAATGCCTGTTCCCGAAGACCGACAGTTGAAGGTCACTTTATTCCCCGGTGGCGGTTTTGCCGGCCGTATCGAGAGACGGTAGATAGCATGAAATACAGCAAGCGGAGCTTCGAGAAAAAGCTCCGCTTGTTTTTATTGGGTTTATAATTATAAATCTTCTCCATCGGCATGATTGTATTCATTGTCATAAAACATAGTGATGTAATATTTTCCAGCATGTTCGGTGATCATAAACCAAACGAAATTATTAGTCATAGCAAATATGTTTTGCAGCTCAATATCTAGTTTATTATTGAGATAATTAAGTTGGATTGCAGTTGATATTTCTTCTGTCGGATTGTCCAGCTGTTCTTGCGTATATTTGTCCAGCAGAGATTGTTTCGATTCATTGTATATGGCTATGGTGTCCAATGGGGAAATTTGGTAAAAACCAGCATCATAGCGTTTGTTGTTTACAGTCATTTCATAGGAAAGGTCTTCGTCGTCGGGAATTGTTTGCTCCTTGTCGGTCATGGACTTATATTTTTTGTTATTTTCGAATTGTCGGCAAAGTTCGTTAAAACGGATTTTTATACCTGTTTCATCTTGAGTGATTTTATCAGCCAACATGATTCTCCAAACTTTATTGTTGTTTGTTACGATGTGTACATTGACATCAAATCCATTGAACTCGCCTTCCAAGATATTTTTGTCCCATGTGGAGGGTGTGAATCCTTTGGCTTTAAGTTTTTGTATCATTGCAGTTTTAGTGCCATCGACGGGAATCCCGAGAAATTTGGTTACGTCTTTTTGTGCATATAATGCTGTTGAAAAAACAAACAGCATCACAACGGTCAGTAAATTTTTCATGATTATTTCTTTTAAGAATATGAGTATTTTATAATTTTTTTCGATTGGTTTAAATATGGAAAAGGCGTGTAACCATTCTTCGCTTGCTTTACGTTTGGTTACCGCCAAGTGACCATATTCCACAACAAGCACAGAACAGCTCACGCCTTTGAAGCGTGAACTTTCGATCTGCTTGTTCTCGTGGAATGAATGTTTGGCGGTATTCAACGTAAAGAGAACAAGAGCTGAAAGCTCGATTTTATTTTAAGTGTCCGAACGGGAAACGCTTATCCGGGTGTTTATACATCGGGTTAATTGCATTTATGAGGATTCTATACTGTCGTACACAAATCCCGTTGTTTCGTTCGTGTTTTTTTTATTTGTTTTCTCCTTTCTTCTTTTAGGGTTTATACTCGATTGAATGATTTCAAAAACAGTTTATTAACGACTGTTCAAATACAAAAATAGAAAAAAATGATAAAATAGTATCTGTATCGCTTAATTTTTTTGCAAATACGGTTCGATGTGGATATTGACCTGCGTCCTTTTCCCGAAAGTGGTTTTGAGCGATTCTTCCACTTGTGTGGCGATGTCGTGCGCTTTGACGATAGAAGAATCGGGGTCGACTTTGATGTGCATGTCGATGATGAATGTGTTTCCGTTTTTACGCGTGCGCAGGTGGTGGAATGCGATGACTCCGGGTGTCTGCTGTATTTTCTCGGCAATATTTTGTTCCACTTCTTCGGGGAGGGACATTTCGAGAAGTTCTTGTATGCTGGGGCGAGCGAGCTTATAAGCGACTCCAAAGATAAATATTCCTACGACGAGTGAGGTTATGGGATCGAGCACCCGCCAGCGTTCACCCAGAAACATAGCTCCCGATATGCCTATGAGGGTTCCTATCGAGGAGAAAGCGTCGGAACGGTGATGCCAGCCGTTGGCAATGACAGCCGGACTGTCGATGTTGCGCCCGATTGTGATCGTGTACCAATATAAGCTTTCTTTTACGATGATGGAAACAGCTGCCATAGCGAGTGCCAAATAGGTGGGACGTTCGATAATTTCCCCGTTGAGGACTTCGTATATTTTGATGCTTCCCGAATAAAATATTCCAATGGCGACGACGAAGAGTGCAAAGCTGATGAGCATGGTGGCAAAGGTTTCGAATTTGCCATGTCCGTAAGGGTGGTCGCTGTCTTCGTTTTTCGATGAGATTTTAATGAAGATGATAACGATGAAATCTGTGATAAAATCGGATAAGGAGTGTATGCCGTCTGCAATCATGGCACTACTTCGCCCCCATATGCCGGCTATGATTTTTGCGGCAGACAAGATGAGATTGGTAAAAAATCCCACCCAAGTGACCCGTGCGGCTTTTTTCTCCCGGATTACATTCGAGATGTCGTCTTTTCCGTCCATAATGGTGTAGTGTTGCTGTACAAATGTAAGGCGTTTCGGGGTTATTTCGTATCGTTTGCTCTGTGTCATCGTTTAATTTATAACGGTTCTACTTAGCCTGTTTACTGTCGTAACAGTTCGAGACCATGCGAAAAGAAATGATTGCAAGAGCGTTTTTTGTCGGTGAAACTTTACGATTTGTTTTGAACTACGGGATTGAATTTTTATATTTGACAGAGATTTAATCGTATCTGTATGCACGTCGAATCGTTTCATATACGCAGGCGGGTGATGCCGCCCCATCGGGGCGCGTTGTTGGTGGCGGAGCCATTTTTGGACGAAGGGTGTTTCCGCCGAGCGGTTATTTGTTTGGCCGAATATTCGGAGAAGGGTGCGGTGGGGTTTGTGTTGAATAGCCCGACGAGATATGTTCTGAGTGAATTGTTAGAGGGAGAGAACGATATACCTTCCATTCCGGTTTTTTGTGGAGGGCCGGTAGGAACGGATCATTTGTTTTTCTTGCACGATATAGCGTCATTACCCGGTGCAGTGGAGGTTTCGACGGGCTTGTTCGCTAATGGGGATTTCGATATGCTGCTCGATTTTTTGAGAAGCGACTCTACGGTGCAAAAACATGTGAAGTTTTTGATAGGGTATAGCGGTTGGTCGGCCGGGCAGCTCGACGGGGAATTAAAACAGGAGTCGTGGGCTGTGACGACTATGTCTTCGCCGGGCGATTGTCTTGCGGCCGAAGGTGATGCTTTTTGGAGAGAGATAGTAAAGGGTATGGGGGACGGATATAAGTTGTGGCTAAATTCCCCGCAGGAACCTTCGCTCAATTAGAGTCCTCTGATGAATTAGGCGCTTATTCCCGATTGAATTTTTGAAATATCAGAGCATCGGCATATCCCTGAGGCAACCGTATCCAGTCTTTTAAGCGTGTGCTTTCGTGAAATCCGCATGTCCTGAAAAGCGCTATGCTGGCTGTGTTACAAACGGGAATATGTACATATAATTGATGCAGGTGTAAAAAACGGAAAGCATATTCTACGAATGTTTCGAGGGCATCTCGTCCGAATCCTTGTCGTTTGTGACCGGGATCGATGAGGAGACCTATCGCTGCTTTACGGTTTGTGGTATCGTAGTCGAAACAGTCTATCGCACCGATAACTTGGCGACTCTCTTTTCGCATGATTATGAGCCTTAATTGTTTGTCCCGAGTGATGTCGGCCGTATAGTTTTCGATGTATTGTTTCAACAGATAACGTGAGAAGGGCGATACGGTACTTCCGTATATCCACAGAGACGAATCATTTTCCCAGCGGTAAAGGGCATCGAGGTCTTCGGGTTCTACCGCTCGCAGTTCTATTTGTTTGCCGGTGAGGTAGTTCATGGTTTCGTATAGGTTTGTTGGGGTGAAATGATGATTTCTGAGTCGGGAGTATAGATGAGGAAATGGTTACGGACGTCGCTTTTTGATTGTATGGTTTCTATGATTTCCCGATAGGAAAGTAGTCCCGAATCTAATATGATATGCCGGTCGTCTTGTCGTTCAGATGACGACGGAATTTCATCGGCTGACCATATAGGCGTGTAGTGTTTTATACCCGGAATCAATCGGGCTATGGTTTGCGGGGTGCGGGAGAGAATATACCATTTTCCTTTCTCTTTCTTATCGGTTTTTCCATGCTTATGAAACGGAAAGGAGACGGCTCGGTAAGCAGCGGCTAACGAGGCTCGGAAGAATATAGAGAATTTTACGGCGAGGTAATACCCTTTGCTGTAATGCGGGTAATGCTTTTTGAAAAAAATGAGCATGGCTTCATAAAAGACACGGACGTATCGCAGGCTTCCTTTTTTCGTGCTCTCTCCTTTGTAATGTATAATAGGAGTCGGCAGGAAGTAATTGGTGTATCCTGCAAGGACGAGCCGATAGGAGAGATCGATGTCTTCGCCGTACATGAAAAAACTTTCGTCGAGTAGCCCGCTTTTGTCCAGTGTTTCACGTCTCATGAACATGAATGCACCCGAAAGAATGTCTATGGGGTGGCATTCGTCGGGAGAGAGGTATTTCATGTGATAACGGCCGAAAATGCGGGAATGGGGGAATAATGCCGAGAGCCCGAAAATCTTGCAGAACGATACCCACGGAGTGGGGAATCCTCTTTTGGATTCCGGTAGAAACCGTCCGTCACCATCGAGCATTTTTACCCCGGTTCCTCCGGCTTCGGGGTGAGCTTCCATAAATTGGAAAACTTCGAATAACGTATTTTCGGCTATTACAGTGTCGGGGTTAAGTAACAGAACATATTTCCCGGTGGATTGTTCGATGGCTTGGTTATTGGCTCGTGCGAATCCTACGTTTTCGGTATTGGCGATGAATCGGACTTCGGGAAACCGGGGTATGAGGTAATCGAGCGAGTCATCTTGCGAGTGGTTGTCCACGACAAAGATCTCGACTTCCATCGGGTATGTCTTTAATGCAGCCCGTACCGACCGAAGCGATTGCTCCAAAAAGTATTTTACACGGTAATTGACAATAACGACACTGATTTTTACCACAAGACAGAATCTCTAATATTATAATGTATAACGGCAGTCTAATGAAAATAGTATAATATTATCCTTTGAAACTTTCGCTGAATAACGTGCGGTTGAGAATGGAACGCCCCAATGTGATTTCGTCGGTGTATTCCAGCTCTCCGCCTATGGATACTCCTCTGGCGATGATGGTGATTTTAACATCGAACGGAGCCAACTTCCTGAATATGTAGAAATTGGTCGTGTCGCCTTCCATCGTGGCGCTGAGTGCGAGTATTACCTCTTTTATTCCACCGGAGGCGACTCGGTCTACCAAACTTTCGATTTCGAGGTCGGCCGGACCTATGCCGTCCATCGGGGAGATGACCCCCCCCAATACGTGATAAAGCCCGTGGAATTGGCGAGTGTTCTCGACTACCATCACCTCTTTCACATTCTCGACAACGCACAACGTGGAGGCATCGCGCGAAGGGTCGCCACAAATGGTACAGGTATCCGAGTCGGATATGTTATGGCAAATGTGGCAACGTTTGATTTCTTTGCATAACTTGATAATGGTATTACCGAATTTTTCGGCTTCGCCCTCTTCTTGTCTTAACAAATGCAGAACCAAACGTAAAGCCGTTTTCCTACCGATACCCGGTAGTTTGGCAAATTCGTTTACCGCATTTTCGAGAAGAATAGAAGAATATTGTTGGTCCATAAGGGTTGTTCCTTTTCACGAGTTTGCAAATATAGTAAAAGGTGAGTGCAGAGGCAAACCGAAATCTTATTTCTGACTTGACTATGCCGAACCGCATCCTATATTCGTATCTACAAATATAGGAAATATCTGTTAGTTATTGTTCTGTATGTCATATTTTGAGACAGAGAAAAAACAGCGTTGTCGTCAAATCGGGAAAAATGAGTATTTTTGCATGGATTGTCAAAATTTGAATATAATATATGGAAATAAAAAACGCCCGGTTTGTGATTAGCAGCAGCCATGTGAAGGACTGCCCATCGCACGGATTACCCGAATATGCTTTTATCGGACGTTCCAATGTGGGAAAGTCGTCGTTGATAAATATGTTGACTTGTAAGAAAGGGTTGGCGATGACCTCGTCTACTCCGGGAAAGACGATGCTTATCAATCATTTTTTTGTCGATGATAGTTGGTACTTGGTCGATTTGCCGGGTTATGGATATGCCCGCCGAGACAAAGAGAGTCGAGAGGCATTGCGGGAAATGATAGAGGGGTATGTGCTTTATCGCAAGGAAATGACTTGTCTTTTTGTCCTGCTCGATTGTCGGCACAAACCTCAAAAGATAGACCTCGAATTCATGGAATGGTTGGGTGAAAACAGCGTGCCTTTTGCCATTGTATTTACAAAAACGGATAAGATTGGCCCCATAGTACTGAAAGAGCATATCGAGTATTACAAACAGGTGCTGCATGAATCTTGGGAAGAATTGCCTCCCATTTTCGCTACATCGTCGGAAAAAAAACGGGGGCGTGAAGAGTTGCTCGATTATATCGATCGCGTGAATAAAAGTTTGAAAGAAGCTTAAAATAGGGACATACTTTTTTAAGTATATTTTTTTCGTTGAATCTGTTTTGTAACTTTGCAAGTAATGCAAAATAGACAATATACAGTGCAATCGAATAAATTCGTTTTATTCATGTCGTCTTTTTGTAGTGAAAGTGAGAAATAGGCATAGTTATAAGCGGAGATGTGCAGCCCTTTTTATTTGCTCTCATTGAAGACTTTATAAATTAATGTGAATTGTTCTTGACGTATGTGTGAAAAAGAATCATTTATGAGAGAGGCTATAAAGTTGTCTCTCGATAATATAGATCACGACGGGGGGCCGTTCGGTGCGGTGATTGTGAAAGATGGAAAAATCATAGCGCGGGGGGCAAATCGTGTGACGGCATCGGTCGATCCTACGGCGCATGCAGAAGTAAATGCGATTCGTGAAGCAGCCCGGGTATTGGGGACATTCGATTTGAGCGGATGCGAGATCTATACTTCTTGCGAGCCTTGTCCCATGTGTTTGGGAGCCATTTATTGGGCGCATCTCGACAAAGTGTATTACGGAAATACGAAGGCGGATGCCAAGGAGATAGGATTCGATGACTCGTTTATTTACGACGAATTGGCTTTACCTTTGGAAAAACGCCATTTGAATGTAGTCCCGATGATGCGCGGCGAAGCTATCAAGGCTTTTGAAAAATGGGAAAACAAGAGTGATAAAATAGAATATTAACAACCGAGGGTGCAGGAGCACCTTCTTTTTTGAATGCAAAAATATGGCTAATTGGTTTGAGTGCAGAGTTAAGTACGATAAGATGCTGGAAAACGGCATGCAAAAAAAAGTGACAGAGCCCTATTTGGTGGATGCTTTATCGTTTACCGAAGCGGAAGCTCGTATTATTGAGGAGGTATCTCCGTTTATCTCGGGGGAATTTTCTGTTTCGGCGGTGAAGCGAGCTAATTTCAGCGAGCTTTTTTTCGATGAAACAGGTGATCGGTGGTATAAATGTAAACTCAATTTTATCACTCTCGACGAGAAAAGCGGTATGGAAAAGCGTACGGCATCGTATATGCTTGTGCAAGCCGCAGATTTTGAAACGGCATTGAAAAACTTGGTGGAAGGCATGAAAGGAACAATGGCCGACTGGGTGATTGTTTCTATTACAGAAACTCCGTTGATGGACGTTTATCCGTTTGATCCCGAAAGAAAAACAAAAGAAGAAGATCGTCCGCAAGAATGAGTGATATAGCCCGACATATAGAGCGAATTCGTCAAGAGTTACCTGCTGGAACTCGGTTGGTGGCGGTCTCGAAATTTCATACGGCCGAAACCATAATGGAGGCTTATGAGGCGGGACAGCGTATTTTCGGGGAGAGCCGAGTACAGGAACTTGTTGAAAAATATGAGGTTTTGCCTAAGGATATAGAATGGCATTTTATAGGTCATTTGCAAACCAATAAAGTGAAATATATTGTCCCGTTCATTACTCTTATTCATAGCGTGGATAGCGAAAAGCTCCTTTCGGTTATAGAAAGCGAGGCGGTCAAATGCGGTCGAGTAGTCGATTGCCTTCTTGAAATCCACGTGGCGCAAGAGGATAGTAAATATGGCTTTACGCCTGATTCTTGCCGGGAATTGTTACAAGGCGGTTCCTCGGAGAAATATCCTCATGTAAGGATATGTGGATTGATGGGTATGGCCACCCAGACAGATGATGAGGATTGTATAGAGCGAGAATTCAGTGCTTTGAAAAAATTGTTCGATGAGGTGAAAGGTTCGAGCTCGGTCGATTCTTCGGCATTTTGTGAATTATCGATGGGAATGTCACATGATTATCCGTTGGCTTTACGACATGGCAGTACGTTGGTGCGTATAGGAACGTCTATATTCGGGGAACGTGTTTATTCATGTTTTTGAATGACAATCTGAATGTGAGTTTTGAAAGTTTTTATGCTCAAAAACATGCTGCTATCGTATCTGTTGATGGATAATTAACATTACTTTTGCTCTCAATTTTGTATTTTTTGATGTGCAAAGGGTAAAATATCTATTGTAAAAGAAGTAAAACACACATAAATTCATTAATTAAAATCTTATAAAATGAGTACAGAGCAGAAAAAGAACTATGCACTTCCCATTATAGTGATGTTTGCATTGTTCGCCATGATTTCGTTTGTGACAGGGCTTCAGAATCCGATGGGAGTCATTGTTAAAAGTCAGTTCGGAGCCAGTAACTTTATGTCGCAGTTGGGAAATGCGGCTAACTTTATCGCTTATGCCTTTATGGGAATTCCGGCCGGTATGCTGTTGCAGCGCATTGGTTATAAGAAGACCGCGCTTCTTGCCGTAACCGTCGGGTTTATCGGTGTAGGTATCACTTTCTTGTCGGGTATCGCCGAAAGTTTCGCCGTGTATTTGGTGGGCGCTTTCATTTCCGGTTTTTCCATGTGTATGTTGAATACGGTAGTGAATCCTATGTTGAATACTCTTGCCGGCGGTGGAAACAAAGGAAATCAATTGATTCAATTAGGTGGTTCGTTCAACTCGATTAGTGCGACTATTGTACCGGTGTTGGTAGGTTATTTGATCGGTGATTTGGCTCAGGCTAAAATTTCCAATGCCGACCCTGCCTTGTTCTTGGCAATGGGTATTTTTGCTTTGGCATTTGTCGTTTTATATTTTGTAAATATTCCAGAACCTCATATCGTAAAAACTTCTGCCAAAAAGGAGAAGAGTAAACATAGCGCACTTTCTTTCCGCCATTTTGTGTTGGGAACTGTTGCTATCTTTATATATGTAGGTGTTGAAGTCGGCATTCCTAATTTTGCCAATTTGTTTATGACTTCACCTGAGATAAACATCGATCCAACGATTGCCGGATCGGTTGTAGGGACATATTGGTTCTTGATGATGATCGGTCGTTTGTGCGGGGCCTCTATCGGAGCGAAGGTGTCCAGTCGCGCGATGTTGACGGTTGTATCGACAGTGGGTATCGTGTTGGTATTGGGTGCGATATTCTGTGCAGATAATATATTGGTAAATATGCCTGTATTTAAGTCCGATATTTCATTCGGCTTTGCCCAAGTTCCTGTAAACGTGATGTTGTTGATTCTTTGCGGACTTTGTACTTCTGTGATGTGGGGCGGTATTTTCAACCTTGCAGTAGAAGGGTTGGGCAAATATACAGCAGCAGCTTCTGGTCTGTTTATGGTTATGGTTTGCGGTGGCGGTATATTGCCTTTGATTCAAGGAGGTGTAGCCGATTTCGCCGGATTCTTGAATAGCTATTGGGTAATTGCGTTGGGATTGGCTTATATTTTATTCTATGCTGCCATAGGTAGTAAGAATGTTAATACAGATATTCCGACCGACGATTATGAGGCATAACTATTTATTTAATAGATAAGATTTAGTAAAGAGAGTGAAGATGCTTCTTCACTCTCTTTGTCTTTTTGTGAACTTTTGGCGGTTTTTGTGTTTGTATACTCATGAATTGTATTATTTTTGTAAAAAAATTCCCATGAACGATACGAACTTATTAAACAAATCGGCCGACAATATCAGAGTATTGACGGCGGCGATGGTTGAAAAAGCCAAATCGGGTCACCCCGGAGGTGCTATGGGGGGAGCTGATTTTATCAATGTGTTATATTCCGAGTTTTTAGTGTACGATCCGGCGGATCCGAAATGGATAAATCGTGATCGTTTCTTTTTAGATCCCGGGCACATGTCCCCGATGCTTTATAGTGTATTGGCTATGTCGGGGTTTTATACGATGGACGATTTGAAGTCGTTTCGTCAATGGGGTAGTATAACTCCCGGCCACCCCGAAGTCGATGTAATGCATGGTATTGAGAATACTTCGGGACCTTTGGGTCAGGGACATACGATGGCTGTCGGCGCTGCTATCGCCGAGCGTTTTATGGCTGCTCGTTTCGGCGAATGGTGTGGTCATAAAATTTATGCGTTTATTTCCGATGGCGGTATTCAAGAGGAGATTTCTCAGGGTGCAGGTCGTTTGGCCGGATTCTTGGGATTGCATAATTTGATTATGTTCTATGATAGTAACGACGTACAACTTTCGACTGATACAGATGCGGTAACCGATGAAGATACTGCTGCGAAGTATAGATCGTGGAATTGGAATGTCGTGGAAATAGACGGAACCGATCCAGTAGCTATTCGTGATGCATTGGCGTTGGCTAATCGTGAAACTGAACGTCCGACTCTAATTATAGGGAAAACCATTATGGGACGTGGGTGTGTAACGGTTACGGGAGAGAAATTCGAGGGAAAATATTCTACGCATGGACAGCCTTTGAGTAAGTCGGGTGCATCTTATGAAAAGACCATTGAGAATTTAGGCGGAAATGTGGAAAATCCGTTTGTGATATTCCCTGAAACTTCCGGTCTGTATGCCCGTCGAGCAGAGGAATTGAAAGCGATTGTCGCAGAACGTAAATCGGCGCAAGCTGCGTGGGAGAAAGAAAATCCCGAATTGGCCAGAGAGTTGCACGATTTTTATGCCGGAAAACTTCCTGCGCTTGACTTCTCATCGATAGAGTATAAACCGAATGTCGCTACTCGGACTGCTTCGGCAAACGTTTTGGCATATTTGGCGGAACGGGTGAAAAATATGGTCGTTTCTTCGGCCGATTTGGCAAATTCGGATAAGACAGAGGCTTTTTTGAAGAAGACAGGAGCTTTTGCGAAGGATGATTTCCACGGAGCATTTTTACATGCAGGGGTCGCTGAATTGACTATGGCGGCGATTATGAACGGTATATTGTTGCATGGAGGAATGCAGGCTGCTTGTGGAACATTCTTTGTTTTCTCTGACTATATGAAACCGGCAGTTCGTATGGCGGCTTTGATGGAATTGCCCGTGAAATATGTTTGGACGCACGATGCTTTCAGGGTGGGAGAAGATGGACCTACTCACGAGCCGGTAGAGCAGGAAGCTCAAATACGGTTGATGGAGCAGTTGAAGAATCATAGCGGCAAAAATAGTGTGTTGGTTCTGAGGCCGGCCGATAGCGCCGAAACTCTTGTTTCTTGGAAATTGGCTATGGAGAATAAGGATACACCGACGGCATTGATTCTTTCCCGTCAAGATGTCCCCGATTTACCGTCGGCTTCGGGCAGTCGTTATAACGATGCATTACAAGCAGAGAAAGGCGCTTATATATTGATGAAAGACGAGACTCCCGATGTTGTGTTGGTGGCCAATGGATCGGAGGTCTCTACCTTAGTCGGCGCCGTAAATATATTGCATGATAAGGGGGTACGGGTACAGATCGTCTCGGCTCCTTCGATAGGTCTATTTTTGGAGCAGCCTTTATCGTATAGAAACGCGGTAATACCTCCCGGGTTGCCGGTGTTTGGGTTGACGGCCGGTTTGCCTTCGACTCTGTTCCCGTTGGTGGGCAGTGAGGGCAAAGTGTATGGATTGGACCATTTCGGTTATTCTGCGCCATATAAGGTTCTTGATGAAAAATTGGGATTTACCTCGGATAATATCGCTCGGGAAATTATTGAATTTGTAGAGAAATAAGTATTTAGAGAAATTTAAGCAAAGTCGTTTTTCTTTTTTTATAGAAGAACGACTTTGTTGTAAATTTAAATAAAATTTGTTTGTCGAATAAAATAAATCAATTATCTTTATCCCCAAATTCAATTGGGTCTATAAAATGATTGATTTTCATATCTTTTATATGCTGGTCGATCGAATGTTAAACATATATTAATTAAAAATAATAGTAGTATGAAGAAGACTGTATCTGCAATTTTGCTTACAGGTGTTTTTGCAGCAATGCCGGCAATGGTTGCAGCAGCTTCCCAAGAGGAGGCTAAGACAGAACCTTCCAAAGAAATTGTCTTGAATAAGTTTAAAGACAATTGGATGATTTCACTTGAAGGCGGGGTTGATTTTAGTTTAGGGAGATTTGATAGCCATGCCGATTTTGGTAAGCGTATTGCTCCTGTGTTTGGTCTTAATGTCGAGAAATGGTTTTCTCCTGTTATCGGGTTGCGTTTGGGCGCTGATTATTATGGAATGAAAGGAGCTGCTTTATGGGGTAATGGCATGAGTGGCGAGATGCTCGACAATACTTATTACAAACAATCGTATGCTCTAATAACGCCGGCTCTTGATGTGATGGGCGATTTGGCAAGTTTGTTCTGTGGATATCGCGAGCGCGTTTATTCTCCTATTTTATATGTCGGTATGGGAATTCCTGTTGCAGTTTCCGGTGATGGGGATATTGCCGATTGTGTCAATATGGGTATGAGAGGCGGTTTGTTAAACCGTTTCCGTTTAAGCGATGCTTGGGCTATCAATTTGGATCTCCGTTTCGATGTGTTTGAAGAGACTGTTGCCGGGGAAGGAAATCATGCTAAGACTCTTTCTGCTTTGGTGGGTGTAACCTATAAGTTCAAAGGTCGTGGTTGGAATGCTCCGGTTGTGCCTGTTGTAGCTCCGGTTGTGGGTAAATACAGCGATGCGGAAGGAGATGCTCTTGTCGCTCAATTGCGCGATGCCAATCGAAAAATAGCAGACCTCGAACAACAATTGGCCGAATGTAAGAATCGTCCGGCAGAAAAGATCGTTGAGGAACAAGCTCCTGTGGTTACCGTTTATTATAATATAAATAGTTCGGAACTGCAAGGGAAAGACAGAGTAGTGTTGAAAGCTGTTGCAAAGGCTATTAAAGCTAACAAGGATACGAAGTATGTGATTACCGGTTATGCCGATAGCGAAACAGGTACGGCAGCCTTCAATGCTAAGTTGCGCAAAGCTCGTGCCGAAAGAGTCTATGATGCCTTAGTATCTTATGGCGTTAGCCCCGATCAGTTGGAACAAAAGACCAGCGATGCGAAACTCGATCGTTTCGGTTCTTATATTCTCGATCGTGCAGCAACGATTTCTCCTGCGAAGTGATAACTAAACGAATAAATAGATTAAGAGAGATTATCGAGGTTCGGTAATCTCTCTTGTGTTATATAGGTATTTCTAATGAAATATTATTGTGTTTGTTTATTATAGGAGCTTATGAATGGGGAAGATGCTTCTTTGAAATAATGTTAAAATAAAAAGTAATAAACACTATCATATTATAAATTGCAAAGTCGGCTTGCCAAAATAGTGGTGTTTTATTATCTTTGTAGCCTGTTTAAGAGAGAAGCCGTGGAATCGTTTTATAGAACACACAAGTATCTCGTCGAGCATGTAGAGTCTCCGGTGAAACGGGACTTAATGTATCAAATCGACAAAAACAGCCGTTTGGTAGGTATAAAGGGTAGCCGAGGGGTAGGAAAAACCACATTTTTGCTGCAATATGCCAAAGAAAATTACGGCTTAGACCGGTCGTGCTTATATATAAATCTCAATAATTTATATTTTACAGAGCATACTCTGAGAGATTTTGCAGAACGTTTTTATGGACAAGGGGGACGGGTATTACTGATAGATCAGGTATTTAAGTATCCGGGTTGGTCGGAGGAATTGAAATATTGTTATGATCATTTGCCCGAATTGAAAATAATTTTTTCCGGTTCGTCGGTTATGCGATTAAAAGAGGAGAATCCGGTATTGGCCGGATTGGTCGATTCTTATAATCTGCGAGGGTTTTCATTTCGGGAATATTTGAATTTGATGGCTTCGACTCATTTCCCTTCATATTCACTTAGCGATATTATAACTAATCATAGGGCTATCGCTCAGGAAATTTGTGCGCAAGTAAATCCATTAGATTATTTTCCGGGGTATTTGCATCATGGATATTATCCGTTCTTTTTGGATAAATCGAATTTCTCGGAAAATCTGGTTAAAAATATCAATATGATTATGGAGGTGGATATTCTGTTGATTAAGCAAATAGAATTGTCCTATCTCCCGAAGGTTCGTCGTTTAATGTATTTGTTGTCGGTTCATTCGCCGGCTCCCACTAACGTGAGTCAGTTAAGCAAGGATATTCAAATTTCAAGAGCGACGGTTATGAATTATATTAAAAGTTTGAAAGATGCGAGGCTTATTAATATGCTTTATCGGGTAGGGGAGGAATTCCCTAAAAAACCGGCTATGGTGTATATGCATAATACGAATATTATATATTCCAATCGGTCGGTTCAGGCAGATCCTCAATCGATTCGCGAAACCTTTTTTTATAATACGTTGCACAAGGATCATCGTTTGAATATGGGTAGTAAAAACGCTCAGTTTTTGGTGAACCGAGAACTTTTGTTCAGAATACAAGGGAGTGTGCCCCGCAGTCGTATCAACCCTCATTTTTATTATGCGGTAGACGATTTGAAAATAGGTAGTGAAAACTTAATACCTTTATGGTTGTTTGGGTTTGTGTATTGATTTAGAGATGAAAAAAAACAATATTAATTACTTAATAACAAGAAAAGATGAGTAAACAGAAAAAATTTTTAACTTGCGATGGTAATCAGGCCGCAGCGCATATCTCGTATATGTTTTCTGAGGTTGCAGCCATCTATCCCATCACTCCGTCATCTACTATGGCTGAGTATGTAGATGAGTGGGCTGCTGCCGGGCGTAAGAATATTTTCGGGGAAACCGTCCTCGTACAAGAAATGCAATCTGAGGGTGGAGCTGCCGGAGCAGTTCATGGTTCTTTGCAGGCTGGTGCATTAACGACTACTTATACAGCGTCTCAGGGACTTCTGTTGATGATCCCCAACATGTATAAGATTGCCGGTGAATTGTTGCCTTGCGTGTTCCATGTATCGGCACGTACGTTGGCTTCTCATTCGCTATCCATCTTCGGCGATCATCAAGATGTGATGTCGACTCGACAAACGGGATTTGCCATGTTGGCCGAAGGGTCTGTGCAAGAGGTAATGGATTTGGCCGGTGTAGCTCATTTATCTACGATTCGGTCGAGAGTGCCTTTTGTAAATTTCTTCGATGGATTCCGTACATCGCACGAAATACAGAAAATAGAGGCTCTTGAAAATGAGGATTTAGCTCCGCTTATCGATCAGAAGGCTTTGGCCGAGTTCCGTGCACGAGCATTGAATCCCGAGGCTCCGGTTATGCGGGGTATGGCCGAGAATCCCGATACCTTCTTTCAACATCGTGAGGCTTCCAATAAATTTTATGAAGCCGTTCCTGCTATCGTAGAAGATTATATGCAGGAAATCAATAAGATTACTGGTCGTGATTATCATTTGTTCAACTATTATGGAGCCGAGGATGCCGATCGTGTAATTATAGCGATGGGGTCGGTAACCGAAGCTGCTCGTGAGGCAATCGACTATTTGATGGCAAAAGGCGAGAAAGTAGGTTTGGTCGCTGTTCATTTATATCGTCCTTTCTCGGCAGAACATTTCTTGTCTGCCCTGCCTAAGACGGTTAAACGTGTGGCTGTGCTCGATCGTACCAAAGAACCGGGCGCTAATGGCGAACCTTTGTATCTCGATGTTAAAGATGTATTTTATGGTAAAGCCGATGCGCCGCTTATCGTTGGCGGTCGTTATGGTTTGGCTTCGAAAGATACGACTCCGACACAGATTTTGTCGGTATATGAAAACTTGTCTTTGCCTGAGCCCAAGAACCACTTTACTATCGGTATTGTCGATGATGTCACTTTCACGTCTCTTCCTCCGAAAGAAGAATTGGCATTGGGCGGCGAAGGTATCTTCGAAGCTAAATTTTATGGTTTGGGAGCCGATGGTACGGTAGGTGCTAACAAGAACTCTGTAAAGATTATCGGTGACAATACCGATAAATATTGTCAGGCCTATTTCTCCTACGATTCGAAAAAGTCGGGAGGTTTCACCTGTTCTCACTTGCGTTTCGGCGATACGCCTATTCGCTCTACATATTTGGTGAATACGCCCAATTTCGTGGCTTGTCATGTTCAAGCCTATTTGCACATGTACGATGTGTTGCGCGGAATTCGTCAGAACGGTACGTTCCTGTTGAATACGATTTGGACCGCCGAAGAGCTGGTTAAGCATTTGCCCAATAACGTAAAACGTACATTGGCACAGAAAAATATTTCGTTCTATACGATCAATGCCACGAAGATTGCTCAGGAAATAGGTTTGGGCAATCGTACGAATACGATACTTCAATCGGCGTTTTTCCGCATAACAGAGGTGATTCCCGTGGATTTGGCTATCGAGCAGATGAAGAAATTCATCGTGAAGTCCTACGGTAAAAAAGGCGAAGATGTCGTTAACAAGAACTATGCTGCCGTAGATCGTGGAGGTGAATATGAGAAGGTGACGGTAGATGCTGCATGGGCAAATCTACCCGATGACGAAAAGGCAGAAAGCAAAGCTCCCGAATTTGTAGAAAATGTTGTGAAGGTTATCAATGCACAAGCCGGCGATGACCTACCTGTTTCTGCATTCTCTGGAATCGAAGACGGAACTTGGCCTGCCGGAACCGCTAAATATGAAAAACGTGGTGTTTCTGCTTTCGTCCCTGTTTGGAACAGTGAAAACTGTATACAATGTAACAAGTGTGCTTACGTTTGTCCTCATGCTTCTATCCGTCCGTTCGTCCTCGATGAAGCCGAATTGGCTGCTTCTCCTTACAAGGCTGGCGAGACTCTCGAAATGAAAGTCCCTGCTGCCATGAAGGGTATGCACTTCCGTATGCAGGTCGATGTTCTCGACTGTTTGGGCTGTGGCAATTGCGTAGATGTTTGTCCGGGCAATAAGAACGGTAAGGCTCTGTCTATGTCCGATTTGGAAAGCCAGTTGGGCGAGGCTCCCCGTTGGGATTATTGTGCCGAGAATGTGAAGAGCAAGCAACACTTGGTAGATATTAAATCGAACGTGAAAAATTCGCAGTTCGCTACTCCGTTGTTCGAGTTCTCGGGGGCATGTTCGGGTTGCGGTGAAACTCCCTATGTAAAATTGATTTCTCAGCTTTTCGGCGACCGGGAAATGGTATCTAACGCTACGGGCTGTTCTTCGATCTATTCGGGTTCGATACCTTCTACTCCTTACACAACGAACGATAAAGGTAAGGGTGTCGCTTGGGCCAATTCGTTGTTCGAAGATTTCTGTGAGTTCGGTTTGGGTATGACGTTGGCCGTTGAAAAAATGCGCGAGCGTTTGGTGAAATTGATGAATCGAGCCATCGAGGGCGATAGCTGTCCGGCAGAGACCAAAGAACTGTTCGCAGCGTGGATTGCCGATAAAGACAATACCGAACGTTCTATCGAGCTCGAAGCTCAAATTACACCTATCGTGAAAGCCAATGCCGATAAGTGTGAAATATGTAAAGAGATAGCTTCATTGAGTCAGTATCTTATCAAAAAATCACAGTGGATTATCGGTGGTGACGGTGCTTCGTACGATATCGGCTTCGGTGGTCTCGACCATGTTTTGGCATCGGGCAAAAATGTGAATATCCTCGTTTTGGATACCGAAGTATATTCGAATACCGGTGGTCAGGCTTCGAAAGCTACTCCGGTGGGAGCTATCGCTAAGTTTGCCGCAGCGGGTAAACGGGTTCGTAAGAAAGACCTCGGTCTTATCGCTTCGACCTATGGATATGTATATTGTGCACAGGTGGCTATGGGAGCCGATCAAGCTCAGACCTTGAAAGCTATCCGAGAGGCAGAAGCCTATGATGGTCCTTCTATCATCATTGCTTATGCACCCTGTATCAACCACGGTTTGAAGGCTGGTATGGGTAAGGCTCAGGCCGAGGAAGCTGCTGCCGTAGCATGCGGATACTGGCACTTGTGGCGTTACAATCCCGAATTGGAAGCCGAAGGCAAGAATCCGTTCACATTGGACAGCAAGGAACCGCAATGGGAAAAATTCCAAGATTTCCTGAAAGGAGAGGTTCGTTTCGCTTCTGTCATGAAACAATATCCTTCGGAGGCTGCGGAATTGTTCAAAGCTGCCGAGGACAATGCTAAGTGGCGTTACAATAACTATCGTCGTTTGGCAAAACAACAATGGGGTGTTGAACAGGAAGATTAAAATTCAGTCTTTCACATAATCGAAAAAGGGGCTTGCCGTGTGCGAGCCTCTTTTTTTATGCAACAAGCTATTCAACCTTCTCCCCCCTATCCCTCCTGCCTGTCTTTTTTAACCCCTCCGTCCTTCGGACACCTCCCCTATATGGCTAACGCCACACAGAGGAGGAGTGTGACACATTTCATACTTTTGTTACAGTTCGGCGAACTTTTATGTAACAAGTTATTCAACTTCCTCCCCTATAATTGCATAGTAAAGCACCCCGTAAGGCTACGGGACACGGCAGGGAGGAGGTTTAAATCCCTATTGAGTCGTTATTGGGCATTGCCGGATAACGATATAAAAAACGGAGCAGTAAAGCTGCTCCGTGGAATAAAATGGGATAGGGGATATGCTAAAAGTCGTCTTTGCTTGTGCCGAGTAACATATCTTTTAATCGGGACCGGTCTAAAATGATGATTTCTTTTGCATTGTAATCGATGATACCGTCTTCTTTCAATTCATCGAGGGTAGACAGGAATACCGACCGTTGCACACCGAAGAAAGCGTATAAATCTTTTTGTTTGCAGATGATGCGTATGTCGACCGATTTTTGTTGCGTGAGACTCAACACCCAAAATGCCAGTCGTTCTTTGAGGTCGTTGGACGAAAGAGCCGTAAAACTTTCGAGTGCCTTTTGCGATCTGCGAGAGAGTATGTTCAACAAATTGATGAGGAAGATAGGTTCTTCTTGTAACATTTGTATAACCGAGGATTTTTCTATTTGCATGATTCCTACGGTTCCTACGGCATAAAGATTGGCCGGGAAATAGGTGTCGCGGCCGAATAGATGGTCGGGAGCTATTACATTAGGAGCTTGTATCAGCTCTGTAATTCTCATTTTCTCGTTTTGTGTAATCAGTTCGGAGCGAATTTCTCCCGAGATGAGAAATTTCAAATGATTGCATTCTTCCCCGCTCGTGACGATTTTTTCTCCGTCGGGATATTTGAGAAAATGAAATTTCATTTTCTCGATTAATTCCGAAATTTTATTTCGGCTGACTCCTTGAAAAATAGGGAGCTGTAATAAAACATCATACATGCTGTCCATACGCTATACGATTAGATTCTTCAAATCTAACAAAATTTTTTTACTATGTTTCGTTATAAAAGCTAAAACATCTTCTTTGTTTAGAAACTATTCATTTCTTTTTTTTTCATTAACTTTGTACCGGATAAGATAGAAATCGTGTAAATGTGAGTGTATATAGACTCTTGTATTTACCTTGTCGTCGTACACCTTAAACTATGTAGAATATGGAAATAATATCGTTTCGTTTTCAGGATTTCCTGAGTGCTTTTATTATTTTGTTTGCTGTAATCGATATAACGGGGCTTACTCCTATTATTATCGATATGAAGCAGAAGGGACAAAATATTATCGCTTGGAAAGCGGCAGTCTATTCGTTGGTTACATTCCTCGCCTTTCTGTTTATGGGGAATATGATACTCAATCTGTTTCAAGTCGATATTTCTTCGTTTGCCATTGCCGGCGCGCTGGTTATCTTCGTGATGGCCATAGAGATGTTGCTCGGGGTGGAGATTTTCAGGAATGACGGGCCCGAGGGTGCGGCATCGATCGTACCGATCGTTTTCCCTTTGATTGCCGGCGCCGGCTCTTTTACTACTCTGTTGTCGTTGAGGGCTCTGTATGGGTTAGGTAGTATTCTGGCCGCTTTGTTCTTGAATATTCTTGTTATTTATGTTGTTATTCGCAATGTCCATATTTTGGAGCGTGCTTTGGGGAAAACGGGGGTTTATGTATTGCGCAAGTTCTTCGGTATTATTTTATTGGCACTTTCGGTTCGCATGTTTTTGCAGAATCTTTCCATTGCTCTCGAATCATTCTGATGCATACCGATTATATATTTGAAAAGAGGGGTGGCGATTTCGTCACCCCTCTTTTTATGAGATATGTAGATGGAATAGCCGGGCATATCGTTTCGATTATCGATCCGACAGAAGAAATTACAGTCGTGGATATGTCGAGACTGGTAGCCGGTGTTTATTTGGTGAGGACGGGAGATAAAGTCGTACGTTTGGTGAAACTATAAACAAAGGAGTGTTATGAAAAAGGTTCCGATGAAAGTCGGAACCTTTTTTGTTTTAGAACGGTTATAAGGTGTTGATATATTGCCGATTGTAACTATATGTTTAAGAACATACCATTTTCGCTGTCAAAATGTTTGCATTTTATTTTCTGTTATGTTAAATTCGTAACAATATTAATAGCTTATTTCAAATTCTTTGAAAACTTGTAGGTTGTGAACATTTACGGTTATAAGTTCGTTCGGGAATTTTTAGAAAGGAATAAGAGAAATTTGATTGTAGAGATATGAGTTATCTGAAATTTGACAAGAATCTGATGATAAATCTCGAATGGTCTTTGCCGAAAGAGATGTTGCGGACCAATAAGTCGGGGGCCTATCATTGTACGACAATCGTTGATTGCAATACTCGAAAACAGCATGGGTTGTTGGTTATCCCGATACCCGAGTTGGACAAGGATAATCACGTGATGCTATCGTCTTTGGACGAAACCGTGATACAGCATGGAGCGGCCTTTAACTTGGGGTTGCATAAATATCGGGGCGATTGTTTCAGTCCTAACGGACACAAATACATTCGGGAGTTTAATTGCGAATCTGTCCCGCAAACGATGTATCGCGTGGGCGGGGTAATTATGACCAAAGAGAAAGTGTTTATTTCGCATGAAAACCGTATATTGATCAAATATACTCTTGTCGATGCTCATTCCCCTACGGTGTTACAGTTCCGTCCGTTTCTGGCGTTTCGTAAGGCCAACGAGCTGTGTGTCGAGAATTACGTACTCGACCAACGTTACGAGGAGGTGGCGAATGGAATAAGTTGCTGTCTGTATCAGGGGTATCCCCGGTTGTATATGCAATTTAATAAGGCTCCTCAGTTTATATTCGATCCCCATTGGTATAAAGGTATAGAGTATATCAAGGATCAAGAACGCGGCTATCCTTATCAGGAAGATTTATATGTGCCGGGGTATTTCGAGCTCCCGATAAAAAAGGGCGAGAGTATTATTTTCTCGGCCGGTACGATAGAAGCGAAACCGCGTTCGTTCGCCCGTACTTACAATGAAGAACTCGCCAACCGTCACATGTGTCGGTCCAGTTTCTTCAATTGCTTGAAAAATTCGGCTCAGCAGTTTTATTTCAAAACTAAAAAAGGTCACTATTTATTAGCCGGTTATCCGTGGTTCGGAGTAAGGGCTCGCGACCAGTTCATCGCTTTGCCGGGATGTACGTTGGCTGTCGGAGACGACAAGACTTTTGAAGATGTGATGCATTCGTCGGAAAAAGCGTTACGTCACTTTATGTCGAGCGGAGAGCTCGATGAAAATATCGGAGAAATAGATTTGCCGGATATTCCTTTGTGGGCGTTATGGACTGTGTATCATTATGCCAAAGAGAAAGGTATGGAGATTTGCCGACAGAAATATGGGAAGTTTGTTTGCGATATTTTGGATTATATCGTGAAAGGTGGGCATCCCAACTTGTTCTTGCACGATAACGGATTGCTTTATTCCAATGGAAAGGAACGGGTAATTTCATGGATGAACGCGGTTGTCGACGGACGTCCCGTGAATCCGAGAAGCGGCTATTTGGTCGAATTTAACGGGCTATGGTATAACGGATTGAGGTTTGCCGCCGCACTCTTTGCCGAAGACAAAGAGATGGCATCGAAAGTCGAGCAGTGGAACGCTATCGCCGATAAGACGGCAGAGTCGTTTGTACATACCTTCTTGAACGATTATGGTTATCTGGTAGACTATGTGGACGGTGCGATGTCCGATTGGAGCGTACGCCCCAATATGTTGATAGCTCTGTCGCTCGACTATTCTCCGTTGGACAAACGGCAGAGGAAACGTGCATTGGAAGTGGTTACACGGGAATTGCTGACCCCCAAAGGTATCCGCACTCTGAGTCCTAAGAGCTATGGCTACAATCCTACTTATGTAGGGTCGCAGACCGAACGCGAATATGCTTATCATCAAGGACCTGCTCGCCCGTGGTTGATGGGAGCGTATGCCGATGCCTATTTGAAGATATTCGGTATTAGCGGGGTATCGTTTTTGGAACGTATGCTGATAGGGTTTGAAGATGAAATGTCTCAGACTTGCATTGGCTCTATCTCCGAGCTGTTCGACGGGAATCCACCTTTCGCAGGCCGGGGAGCTATCAGCTATGCCGCCAATGTCGGTGAAATATTGAGAGTATTGAATTTATTGAAAAAGTATAACATGTAAAGCCTGATTCCTATCTATGAAAGCGCTTATGTTCGGTTGGGAGTTTCCTCCTCATATCTTGGGTGGTTTAGGTACGGCCAGTTATGGGCTGACCAAAGGCATGGCAGAGTGTGGCGATATAGACATCACGTTTGTCATACCTAAACCATACGGAGACGAGGATAAAACTTTTGCCCATATTATCGGAGCTGCGAATACACCTGTCGCATGGAGAGATGTAAGTTGGGATTATGTACAGCAGCGTTATGGCTATTGTATGGATCCCCAAGAATATTTCGATCTTCGCAGCCATATTTATGCGGATTTTAATTATCTGAAAACCAATGATCTGGGGTGTATCGAATTTTCGGGACGTTACCCCGATAATCTGATGGAGGAGATAAATAATTACTCGATTGTAGCCGGGGTGATTGCTCGTACGGTTCAGTTCGATGTCATTCATTCCCACGATTGGCTCACCTATCCGGCCGGTATTCATGCCAAGCAAGTGAGCGGTAAACCGCTGGTTATTCACGTGCATGCGACCGATTTCGACCGAAGCCGGGGTAATGTAAATCCTACGGTGTATAATATCGAACGGGACGGTATGTTGCATGCCGACCATATTATTACGGTAAGTAATCTGACTCGTCAGACGGTTATCGAAAAGTATCATATCGATCCGGCGAAGGTGACGACCGTGCACAATGCCGTAGAGCCTTTGAGCGACGAGATTAAATCGATAGAAGTTCCTCACAGTCCGAAAGAAAAGGTGGTTACTTTCTTGGGACGCATTACCATGCAAAAAGGCCCTGAGTATTTTGTGGAGGCTGCGGCGCGGGTGTTGAAGAAGACCAATAGGGTGAGGTTCGTCATGGCCGGGAGCGGAGATATGATGGATAAGATGATTCTCTTGTCGGCTCAGCGTAATATATCCGACCGTTTCCATTTTACCGGATTTTTGAGGGGAAAGCAGGTTTATGAAATGTTGAAGGCCAGCGATGTGTATGTGATGCCTTCGGTTTCGGAACCATTCGGTATTTCTCCGCTTGAAGCCATGCAAGTGGGTGTGCCTTCGATTATTTCGAAGCAGTCGGGGTGTGCCGAGATTTTGACCAATGTCATTAAGACCGACTATTGGGATATCGATGCTATGGCCGATGCCATTTATTCTATAATCACTTATCCTGCTATCTATAAGCAACTGCGCGAAGAAGGAGAGCGGGAGGTGAACGAAATCAAATGGAAATATGCCGGACAGAAAGTAATCGATATTTACCACAAGGTAATGCACAATAATAACTAATGAAAAAACTCGACCTTATATGAAAACTATTTGTTTCTATTTTCAAATTCATCAACCGTTTCGATTGAAACGATACCGTTTCTTCGATATAGGTAACGATCACTATTACTATGATGATTTTGCCAATGACGATATTATCACTCGCATAGCTCAGCGTTCTTACCTCCCGGCAAATGCGACATTACTTGAAATGATTAAAAATGCCAATGGTAAGTTCAAGGTGGCTTTTTCCATATCGGGGGTGGCTTTGGAGCAACTCGAAGTTTGTGTGCCTGAATTTATCGACAGCATGAAAGAATTGGTCAAGACCGATTGTGTGGAGTTCTTGTCCGAAACTTATGCGCACTCGTTGGCATCGTTGTGCGATCCGGAGGAGTTCAAGATGCAGGTGAGACAACACGACGAGAAGATAGAGCAGCTTTTCGGCGTGAAGCCCAAAGTGTTCAGAAATACCGAGTTGATATTTTCCGACGACATAGCCTCTATGATAGCTTCGATGGGATTCAAAGGCGTTATTACAGAGGGCGCGAAGCATATTTTGGGTTGGAAGAGCCCGAATTATTTGTATAGTTCGGCAGCTGCTCCCAAGCTGAAAATGTTGTTGAAAAATTACAAAATGAGTGATGATATTTCATTCCGTTTCTCTAATTACGAATGGAGCGATTATCCTTTAACGGCAGAGAAGTTTATTTCGTGGGTAAAGAATTATCCCGAAGAAGAACCTATCGTCAATCTTTTCATGAATTACGAAACATTGGGCGAACTGCAACCTCGCGAATCGGGTATTTTCGAGTTTATGAAAGCCCTTCCTCGTTTTGCCGAACAAGAGGGTGTCGGGTTCTGCACGCCGACCGAGGCGATCAGTAAATTGAAACCGGTCGATATGCTGTCGGTTCCTTATCCGATGTCGTGGGCCGACGAAGCACGGGACACCAGTGCATGGTTGGGAAACACGTTGCAGAACGAAGCGTTCCGCAAGCTCTATTCAGTTGCCGAGCGCGTCCGCTTGTGTGACGACCGTCGTTTGAAACAAGACTGGTATTATTTACAAGCCAGCGACCACTTCTATTATATGTGTACGAAGTATTTGTCTGACGGAGCTGTGCATAGCCATTACAGCCCTTACGATAGTCCGTATGAGGCTTTTACCAATTACATGAATGTGCTCAGCGATTTTATCGTACGGGTGGAAGCGCAATATCCCGAATCGATAGAAAACGAAGAGTTGAATGCTTTATTGACGACGATTCGGAATCAGTCGGCCGAAATAGAGATGTTGCAAAAGGAGCTGAAATCGGCTCGGATTGAGCGACACTCTAAACGAGCGGAAGCAAAAAAAGCGAAGGAGGCAAAGGCTGCTGAAAGTTCAAAGAAAGTCGTTTCTAAGAAAGATTGAGTGGAAATTTGTATATATCGAACCTTTTTTTGATAGAGAGTACGGGTGTTATATCTTAAAGAGATGTTTTTTATATATAATTAGAATAAACCATTTCGAATATACAGATTTATATCTGTATATTCGTTTGCTATCACGCAATGATGTGTTAGTATAAAAGAAGAAATATATGAAACATTTTCCAGAATCGGAGTTTATTATCAATGCAGACGGTAGTGTATTTCACTTGCATTTGCAGCCCGAACAGTTGCGGGATAAAATAATATTGGTGGGAGACCCGGGACGAGTCGATTTGGTCGCATCGTTTTTCGATACACGTGAATTTGAAGTTTCGAGCAGAGAGTTTCACACGATTGGTGGTACTTACAAGGGTAAATCGGTGATGTGTTTGTCTCATGGTATCGGAACCGACAATATCGATATCGTAGTGAATGAACTCGATGCTTTGGCGAATATCGATTTTTCCACTCGGTATGAGAAACCTCAATTTCGACAGTTGACTCTGGTGAGGGTAGGTACTTCGGGAGGATTACAGCCTCGTGTACCAATCGGGACCCCTGTAATAGCCGAGAAATCTATCGGTTTCGATGGTGTGCTTAATTTTTATGCCGGTCGGGATAGGGTCTGTGACCTTGATTTTGAAAGAGCTTTTTGTGAGTTTGTGAAGTGGAATCCTTTATGGGCTGCTCCTTATGTAGTAGATGCCGATTCGGAATTGGTCGCTCGTATCGGCGGTGACGATATGGTGCGAGGTGTCACGATCTCTGCCAATGGTTTCTATGGGCCACAAGGCAGGGAATTGAGAATTCCTTTGGCCGACCCTGAACTGAACAAGAAAATAGAGGCTTTTAAATACGGTTCGCAGGTCGTGACTAATTATGAAATGGAAAGCTCGGCATTGGCAGGTTTGGCTAAACTTATGGGGCACAAGGCGATGACTGTGTGTAGTATCATTGCCAATAGGGTAGCACATCATGCTAATCCTAATTATAAAACAGCCGTATCGGATCTTATTCAAACGGTTTTGGAAAGAATATAGACGGAGGGGATTTATAGCTACGGTTTTAAAGAATATATTCTTTAAAACCGTAGCTTTGTTGTGTTTATTAGTAACTCGTTTGCGATTCGGGGAGGGGCGGTGTGTATAATTTTTTTGCATCTTCGCTCGACTGTTGTTTAACCCCCTCGCCCTACGGGCACTCCCCCTATATTTCCTTATGGAAACACAGGGGGGAGAGGATTGAAAGTGGCGTTTCAGTTTCGGTATAAGGATACATTGTGCACTTTTCCCCTGTGTTGCGTTAGCGGTATGGGAGAGGTAAAAAGATAATCCCCTCTGATTTTCTATTGAGCCGATATCCCCACGAATGATCGACTGAACTGCGAATAGGGTTTACCGTCGATGTGAGGTAACAAAAAAAGCGATTCGGAAAATACGAATCGCTTTTTTGTTGCTGTGTAGCGAAAAATTACTTTCTGATACCCAACTCTTTTTGTGCAATGATGGCACGGTAGCGGTTGATGTCGACTTTGATGAGGTAGTCGAGCAAACGACGACGTTTACCAACCAACATTTTAAGAGCTCGTTCAGTGCTATGATCTTTATGATTTGACTTCAAATGTTCAGTCAAATGAGCAATACGGTAGGAAAATAATGCAATCTGAGCTTCGGGTGAGCCAGTATCAGTATTGGACTTTCCGTATTTCTCAAAGATCTCTTTCTTTTTCTCAGAATCTAAATACATTTCTTTGAGTTTTGTTGTTAATAAATTATTGAGTGCACAAAGATAAGCATTTGTTTCGGATTTTCAAAAATAGTTTCATTCTCTTTTTTTCTTTTTTGCGGTGTTTGTAGGCCATGTTTATAAACAGGTTGTCTCTTATGTGGCAATTCGCTATCTTTGCAGGGGATAAGATGGGGTTGGGCGTAATCAAGTTGGGAATGAGACTTCCGTTTGCTTCTGCACATACTTTCCCCTGTATTTGTAAATATCGTTTTTTTTGTATCCGATCGAAGCATGCGGTGGAAACAGAAATATCGGTATTATTGTTTTATAATAATCTTAATTCTTGTATGTTGGGAAATGCGACACAACCAGTCGGCCAGCGTTTGGCATCATTGGATATTCTGCGAGGATTCGACTTGTTTTTACTGGTGTTTTTACAGCCTGTATTGGTCTCGTTGGGAGCATGTGTGGATAGCTCTGTGATGAATGCCGTTTTGTATCAATTCGACCATGAGGTGTGGGAGGGATTTCGTTTTTGGGATTTGGTGATGCCGCTGTTCCTTTTTATGACGGGTGTTTCGATGCCGTTTTCTTTTTCGAAGTATGAGAGGGTGGAAAGCCGGTGGTTCATTTATAAAAAGGTATTGAGACGTTTTGCCATACTTTTCTTGTTGGGCATGGTTGTTCAGGGTAATTTGCTGGGTCTAGATCTTAAATATATTCGCTTGTATTCAAACACGTTGCAGGCTATCGCTGCCGGATATTTGATCGCTGCGCTCATTCAATTGAACTTTTCTTTAAAAGGGCAGATGGGTATGACGTTTCTGTTGTTGTTGGCCTATTGGTTCCCTATGACATTTTTTGGAGATTTCACACCGGAAGGGAATTTTGCCGAGAGGGTGGATCGTTTTGTCTTGGGCCGATTCCGTGACGGTGTTTATTGGAATGCAGACGGGACATGGAGCTTCTCATCGGACTATCATTACACTTGGATATTGAGCAGTCTCACTTTTGGGGTTACCGTTATGTTGGGCGTGTTTGCGGGTCGAATGATGAAAGAGGGTGCTTTTCATCGGCAGAAGGTGGCTCGCCGGTTGTTTTTGGTAGGGGTGGCCCTTATCGTTGCGGCTTGGGCATGGAGTTTTCAAATGCCGGTTATCAAACGTATATGGACTTGTAGCATGACATTGCTGTCTGGCGGATATTGTTTTTTATTGATGGCTTTGTTTTATTATTGGATAGATTGTAAAGGCCATGATTGGGGATTGAACTGGCTGAAAATATATGGTATGAATTCTATAACGGCTTATCTGTTGGGGGAGGTTGTTAATTTCCGGTGCGTAGTGGCATCGGTCAGTTATGGCTTGGAGCGGTATTTGGGTGATTATTATTCGGTATGGCTGTGTTTCTCCAACTATCTCATAGTCTTTTTTATACTCCGACAGTTGTATAAGCGAAATGTCTTTCTTAGAATATAGACGGTTTCAACTGCTCGTTTTGAGCGGAAGTATATGATTTGTCAGGTAAAGATGAAGTCTGCTTTTTTAGCAGATATTCGTCTTTTTATTTTCATTAAATAGTTGCGGGAAAACGATTGTTTTCTCATTTCTAACTTATGGAATACGCTTTGAAATGAAAAATGAATTTGTTCATTTTGTCTTTCTTTTACCTTTCGCTATATTTGCAAAACTTCACGCTGAATACCCCGGTTTCGGGATATGTCTTGTTTGTTTTCAAACCAGATGGAGGGGTGGAGTTTTTTATTAGGAAAGGCGTTTACAAGCGTTTGTCTTTGGAGTGTCGAATCTCGCAAATTTGAACTTCTATACAAAGATGAGGGCAACCGAACGTCTACGGGATATGTTGTATAGTAGGGCGTGCCGATTTATCGCATGCCGTATATGCATATCGGCGTGGGCTTTCAGCGTTGCTTATCTCTATAGAAGGGCGATGCGAGAGCCTGACACCGAGATAGGCAGGAGTGTGATTCTCACGCCTTTTTTGTGTTTGTTTAGCTCGTGTAGGGGAGTCGCACGATGTCGATACGATGATACACATCGGTTCTCTCATAGAAAAAAAGTTGCGCGAACAAGGTCGTACAGTTACTTGGTTTGCCACCGCCTTACATTGCGATAGAACCAATGTGTATAAAATTTTTCAAAAATCGAGTATCGATTCATCGATGTTATATCGTATCTCTTGTATTTTAGGTTACGATTTTTTTTCGGAATATACCCAGTCTTTCGATAAGGGTGTAGCTAAAAAGTCTACAAAATCGTAGCGATCGCAGCGATATATTATTTTAAAAATATTTAATCCTGTTTTGTTCTTTTGCCCATACTAAAAATGCTTTGTTATGGGTGTGTTTTTTTCTATTATTATTCCGGTCTATAATGGGGAACAGTATATAAAAAATTGTTTGGACAGCATTTATCGGCAGGGACTGGGGGACGATGATTTTGAAGTGATTTGTGTCAATGACTGTTCAACAGATAATACGGCACAGGTTATTTCGGAATATGGGAAATTTCATCAAAATATACGATTGATTAATCATGAAACAAATCGACGACAGGGAAGCGCTCGCAATACAGGTGTAAAAGTTGCTAAGGGTGATTATATTTTGTATATTGATGCAGATGATACTTTTGAGTCGAACGCATTGCCTTTACTTAGGAATGTTATAGAAAAAAATAAAGATTTGGATATTTTGAAGTTTGATTATGCCCTTGTAGAACGTAATGGTTCTACAAAGAATATAATTGAGGAATTTGATAGTCAAGATGTAATGTCGGGACACGATTTTATCAAAAGGAATTCAATTCCATGGAGCTCATGGCTTTGTGCATATCGTCGGTTGTTTTTGTTAGAAAATAACATATTATTTCGAGAAAATGTTAGATTCGAAGATGCAGACTATATTATTAATTGTATAAGAATAGCGAATCGAATTCAATATGCTGCAATTGTTGTATATAATTATATTATGTATGATTCTCAGACAACAAAAATTAGATGTGAAAAGAATAAGATTGTAAACTTTTTCGAACAAAGTGATAGAATTAAGGAAATAGCTTATAAAGAACAAGATAAAGATGTTTCCAATTGTATTATGAGACATCACTTTTTTATGTATAAAATGAATATTCTTCGTTATTGGTGGCGTTTGTCATATAAAGATAGAAAAGAATTATTAGTAACTTATCAACCGATGTTACCTTGTAAAGACAAGTTGGTTTCATTTATCGGGAGATATCCCCGGCTGTTTTTTATGGTGAGTACTATTGTAAAGCCGTTGTTGCCGGGTTTGAGATATGTTTATTTAAAAATCAAAGATAGAAAGTCATCGTTGTTATAGCTTGTTCCGTGCGCTCGCAAAGTCTCCTAAGTACTAAATGAAGGAAAGTGATATACCATTTTAAAAAAATGTAGTAACTTTGCGCGGTTAAAATAGGTTATATGCAAAAAATCAGAAACATTGCGATTATCGCTCACGTCGACCACGGTAAAACTACGTTGGTGGATAAAATGTTATTGGCCGGGCATCTCTTTCGTGAGAACCAGAATTCCGGGGAGTTGATATTGGATAATAACGATTTGGAAAGGGAGCGAGGAATTACGATTCTTTCGAAGAATGTTTCTATCCGTTATAAGGATTACAAGATCAATGTTATCGATACTCCGGGGCACGCCGATTTCGGTGGGGAGGTAGAGCGTGTACTCAACATGGCCGATGGCTGTTTGCTGTTAGTCGATGCTTTCGAGGGCCCTATGCCTCAGACTCGTTTCGTTTTGCAGAAGGCTATTGAAATGGGATTGAAACCGGTTGTGGTCATTAATAAAGTGGATAAACCTAATTGCCGCCCGGACGAAGTCCAAGAGATGGTTCTCGACCTTATGTTTAGTCTCGATGCAACCGAAGAACAACTTGATTTCCCCACGATATACGGTTCGGCCAAACAGGGTTGGTTTTCGACAGATTGGAGGAAACCGACCGACAATATAACCGCTTTGCTCGATGCGATTATCGAGTATATACCCGAACCGCAGTATCTCGAAGGTACACCCCAGATGTTGATTACTTCGCTCGATTATTCTCCTTATGTGGGACGTATTGCTGTCGGCCGTGTTCATCGCGGTGAGCTGAAAGAGGGTATGGACGTGGCCTTGTGTAAGAAAGACGGATCGGTCGTTAAACAGCGGATTAAAGAGCTCGATGTTTTCGAGGGTATGGGACGTGCCAAAGTTCAGTCGGTAGGTTCGGGGGATATTTGTGCACTCATTGGTATCGAAAATTTCGAAATTGGCGATACCATAGCCGATGTCGTCAAACCGGAGGCCTTACCGAGAATCGCTATCGATGAGCCTACCATGTCTATGTTGTTTACAATTAATGATTCTCCTTTTTTCGGTAAAGATGGAAAATATGTGACTTCGAGGCACATAGCCGATCGTTTGACAAGAGAGTTGGATAAAAATCTGGCTTTGCGTGTGGAGCGGGGTGATACCGATGATGCGTGGACTGTTTATGGACGTGGAGTGTTACATTTGTCGGTCTTGATAGAAACTATGCGACGTGAAGGATATGAGTTGCAAGTAGGACAGCCCCAGGTAATTATTAAGGAAATTGACGGGCAGAAATGTGAGCCGGTGGAGTTGTTGACAATCAATCTTCCAGAGGAATATGCCAGCAAGATTATCGATATGGTTACACGCCGGAAAGGTGAGATGGTATCAATGACTACGCAGAACGATCGCATACACATCGAGTTCCATATTCCTTCGCGTGGTATTATCGGATTGCGAACCAACGTGCTGACCGCTTCGGCGGGAGAAGCTATTATGGCTCACCGCTTTTTGGAATATCAGCCCTGGAAAGGCGATATAGACCGCCGTACAAACGGCTCGTTAATTGCGATGGAAGCGGGTACGGCCTATGCCTATGCTATCGATAAGTTGCAAGATAGAGGTCGGTTCTTTATTTTCCCTCAGGAAGAAGTTTATGCCGGACAGGTTGTTGGGGAAAATGCTAAGGATAACGATATAGTGGTGAATGTTACCAAGTCGAAGAAACTGACGAATATGCGAGCTTCTGGTGCAGACGATAAGGCTCGTATCGTTCCACCGGTTATATTCAGTTTGGAAGAAGCTCTCGAATATATAAAAGAAGACGAATATGTGGAGGTGACTCCTCATCATTTGCGTTTACGTAAAATTATTTTAGATGAGACGGAGCGTAAACGGGCTAATCGATAAAATAGTTACAATATAAATAGGGTATTGAGGCGTAGAATATTTTCTACGCCTCAACTGTTTTAATAAGTTCAAGAAATGCGATATATAATGGGGCAGTAGAAAAGTGGGGATAGCTATCTTCTGCCACATTAATTTAGCGAATTGAATGGGATTGTATTTACCCCTTCTCCCCTGTGTTGCGTTAGCGATATAGGAGAGGGATTAGGATATACAAGGAAAATCACCATCAATTATCGACTGAATCTATATAATATATATAAAATTGTGTATTACAAATAGGATTCATATCTGTTATAACAGATTTTATTATATTTGCAGATACGAATATAGGATATGGTTCGGCATAGTCAAGTTGGAGATAAGATTTTCGTTTGTCTCTGCACTCACCATTCCCAATATTTGTGACGCTATACAAAAATTACTTAGAAGTATAGCGATCGTGTTGTGTTGAAGCATTTAGTTTTATTTATAAAGAGGGAATAAAGTTTTTTTTGACGGAGTCGAATTTACGTTTGGGGTGCGTATAATGTTGTTGTCATACTGAGTTTGTATTTCTATTGGGTGGGCAAACGATTTCTTATATTTTTAATTGTTGGGGGAATTGTTCTTTTATAGAGTTTATTGCATTTATGAAAAATTTGAACTGTGTTATGTGGTCGTTAAGGGCGTTGATCGGAAGATTAAGGCCCAGTAACAAGAGTATGGTTATTTGTGTGAATGAAGCTGGTACACTACCGTCGTTGATAGCGTCTCATTTGAAATACAGAATCGTAGAGCTTACACTGATAGGGGAATTAAATGGCACAGACCTAAGATACATTCGCGAGATGAGCGGGTGTGATGCAAACGGAAAGGAGACAGGCGGTTGTTTGTCCGTTTTGGATTTGTCGGGGGTAAATATCGTAGATGGGGGAAATACCTATTATGGGAATTATAGTGCCTCGGATAATAAGATAGGAGATTATACTTTTTATAAATGTGCTCGATTGACAAGGGTGATAATGCCCGATAATCTATTGTCTATCGGAGAAGGAGCATTCGGGTGTTGTTATAATTTGTCGTCGGTTGTTATACCGGATAAAGTTCGGGATATAGGTGAATTGGCTTTTTATAGATGTGAGTCTTTGGGGGTGGTGTCGATAGGGTGTGATGTGAACACGATAGGAGTGTACGCATTCAGGAGTTGTATTTCTTTGAAAGAGGCGATATTTGTCGATGGGAATAAACCTTTGCAGGTGGGAGATAATTTGTTTTATAATTGTCCTTTGGAAAAACTTTATGTGGGGAGGGATTTGAAATTTGAAAATTTTTCTTTCGGCAAAATCAAGACTCTTATGACTGTGGTTTTCGGTAAGGAGGTGACGTGTATCGGCGATCATCTTTTTACAGGCTGTCTCCGGTTGAAAGATATTTATATCGAGGCTCCGATACCTCCTGCGGTGGCCGATGGTTTTAATCCGTCCATTCTGTCGGAAGTGATTCTTCATGTCCCGAGCTGTTCTCGCGTGATTTATGCTGAACGATTTCCGTGGAGCGATTTTGTTTCGATTCAGATGTTTTGAGTCAATCAATAGATTCTTGTGCCAGCATACGTTCGAGGTCCTTCCCTGAGATTTTGGTCGTTATTTTTCCATTGTGAGCCAAAGAGATATTTCCCGTTTCTTCCGATACGACGACGGCAAGGGCATCGGTTACTTCGGTTATACCTAATGCCGACCGATGTCTTAGCCCCATCGATTTGGGTATTCTCGTATTGTGCGAGACCGGTAATATGCAAGCTGCCGAGGCTATTCGATCATCGGCGATAATCATGGCTCCGTCGTGTAAAGGACTATTTTTGAAAAATATATTCTCGATGAGCCTTGCATTTACATTTGCGTTGATCGTGTCGCCGGTATTTTTGTAATTATCGAGTGAAACTCCTTGCTCGATGACTATCAGGGCTCCGGTTTTTGTCTTGGACATATTCATACAGGCATGTACGATGGGCATGATATAGGGCTTTTCTCCGGTATCTTTGTGTTTAAGGAAGAAATTGAAAAAGAATCTCCATCGTTTGTGCGACCCGAGTTGTACGAGAAAGCGCTTGATTTCGTCTTGAAACAAAATAACGAGTATAAGGAGACCTACACTCATAAATTTGTCCATGATAGACCCGATGAGACGCATGTCGAGAATTTGCGTTACAACGATCCATACTCCCACGAATGCTAATACGCCGGTGAATATGCTTATTGTTCCCGACTCTTTCATCATTTTGTAAAGAGTGTACAGAAGCAGGGCTACGATGAGTATGTCGATAATATCTTTTATGCCGAATGAGAACATTTTATTTTACGGATTGTATGGTTTTTGAAACTATTTTTACCGCTTCCACAGCTTCTTTTACGTCATGCACTCTCAAAATGTCGGCTCCTCCTAATAAAGCCAGTGTGTTTAAGATTGTAGTTCCGTTTAGACTTTCTTCGGGAGTGTATCCAAAGTGTTTATATATCATTGATTTACGAGATATTCCCACCAATAAGGGATAGCCTATACGGGTAAATTCGTCGAGTCGGTTCATGAGCAAGTAGTTGTCGTCGACCGATTTGCTGAATCCGAATCCCGGATCGATGATGATATCGTTGATACCGAGGCTTTCGAGTCGGGCGATACGTGCTGAGAAATAGTAAAGCATTTCGGGAATGATATGCTTGTATCGGATTTGTTGCATCATGGTTTGGGGCGTCCCTTTCATGTGCATCAAAATATAGGCGACTTTCAACTCGGCTATGGTTTCGAACATTTGAGAATCGAGCTCTCCCCCCGATATGTCGTTGATCATCTGTACTCCGTATTCCCGGACACAGCGAGCGGCTATATCGGCACGAAATGTATCGACCGAAACTCGTGCATCGGGATATAGTTTGCGGATAATATCGAGTCCCTTCGAAAGTCGTTTCATCTCTTCGTCGGGTGAGATGTCATCGGCATTAGGTCGCGAGGAGTAGGCTCCTATGTCTATGATGTCGGCGCCTTCATTCACCATTTTATGCAGTCGCTCGGCGATTTGTTCTTCTTCCGTAGTACGGCTTCCGGGGTAAAAAGAGTCGGGGGTGATATTGAGTATTCCCATGATTAATGGTCTCGATAGGGAAACCAATTCTCCACCAAGATTCAAAGACAACGGTTCTTTTTGTATCCACTGGAACATAGTGCTGTACGTTTTGAAATCATATAACAAGACCTGCCGATACAGGCATTGCATACCGGCCTGCTGTTATGTTAAGCGAAGATAATTCTTTTTGTTGAATAGTAAGGTATGGATTTAAAAAAACTTCTTTGGCACTATTCTTCCCGGGGAACTGGTTTTAAACTTTTAGGAGGACGGGAACTTTTAGATGATTGCCGTTCGGCATTTTTTGCTTTTTCGTTTTGATGGTTCAAAGAACGATTGAATTCTTCCAGTTCGGATTGAAATGATTCGTATTCCATTGTAACTTCAACCTTTTCTCGTGAATGATAGTAGTATTGCGCAATGCGAGCTCCTGTGAGGATTAACAGAATGATAATCAATAACAGAGTCGCTCTGCGTTCGCTTTTCGATAATGAGAAAAAAGAATCGTTTTTAAGTGCCATCAGATAATACCAAATCCTGATAAAAAGATTAAAATGATGATGATTGGAGCTATGTATTTGATACAGAAAAAGATTGCGTTGAATAGTGGCTCGTGCAATTTATTTCGGTTAGTCAATTCCTCCCGGGAGATATTTCGTTTCAGTATCCACCCGATGAAAATACTTATCAACAGTCCGCCTACTGGCAACAAGATGATAGCTGAGAAGTAATCACAGGCATCGAATATGGTTTTCTCAAAAATGCGTATATGGCTCCATGAACCGATAGAAAGAGAGCAGATAGTGCTTAATATGGCAACAATGACCATCATTGTCCGGGTTGCCTTTTTCCTTGACAGATGCATGTGGTTGATAAAAAATGCAACTGCAACTTCGAAAAGAGAAACGGTGGAAGTAAGAGCTGCCACAGTGAGGAGTAAGAAAAACAATGCAGACCATAACGCAGATACCGGCATTTGATTGAATACATTGGGGAGGGTGACAAATACAAGGTCGGGACCGGCGACAGGATCCACACCATAAGAGAAAACAGCCGGGAATATAATTACTCCGGCCAAAATAGCAACGGTTGTGTCGAGTATCGCTACCGTGCTGGCTGTTTTTATCAGATGAGTTTTATTATTGAAGTAGGAGGAATAGGTGATGAGGATACCCATACCTAAACTTAAAGAGAAGAATGCTTGCCCCATTGCCCGTACGATGACTTGGGGTGTGATTTTCGAAAAATCGGGGTGTAGGAAAAATTTCAGTCCTTCGTTGGCTTCGGGTAGTGTTAACGACCGTATACAAAAAACGATGAGAATAATGAACAGTATAGGCATCAATATGTTGGACATTTTTTCGATTCCTTTCTGTACACCCTTAGATATGATGATATAGTTGATAAAGAGAAAAATGTATATCCATAGTAACGGCCGAAAATCGTTCTGGATAAATGCGTTTTGTTCAGCTTTGAATTCTGCTGCCGTTTTTCCGGTCAGATTGTTACAGGCTGCTTGAAAAAGATATTCGAGCGTCCAACCCGATATGACCATATAATATCCTAAAATAAGAATCGAGGCCAATATTCCGATATATCCGATGTAGTACCATCGACTGCCGGGGATTAATTTTTTGAATGCGTCTACCGTGTCGGATTTGGATTTTCTTCCAATAATGAATTCGGCACACATAACCGGCACACCTAATATAAGAACACATAGAATGTAAATCATTAAGAATGCTCCCCCTCCGTTCATTCCGGCTTCATAAGGGAATCTCCAAATATTTCCTAATCCTACCGCCGATCCTACCGTGGTGGCTATTACTCCTAACTTGGTCGCGAATTTTGCCCGTTCTCCCATTTTTAGTTCAAGATATAATTACAAAAGTATAAAATTTTAATTTATTTGTTCATATAGTAGCTTAATAAAAAGGGAATAGAGCCCTTTTTCTATAAAAATGTAATCCTTTTTGTAAAAAATGAATGATAGATTATATAACCAAATACAAATGGATTTGGTTTTGTCGTAAATGAAAATGCGGCCTTTGTGACAGGAGGTACAGGTAGATTGATTCTTGGCAGAAATCGGGTGATTTGTTTTTATTCTTGGCTTACTTTATCTTTGTCAAAGGATTGCAAAAGCAAGTATTTCTGTAAAAAGGAGATAATTGTACCTTTTTGTTTGTTGTAAAGATTACGTGAATAGATATGAGGCCTTTTAGATTTTTGGCGTTTGTCCCTACGATTATAGTATTGGTTGTAATTACATATTTGTCTCTGGCTAAGAATCCGGTACATAGTCAGGAGTTTTATTTATTCGAAGGAGCCGATAAGCTGGTGCACGGTTGTATGTATTTGGGGCTTGTTTGGATAGGCTGTTTCGATATATATCGGGTATCGAAGTTTACCGCTCCCAAGTTGATTTTGCTCGTGTGCGGGGCTATTGTGTGGGGTGGCTTGATGGAGTTGTTGCAGGGTGCTATGTCTATGGGGCGAAGCGCGGACTGGTATGATTTTCTCGCCAATGGTTGCGGGGCTATTCTGGGGCTTATCCTCGGTGTGAATAGTGTACCATATTTGTTTAAGAAGTGTAAGAAACTTTCTTGAAATTGTCAATATCTTCCTTCTTAATAGCCAAGCTATTCCAGTTCTTCCATAATGGCAATTAGTTCGGAACGCAGTGATTTCAGTCGTTCCACTACTTGTTGGGACCGAACGGTACTTTCTCTTTTGTGTTTCAACACTTGTTTCGCTCCTTCTATTTTCAGCTTTCTTTCTTTCAGCAAATAGTGAATGAGCTTTATTTCTTCGATATCTTTTTGGGAATAATAACGAGTCCCTTTGGGGGATCGTTTAGGATTGATTGTTTTAAACTCTGTTTCCCAATATCGGAGTAAGGATTGGTTTACATTGAACATGTCCGATACCTCACCGATCGTGTAATATAGTTTTTGTTTATTTGTTACAGGTTCTTTCATACGATTTGTTTTTAATCCATTACACGCCCTTGATTTTCGGCAAGTTGAGTCATGCGGTCGTAATCTTCGGGTGAAAGGTCGAAGAAATAGTAATTGATAGGATTCTGTGCTTTCCCTTTGTATAGAACTTCGTAATGTAAATGCGGCCCTGTGGATTTCCCCGTATTGCCTACTTCGGCTATTTCTTCTCCTCGTATGACTTCTTGTCCTTTACGGACTAATATTTTACTGAGGTGAGCATATCGGGTTTTATAATCATATCCGTGATCGATGACTACCGTGTTCCCAAATCCTTGTTGCCAGCCGGTTTCAATGACACGGCCGTTCCCGGTTACGTAAACAGGGGTTCCCACATTGGCAGAAAAGTCCATTCCCTGATGGAATTTTGTGGTCTTGTAGATCGGATCTATTCGATAACCATACCCCGATGCTGTTCGTTTCAAATCTTTGTTAGAAACGGGTTGTATGGCCGGAATGTGTTTTATGCGCTCCTCTTGGCCTTGTGCCAGTTTGACGAGTTCGTTCATGGAATTGCATTGTACATATACTTGCCTCGCAAGGTTGTCTACTTTTTGACTGGTGGAAACAACCAGCTCTGCATCGCTCATTTGCAACAGATTCTCGTACCGGCTGGGATTGTATATTCCGTTATTCCTGATTTCATCGTTTACAGGCTCGGCTTGCAGAATGACCCGATACATGTTGTCGTCTCGTTGTTGTAAATCATTCAGAACTTCCAGCGCTGCATCGACTCGTTTGGAAAGCACTTTATATTGTGTCTGCATTTGCTCGTTTTCCATTTTCAGAAGCTCTTCTTTGGGCGAACCGAACCAAAAATAAAATGCGACGATGACCCCTATACTTAGTATGCTACCGACGAACAAATGGCGTAAAACAACGATGATGCGCTGGCGAAGTGAAGGATATACCCGTTCGTATGTCAGTGTTTTAGGATTGTATATGTAGAATATTTTTTTACTCATTGATTATTTGTCGGCTCATTCTTATTGGCAAAAGCTTTTATAGACCGTAAAAAAATATGTTTCTAAGCATTTTTTTATCTGCACATGGGTACAAAAATAATAATTTGGGCTATTTTTGCAAATTGTTTTTGGTAATATTAATATACCGTATTGGCGATTTCTATTTCGATAACGAAAAAGAAAGCCGTGGAACTTAATATAATTAAATTGTTATGCTGACAGCAAAAGAGATTCGTGAATCTTTTAAGGATTTTTTCAGAGAACGAGGCCATCAGATCGTGCCTTCGGCTCCGATGGTGATTAAAGATGACCCTACGTTGATGTTTACCAATGCGGGAATGAACCAGTTTAAAGATATTATCTTGGGAAATGTTCCGGCAAAATATAAGCGGGTCGCGGATTCACAAAAATGTTTGAGAGTGAGCGGTAAGCACAACGATTTGGAAGAGGTGGGACTGGATACCTATCATCACACCATGTTCGAGATGCTCGGTAACTGGTCGTTCGGGGACTATTTTAAGAAAGAAGCGATCGATTGGTCTTGGGAATATTTGGTCGACGTATTGAAAATAGATCCGGCCCGATTATACGCTACCGTATTCGAAGGATATGCGTCCGAAGGTTTGGAGAGAGATAACGAGGCTGCCTCGTATTGGGAAGCGCATTTGCCCAAAGATCATATAATTAACGGAAATCGACATGATAATTTTTGGGAAATGGGAGATACGGGACCTTGTGGACCCTGTTCTGAGATTCACATCGATTTGCGGAGTGATGCCGAGAGAGCCGAAGTCGATGGATTGAAATTGGTTAACCAGAGTCACCCGCAAGTGATAGAGATATGGAACCTTGTGTTTATGCAATATAACCGTAAAGCCGATGGTTCGCTCGAACCTCTTCCTGCTCGGGTAATCGATACCGGTATGGGATTCGAACGGCTTTGTATGGCGTTGCAAGGAAAGACGTCTAATTATGACACCGATGTATTCCAACCGATTATCGGGGAAATCGGGCGTCTTTGCGGTAAGAAATATGGCGACGATCCTAAGGTCGATATTGCTATGCGTGTCATTGCAGACCACATACGTACGATTGCATTTTCTATTACCGACGGGCAGTTGCCATCGAATGCGAAAGCCGGTTATGTAATTCGTCGTATTTTACGTCGGGCTGTACGTTACGGGTATACATTCTTGGGTCAGAAGCAGGCTTTCCTTTATAAATTATTGGACATTCTTATTGAAACGATGGGAGATGCCTATCCTGAATTGAAGGCTCAAAAGGTCCTTATCGGAAAAGTAATTAAAGAGGAGGAAGATGCTTTCTTGCGTACTCTCGAAACCGGTATTAAGTTGCTCGATAAAGTAACTGCCGATACAAAGGCTGCTGGTAAGAGCGAGATTAGCGGGCGGGATGCTTTCGTGTTGTACGACACTTATGGTTTCCCTCTTGATTTGACCGAGTTGATATTGAAAGAAAAAGGGTTAGGAGTGGATATCGACGAGTTCAACGCCCAAATGCAACAACAAAAGGAACGGGCTCGTAATGCGGCTGCCGTAGAAACGGGCGACTGGGTTGTATTGAAAGAGGGTGAGCCCGAATTCGTGGGATACGATATGACCGAGTGCGACGCCGAGATATTGCGCTATCGTAAGGTAAAACAAAAAGCTCGCGAGTTTTATCAGATTGTTTTGGACAGAACCCCTTTCTATGCCGAAATGGGTGGTCAGGTAGGCGATACAGGAAAGTTGATTTCTGGAAATGATATCGTGGAGATATTACAGACCAAGCGGGAAAATAATTTGAGTATTCATATAGCCGAGCGATTACCCGAAGATGTGACCGCTACATTCCATGCCGTTATCGATAAAGAGGCACGTCGGGCGACTGCATGTAATCACACGGCGACTCATCTTTTGCACGAAGCTCTGCGTGAAGTTTTAGGAACTCATGTAGAACAAAAAGGTTCTTATGTCTCTCCGCAGTCGTTGCGTTTTGATTTTTCTCATTTTCAAAAAGTCACAGACGAAGAGTTGAGAAAAGTCGAGATGATAGCCAATCGAAAAGTGCGTGAAGCTATCCCGTTAGATGAACATCGTAATGTTCCTATCGCCGAGGCTAAGGCTATGGGAGCGATGGCTCTATTTGGTGAAAAGTATGGAGAAGAAGTCCGGGTGATTCGTTTTGGATCCTCTGTCGAGTTGTGCGGTGGTACTCATGTATCCAATACCGGAAATATCGGTATGATAAAAATTATAACCGAGAGTTCGATTGCTGCGGGAATCCGTCGTATCGAGGCTATAACAGGAGCTCGGGTAGAGGAAACGATGAACGCCTTGCAAGATTCGTTGAAAGAGATAGGAATCTTGTTTAATAATGCTCCCAATTTGTTACAAGCGATTCATAAAGCCATCGATGAAAATGCCGAATTGAGGAAACAGGCCGAGGAATATGTTAAGGAGAAAATGATTGTCTTGAAAGATCGTATGGTTAAATCGGCCGAGAGTATAGATGGCGTGAAACTTATCCGTTTCATCGGTCCGATGCCGTCCGATATGGTTAAGGGAATCGCCTTTTTACTTCGGGGTGAAGTCTCCAAAGGATTGGCTTTTGTCGCTGCGACCCGGGATAAAGATAAACCTCTATTGACGGTTATGCTGAGCGATGACTTGGTTGCCGATGGGAAGAATGCTTCTGCGATTGTTCGGGATGCTGCTAAGTTGATACAAGGTGGTGGAGGCGGGCAACCCTATTTCGCACAAGCCGGCGGAAAGAATGCCGACAAATTGACCGAAGCGTTGGATAAGATGGTTTCGTCTATTGTGGGATAATTCGATAGTTGAATTTGTAATATGACAAAAATAGCCCCGACAATGCCGGGGCTATTTTTTATCTGTATGGTTTTGAAGATTTACAATAACATGCCGCTCGTGACCTCACGGGCTTTTTCTTCCCCGGCAATTTGGGTGATGATGGCTGTGGCGAACGATATGGCAGCTCCCGGACCTTTTCCTGTGGTAATGTTTCGGTCGACAGTCACGTTGTCGCCTGTTACAGTTGCGCCAGTGAGGAATTGCTCAAATCCGGGATAACAGGTAGCTTTATATCCGTTAAGCAATCCTGCCTGACCCAGAACCGACGGAGCGGCACAAATGGCAGCGATGTTCTTGTTGGCAGCGGCTTGGCGTTGCAATAAAGAAACCAACGGTTTGCATTCTCCCAAGTGTTTTGTTCCCGGCATTCCTCCGGGTAAAATTAACCAGTCTGCATCTTCGGTCGATAGTTCCACCCATGTACAATCGGCTGTAACAGTTATTCCATGAGCTCCTTCAACTTGAAGATTTCGCGATATGGAAACGGTTGTAATATCGATTTCGGCTCGGCGTAACATATCTACGATCGTGAGAGCTTCTATTTCTTCAAATCCTGTTGCAAGAAATAAATAAACGGTTTTCATTATTCGGATCTTTTTTAGTGTCAAATTAATGTTTGGAGAAACTCATTCTGATTTTATATCGTATATACAATCGAATGACATAAATAGTTGTTGGACTCATATTTTATAAATCCACTGACAGAATATACCTGTCAGTGGATTTATGATGGTGTTATTCCTTAAAGGGTTCCGGCTTCGGCTTGTTGAATCATTTGTTGGCTTGCATACAAATAGATTTCTACACGACGATTTTCTTGTCGGCCTGCTGCCGTGGAGTTGTCTGCTATGGGATTGGCTTCGCCCATACCTTGCACAGATTTGATCTGGTTCGTGGAAACCCCGCATGCCAGCAGATAGCTTGCTACACTTTGAGCTCGCTCCTGAGATAAGTTCAGATTTTTCTGGTAACTTTGTTCTGCTGTCGAGTTTTTCCAGCCCTGATTATCTGTATATCCGTAGATAGTGACGTCCATATCACGATTTTGGTTCAGTACGTCGTTAGCGAATTTACTTAAAGACGATTTAGCCGATGAACTGAGGTTTGAACTGCTTGTCGAGAAAAGGATTCCCGAGTCGAATGTCACTTTTACAGCTTGTAATCCATTGTTGTCGGTAACTTGCTCGACTTGTGCACCTTCTACCTGTTTGGCTTGTTCGGCCGCTTTGTCCATTTTCTTTCCGATAAGGGCTCCTGCCGTTGTTCCTACGGCAGCACCCACGGCAGCACCGATAGCAGCTCCTTTGCCTTTTCCGAAAATCGCACCTAATCCGGCGCCGACAGCGGCCCCGCTACCTCCCCCGATAAGGGCTCCTTTTCCGGTATTTGACATGTTACAGCTTGTAAATAGCATGCCGGCAGCCAATATACAAGACATAATTTTAATGCTCTTCATTTTTTTAGTTTTAGAAATTGATTTACAAAAATAAAGAAAAAATCGATATGATATTTGTTTATATTATTTTTTTGAGGAAAGGAGTATATGGCTCCTTTGAAAATAAATAACAGTATTTGAGATTATTATGTTCGATGTTATGGAAAATGTACCATCGTCAAAAATGGAGCCGTTCGCTTTTTAGTTCTCTTACCTATATTTGTAACCATAGGATTAAGGTTCTATATGGAAGATAAATATTTGTATTATAAGTTATAGAATGACCGGTATAATTCATGCGAGTATTGTTTTTGCTTTTAGTTTGTACTATCTTTGTTTAATTAACTAATACAATAATCGAGATGAACACGTTCGGAAATCTCTTTACGCTTACTTCATTCGGAGAGTCTCATGGTAGGGCGATCGGTGGGGTGGTAGACGGTATGCCTGCCGGTATTCCTGTGGATATGGAGTATATACAGCGAGAGTTAAACAGGCGTCGTCCCGGGCAATCGTCGATTGTCACCTCTCGTAAAGAAAACGATCGGGTAGAATTCCTCTCCGGGATTTTCGAAGGGAAGACAACCGGTACGCCTATCGGTTTTCTTGTGTATAATGAGAATCAACACTCATCGGATTATGATAATTTGCGGGAGGTGTTCCGCCCTTCGCATGCCGATTATACATACACCCAGAAATACGGGGTACGGGATCATCGGGGAGGTGGTCGTTCTTCGGCTCGCGAGACGATAGCTCGCTGTGTCGCCGGAGCTCTTGCAAAACTTGTTTTAACTCGGCTGGGCATAGAAGTCTGGGCGTATACTTCGCAGGTGGGGGAATTGTCTTTGTCCGGCGATTATAATCGATATGACTTCGACGAGATAGAGAAAAATCCGGTACGTTGTCCCGATGCGGATATGGCAAAACGAATGGAGGAATATATCGGAAAAGTAAAGTCAGAAGGCGATACAGTGGGAGGTGTTGTTACCTGTGTCGTTCGACATGTTCCGGCAGGGTTGGGCGAGCCTGTGTTCGACAAGCTGCATGCCGCATTGGGTAGTGCGATGTTGAGCATAAACGCTGTAAAAGGCTTTGAATATGGTATGGGTTTTGGAGGGGTGAGATACAGAGGTTCTCAAATGAATGATGTATTCGAAACTCAACAGGGCAAAATCGTAGCGAGAACCAATCATTCGGGTGGGATTCAAGGTGGAATTTCCAATGGAGAAGATATTTATTTCAGAGTCGCGTTCAAGCCGGTCGCTACTTTATTGAAAGATATAGAGACAGTCGATTCGCAAGGAAACCCGACCGTGTTGAGGGCAAAAGGACGTCATGACCCTTGCGTATTGCCCCGTGCCGTACCTGTGGTGGAAGCTATGGCAGCAATGGTTATTCTCGATTATTATTTGTTGGCACAAAGTCATAAATTATAAATTAAAAAATATGGATACAAAAAAGTATATAGACAGTCATAGAGAGCGTTTTTTCAACGAGTTATTTTCGTTGCTTCGTATTCCTTCTATCAGTGCGTTGCCTGAACATAGAAAGGATATGCAGCTTTGTGCCGAACGATGGAGGGATTTGCTTTTGGAAGCCGGAGCCGATAGAGCCGAAGTGATGCCTACCTCGGCCTCGCCTGTGGTTTTCGCCGAAAAGATAGTTGATAGGAGTTTCCCTACGGTACTGGTATATGCTCATTATGATGTGATGCCTGTCGAACCGCTTGAACTGTGGCATACCGAGCCTTTCGAGCCGGTAGTAAAAGACGGGAAACTGTGGGCTCGGGGGGCCGACGATGACAAAGGGCAAGGGTTTATCCAGTTGAAAGCCTTTGAAATTGCGGTCAAAGAGGGTTTGTTACGCTGTAATGTGAAATTTTTGATAGAGGGTGGCGAGGAAATCGGTTCCCCCGGAGTAGAGGCTTTTTGTAAGGAACATCTCGATTTGTTGAAATGCGATGTGATACTGGTCTCAGACACGAGTATGGTCGGTTTGGATACTCCGTCTATCACGACCGGATTGCGAGGATTAGCCTATTGGGAGATAGAGGTCACGGGTCCTAATCGGGATTTGCATTCGGGAATTTTCGGGGGAACGGTAGCTAATCCCATTAACGAACTTTGCAAAATGCTGGCCGGTGTCGTAGATGAAAATGGTCGTATAACTTTACCGCATTTTTATGACAAAGTAGAAACTGTTTCGACGCAAGAACGAGCCATGTTGGGAGCTGTGCCTTATGATGAAGAAAAATATAAAGCGGCGATCGATGTGGAGGCTCTTTCGGGAGAGGTTGGTTATTCACCTTTGGAGCGTACCGCCATTCGTCCTACGTTCGATATTTGCGGTATTTGGGGCGGGTACACGGGCGAAGGTGCAAAAACTGTATTGCCGTCAAAAGCCTATGCCAAAGTTTCTTGTCGGTTGGTTCCCCATCAGAATCATGAGGAAATATCCAAGATGTTTATCGATTACATATACTCTGTCGCTCCTCGCAGCGTAAAGGTGAAAGTGAGCCCGATGCATGGGGGTGAAAGCTATGTATGTCCTATCAATTTGCCGGCTTATCGGGCTGCGGAAAAGGGGTATGAGCTGGCGTTCGGAAAACGTCCATTGGCGGTACGTCGTGGAGGAAGTATCCCTATTATAGCAACTTTTGAAAAAGTTTTGGGTGTGAAATCGGTCTTAATGGGATTCGGATTAGAATCGGATGCTACGCATTCGCCGAATGAAAATTTCCTGATCGAAATGTATGAAAAAGGAATTATCGCAGTAGTCGAATTTTATAATCAATTCGGGCATTGATGGCGACGGGAGAAAAACGGTATCGGGATTTTTCCGATTTTTTGAATCTCCATTTCGATTGTAAAGTCCAAAAAATATCGTTACATGCAGGGTTTACTTGCCCTAATCGGGACGGGAGTATTGGGGTCGGTGGTTGTACTTATTGCAACAATCAGACGTTCAGTCCTGATTATTGCCACACGGGGAAGAGTATCACCTCCCAGTTGGAAGAGGGGATAGCTTTTTTTGCCCGTAAATATCCTGAAATGCACTATTTGGCCTATTTTCAGGCTTATACGAACACGTATGGAGAGCTTGCCGTTTTGAAGCAGAAATATGAGGAGGCGTTGTTTCACCCCGGTGTCGTGGGGATTATTGTCGGTACTCGCCCCGATTGTATGCCCGACGGACTGTTGGAATATTTTGCGGATTTGTCCCGACATACATTCGTATTGGTGGAGTATGGCGTGGAGAGTACTTGCGACGAAACTTTGCGTAGGGTTAACCGGGGACATGATTTTGCCGCTTCGGTCGATGCTATTTGTCGTACGGCTGAAATGGGTATTGCAGTGGGGGCTCACATGATATTGGGATTGCCGGGAGAGAATCGGGAGATGATTTTATCTCATGCCGATAAGATGTCCCGGTTGCCGCTCGACACGATTAAGTTGCATCAGTTGCAGCTTATTCTCCATACCCGTATGGCTGCCGAATATAAAAGCAATCCGAATGATTTTCATTTGTACGATGTCGATGAGTATATCGATCTGGCAATCGATTTTGCCGAGCGATTGTCTCCGCACATCGCTATCGAACGTTTTGTCTCTCAGTCTCCGGCCGAACTGCTTATCGCTCCGAATTGGGGGATAAAGAACTATGAGTTTACGGCTCGTTTGTTGAAGCGAATGAAAGAACGCGATACTTGGCAAGGAAAGTTGTTCACCGAAGTCTGAGCCGGTTTAACGGTGGTTTTGTAATCTCTGTTTCGCCATTTGCTCGTATTCTGTACCCGGTTGTCCGTAATTACAATACGGATATATGCTGATACCGCCGCGGGGCGTGAAGAAACCTGTTACTTCGATGTATTTGGGATTCATGAGCTTAACGAGGTCTTTCATGATGATGTTCACGCAATCTTCATGAAAAGCTCCGTGGTTACGGAAACTGAATAAATAAAGTTTCAGACTCTTGCTTTCTACCATATGTTCTCCGGGAATATAGTCGATTTGTATGGTAGCGAAATCGGGTTGTCCGGTAATCGGGCACAGACTGGTAAACTCCGGGCAGTTGAATCGTACCCAGTAATCGTTTTCCGGGTGTTTGTTTATAAATGTTTCCAAGACCTCGGGTGCATAATCCTGTTTATACACGGTCTTATGTCCCAGCAGGGTCAGTTGTGATGTCTCTGATTTCATAATAAGTCGTGTTGATTATTGTAGTTCTTTTATCTTGAATATGTTGTATGAAACTTTCTGGTCGTAGACATCGCTGCCGTCTATCTTTTTTACGAATCGTACGACTCTTATCGTTACCGGCAATATGACGATTTCATAGGCCGTTTTAAGGCAGGCTTGTGTTACAATGAGAATCAATAGTTCGTTTACAGGGACTACTCCACCGAATGCGATAGGAAAAAACAAGAGCGAATCGGCACTTTCGCCCACTACGGTCGATGTAATGGCTCGTAATGAAAAGTGTTTACCCTTGCTCGATATTTTCATTTTACTCATGACATAGGCGTTCAAAAAGGAGCCTACGAGGAAAGCTATGAAACTTGCTAATAAGATGCGGGGTGTTGATGAAAATACGGTTTCGAACGATTTCTGTCCGTCCCAAAATAGAGCCGATGGTAATATAATCGCTATCTGTATAAAGATGATAGCCATTAAGTTCATCAGGAATCCGAGCCAAATAATGAGTCGGGCTTTTCGATACCCCCAAACCTCTGCGATACAATCGTTGATAATGTAAGAGATGGGGAAAACGATGAGACCTGCGGTCGCAGTAATACCTCCTAACGAAATCATCTTTACTTCGAGTAAATTCGAGCAGATGAGGCAGACACAAAAGACGACGCCCATGATTAAAAAGGGCAGGGAAAAAGAACGATTCATAATTCTTGTTTTTTACGTGGTGTTCAAGCACACGGAGGATATTTATCCTCTCCTGTTTTATACTAAATCTTTTAGGGGTGCAAAGATAATACAAACGAAGGTAAAAACAAATTCATCGGGGATATACCTCGTTTCGTTTGTCTCTGCCATCGGTACAAATAGTATATCTATATCATAACAAGACAGGATTGGAAGACTTATGGGGAGCAGAGATTCTTTATGGTTCGGATAATTTATTTAAGAATTGGGCAATATGTTTCCCGTCCATGAGTCCGTGATGGGCACAGATCGATATGGGAAGAAGCATTTTCCCATTTGTGTCGATGAGTTTTCCTGTCGATATGCGAGGGACCGAATCTCCGTTCTTGAAAGAAACAGCGTGTTTCATTTCGGAGAAGGATAACCACGGAATAGAAGAGTATCTGATAACGTCTTCTCTTCCTGTATTTTTCGAAAAGGATAACCCTGTACTGTTTTTTACTCTTGTTATCTCTTGAATTGCTTGTTGAATGAATTCGTTGCGATCGGGGATATATTCGAAAAAAGCAAAACCGAATGTTCCGTCTTCTCTTCCTATTGTCGGAGATACGTGTATGGTATCGTATTTAACGACAGAATTCCCTTCCTCGATTCTTAATTTGAATTCGTCTGTTTCATTGGCTTTTGTCAATATATGATGGAGCGAGTAAAGGAAAAAAGATTGAGAATTACGTTTGGCTTCGAGATATATAGTAGTAAAATCTACGTTTGTAGTTATTCCGAAAAAGGGATCGTCAAAAGCAGAAAAGAACCGGAAGTGTTCCTTCCGGTTCCAAGATTCGATATTTAGTTTGGTCTTTGTCATTGAGATCGATGTTACAAGGTTATGTTATCCGTTTCATTTTTTTGAACCAGAACTTTATCGATGCGGGCTCCGTCCATGTCGACGATTTCGAAAGTGAAGCATAGCCATTCTATCTTTTCTCCTTCGGTCGGAATGTGCTGTAATAATTCGAGGATAAGCCCGCTCAGAGTATTGTAATTGTATTCTTGATAACGATCCGTCATGTCGTAGTGGTCCAGAAAATCATAGAAAGAGCATTGTCCGTCGATGAGACAAGAGCCATCTTCCCGGATAATAATATCTGCCGAAGGCCCCGATGATACAGAACCGACCAAAGCTCCCAAAATATCGCTTATCGTCACAATTCCTTCAATACTCCCAAATTCGTCGGTTACTAATCCATAGCGTTGATTTTCATTGCGGAGCCTTTCCATCGCAGTATATACACTCATATTTTCCGGCAGGAAATAGGGAGTTGAGGCGACGGCTCTGATATCGAAATTTTTATCATCGATCTTTCCGAATAAATCTTTTAAAGAAACTATTCCGATAATGTTATCGAGGCTGTCTTCGCATAGCGGATATACGGCATGAAGATCACTGGTAATCTTTGATTTCAGGGTCGTGTTGTCATCTTGTACATCGAGACAAATTAAATCGCTCCGGTGGGTCATGATAGAGGATATATTGCGATCTCCCAAGTTAAAAACTCGTTCTACAATGTCTTGTTCCACCTCCTGTACACACCCTCCCTCTGTACCTTCTCGAACGATAGCTTTTATTTCGTCTTCGGTGATTCCTTCTTTTTGAGATGAAAGCCCTAAGAAACGGCATACCCCGGCTGTACTTTTGGTGAGTATCCACACGAAAGGCGATGCGATATACGATAACCACGACATAGGTCTCGATACTATCTTTGCAACTCGCTCCGAGGCTATCATACCGATACGTTTGGGAACCAATTCGCCGATAATAAGGGTTAAATATGTAACTATAATAACAATGATGGCTTGTGCCAAACCTACTGCATAAGGAGCTAATAAGGAACTTTTAGCTAATAGTTTTGCAAGGCTTTGGGCTAAGGCTTCGCCAGAGTAAAGACCCGTTAAAATTCCGATGAGGGTAATACCTATCTGTACGGTTGAAAGAAATCGGTCGGGGTCTTGTGATAGTTTTAAGGCTGATAATGCCGCTTTGCTACCTTTTTTCGCACTATTTTCTAATTTGACTTTTCGTGCTGAAACCAGTGCAATTTCAGACATAGAAAGTACTCCGTTACATAAAATAAGAAGTACTATAATTATAATTTCCATGTGAGAATAGAGATTTACAAGGGCGAATATACGAAAATAAATCGGAATGTTACAAATTTGTTTATATAAGAGTCTTTTTTTAATTTTATTTAGGTGGTTTATTTTCAGATTCGTTAAGATGTAACGATCGAGTAAATGGTTTTACTTGCTGTCTTAAACCGGTGAGTGGAACATTCCTATAAGAATAAAATAATATAAGTTGCTGAAAAGTAAAAAATAAGTACGATATTTGCACTCGCAAAACAGTATGGATTGAGGCTTTTAATTTGAGAAAAAAAAGTGTTTTTGCTTTTTTAGATGGGTAAAAAGCTATATATTTGCAGTCCAAAAAATTAAAAACAATATTATTCGTAAATATTATAATTTATAGCAAAATGACTAAGGCTGACATTGTAAACGAAATTTCTAAAAACACAGGAATAGAAAAAGCTGTTGTTCTTGAAACCGTTGAAAAATTTATGGAGAGTGTAAAGGGCTCTTTGGCAAAAGGTGAAAATGTGTACCTGAGAGGTTTTGGTAGTTTCATCGTAAAGAAAAGAGCACAGAAAACGGCTCGCAATATTTCCAAAAATACTACGATAATAATTCCGGCCCACAACATTCCGGCATTTAAGCCTGCAAAAACTTTCATGGGTGAAGTAAAATAAGAAAATCAATAAATATAAGTATTAATCTTTAAAAGCATACCGTTATGCCGAGTGGAAAAAAAAGAAAAGGCCATAAGATGGCTACTCACAAACGCAAAAAAAGATTGAGAAAAAACAGACATAAGAAGAAATAATGTCTGTCGGCTCAATGAATGACAGAACACGAAGAACAAATTTAATGCGATTTAGTCATTAGATTTGTTCTTTCTGCTTTATCGAAACCATTTTGTATAACAAATGGTTAGTATTAAAAACTCTTTTGGCAGGATGCCTGTTCTTTTTAAGAAGGCCGACATGCTGCGTGAATATCAGTAATCTAAATAACAATTTATGTCCAGCGAACTTGTAGTAGACGTACAACCCAAAGAGATTTCTATTGCATTGCTCGAGAATAATCGATTGGTGGAGCTTCAGAAAGAGGCTCGGAACATATCGTTTTCTGTGGGCGATATCTATTTGGGACGGGTCAAAAAGCTGATGCCGGGACTTAATGCTGCATTTGTTGATGTAGGTTACGAAAAGGATGCTTTCTTGCACTATCTCGATTTAGGTACACAATATAATTCGAGTGCAAAGTTTCTTAAACAGTCGCTTGCCGATCGCAAACGAGTGTTGTCTCTTTCTAAATTTGATTTATTGCCCGATATTGAAAAAGACGGTACGATTAACGATGCTTTGAAGGTGGGTCAAGAAGTGTTGGTTCAAATTGCTAAGGAACCTATTTCGTCTAAGGGACCTCGCCTTACGGCAGAGATTTCTTTTGCCGGTCGTTTTTTAGTGTTAATCCCTTTTTCAGATAAAGTATCTGTATCGCAAAAGATTAAATCGAACGAGGAAAAATTGCGCCTTAGGCAGCTCATACAAAGTATTAAACCCCGCAATTTCGGTGTGATTGTCAGAACTGTTGCCGAAGGGAAACGGGTCGCAGAGTTGAATAACGAACTTAAAACGTTGGTAAGGTGTTGGGAAGATATGTTAGTGAAGTTGCAAAAGGCTCAGCTTCCGTCGCTCGTTTATGAGGAAACGGGTAGAACCGTAGGGATACTGCGTGATATATTTAGCCCTTCTTTCGAAAATATTTATGTAAACGATAAGGAGACATATAACCAAATATACAACTATGTGAGTCTTATTTCTCCCGATCGAAAAGATATAGTTAAACTTTACGATGGGGAGTTGCCTATTTTTGATAATTTCGCTATTACCAAGCAAATAAAATCTTCATTAGGAAAAACCGTTTCTTTTAAAAGTGGAGCGTATGTCATTATCGAACATACAGAGGCTCTGCATGTTATCGATGTAAATAGCGGAAATCGTTCGAAGGCTTCTTCCGATCAGGAGAGCAATGCCCTTGATGTAAATATGAATGCCGCCGAAGAAATAGCACGGCAACTGAGGTTGCGCGATATGGGCGGTATTATCGTGATCGATTTCATCGATATGGACGAAGCCGAGAACCGTCAGAAACTATATGACCGCATGCGTGAGCTGATGGCTAATGATAGGGCAAGGCACAATATTTTGCCGTTGAGTAAATTCGGATTGATGCAGATTACCCGCCAGCGGGTGCGGCCGGCACTCGATATTATTACCAGTGAAGATTGCCCGACTTGTCATGGTAAAGGTACTATTCCTCCTTCCTTACTTTTTACCGATCTGTTGGAGTCGAAGATTCATTATCTGGTGTATAAGTTGAAAATAAAGAAATTCACATTACACGTACATCCTTTTGTAGCTGCATATGTCAATCAAGGTGTATTTTCTTTGAAGATGAAGTGGCGTTGTAAATACACTTTTCAGCTGAAAGTAATTCCTAATCAGTCTCTCGCTTATCTCGAATATAAATTTTATGATGCCGAGAGAAATGAAATTGACCTGAAAGAAGAAATTGAAATTAAAAAATGAGAGAGTATTATCTCAGTTTATAGAGGCCCCGAAGGGCCTCTATTTTTTTGAATCGGCAAAAGAAAAATTGTTTTTTTGAACGATTGGAATTTTGTAAAAAAGGAATGTATAATAATTTCCTAAGACGCCTGTATTTATTCTCTGTAATAGATTCGCTTCACCCGGGTAGAAACCGAAGTGAGAATTTCATAAGGGATTGTATCGAGTTTTTCTGCGATTTCGGTGACGGGCAGTTGTTCTCCGAATATTTCAACTCGGTCACCCGGTTTACAATCTATATCGGTTACATCGATCATGCATACGTCCATACAAATATTGCCTACGATGGCAGCTCGTTTTCCGTTTACAACGACACACCCTTTTCCATTTCCCAGATGGCGGTCGAGTCCGTCGGCATATCCTATGGGAATTGCCGCTATGCGGGAATCGCGAGATAATACACCTTTTCTTCCGTACCCTATGGTTTCTCCGGCAGACAGTGTCTTGATTTGAAGGATAGTTGTTTTCAATGTGCTGACTGTTTCCAGCCCGCAAGGTGTGTCGATAGGGGAGACTCCGTATAATCCTATACCCAGCCTTACCATATCCATTTGGTATTCGGGGAAGCGTAATATTCCCGCCGTGTTTAGTATGTGTCGCAGTATTTTATGCTTGGAGTGTTGTTGTAGGTAGTCGGCACAACGGGAGAATGTTTCGATTTGACGATGAGAATAATCGTCGAATCTTTTTTCGTCGCTTCCTGCGAAATGAGAAAAGACCGAACGGGCGATGACGACGGTTTGGTCGTTGAGAATTTCCACGACTTGTTCCATATTCTTTTCTTCGAATCCGAGCCGATGCATGCCTGAATCTATTTTTATGTGTACGGGATAGCCCGCTAAACCTAATTTTTCCCCTTCTGCGATAATCGCTCTCAGCAGTTCGAAACTATATATTTCGGGTTCGAGATAATAGCTGAACAGTGTTCTGAAACTGCTCATTTCGGGATTCATCACCAAGATGGGCATGGTTATTCCCGCTTTTCGCAATTCGGCTCCTTCGTCGGCAACGGCTACTGCAAGGAAATCGGCTCCTCTGTCCTGTAAGGTCTTTGCTAATTCATAAGAACCGGCTCCGTAGCCGAAAGCCTTTACCATACAGATGATTTTTGTTTCGGGACGTAATTTCGATTTGAATAGGTTGTAATTGTGGACGATGGCGTCGAGATTTATTTCCAGTATGGTTTCATGCTGTTTCAGTTCTAAGGTTTCGGATATGAGCTCGAAATGGAATTCTCGCGCACCTTTGATTAGAATCAGTTCATTATGAAAGTCGGCCGGGTCAAGTTGTGCAAGGAAACTTTCGGTTGTCGGATAAAATTCTTTTTCGAGATTGAAAAGGTAAGCGTTATCCGAGATTACCGGGCCTATCCCGATGAGGCGTTCTATTCCTTTGTGCAATATGATATCGGCGACTTTCCGGTATAGGCTGGCCGGGGGTAGCCCCGTCTGGTAAATGTCCGACAGTATAAGCGTGCGGCGCATACCTTTGGCTGCTGCCCTTCGATTTTGAAAGTCGAGGGCTATGGTGAGTGAATTGATATCCGAGTTATAGCTGTCGTTTATAATTAGGCAATTGTTTATCCCTTCTTTGACTTCCATACGCATGGCTACCGGAGTCAAACGCTTCATGCGGTCGGTTATCGCTTCGGGCGGTCGGTTGTAGTAAAGCATGACTGCCAGACAATGAATCGCATTTTCGATGGAAGCATCTTCTACGAATGGGATAGTAATATAACTGTGGTATTGCAAGTAAGTATATTCTATTTTTGTAGAATCGTTGCCTTTGATTATTTTGGAGATGTACAGCGGTTTGTCCCGGTCTTTTCTGGACCAAGCAATTTCTCGACACCCGAAGCAGAGTTTCTCCACGCATTCGCAGATAAGTTCGTTGTCTCCATCGTAAATAATGCAATCACAGGCTTTCAACAAAGTGAGTTTTTCGATGCATTTCTGCTGTATGGTTTGGAATCCCTCTTGGTGGGCTTCTCCGATATTGGTTATCAAACCGAGCGTCGGTTTGATGATTTCTTCCAAATGAATCATTTCATCGGGTTGAGAAATTCCGGCTTCAAAAATAGCCATCTCGGTTTTCGACCCGATTTGCCATACCGATAACGGGACTCCTATTTGAGAGTTGTAACTGCGGGGAGAGCGCACCGTATTGTAGTCTGGTTGGAGAAGTTGATAAAGCCACTCTTTGACTGTGGTCTTTCCGTTGCTTCCCGTAACACCGATTACCGGTATATCGAATTTTTTTCGATGTGCCGCAGCTAATTGTTGCAAGGCATCTAATGTGTTTTTTACGATGATGAAATTTGCTTCGGGCATAAGCTCTTCATCGGCTACCCGATGTTCTACCACGAAATTTCGTACTCCTTTTCGGTAGAGATCTTTGATGTAACGGTGGCCGTCGTTTCGTTCGGTAACCAATGCGAAAAACAAAGTCTCCTCGGGAAACGTGAGAGAACGGCTGTCGGTTAATAGAGCCGTGATAGTATAGTCTTTGTAGGCTCTTTTTTGTGCCTTGACGATAGTTGCTATTTCGGTAATCGTGTAATTCATATTTGACTGATTCTTGTGTTTAATTCTGTAATTTCGTTCGATACGTTTATGTAAGGATACATTTGTTGAAATCTCATGACCTTGTCGAGCGTATGTTGTAAAAAAATAGTGTACTCGTCTTTATCGGGCATCAGGGGGCGATGCTCCAAAGCTCTTTGTATCTTGTACCATTGAGAGGCTATTTCTTTGCTTTCGGGAGAAAGGTATGCTTCCTCCAATATTTCGGTTATATAAGCGATCGCCGATTTCGAGGGGTGCGTCATGTCGGTATCGTAGAAACGATAATCCCTCAGATCGTCCATCATGATTTCATAAGAAGGAAAGTAATCGCAAATCCCGAACTCTTGTTGCAATCGGTTTATTGCCAGTAGCAGTGTCGATTTGCTTATTTGGTTGCCGTGTGCTCCATCGCTAAGGTGGCGTATGGGACTCACGGTGAACAATATACGACATTGAGGTAGATTGTCTTCGATATGTTTTATGATGTCTCTCCATCGGGAAACTATTTCATCGACCGATAACAGCACTCGGTCGAATATCGAGGCCGGTTGTTTGTGGCAGTTGGCGACAACTTTACCCGTCTCTTTTAATCGGAATACATAAGCGGTTCCCCATGTGATGATTATTCGGTCGATATTCGGCACTTGGCGGTGAATCTTTTCGATTCGGCGGTTCATGAGCGATAATGTGGCCTTTTTGTCGCACCCCGAGAATCGGGAATGGTGATCGTAACTGTGCCATAGATTATTGAAAGCGAAAAGTTCGTTTTCAATAATCGCTTTCCCCTCGACGATTCGTTCCCAGCTTTGGGCAATGGAAAGGGGATTGTATAATGTGCCGAATGGATTTATATCAACATTGAATTTACGCTGTTGCAGCCATAAGCCTATGTTTTCGGCAAAGCACGATCCCAGCAACAAAATTTGTTGCCGATGGTCGATATATCCGGGATTACCGGGAAAATCTATGGCCGTTCTGAAATTCATTTTATTATTTGGTTTATCACCTCAAAAATACATATTTTCTACTCCATCTCGTCTCTAAATTAACATCTGAAAAAATAAAAAAATATAATATTGTGGTAAAATAACCATAAATATTTGTATTTATACCAATTTGGATATATATTTGTGTTACCCGTTTCGTAGTGGCTTTTGAGAAAGTCATGTTTTTGTATCTCTTCTTGTAATAAGAATTATATGGAACTATATTACAAGGAAGAAAGAGACCGAGATTTGTTTAGGGCATACAACGAAGCCCTTAAATCATTGGGAAAAATGGCCGTGAATGTTCCCCGGGAGCAGATTGTCAGGCGTGTGGTTTATTCCATAGCTCCTCGTTTCTATATCAGTTATGAGGAAGCGAGGCGGAATGTGAAACGAATTTTCAAAGGCTATTCACCTCGATGTGTGTCATCGACAAGAACAGAGATGTACAACGATTTGGCCAATATGTTGGCGAGCTATTTGAGGCGACGTCCCCAAGTCCCGTTTAACGATGCGCTTTGTACGATATTGGCTGAAAAACGAGCTCCTCGTTTTTATTTGTCCGAGCGGTCGGCTCTGTTGACAATTTACCGTATGCAAAAAGGAGGTGTATCGTGAAAAGGTTTCCTTATATTTTGTGTATTGTTTTTCCGGTTTTTGTTTGGGCTTGTCATACGTCTCGTCAGACAATCGGTGAGGCTCGGGAAAATCGCGTGCATTCTATTGATCGCGATTTACATGTCGTCATTGATTCGCTGTGTCGGAATGAATGGTCGGGGCTTACCGAATGGGAATGGACACATGTAGATGTATTCGATTCCATGCAGGACAAAACTGTCAATCCTTCCATTTCGATTACTCGTTTGAAACAATCGAAAAAAGTTGTCGCTCGGAACGAGACTGCCGTTTCTGATTCGTTAAACGAGACAGCTGCCTTACAATCTCGTTCGGAGAAGGAACAGAACCATCGTAGTTCAAAGGAAATGGACACTCATAGAGTGTCGGGGTGTGTCTTAATGATTTTTATTGTCATATTGTTTTTTTATATCATAAGAAGGAAATGAAAAAGATAAGAAATGTAGAAAATCCGTTTGAGTTTGAGACAGTCGTATTTTCATTCTCAGAAGAACAGATATTGCGTGAGTTGATTGCCGAAAGTTCCTATGTGGCAAAAAGTTTAGTGGGACAGTCTGATTTGAAGTCGGGGTGGAGTCGTTCTATAATTTTTTCCGAAGATGATAAACCATTTCTTTCCCGTTGGCTTGCCGATGCCCGAGACGAAATGATGCGGTCTTTGTCTGCCTATTTATCCGATGAGTCTGTTTCCACCGAAACAGCACTTGTTTTTGCCGTTCTTTTGTCTCGGCAACGCCCGTTGGCGCTCGATGAATCAATTTGTCATCAGCTCGAACGGGCGATAGTACATCATGTTTTGAATCAATGGTTTGCTACGAAACAACCCGAAGAGAGCGCTCGCCGTCAGTTGCAATACAAGGGGGCGATGTCGGCCGTGAAGAGCGATATCCGGTTGGCCTGTAACCGCCGGCCACACCGCCCGACGAACTATTTTTGAAAATTCGGGCTGTTGTTTGTTGGCGAGAAGTGCGTGACGATGTATCTTTGTCTCCCGATTTTTAATGACGAGAAGGAGATGATTTGCAAAAACTGCGGAACCGAATTTGAAGGTAACTTTTGTAACCATTGCGGTCAAAAATCCACGGTGGAGCGATTGACTTGGAGGAGTGTGTGGGACAATATTCTGCATGGTATTTTTCATGTCGACAATACCTTTGTTAAGACAACGCGCACGTTGGTCGTCCACCCCGATCGGCTGATAAGTGATTACTTCGCCGGACGTCGCAAAGGCTATATGGCTCCTATCCCGTTACTGGCGGTATGGTGTGTAATCCTTCTTTTCTTCGGACATATCGAGGGTGGGGCCGGGACTATTTCGACTATCGAGGGATCGGCTACTCACAATTGGATTGTCGAGCACTATACTTTACTCACTATCGTCACGGTTCCGTTCATGGTGTTGGCTGTCAAGATTGCCTTCCGCAAGGCCGGTGCTGCGCGGTACAATTGGGTAGAGTATCTGCTGGGTTGTTGTTACCTGTCGGTGTTGTATATTTTGCTTTCGTTGGTGTTAACGCCTATCGGGTGGGTGTTGGACGCCTCGTATTATACGGTGTATGGGTGGACTTCGATGGTTCTTTGCTTGCTCCCCACTTATTGGGCGGCGTATTCGTTTTTCCCCGATAAGTTTTGGAAAACGTTGGGGCGCACACTGTGGGCTTCGGTCCTTTATCTCCTGTTTTCTGTGATAATCGCTGTCGGGGTTATGTTGATAATCGGATATTAGCTTATTAGTAGGAAACGATGAGGGCGGGTCGCAGCCATGCACCCGCCCTCGCTCTTATGTGTCTGTTTGTTTTTATTTAATGACAACCGTCGCAGCAATCTCCACAGCCGTCACCGCAACTGCCATGATCGTGACCGCAACCACAACCGCAACTATGGCGGGGGTGAAGTTCCTCTTCCGTGGCATCGCGTACGAGCTTGACCGTACCTACGTAATGCAGATTTTCACCGGCTAACGGGTGATTGAAATCCATCAAAACTTTGTCGTCTGTAACTTTTAGTACGGAGCCGTTTATACGGTAGCCCTCCGATGTCATCATCGGCACGGTATTTCCTTCGAATACGGTTTGGTCGTCAAATTTTCCGTCTACCATGAAAATCTCCTTGTCTAACTCCATGACGTGTTCTTCGTTGCGTTCTCCGAAGGCCTCTTCACAAGAAAGTACAAAATCGAATTTGTCGCCTTGTTTTAATCCTTCGAGCCGTTTTAACATGGAAGGAAGAATATTTTGGTCCACTCCGAACACGAATTGGTCGGGCATTTCGTCGGTAGCGCGCATCATTAATGTTTCTTCCGGTTCGCCTGCGCCTGCGTACAGGTCGTAGGTCAGAACTACAAATTTACCGGGTTTTATTTCCATAATGGTTTTATATGATTAAATGATTAGTATAATTCGAATAGGGTTAGATTAACGCTCGTAGAATTTACGGTTGTATTCTTTGAGCAGTTTTTTTACATTGAAATAGAACCCTTCGATTTTAAGAGGGTTCTTCTCTATCGATATGTAATCGAAATAAGGCTCGACGAATGTAAATTCCGTAGCGGTAAATCCTTGTCGATTTACGATATTATATTCGTCGGCAGGATAAATGACAAACCAAGCTGTTTCGGGCGCTTTTCCGTCGCCGGTCGAAAGTATGGCTTGTATGATACCTTTCAGTCGGTATTCCCATAGGTTGGCTTCTTCTGTCTCTCCTTTTTGTCGAAGTCCGTAGATCAAGAAATTTATTTGTCGTAAATCGAAAGGTATATCGGATAAGGCGATTCGCGCGTATTGGATAAGCGAATCACATTCCGATTCGGTATGAACGGTCTGAGCATAAAGTTTTTCTATCCTTTCGGGAATCTCGACTGTGCGATAGGGATTGTAATCTTCTTGGCTGGCATATCCCAAGTATAAATGTCTGAAATCCTGCAACGTCATTGTCGTGTCGTTGCCGAGGTATTTTTTCATTAGGTCGGGATAATAATAGGGCGAGCGGCTATCTCGGACGGCATTTTCTATTTTCTCCATATCGGGAATTTCTACTGTGGCTGTCTCAGCAGAATAGATATGCATGGAGGAGATACCGAAGAAAAGTATGATAGCTATGATAAAATGTTTCATCTTTTTAATTATGTTCTCGAAGTTTCTTGTGGCTTCTGGTAAAAGAAACGGCTGTCATTACCTTGTCGGCTAACAAAAAAATTACGTCTCTGTTTTTACCTAAACAAAGATATTATTTTCTTCTGACAGTAACCCGCTTTTTTACTGTAAAAGATGATAAAAACATTTTATTTTGTCAGACCTTTCTCCTTCCCGTAATGTGATTAAGAACGTTTTCCGGCGTGCTTCAATATTTTTGCGTCCAAGTAAAATACGATTTCTTCGGCTATATTGTTGCAGTGGTCGCCAATGCGTTCGAGTCGTCGGATAATGCTGATGAGATTAAGGCACTCTATGGCTCTTTCGGGGAACTGTTGTAAATATTCGGCGATGATGGGGACTGCGGCGTGATTCAGTTCGTCCACCCGGTTGTCTTTGTTGAAGACGGCTATCGCTTCGGACGATTTTTCTTCGATAAGAGCATTTTCGGCTTGCAACATCATGGCTTTGACAATGTCGAGCATTTCTTTAATACCCGTTTTTTCGAATAGTTCCGATTCAATGTTTACTTCGGGATAGTCGATAACGAATCGGGCTATTCCATCGCAAAAGTCTGCTATGCGTTCGAGGTTATTGCTTGTCTTCATCATGGCCAATGTAAAGCGCAAATCCAAAGCTACGGGGTTGTATAATCCGATGATGTCTTCGCAATCGCTGTCTATTTTCAGCTCGAATGCGTTCACTCTTTTTTCCCGGTAGGTTACCTCGTGCGCCAGCTCTTTGTCCATAGACAAAAGGGCTTCTCCTGCACGGTTCAGCTGAGAATTAACCAAGTCCCACATTTCGAGGACTTCTTTTTTCAGATCGTCGAGTTCTTTTTCGATGTATATCATTTTCGTAGATTTTTAAAAGTATGAAGATTCCTATTTATTGAAACAAAGAAACGTCATTCATGTTTCCTTTGTGTTACATTTGCTTTACAAAAATAGTGCAATTCGAGAAAAGAAATTCTGGCGATGTGCAGCTTATTTTCATATTTACATACAAATATAGCGAAAGGTGAGTGCAAAGGCAAGCGAAATTTACATTTCCGGCTTGGCTCTACTGAACTGTTCCTATGTCCTACAAATATACGAATAAGCGAGAGCGGAGCAAAACAAAGCTCGCTTTAATTTTATTCAGCCGAGCGAAAGTATCTTCGAGCTTCAACTCAAATATAGTGAAAGGTGAGTGCAAAGGCAAGCGGAATTTACATTTCCGACTTGACTCTGCCGAACCGTATCCTATATTCTACAAAGATAGTGAAAAGAGAGCAGAGGGAAAGTGGCCTCGATTTTTTATCTTGAACCATATTGTAAAATGAGACGGCTGTTAGAAAAACAGCCGTCTCATTTATAATAATAGGAAAGAGAATGCTTTTATTCGGTCACCGGTTTATCTAACCCGGGAATATCGACTAATTTCATGTCGAATACCAAAGTCGTGTAGGGAAGGATCAGAGACGACATATATTGAGCTCCGTATCCTAATGTTTGAGGAATAATCACACGGCAACTGTCTCCCACCTTCATTTGTTCGAGAGCTATGATCCAACCTTTGATGTTTTGTTTTACCTGTGTACGATAAATACTGTCGGTTCTCAGATAAGAAGAATCGAAAGGAGTTCCGTCATACAACATACCCTTGTATATCACATCTACCGTACTGGTTTGGTAAGGCGATTGGGCATCTCGGTTGAGGCTCGTATCGTTGTAGTATTTCATCAATACATAAATACTGTGGTCCCAGCTTGGGACTACTTTGGTGTAAATGGGATTTCCTTTTTCATCTTTGGCTCCAAGTTGTTCGATGAACCATGATTCGTTGGTCTCTCGCCATTGCTCGTACTGCGTCCAATAGTCTTCTGTCTCCTTGCAGGCGACAATGCCTATCAAAAGGCAGATAAGTAAAAAAATAGGTAACTTTTTCATTGTATATTGCTATTCATTAAAATTCCACGGTGGGAGCTTGCGCAGCACTCGCTTCGGCTTTGAATTGAGGTTTTGCGTCGAATCCGAAAATCTTTGCCGTAATCAAAGCAGGGAATTTACGGATTTTTTTGTTATAGGCATTCACTGCGTCCGTGTAGCGAGAGCGTTCTGTCGCAATGCGGTTTTCAGTTCCTTCGAGCTGAGCTTGTAATTCCAAGAAATTTTGATTGGCCTTCAAATCGGGATAGTTCTCGGTGATTGCCAACAATTTTCCCAAAGCACTCGACAATTCCCCCTGTGCTTCTTGGTATTTTTGTAAATTCTCTTCTGTCAAGTTCGCCGGATCTACGGTAATTTGGGTCGCTTTCGATCGGGCTGCGATTACAGCTTCGAGCGTTTCGCTTTCGTGCGCTGCATATCCTTTAACCGTATTGACCAAATTGGGAACCAAATCGGCGCGACGTTGATATTGATTCTCTACTTTTGCCCATTGGGCGTTTATGTTCTCATCGGCTTCGACCATGCTGTTGTAACTGCATGAAGAAAGTAGTGCCGCTATGATCGTTGCTAAAATGGCTCGAACGAAGTATTTCATATTTGGATAGGAATAATTTATTCTACAATTTTCTTTAATAATGTTTTCAGGCTAACCTGTTCTCCAATTATGTTTTGGAGCTGGTCTATGGCCACCCGTTGCTGTTCCATCGAATCTCGGAAACGTATGGTGACCGTATTGTCTTCGAGAGTCTGATGGTCTACCGTTACACAGAACGGTGTGCCGATGGCATCTTGGCGGCGATAACGTTTCCCGATAGAATCCTTTTCGTCGTATTGACATTTGAAATCGAAACGCAAATTGTCGATAATTTCACGTGCCTTTTCGGGTAGGCCGTCTTTGCGAACCAAAGGCATTACTGCAACTTTTACAGGGGCGAGCGCTGCCGGTAATCGCAACACTACGCGACTATCTCCTCCTTCCAGTGTCTCTTCACAATAAGCGGCAGCCATAATACTCAGGAACATGCGATCTACACCGATAGAGGTTTCTATAACGTACGGTGTATAGGATTCTCCTAACTCCGGATCGAAGTATTGTATTTTTTTTCCGGAGAATTTTTCGTGATTGCCTAAGTCGAAATTTGTTCTTGAATGGATACCTTCCACTTCCTTGAACCCGAAAGGCATTTCAAATTCTATATCGGTAGCGGCATTGGCATAGTGCGCTAATTTTTCATGATCGTGGAATCTGTATTTTTGGTCTCCCAATCCCAAAGCCTTATGCCATTTCAGACGGGTTTCTTTCCATTTGGCGAACCATTTTAATTCCTCTCCCGGACGTACGAAAAATTGCATTTCCATTTGTTCGAATTCCCGCATGCGGAAAATAAACTGACGAGCTACGATTTCGTTACGGAACGCTTTCCCGATTTGGGCGATTCCGAACGGAATACGCATGCGACCGGTCTTTTGAACATTCAGGAAGTTCACGAAGATTCCTTGTGCTGTTTCGGGACGTAAATAGACTTTCATCGAACCATCTGCGGTAGAGCCCATTTCGGTCGAGAACATCAGATTGAATTGACGTACATCGGTCCAGTTTTTGGTCCCGCTAATGGGGCAAACTATTTCGTAATCGAGTATGATTTGACGCAATTCGTTCAAATCTACATCGTTCATTGCTTGGGCATAACGAGCGTGCAGCTCATCTCGTTTGGCTTTGTGTTCCAAAACTCTTGGATTGGTCTCTCTGAAAAGTTTTTCATCGAAAGAATCTCCGAATCGTTTTGCGGCTTTCTCGACCTCCTTCTCGATTTTTTCGTCCATTTTGGCGATACAATCTTCGATAAGCACGTCTGCTCGGTAACGTTTTTTAGAATCTTTGTTGTCGATTAACGGATCGTTGAATGCATCTACGTGCCCGGATGCTTTCCAAATAGTCGGATGCATAAAGATGGCGGAGTCGATACCCACGATGTTTTCGTGCAGTAGGACCATACTGTCCCACCAATATTTTTTTATGTTGTTTTTCAATTCGACACCCATTTGTCCATAGTCATATACGGCAGCCAATCCATCGTATATTTCACTTGAAGGGAATACAAATCCATATTCTTTGCAATGGGATACCAATTTCTTAAAAACGTCTTCCTGTGCCATTTCTTTTGTATGTTATGTTGCTATCTTGTTTTTACCTTTATTATTTTCGAGCCGATTACTTTCTTAAATCAGACGATTTTAGAGCACAAAGTAAATGATTTTTTTCGATTAAATTTGTATTTTTGCAGGGGAATGTAGTTACACGAGTATTTAAAAATTAAAAAGAGTCACACTTTTGTGTGTGCTTTTCCCGTTTATAAATCCAAATACACTCTATGAGCGACGAAATAACGACACCGCAAGAAGATATGCCCCAAGATCGTTCCGCTGAATCCGAAGTTTCAGCGGAGTCTCATTCGGCTTACAAAGTACCCGTATCGGATAAGCCGGATATTAAATTCCAACTTTCGGGAATGTTTCAGAACTGGTTTCTCGATTATGCTTCTTACGTGATACTTGAACGGGCGGTTCCTCATTTGGCCGATGGTCTGAAACCGGTACAAAGGCGTATTCTCCATGCGATGAAATTGCTCGATGACGGGCGTTTCAACAAGGTCGCCAATGTTGTGGGACATACTATGCAGTTCCACCCTCATGGCGATGCTTCCATAGGTGATGCATTGGTGCAGTTAGGCCAAAAGGATTTGTTGATAGAATGTCAGGGAAATTGGGGAAATATACTTACGGGCGATTCTGCCGCTGCTCCTCGTTATATAGAAGCTCGCTTATCCAAGTTTGCCTTAGATGTCGTATTTAATCCGAAGACTACCGAATGGAAGTTGTCTTATGACGGTCGTAAAAAAGAGCCGGTGACTCTTCCTGTCAAATTCCCTTTGTTGTTGGCACAGGGCGTCGAGGGTATCGCTGTGGGGTTGGCTTCGAAGATATTACCTCATAATTTTAATGAGATATTACAAGCGGCTGTGGATTATCTGCGGGGCGAGGAGTTTCATTTGTACCCCGATTTTCAGACAGGTGGATTTATAGATGTCTCTAAATATAACGATGGGGAACGAGGCGGCAGCGTGAAAGTACGTGCTAAAATCGAGAAGATCGATAATCGTACGCTTTCTATCGTAGAAATTCCTTATAGCAAGACAACATCGACACTGATAGAATCTATTCTTAAAGCCCAGGACAAGGGAAAGATAAAAATACGAAAGGTCGATGATAATACAGCCCAGCATGCCGAGATATTGGTTCATCTCATACCGGGCACTTCTTCTGATAAGGCTATTGATGCTTTGTATGCCTTTACCGATTGTGAAGTGAGCATTTCACCCAACTGTTGTGTCATCAATGAGGATAAACCTCACTTCATGACCGTGAGCGATTTGTTGCGTATCAGTGTCGAAAACACGAAAGAATTGCTGCATAAGGAACTACTTATACAGAAGGGTGAAGCGCAAGAGATTTTGCATTTTGCATCATTAGAAAAAATATTTATAGAGAAACGCATTTATAAGGATAAGGAATTTGAGGAAAGCCGTTCTATGGACGAGGCTATCGCGCATGTAGACAAGCGTTTGGAACCGTTCAAGCCTTCTTTTATCCGGGAGGTGACTTCCGACGATATATTGAAGTTGATGGAAATAAAGATGGCTCGTATCCTTAAATTTAATTCAGAGAAGGCCGATGAGTTGATCGCTGCTAAAAAAGAGCAAATCGCTCAAATCGATTATGATATAGACCATTTGGTCGATTATACAATCAAGTGGTACGACTCTTTGAAAGAAAAATACGGCAGTCGTTATCCCCGATTGACAGAAGTTCGTAGTTTCGATACCATCGAGGCTACCAAAGTGGTCGAGGCGAATGAAAAACTCTATATCAATAAAGAAGAGGGGTTCATCGGTACATCGTTGAAGAAAGACGAGTTCGTTTGTAACTGCTCCGATATAGACGATATTATTCTTTTCTATCGAGATGGAAAATATAAGGTAGTGAAGGTGAGTGAGAAAATGTTCGTAGGGAAAAATCTTTTACATATTGCCGTATTTAAGAAGAATGATAAACGTACGATATACAATGCGGTTTATCGGGACGGAAAGGCGGGATTGCATTATATGAAACGTTTTGCTGTGACCGGTGTGACTCGGGATAAGGAATATGATCTTACGCAGGGCAAACCGGGGTCGAGGGTCGTTTGGTTTACAGCGAATCCCAATGGAGAAGCCGAGGTTTTGCGGGTGACTTTTGTCCCGAAGCCTCGCATGAAAACTCTGTTTGTCGACCGCGATTTCAGTGAAATAGCCATTAAGGGCCGTCAATCTATGGGAAATATTCTTACTAAAAATGAGATTCATCGTATTTCTTTGAAGGAACGGGGCGGATCTACATTGGGTGGACGCAAGGTTTGGTTTGATCGAGATGTTCTCCGCTTGAATTATGATGGACGAGGAGAATATTTGGGCGAATTTCATGGAGACGATCAAGTGCTTGTCGTTTTGGAGAATGGCGAGTTTTGCACGACGACATCGGATGCCACGAATCATTATGACCCCAATATTTTACGGATAGAGAAATTTGATCCCGATAAAGTTTGGACAGTAGCTTTGTATGATGCGGCGCAAGGTTATCCCTATTTGAAACGATTTGTTTTTGAAGCGGGTAGCCGTAAACAAAGTTTCTTGGGAGATAATCCAGATTCCCGTTTGTTGTTGATTACCGATACGGCTTATCCCCGTATTGAAGTCGCATTCGGAGAGGGGGACTCTTTCCGAGAACCTATGGTTGTGGATGCAGCCGAATTTATCGCAGTGAAAGGCTTTAAAGCGAAGGGGAAACGGCTTACGAATTATTCTGTCGCGACCATTAACGAATTGGAACCGTTGAGGCAAGAAGACGATTCTGTCGTTGAAGATGACAGTAGTGTCGAAACGGATACTCTTATGGATAGTAATGTCGATAAACCGGAAGATAGTGCTTCGGGACAAATGACTTTGTTTTAATTATGACGAAATGTAAGGCGATTTTACGTGCCATTTTAATGGGTATTACTTTTTCGATATTTTCTCCTTTATGCGTATCGGCACAGGAAAAAGATTCGGAGAAGCCGTTACGCCCGGTCACGTCTGTATTTACGGTCGAACTCGGAAGGCAAAGTGCTTTGGATACCTATTTGACACCTATCCGTTATTGGGGATTAGATGTGGCTTTGGGGTACGAACGCCTTCGGGCGGTTAGTTTTGCCCCGGAAAAGTGGTTTACCCGCCACAATGTTTCCGGTTCATTCGCCTCGATGACTAATCAATCGGGGAGCGGCTCTATGTTATCGTTTTATTTGGACTATTCGTTTGCGATGTTAAGGAGATGGCAGTTGCTCGATAGACTGTATGTGTCTGGGGGTGGAGAGGCTTCACTTACGTTGGGGGGATTGTATAATTTGCGTAATTCCAATAATCCGGCAACGGCGAAAGCTGCCATCGACTTGGGTGCTACCGCTATGGCTTCGTATCATTTTTATATATCACGATTGCCGGTAACTCTTCGCTATCAGGTTTCATTACCGGTAATCGGTACTTTTTTCTCTCCTGAATTCGGACAGTCCTATTATGAGATGTTCGGTATAGGGAATTGTAGCGGGATCGTCCATTTCGGAGCATGGCATAACCGGGTCGATGTGCGGAATTATATTTCGGTCGATCTTCATGTGGGAAAGCGGGCATTACGTCTGGGGTATCGTCAAGTAATGCGTACGACGCATATCAATAGTATAGATACGCAAGTATTGACTCATACATTTGTGTTGGGAATTTCCGGCGAGATATTTCGTGCGGCTCCTTCGGATCGTCGGATAGTTTCGGTTTATTATTAATGGGAGATAGGATATGATGCATAGGTTTTCAAAAATAGGACTGTTGGTTTCGATTTTATCGGTTTTCATGTTTCCGTCTTGCCATAAAGTGGAAGTGTTCGAAGATGATCCTTATGGTAATTTCGATGCTTTGTGGACTATTCTCGATGAACGATACTGTTTTTTTGAGTATAAGAATATAGATTGGACGCAAATACGAACCAAATATCGGAAGAAGCTGACATCGAGAATGACATCGGAGGAGTTGTTCAGTGTCTGTAACGATATGCTCATGGAGTTGAAAGACGGCCATGTGAATCTTATCGCCGCACATGATACCTCGCGGTATTGGGATTGGTTGTATGGTTCTCCCACGAATTACGACGAACGTATAATAGATGAGTATTATCTTAATTTCGACTATCGGTATACCAGTGGTATAAAATATAAGATATTGCCTCAAAATGTAGGATATATGTACTACGGCAGTTTTTCTAGTACCATAGGCGATGGTAACCTCGACCAGATATTGGCCTATTTATCGACTTCTACGGGATTGATTATCGATGTGCGCAGCAATGGCGGCGGGTCTTTGTCGAATGTCGAGACTTTGGTGTCTCGGTTTATTAACCGAAAGACGGTCGTCGGTTATATTTCCCATAAAACGGGATTCGGGCATCAGGACTTCTCTGAGCTTTATCCAATAGAATATTCTCCGTCGAGCCGGATTCGTTATCAAAAGCCGGTCGTTGTATTGGCCAATCGAGGTACATTTAGTGCGGGGAATAATTTTGTATCGGTGATGAAAGCTCTGCCAAATGTTATTGTCATAGGCGATTGTACGGGGGGCGGTAGTGGATTGCCTTTTTCGTCGGAACTTCCTAACGGTTGGAGCATTCGGTTTTCGGCTTCCCCGATATATGATATAGAACGGCAACATACAGAGTTCGGTGTTGAGCCGACCGAGGGTTTTAAGATGGATATGGATTCCGAACAGGCATCGAAAGGTCACGATACCATACTCGATCGGGCAATCTCTTACATAACAGGCTCTTGATGAAAGATTTGTTTTTCACCCGATAAACTTTGTGTCTTAATAATTGTATAGTTTGTAAACTTCTCGTATATTTGCACCGTCGTTTGCGGACGTGGCGTAATTGGTAGCCGCGCTAGACTTAGGATCTAGTGTCTTGCGACGTGTGGGTTCGAGTCCCGTCGTCCGCACAAAGCCTGTAAGAATTCTTACAGGCTTTTTTGTTTTGTCGGGGATAAATTTAAAAACTCTGTATCTTTCCCGGTATGATGGCGGTAGGCTATCTATGAATAAAAAATAGAGACCGTCTCTAAATATTTTGGTTTGAGGTGGGTAAAGATTTTTTCTTTTATCGTCTTTATGTATATAGTAATATCATGAAAATTGGTTTAGTTATGAATGTGAAACTCTTGAAGAATTTAGCTTTTTTAGGCTTGTTATCGTTTTCGGTTTTCCCTTCTTTTGCTTTGTCGAAGATTATTCCCGATGGAACAATTCCTTATAATATGGGAGTTCAGTTAAAAGGCGATACCGATGGCCCGGAAGATTTAGATCGTGTACAGGAATTAGGTATGAAGTGGGTAAGACGAGGGTTTATTTGGGAATCTATCGAACGAGAAAAAGGTGTTTATGATTTTAGTCAGTATGATCGTTTTGTAAACGATTGTGAGAAGAGAGGTTTGAAAATTATTGGCTGTATGGCTTTTAGTAATAAACTGTACGGGCATGTGAAAGACGAACCGGCTCGTTCGGCTTATGCCGATTTTGCAGCTGAGTTGGTAAAACACTATAAAGGGCGAAATATTATATGGGAGATATGGAACGAACCGAATACGATGACATTTTGGGGACGTCATGGGAAAGTCGGCAACTCCCCTCAGTATGCCCGGGAATATACAGATTTGGTACGGGCTGCCGTGCCGGCCATGAAAAAGGCCAATCCCGATTGTGTGATTTTGGCGGGTTCGGTTTCGAACATGTGGTCTGAGTCTTATAAATGGATGTCCTATTGTTTTGCAGATGGTATGTTGGATATCCATTGGGATATATGGTCGGTGCATCCTTATGGCGTGAAAGCTCCGGAGGATTACATGGAGGCATATTCTCATACTCGCAATTTAATGAAGAAAGCCGGTGGAGATACCGGACGTCTTTGGATAAATTCGGAGCGGGGTTTCCCTTTGGGAAAGGCCGAGGGATATGCAGGGGGCGATCCTTCTCTTGCGTATGAATATCAAGCGTGGCACGTGATTCGGCAATACCTTGTTGATTTATTAGAGGGGTTGCCTGTAACCATTTGGTATGAATGGGGTGGAAAAGAGGGATTTGCTTTATACCGTGCAGGAAATATGACTCCCGCCTATAATGCTTGTAAAACCTTTGTGAAAGAGTTAAGCGGATACAAGTTGGATTGCCGAATGAAGACAGAGAACAAGAGGGATTTCGTACTCCGTTTTATCGACAAGAACGGCAATGAAAAGTTGGTCGCTTGGACGGCTCCGGGAGTAATGGAAAGTCCTGATAAGATAGTGCCTCATTCAATAAAGATAGCGGTGGGAGATGTTTCTCCCCGATTGGTCACAACCGATTTATATGGTCGGACCGATATTGTAGAGGTGTCGAATGGAGTTATAGAGCCGTGCCTGACAGGGGCTCCGGTATATATTACTCTTCGATAAATAAGATGGAAATGATTTCTTGTTACGGTCGTCGGGGCATCTTTTGATTATATCGATGATTTTACTATGAGAGTAAAAATAAAAAAAATTGATTGTCTCCCGACAACCAATCTTCTTAACCTTAAATCTAATACCATGAAAAACACAGTGCAAATATACTGCTTTTATATGTTTTACAACATGTTTTCTGAAAAAATCATTCTTATTTTATGCTATTTTAATATTTGAGCTGCTGTTTTAAAGAAAAGAAATAAAAATGCCCCTGTATTACAGGGGCATTTTTATTTCTTTTGCGTTTTATTTTTATTGAATATCGATGCTGTTCAATAAGTCTACTTTCCCTTCATTTACCAGTTTCAGAATTAATTCGCCGAAAAGTGTATTTTGCCAAGCAAACCAAGCCCGAGTGAAATTTTTAGGATCGTTTTTATGGAACGATTCGTGCATAAATCCTGTTCCGGCATCCGTTTTCATCAACATTTCTATGCACTCTTTTATTTCTTGATCGTTTTGACTGGTAAATGCCTTCATCATAATACTCATAGGCCATACCATATCATAACCGATGTGGGGGCCTCCTATGCCTTCGCCGGCACTGCCTTTGAAGAAATAGGGGTTGTCTTCGCTCCATACGAATTTGCGGGTGTTTTGATAAATAGGATCGTTTATGTCCACATCACCCAAATAGGGCATTGCCAGCAGGCTGGGAACATTGGCATCGTCCATCAGCAGTTGGTTCCCGAATCCATCGACTTCGAAGGCATATATTTTACCGTATTTCGGGTGATTATAAACCGCATACTTTTGCAGGGCGGTTTCTACCTCTTGGGCCAGATCGGAACATTCTTTCGCTAGTTTCTCGTTGTGATTTACTTTCCGCAGGATTTCAGCAGATTTTCTCAATGAAGTTACGGCAAAGAAATTTGAGGGAACGAGAAATTGGAATGTCGTGGCATCGTCGGAGGGACGGAACGCAGAGATTATCAGTCCGACGGGTTTTACCGGATTTCCTAATCCGTTGTTGGTCATTGTATCAAGAGCTCTCTCTGTTTTACGTTGGAATTTGTAGGGGCCATTGCCTTCTTTCCGTTGCTGTTCTTTGAAGGTCCGCAGCACATTCGTAATGGCTTGTATCCATTCTTCGCCAAATACACTGGTGTCACCGGTAACTTTCCAATATTGATAGGCTAACCTAATGGGATAACACAGCGAGTCTATTTCCCATTTGCGCTCGTGCAGTTCGGGTTTCATATCTGTCATGTCGGACATCCATTCCCCTCCGGTAGGACCCATGTTAAATGCGTTTGCGTATGGATCGATATTGATACATTTGAATTGGCGGTTGATGACCCCTGCCAACATTTTTTTTAATCGAGGGTCTTGGTTAGCCAATTGCACGTAGGGCCATACTTGAGCTCCTGAGTCGCGCAACCACATGGCGTGTATATCACCGGTATATACGAAAGTATCGTCGTCCCCATCGAAATGTACGGTCGTATCGAGTGTGTTCGGGAAACAGTTCTCAAACATCCAAGCCAGCCGGGCATTTGTCAATAAGGATTTTACTCGTTTGATTTGTTTTTCTACGGCGTTGGATACGAACAAGCGTTCTTGCGGACGGTTGCTTGTGTATTGTACCCGGGTGTTGTCTTGCTGTGCTGTCGCTACACGAGTTGTGGCTGCATGGGTATAAGAGAATCCATATCCGAGAGCCAGACATAAGCAACTTACTTTTGCAATAGATTTCATAAAAAAACATACTGTATGTATGGTTAATAAATAAAAATGTGTATCAGTTATAATTGGGAAATCGACGTATATCGTTTTAGTTTTTATCGCATACTTTCAACTTGACCATTACAGGGAAATGGTCGGACGGTATGCGAGATTCGTAACTTCTGATTGAGATTTCTTCGGGACAATCTTTTACCGAGGCTTTTTGATCACCTTCTTTCATACGACGATAGCTGTCGGTGAGAACGCCGTATTTCAGAATATGGAATGTAGGCGTTACGAACACATGGTCGATTCGGCTTTCGGTGTAGTTGTCAGAGTCGAAACCGTTGAATGTGCCGTTGGTCGCATAACGCAAGTCGGCTACTTCGAATGCGTCGCGGAGTGTCCCACTTTCAGTTAAGGCGAGATAGGAGCGATGGGTCTGGTCCACATTGAAATCTCCGGTGAGTATAGCCGGTAGATTTTCGCCTATTTCTTTCATTTTTTGTTGTACGAGCAAAGCACTTTCTACCCGGGCTTGTTTCCCTATATGGTCCATGTGGAGATTGAAAAAGAGAAATTCAAATCCGGTATCTTTGTATTTGAAATGTCCCCAAGTGCAGATTCTCGGTAAAACCGCATCCCAGCCGACGCTCGGTTTTTCGGGAGTCTCCGATAGCCAAAAGTCTCCATGTTCCAACAATTCGAATTTATCGATTCGGTAAAAAATGGCCGCATGTTCGCCTCCCTTTTTCCCGTCGTTACGCCCCACGCCTATGTAATCATATTTCGGTAGGTTCGTTTTCAGGGAGTCTAATTGATGTCTGAGTCCTTCTTGTGTTCCAAAAATATCGAATTCATGAAACTGTACCAACCCGGCTATGATGGGGCATCTATTTCCCCAACCGTCTCCTTGCAACGAATCGGCGCTGTTTGCGTTCCTCAGGTTATAGGAGGCTGCGGTAAATGTAGTTTTTTTATCGGGTTGACAACCACATAATAATATGATTATTACGGATAGGATGCTTATGTTATTCTTATAGTTCATATATGATATTGATTTGTATTTCCAAAAGTACTATATTTTATTCATTCGCCAAAGAGAAAGAATAAGGCGCAGCTTCTTTGGTTGAGCCTCGTTTCAAATTGGGTTCGTTGTCCATGAAGAATTGTATTTTCCCTCCTTCTACCAAGGTATTGTGCTTGAAATAATTGAGTGTGTGGTTCTTTCCGTTGAGTTTTATCGAACGAATATATTTGTTTGTTGCGCTATTGTTTTTGGCTTCGATGGTCAGGCACTTCCCGTTTTCCAGATGTAGCTTCGCTTCCTTGAATAACGGTGTCCCTATAATATATTGGTCGGCTCCGGGGCAGACAGGATAGAATCCGAGAGCCGAGAATATGTACCAAGCCGAGGTTTGTCCGTTGTCTTCGTCACCACAATATCCGTCGGGAGTGGCGGAGTAGAGTTTTTCCATGATATCCCTCACCCGATATTGCGCTTTCCACGGTTCCCCCGAGTAGTTATACAGATATACCATGTGTTGTATGGGCTGATTGCCGTGGGCATATTGTCCCATGTTCATCACTTGCATTTCCCTCATTTCATGTATGACTCCCCGGCTTTTGATTCCTAAGTAGCTGGGTATGACGAAAACCGAGTCCATCATGTGGTTGAATGCTTCGTTGCCCCCCATCAAGTCTATGAGCCCTTGCGGGTCGTGGAACACGCAGAAACTCCAATGCCAACTGTTCCCTTCGCAAAAATCGCCGCTCCAATCCGTGGCGCTGAAACGAGGATTGAATTTTCCCCGATCGTCTTTCCCGACCATGAGTTTTTCCGACGGGTTGTATACATTTTTATAGTTTAGGCTTCGCTGTTTATAAATCTCTATTTCGCTATCGGGTTTTCCCAATTTCTTACCGAGGGTATAAATGCACCAGTCGTTATAGGCATATTCCAATGTACGAGCGACATTTTGCCCCACACCGATATTGTTGGGTACATATCCCAGCCGGTTGTACGCTTCGAAAGCGACTCTTCCAGATGCCGTGCCTTTCAGTTGGTCGTTCGCTCCATGTTTCAAAGCCTCCCATAACAGTTCTATGTCATAGCCTTGCAAGCCTTTGATATAGGCATCGGCGACAACCGAGGCCGAGTTGTTTCCAACCATACAATCCCGATGTCCCGGGCTGGCCCATTCGGGTAAAAATCCACTTTCTTTATAGGTGTTGACCAATCCCTCTTGCATTTTTTCGTTCATCGAGGGATATATTAGGTTTAACAGCGGGAATAGAGAGCGGAAGGTATCCCAGAATCCGGTGTCGGTAAATAGGTAGCCGGGTAATACTTGTCCATTGTAAGGGCTGTAATGAATGGTTTCACCCTCGGCATTTATTTCGTAAAATGCTCGTGGAAAAAGAACCGACCGGTATAAACAGGAATAAAACGTACGCAAATTGTCGATGTCGTTGTCTTTAATTTCAATTTTGGATAATATTTCGTTCCAACGGTTCTTTCCTTTTTCTGTTAAACGGTCGAAATCTCCATCGCCGAGTTCCTGCAAATTCAATTCCGCCTGCTCGAAACTGATGAAAGACGAGGCTACTCGTGCGTGTATTTGTTCTCCTTTGTGTGTGGAGAAACCGATAATACCGCCTGCATGGTTTCCTTCGATTTCGGTTTGGTTGGTCTTGATGGCATTGTCGAGAGCCACGGCGGTGAATTGAAACGGTTTGTCGAAAACAATGATAAAATAGTTCTTGAAATTTTCGGGAACGCCCCCCGAATTCCGGGTGGAATATCCGATGATTTTATTCTCTTCGGGTATGATTTTTATATAAGAGCCCTTGTCGAAAGCGTCGACGATAACATACGAATTTTGCTCCTCGGGAAATGTGAAGCGGAATAAAGATGCTCGTTCCGTTACCGTCATTTCTGTGGTGACATCATGGTCGGCCAAATATACTTTATAATAGTAAGGTTTAGCTATCTCGGCTTTGTGGGAAAACCAACTGGCACGTTGGTTTTGTTCGAACACGACTCCTCCGGTTACCGGCATAAGGGCGAATTGCCCGTAATCGTTCATCCAGGGACTGGGTTGGTGGGTCTGTTTGAACCCTTTTATTTTGTCGGCATTGTATGTATATGTCCAACCGTCGCCCATATCTCCGGTTTGCGGAGTCCAGAAGTTCATACCCCACGGCATTGCAATAGCTGGATAGGTATTTCCGGTGGATAGTTCGAATTTCGATTGGGTCCCTACGAGAGTGTTTACGTAATCTACGGGAGAATTGTTTGCGAGAATGGGTAGATAAAAAAAGATAGTGTTGATGAAAGATAATTTGAAAATGACAGAAAATTTGTTCATCTTATCAGGTGTTATGTTAATATGATCGGTTCGACGCACATTCATTCGTAAGAAATCGTAACGAACCCTTATTTTTTTGTTATTGGTGGTGTGGAATAAAATATGGTTCAAATATACGCATAAGTGAGTGCATAGCCAAATTTATTTGACCTCTGCACTCACCTTTTGCTATCTTTGAGTTGAAACTCGAAGATACTTCCGCTCGGCCGAATAAAATTAAAACGAGCTTTGTTTTGCTCTGCTCCCGCTTATACGTATCTTTGTACTCTAATATGGCAAGGATTCTTTCAATAGATTACGGAAGAAAGCGTACGGGCATAGCGGTGACTGATCCGTTGCAAATTATAGCAAACGGATTGACAACCGTGGCATCGTCGCAGTTGATCGATTTTCTCACGCAGTATATGCAGCGAGAGTCGGTCGAACGGGTCGTCGTGGGGCTGCCGCGGCAGATGAATAACCAGCCGTCCGAGAGTATGCGCTATATAACCCCTTTTGTCAACCGGTTCAAAAAACTTTTTCCCAATGTGCCGATAGAGTTTTTTGACGAGCGGTTCACTTCGGTTTTGGCTCATCGGGCGATGATCGACGGTGGCTTGTCCAAAATGGCTCGGCGAAATAAGGAGCTGGTCGATGAGATAAGCGCGACGATAATTCTGAGGGATTATTTGGAAAGTAAAAAACAATAAGATATGGTACTACCTGTTTATCTTTACGGGCATCCCGTAATTCGTAAGGAGACCGAAGAGATCGATGCTTCTTACCCTCAGCTGAAAGAGCTGATTGAAAATATGTATGAGACGATGTATGCTACCGAAGGTATCGGGTTGGCAGCTCCGCAGATAGGACTTTCTATCCGATTGATCGTTATCGATGTAAATCCTATGGCCGAGTATTTCCCCGAATGTGCCGATGTGAAGCTGACCTTGATAAATCCGGTTCTCGAAGTATTGGAGGACGGGTCGAAGGAGACCCGAGAGGAGGGCTGTCTCAGTCTGCCCGGTATTCACGAACCGGTTCCCCGTATCGAGAAAATCCGGTTGAAGTGGCTCGATGAGAATTTTCAACCTCACGACGAGGTTATCGAGGGGTATCTTGCACGAGTGGTTCAACACGAATACGACCATTTGGAAGGGAAGGTCTTTATCGATCGAATTTCTCCCATTCGCAAGCAATTGATAAAATCGAAGTTGACCAATATCATTAAAGGGAAGGTACGCTGCGACTATCGCGTGAAAGCGACTCCCTTGAAAAAATAAGTTTTACTCTTTAATTCTATCTTTTTTATATGGCAGACGATAAAAAAATCATATTCTCGATGGTGGGGGTGAGCAAGATGTTTCCTCCGCATAAACAAGTGCTCAAAGATATTTATCTCTCGTTTTTTTACGGGGCGAAAATTGGTATTATCGGTCTCAACGGTTCGGGTAAGTCTACGTTGTTGAAGATTATTGCCGGAGTGGAGAAATCGTATCAGGGCGAAGTGGTATTCTCGCCGGGGTATTCGGTGGGGTATCTCGAACAAGAGCCCAAACTCGACCCTGAAAAAACAGTAAAAGAGGTCGTACAAGAAGGGGTGCAACCTATTCTCGACTTACTGGCAGAATATGAAAAGGTAAACGAGTCGTTCGGTGATCCCGACGTACTCGAAGACCCGGACAAGATGGAGGCTTTGATCGCTCGTCAAGCCGAATTGCAAGACCACATTGATGCCTCCGATGCGTGGAACATAGACAACAAATTGGAACGGGCGATGGATGCGCTTCGCTGTCCGCCTGAGGATCAACTCGTAAAATTCCTTTCGGGAGGAGAGCGTCGTCGGGTGGCATTGTGCCGTCTGCTGTTGCAACAGCCTGATATTTTGTTACTCGACGAACCTACCAACCACCTCGATGCCGAGTCGATCGATTGGTTGGAACAGCATTTGCAGCAATATCCCGGTACGGTTATTGCCATTACCCACGACCGTTATTTCCTCGACCACGTGGCTGGGTGGATTCTCGAACTCGATCGGGGAGAAGGTATTCCCTGGCAGGGAAATTATACCTCGTGGCTGGAACAGAAGACCAAGCGTATGGAGATGGAGGAGAAACAGGCGAGCAAGCGGCGTAAGACTCTCGAACGGGAATTGGAATGGGTTCGTATGGCTCCCAAAGCCCGACAGTCGAAAGGTAAAGCTCGCTTGAACTCGTACGATAAGCTATTGAATGAAGACCAAAAGGAACGAGAGGAAAAACTCGAAATCTTTATCCCCAACGGGCCTCGTCTAGGTAACAAGGTTATCGAGGCTCACGGAGTCGCTAAGGCTTTTGGTGACAAATTGCTTTTCGATAATCTCGATTTCGTATTGCCTCCCAATGGTATCGTGGGCGTGATAGGACCGAATGGAGCCGGAAAAACCACGCTGTTCAAACTGATTATGGGACAGGAGGCTTGCGACAAAGGAACTTTCGAAGTGGGCGAGACCGTGAAGATCGCTTATGTGGATCAGACCCACAAAGATATAGACCCTGCCAAGACGGTCTATCAGGTCGTTTCGGGCGGACTCGAAACGTTCCGCATGGGTGGTCGGGATATGAACGCTCGTGCCTACCTTTCCCGCTTCAATTTTACGGGAGCCGATCAGGAGAAACTCATCGGGGTGCTTTCCGGCGGAGAACGTAATCGTCTGCATTTGGCTATGGCTTTGAAAGAGGAGGGTAATGTACTCTTGCTCGACGAACCTACCAACGACATCGATGTAAACACTTTGCGGGCATTGGAAGAAGGTCTTGAAAATTTTGCCGGTTGTGCCGTAGTCATCTCGCACGACCGCTGGTTTCTCGATCGTATCTGTACCCATATACTTGCTTTCGAAGGCGATTCGAAAGTATTCTATTTCGAGGGCTCCTACTCCGAGTACGAGGAGAACAAGAAGAAACGCTTGGGCGATGTGGAGCCCCACCGGGTACGTTATCGCAAACTTATGGAATGATCAATTTGTTTTTTATAGAAGAAGCGGCGAACCCACAGGCGGGCTTGCCGTTTCTTTGTTATAGGAGGACGGTTGTAGGCTACTTATCTATAATTTATCGATGAACTTTGTTATAATTCTTTTTTTTTAATAGTATGACGATATATTTTACTAATTTTGCATTGAATCTCAATGGAATGAAATTTATTCGTTGAGAGGACATATTGGAGAAGATGGTGTGAGCTTATTAAAAAATAGCTCGGAATAATGTTAGTTTGTGTTTCGACTTATTTTTTGAAATGCGGTTCCATCTTCGAAAAGGTGTTATTGAAGTTGTCTTCTACATTCAAACTTGGCCGTCTGAAACAAGATGAAGATAATCGCAGTAGCACCTGCATCGATTGCTCGTATATCTGCCGAGAGGTGGATTTATATAGCAATAACGGTGTGGGGCTGTTGTTTATCTATCTTGTGGGTAAGCCAAGACCTGAATGTAGGATAAACATGATACAATCCTCACACCTTTTTTATAGAGAATTAGACCATTTAGGGGATTGAGGGTCATAAAATCTTAGTATTATGATTGGAGTTAGATTTAGTGAAAACAAGTGTTGTCGTAATTCCCAATGCAAAAAAGTTTTATGGTTGAGTATGTTGTTATTGACATCGTTTATTATCGGCTGTGAAGATCAGGAGCGGAATAATGTAACATGGGGGTGGGGATCTTTGGTGGAAAGATATTCTTTTCTCTCTGACTTTCCTGCATATGATGGGGGAATAGCGAAATATGATTACCAAGAAGTGGAAGATAGCGTATTGTTGTATGTTGTTTTGGATTATGTAGATAAACCGTTTGTCGTTGCTTATTTTAAAAAGTTAGAAGATTCGGGATTTGAGATGAAAAGTGATTTAAGGATTTATAAAAAGTATAAAGAAAATCAGAATTATAAATTGATAGTTGAAGTTGATATAATGTCTATAACATTTAAGAAAATACCTTTGACGAAGGAGCCACCGATGGATCAGTCAGACGAATTGGCTCTGTCGACCTTCGA
>OGRO01000021.1_pt1 | contig 162608 bp, 146 predicted proteins | sample 1553451 | NCBI WGS metagenome assembly OGRO01 (sample SAMEA2580021, study PRJEB22360) | human gut metagenome | reverse complement strand
ATGCGGGTCGTCAAGGAGGAGCAGCCGAAGGTGGTGTCGCAGACCTTCGACAACCTCTGTTCCATGCGGCTGACCATCCGCGAAAGCCGTGCGGAGGTGCTTATCGAAAAGCTGAAAAAGGCCGGAGGAAGCATTGCAGACGGTGACAATGAAAAATAAAAAAAAAGAATTAAAAATTGGAAGTTTTGCGCTGTTTTATTTCTGTCATTGCGAGCGAACGCAAGAGAGCGCGGCAATCTGCGCCGAAAGTGCGGCCTTGAAAGTTTCAATCAGATCGCCACGGCATCTTCGATGCCTCGCAATGACGATTCTCTGATTTTTAATTGCACATCATGAAACACGAAAACGCAATCTATATAAAAGGTGCGCGGGTCCACAACCTCCGCAACATCGAGGTCGAGATCCCGCACGACAAACTGGTCGTCATCACGGGCCTTTCGGGCTCGGGAAAATCGACGCTCGTCAACCTGATACCCCGATTCTACGATGTCTCGGGCGGCAGAATCTTGATTGACGGCGTGGAGATAAAGAATATGTCCATGCAGACGCTCCACGAAAAGATAGGCTTCATCCCGCAGAGCGCGTTTTTGTTCAGCGGCACCGTTGCCGACAATCTGCGCATGGGCAAGCCCGACGCCACGGAGGAGGAGATGTGGGAGGCGCTCGAGACCGCTCAGGCCGCCGACTTCGTCAGAGCCATGCCGGACGGACTCGACAGCGAGCTTTCGCAAAACGGCAAAAACCTCTCGGGCGGTCAGCGCCAGCGGCTTGCAATAGCGCGAGTGCTGATAAGAAAGGCCGAAATATATGTTTTCGACGACAGCTTTTCGGCTCTCGACTTCTCGACCGACGCGAAGCTCCGCAGGGCTCTGCGCGAGCGGATGCCGGATATAACGAAGATAATCGTAGCCCAGAGAGTCGGAACGATAATCGACGCGAGCCGCATAATCGTGCTCGATGAGGGCAAGGTTGCGGGCATAGGCACTCACCGCGAGCTGCTCGAAACCTGCACGGTCTACCGCGAAATAGCACAATCTCAGCTTTCAAAGGAGGAACTCGCATGAGCAGAAAATCACCTCTGAAAAGAAAGCGCACGTCATCGGCGAGAAGAAAATATAAAGAATATTCCGGCGAAAACCGCCGTCCCGGCGAGAAGCCGAAGAATTTCAAGGGGGCCGTCTCGCGCTTTACGCCGCTGCTCAAGCCCTTTGTCCCCGGCCTGACAGTCGTGCTCATAGCGGGCGTTATCGGCACGGTGCTGACCGTCACGGGGCCGCTGTTCCTCGGCGACATAGTTGACGCGATAAAGGAGCAGGCGGATATCAAGCTTTCGGGCGGCAGCCTCGATTTTTCGAAGATACAGAAAATCCTGCTGACAATTCTCGGCATCTACGGCCTGAGCGCGCTGCTGAGCTATATTCAGCACTATGTCATGGCGGGCATAACTCAGTCCGTCGTGCGCGATTTGCGCGACAGGGTCAACGATAAGCTCACCCATCTGCCGCTGAGCTATATCGACTCGCACTCAAAGGGCGATATCCTCAGCAAGATGATGAACGATATCGACAATATCAGCAACACCCTGCAAAACAACCTCATTCAGATAATAACCTCCGCGGTAAGCTTTCTCGGAATGCTTGCACTGATGTTCTATGTCAGCTGGCAGCTGACTCTCATCACGCTCTCCGTTTTACCGCCGAGCCTGCTTGTGATTTCGCTCATCTCGAAGCGCTCAAAGCGCTATTTCCGCCGCCAGTGGGACGAGACGGGCAACATAAACGGACACATCGAGGAGATGTACACCGGACATACGCTCATAAAGGTCTTTGACCACGAGAAGCAGGCGATAGACGAGTTCGACGATATCAACGTCAGCCTCGCAAAGGCCGGCTACAAGGCGCAGTTCATCTCCGGTATAATCGGTCCGATAATGAACTTTGTCAGCAACATAGCCTATGTGCTCATCTGCGTCATAGGCAGCGTCTATGTCCTGAAGGGCACGTTCACGCTCGGCGACATAACGACCTTCTTCACCTATTCGAAGCTCTTCATGCAGCCGCTTGTCAGCATAGGCAATATTGCAAACAACCTCCAGTCCTCCCTCGCGAGTGCGGAGCGCGTATTCAAGCTGCTCGACGAGCCCGATGAGTGCGCGGACTGCTACGATACGCGCATTGAAGAGCCCCGCGGCGAGGTCGAGTTCAGGGATGTCTGCTTCAGCTATTCCCCCGACGCGCCGCTTATCGAAAATATGAATCTTAAAGTCGAGCCTGGTCAGCTCGTTGCGATAGTGGGGCCGACGGGAGCGGGCAAGACCACATTTGTCAACCTGCTCATGCGCTTCTACGACGTAAACCGAGGCGAAATTCTTCTCGACGGGCACGATATCCGCTCTATCCCGCGCGAAAATCTGCGCAGCGTATTCGGCATGGTGCTCCAGGACACATGGCTGTTTGAGGGCACGATAATGGAGAATATCGCCTACGGGCGCAAGGGCTGCTCGCGCGAGGAGGTCATCGGCGCGGCGAAGGCCGCAAGGGTTCACCACTTCATAAGCACTCTGCCCGACGGGTATGAGACCATGCTCGAGGAGAACGGCGAAAATATCTCGCAGGGTCAGCGTCAGCTTCTGACTATAGCCCGCGCGATTCTCGCAAATCCGTCCGTGCTCATACTCGACGAGGCGACGAGCTCCGTTGACACGCGCACGGAGGTGCACATCCAAAAGGCGATGAACGCGCTGATGAACGGCCGAACGAGCTTCGTCATAGCCCACAGACTCTCGACCATACGCGACGCCGACGTTATCCTCGTGATGAACGACGGCACTATAGTCGAGCAGGGCACGCACGAACAGCTCCTTGCGGCAAACGGCTTCTACCGAGAGCTCTACGCCAGCCAGTTCGGAGTATAAGCTAAACTCATATAATAAAATTATCCGCCGTATCAATCGATACGGCGGATTTTTGCTATGTTTAGTGCGGAGCGACAACAATAATTAAGTTTCCCGTGCAGGCGCACGGGCGGATACGCAAGCCGAATGAGCGGCGCGGAGATGCAAATGCTTTGCAAATCGGGAGCTTCGCAGACCGTTCTTCCGTGGGCGGCTCCGCTTCTCCGGCTATGTCGGCAATATGCAAAAGGACGCGGCGAAAAACCGCGTCCTTTCTCTTTGCTTTATGGGTTTATTTTTTGCCCTTTTTCTCCGCTGCGCCGTGGCAGGAGCCGGACATGGCGCAGTGGGCACAGTTGCAGCCGCAGGAGGATTTGCCCTTTTTCTTATTTTTTACGAGGCTGAATATTATCAGCGCCACGATAACGGCAAGTACGAGGCTTATTATAACGGTTGCGATATTGTTTGATAACCATGCAAGCATTTCGGAAGACTCCTTTCACAGCATATAGCTTGGTTTATTTTGTGACCTTTACATCGGACGCGAGCTTTGTGGCCTCTTTGTAGGGGCGCACGAGCATGAAGATTATCAGGGCGAGGAACGCGAACGCGAACACAAGGCTCACTATATCGACCGCGCCGTGAATGTTTCCGGTGAAGAGATTGCCGAACTGGTTTATCATCAGGGAGACGACATATGCGAAGCCGCACTGATAGCCTATTGCAAACCAGGTCCACTTAGCGCTGTTCATCTCGCGCTTGATAGCGCCGATAGCCGCGAAGCAGGGGGCGCACAGGAGGTTAAAGACGAGGAACGAATAGGCGGTCAGACCCGTAAACGCCTTGGCAAGGGTTGCATAAACATTGCCCTCTGCACCGTAGAGGATGCCCATGGTGCCGACTATGTTCTCCTTTGCGACAAGGCCGGTTATCGAGGCGACGGCAGCCTGCCAGTTGCCCCAGCCGAGCGGGATGAATATCCAGGCGATGGCCGAGCCGACCTTTGCGAGCAGCGATTCGTCAAGCTGATCCTCCGCGAGCATTCCGAAATGTCCGTCGACGAAGCCGAAGTAGGAGGTAAACCATACGACTATAGTCGAAAGCAGGATTATCGTTCCGGCCTTCTTTATGAACGACCAGCCGCGCTCCCACATGGAGCGGAGGACGTTTTTAAGCGTCGGCCAGTGGTAGGCGGGCAGCTCCATAACGAACGGAGCGGGATCGCCCGAGAACATCTTTGTCTTTTTGAGCATGATGCCCGAGCATATAATCGCCGCCATGCCGATGAAATAGGCGGAGGTCGAGACCAGCGCCGAGCCGCCGAAGAGGGCGCCCGCTATCATGGCGATAAACGGAACCTTTGCGCCGCAGGGGATGAAGGTTGTTGTCATTATTGTCATACGGCGGTCGCGCTCGTTTTCTATGGTACGCGAAGCCATGATTCCGGGAACGCCGCAGCCCGTGCCGATAAGCATGGGGATAAAGGACTTTCCGGAGAGACCGAACTTGCGGAATACACGGTCAAGGACGAACGCTATACGCGCCATGTAGCCGCAGGCCTCAAGGAACGCGAGGAGCAGGAACAAAACGAGCATCTGGGGCACGAAGCCGAGCACCGCGCCCACGCCCGCTACGATACCGTCGTTGATGAGACCGCTGAGCCAGTCGGCCGCGCCCGCCTTTTCAAGTCCGTTGCCTATAAGCACCGGGATTCCGGGCACCCACACTCCGTAGGCGGCGGGGTCGGGCTCGTCGAAGCCCTTGTTTTCGAGGTACTTGACGGCGTCAACATAGCTCATCGCCACGGTTGCCTTTTTTTCGGCCTTTGAGAGGTTATCGGGAACTGCTGAATAGTAGGCGGTCAGGGTGTTTACGGCGAGGGTCTCCTCGTCCTCAACATCGATTGTCGCCGTATTTGCTGAGGGCTTAAACGCTTTCATCTCGGAGAGCGCTTTGTCCGCGTCGAAATCCTCCGCGCCGAAGTCAATGCCCGTAAAGGCGCCGACGGCTTGGGTGGCGGCGGTGTAGTTGTCCGCGTCGGTCGAGTAGGACTTCGAGCCGATGCCCAGCAGGTGCCAGCCGTCGCCGAACACGCCGTCGTTCATCCAGTCGGTCGCAAACGAGCCGACGGAGACCATGGAGATATAGTAGACGAGGAACATAATGGCCGCAAATATCGGCAGTCCGAGCCAGCGGTTAGTGACCACCTTGTCGATTTTATCGGATGTCGAAAGCTTGCCGACGTTCTTCTTTTTGTAGCAGGCCTTGATTATCGAGGCGATATAGACATATCTCTCATTGGTGATAATCGACTCCGCGTCGTCGTCCATCTCTTTTTCGACCTCTTTAATGTCGCCCTCGATGTGCTCAAGGGTCGCCTTGTCGAGGTTGAGCTTTGCAAGCACCTTGTCGTCGCGCTCAAAAATCTTTATGGCGTACCATCTCTGCTGCTCCTCGGGGAGTCCGTGGACGGCGGCCTCTTCAATGTGCGCGAGAGCGTGCTCGACGGAGCCCTCAAAGGTGTGCATCGGGAGGGTCTTTGTGTTCTTCGCCGCCTCGATTGCCGCCTCGGCCGCAGTCATGACTCCGTCGCCTTTTAACGCGGATATCTCGACTATTTTGCAGCCGAGCTGACGGGAGAGCTCCTCAACATTTATCTTGTCGCCGTTTTTCCTGACGACGTCCATCATGTTGATCGCTATAACAACGGGGATGCCGAGCTCGGTCAGCTGGGTGGTGAGATAGAGGTTTCTTTCGAGGTTCGTGCCGTCGATTATGTTGAGTATGGCGTCGGGGCGCTCGTCTATGAGATAATTTCGCGCCACGACCTCCTCAAGTGTGTAGGGCGAGAGCGAGTATATGCCGGGGAGATCGGTTATTACAACGCCGTCGTGTTTTTTGAGCTTTCCTTCTTTTTTCTCCACCGTAACGCCCGGCCAGTTTCCTACGAACTGATTCGAGCCGGTGAGAGCGTTGAACAGTGTGGTTTTACCGCTGTTGGGGTTACCCGCAAGAGCAATACGCAAATCCATTTTGACAGCCTCTCTTTCTTTAAAGTAATCTGAGCTCAGGTCTTATTCGACCTCAATCATGTCGGCGTCGGCCTTTCGCAGCGAGAGCTCATAGCCGCGCACCGTAATCTCCACGGGATCGCCGAGAGGCGCGACCTTTCGGATATAGACCTCCACGCCCCTGGTAAGTCCCATGTCCATGATTCGGCGCTTGGTTGCGCCCTCTCCGTGGAGCTTTACGACCTTGACGGTCTCGCCTATTTTAGCTTGCCTCAGTGTTTTCATTACCCGTATCCTCCTTTTTCATTTTAGTCTCGGAGGTGCCGCAGCCGATGGGCGCAGCACCGTATGAACCGCGCAAAAGCGCCGTCATATCATGATTTTTTTCGCCATCTCTTCGCTTATCGCGACGCGCGACTCCTTGACGTTGACTATGACGTTTCCGCCCAGAGCGTTGACCACCGTGACCGTGCCGCCGACAACGAAGCCGAGATTTTCGAGATGCTGTTTTATCTCGGGGCTTCCGCCTATCTTTCTGATAATGTTTTCTTCGCCTATCTGTGCGAGCATCAAAGGCATCATGCCGAGAACCTCTTTTCACTTTGTTTTCTTAATTAGCTAAGGCTAACCGAACAGCCTTAAAAATAGTTAGCGCTCGCTAACCGTGATATATGTTACGCCCGCACAACGCGTCTGTCAAGGGATTTTTTCGTTTTTTTTGCCGCGAAACGCAATTTCGGCGACATACACAAACAATTAGCCTTTGCTAACTGCTTGCTTTGGATATTTCACACATATAGCGAGACCTTGATTTTTTTTTTGGTAAGTGATATCATAAAATTACTATACACTGCACGGGAGGAAGAAATATGCACCTTCAGGAATCGGGCGAAATGTATCTCGAAACTATATATGTGCTTTCAAAAAACGGCGTTGTGCGCTCGCTCGACGTCGCGGAATATATGGGCTTTTCAAAGCCGAGCGTCAGCCGCGCCGTGGGGCTTTTGAAGCAGGGCGGCTATCTTATCATGGACAGGGACGGCTCTCTGACCCTCACCGAGGAGGGGCTTGGCGTGGCGAAGAAAATATACGAACGCCACACCCTGCTCTCTGATTTTCTCGTCCGCCTCGGCGTTGACGAAAAGACGGCGGCGGAGGATGCGTGCAAGATAGAGCACAACATCAGCGACGAGTCGTTCGCCGCGATAAAGAGGCACGTGAAAACCGGCACAGGGCTGAAATAACCGAAAAAGATACGGGGTTTTTCGAAAGGAGAATCGCCGTGGCTGTACAGGTATATAACTTCCGAGTGACATATGAGGAATGCGGCAACCGCATATGGCGGGACATCGCAGCGTCGTCGAATTACACGCTTGCCGACTTGGGCTGCGCCATCCTCGCAGCCTTCGGCACTCTCGCGTATCATCTTTTTGAAATGAGCTTCAAGGGCGAGACAAACCTCATCCGCGAGGGATACGAGGAGTGCCGAGACGGATATTAACGTAAGTTGCCGGAGAGTAAGCATGAGTTGTATGCGTTTACCGCTGCCCAAATTTATCAAACTCGGCATAACACGGGAATGTGTTTTATTAAAAAGAAAAGGGAGTCGAAACCGACTCCCTTAATTTTATTTCTGCCGAGCTTTTGCTTTTTTCTTTGGCTTTTCTTCGCCGAGGTCGATTAGGATAAACGAGAGATTCCAGATAAGTATCGCCAGGAACAGGACTGCCATAACGACGGGTGCGGTGCTCATTGTTACGAGAACTATCTTGCCGAAGAGATTCATGAACGCCATGTCGGTAAGAGAGCTCAGCGTCAGCTTGCCCGTGTCGACGGCGGCCGCGATATCCGAAAACGCTATTTTCATGCCGATGAGGCACAAAATTCCTGCCGCGCCGAGTGCGGCGGTCGTCTTTCTCGAATTGGTCGCCGCGGCAACAATGATAATGGCGAGCGCGATGAGCAGGGCGAGCGCGAAGCAAACGGCAAAGGCTATGAAGTTGCCCTTGAATTTAAGCAGTACCTCGGGAATCTCGGACATATTATCCTTGTTAAAAACGCCGGCAAAAAGACCGTCTCCCGTGAAAAGCTCGACGATGCGCTTTATGCTCAGCGCCTCTACGATATTCGAGTCATAGAGGTTTGCGTGCGCATAGACGGTGATTATATCCGTGAAATATGCGACGGGAAAAATTGCCGCCGCGAGCAACGCAGTCACTATCCTGTTGAGAGCCTTCATGCTGACCGACCTTCTTTCTTGAAAATGCTTATTTCTTCTTTTTATCCCATGAGGAATTGAGCGCGACGGTGCGGTTAATTATGAGATTGTCCGGGGTGCTGTCCTTGTCAACGCAGAAATAGCCCTGGCGCATGAACTGGAACGTGTCGCCCGGCTTTGCGTCGCGGAGTCCGCCCTCGAGCAGGCACCCGTCGATAATTTTAAGCGAATCGGGGTTGATATTCTGAAGATAATCGCCGTTTCCGTCCTCGCCTGCGGGATTTTCTGTGTTGAACAGGCGGTCGTAGAGACGCACCTGAGCCTTTACGTTGTCCGCCGCGCTGACCCAGTGCAGAGTGCCGCGAACCTTTCTGCCGTCGGGCGTCTCGCCGCCGCGGCTCTCGGGGTCGTAGGTGCAGTGCAGGCAGGTGACCTCGCCGTTTTCATCCGTATCATATGAGTTGCAGGTCACATAATATGCGCTCTTGAGGCGCACTTCGTTTCCGGGGAAAAGCCTGAAATATTTCTTGACGGGCTCCGCCATGAAGTCCTCGCGCTCAACATAGAGCTCGCGGGAGAACGTGACCTTGCGGCGGCCGAGCTCGGGCTTGTCGGGATTTATCTCGACCTCTATCTCCTCGGTCTTGCCCTCGGGGTAGTTGTCGATAACGAGCTTCAACGGATTGAGAACAGCCATGGCGCGCGGGGCGTTCTGATTGAGATTGTCTCTGACGCACGCCTCGAGCAGGCCGTAGTCAACAACGCTGTAGGCCTTTGCCACGCCGACGCGGCCTATGAAGTCGCGTATCGCGGCGGCGGGATAGCCCCTGCGGCGCATTCCGCAGAGAGTGACCATTCTCGGGTCGTCCCAGCCGTTGACAACGCCGTTCTGAACCATTTCGAGGCACTTTCTCTTGCTCGTCACGCAGTAGTTGAGGTTCAGACGTGCGAACTCAATCTGGCGCGGCGGCTCTTCAAAGCCGATAGCGTCGACGAACCAGTTGTAGAGCGGCCTGTGATTCTCGAACTCGAGCGAGCACAGGGAGTAGGTGACTTTCTCCGCAGCGTCGGAGAGGGGATGCGCGAAATCGTACATCGGATAGACGCACCACTTGTCGCCCGTCTGATGATGGGGGACGTGCGCTATTCTGTAGATGACGGGGTCGCGCATATTGATATTCGGGCTCGCCATGTCTATCTTGGCGCGAAGCACCTTTTCGCCGTTTGCAAACTCGCCCTCGGTCATGCGGCGGAACAGGTCGAGATTCTCCTCGACCGAACGGTCGCGGTAGGGGCTGTTTTTGCCGGGCTCGGTCAAGGTGCCGCGGTATTCGCGTATTTCGTCGGGCGACAGGTCGCAGACATACGCCTTGCCCTCCTTGATGAGCTTTATCGCGCACTCGTAGAGGAAGTCAAAATAGCTCGAGGCATAATATACCTCGTTCCACTTGTAGCCGAGCCACTCAATGTCCTCTTTTATCGCGTCGACGTATTCGACATCCTCCTTGGAGGGGTTGGTGTCGTCGAGGCGGAGGTTGCAAATGCCGCCGTACTTCTCGGCGATGCTGAAATCGATGCAAATAGCCTTTGCGTGGCCGATATGCAGGTAGCCGTTGGGCTCCGGAGGAAATCTCGTCTGCACGCGGGTGTTGACCCCGTTTGCGAGATCCTCATCTATGAAGTCGGTTATGAAATTCGAATTGAGATTTGTGCTGTCCGCCATTTATATCTCCTCCTTGTAGTGTGCGAGTGCCGAGACGAGTCTCGCTCTGACCCTGTCCTCGCCGAGCAGCCTGATTATCGAATGAAGGTCGGGCGTGTTGCGGCGCGAGGTCACGGCGATTCTGATAACGGTCGACAGGTCGCCGACATGACCCTTGAACGCCGAGGGGTCTTTCTTGTATTCCTTGACATTGGGCGTGTAGCCGAGCGGCTCGCACATGGCCTTTATGCGTGCAAACCACGCGTCCTTGTCGTCGTTTATGTCAAACTCGCCGATGTATTTTTCGAGTATTGCCGCCGCATCGCCTGCGCCGATGTTCTCGGGCAGGGTGTAGTCGGGGGTATACAGCCCGTCGTAGAAATAGGAGACGAAGTCCTTGACCTGCTCCCAGCTTGCGATATCCTTTCGCGGCTTCGGGCAGTCGCGGTCTATCGAGAATATGCCGCGCGCAAAGTCGCGGTCGGAGTCGAGAAGCGTATATAGCTCGCCGTCGTATTTTTGCGCCCAGTCGAGCACGCTTGAAAGCACCTCGTCCGCCGTCATGTGCGAAATAATATTCTTGCTCACGTCGTTGAGCTTCGCCATGTCGAACAGGCAGCCGCTGACGCTCATCTTCTTGAGATTAAACGGGAATTTCCAACAGTCCTCCGAGGGGTTGGCTCTGCGCCAGTCCTCGAAGTTCGAGTTGAGCAGCGTCATGATGTATTCTATAACGCTCTCTTTCGGATAGCCCTGCTCGACAAAGTAGCTGACCGCCGCCTCGGGGTCCTTTCTCTTGGAGAGCTTGCGCTTTGCGCCCGTCTCCTCGTCTATCTTCATCACCTGCGGAGTGTGCGCGTATTTCGGCACTCTGTAGCCGCAGGCCTTGAACAGCGCGATATGCTTGGGAACGGAGGATATCCACTCCTCGCCGCGAATGACGTGGGTCGTGCGCATAAAGTGGTCGTCGCAGACGTGCGCGAAATGATAAGTCGGCACGCCGTCGCTCTTTAAGAGCACCTCGTCGATTATATTCTCGGGCATCTCTATCTTGCCGCGGATCAAGTCGTCAAAGACTATCCTCTTGTTCTCATCGCCCTCGGAGCGAAAGCGCAGCACATAGGGCTCGCCCGCCTCTATGCGTCTCTTCTGCTCCTCAAAGCTCAGGTTGCGGCACTTCGCCCACTTGCCGAAATATCCGGTTATCGCAGCGCCGCCGTTTTCCTGCTCCTCGCGTATGGCGGAGAGCTCGTCCGCCGTGCAGAAGCAGGGGTAGGCCTTGCCCTCCTGCACGAGACGCTTGGCTATCGCGTGATATATCTCAACGCGCTTGCTCTGCGTGTAAGGGCCGTAGTCGCCCTTTTCCGTGTCAAAGCCGGTCACGCCCTCGTCGAATTCGAGACCGAAATTTTTGAATCCGTTGATTATCGCGGAGACGCCGTCGGCGACCTCGCGTTTTTTGTCGGTGTCCTCTATTCTCAGATAAGTCAGTCCGCCGCTGACTCTCGCCGTCAGAAAATCGACGAGCGCGCCGAACAGGCCGCCTATATGGAGATATCCCGTCGGGCTCGGAGAGAATCGGGTTACACGCGCCCCCTCGGGAAGCTCGCGCGGGGGGTATCTCAGCTCGCACTCCTCCGGCGTCAATATGTCCGGGCCGAAGAGGAGATCGGCGAGTTTTTCGTTATCAGTCATTAAACCGCACTCCGTTTCTTTGAGTAAATATATACACTATATTATCGCAGAAAAACGCCCGTCAATCAAGAGCCAAAGAACAATTTCTCAAATCAAAAGAGGACAATCGATAAAAATTTCATAAATCTTTATTTTTCCATTGATTTTTGCGCTCTTTTATTTTATAATGAATACGACCGCGCAAGCAGTGGATTGATTTTTCGTGCTCATTCGCTCGGGAGAGAAAACCGCAAAAAAGCGCGACTGAATGAAGATTTCATATTCGGAGGTAACAGAAATGACAAAGAAGATCATAGCTCTTGTCCTTGCTCTCTGCTTCGTTTTTGCTTTTGCAGCCTGCAAGAAGGATAAGGACAACGGCGACACAACCACAGGCGAGCCCAACACTTCCGCAAACGGCGAGACCGTTGCAAACGACGAGTCCACCGATGCAGAACCCGCGAGCGGCGACGAGTCCACCGAGGCTGAGACCGACGCTTCCGGCAACACCGTAGCTCCCGAGGAGACCAAGAAGGACAATCAGGGCGGCAATCAGGGCGGCAATCAGGGCGGCAGCAGCACTGCTTCCAAGCCCGCGACAAAGGCTGAGATAGTTGCGTATTTCAACAAGGCCATTAACGGCGTTAAGCCCAACGCAAAGAGCGTTACAAGAGTTTCTGAGACGAACTACAGAAGCGGCAAAATCACCGGAGTTCCCTCTTTTGTTAATTCGCTTGTCGGCGGTATAGACAGCTTTGTTGACGGTCAGCTCAAGAAGAACAGCAAGGGCTCCGAAACATTCTCCAATTCTGCGGCTATAAAGGCTAACTTCCCTGTTGAGAACGAGTCCTGGTCGAGCAAGCTTACTGCGAATGATGTCGCAAGCGCAACTTGCACCGAGGCGGGCGGAGTTTACACCATTACTATAAAGACGGTTGCCGACAAGGCTTCCTCCAACGTTCATCACGGCTCGGGTCATGCCCCGAAGGTTTTCAGCGTGGTTCTCCCGTCCGTTATCAACGATCAGTTTAGCAGCGGCGTGCTTAAGTCTGTCGCTAAAGCCTTTAAAATCGGCACCGCTCAGATGGAGTATCCCTCCGGCACAGTTACCGTTAAGGTTGATGCTAAGACCAGCCGTGTTATCAATGCTACATATGATGCCAAATGGACAATTCACCTTCCTCTTGGCGACGAAATGGTAGTGCTTCCTTTCGGCACAAAGACCATTTACAACATCGCTTACTAATTAAACAAAATGACTGTTTTGAGGCAGGAGAGCTCCTGCCTCAAACTGTATTTCTAAACATATTAAAAAAGAGGGATATTTAAAATGGAAAAGAAAGTTCTTGTTGAAACTTCCGCCCGCCATGTACATGTCACCAGAGAAGCTCTCGATATCCTCTTCGGTGAGGGCTATGAGCTGACCGTCAAGAAGGAGCTCTCTCAGCCCGGCCAGTTTGCGAGCAACGAGCGCGTTGCCGTTATCGGACCGAAGGGCAGTTTCCCGGCGGTCTCCATCCTCGGCCCCGTGCGTCCCGAGAATCAGGTTGAGATTTCGCTCACCGACGCCCGTTCGATAGGCGTGACCGCTCCCGTAAGAGAGAGCGGCGACGTTGCGGGCAGCGGCGCCTGCAAGCTTGTCGGCCCCAAGGGCGAAATAGAGCTTGAGTGCGGCGTTATCGCGGCGCAGAGACATATCCATGCAACTCCCGAGGACGCCGAGAAGTTCGGTCTCAGTGACAAGCAGATTGTCAGCGTGAAGATCGATTCCGACGGACGCTCGCTTGTATTCGGCGACGTGGTAGTCAGAGTCAGCCCGAAGTACGCTCTGGCAATGCACATCGATACCGACGAGTCCAACGCCGCAGGCGCAACTCCCGGCCTCATGGGCGAGATACTCGCATAACTCTCCGAAATTCAGCCCTCTGCGCTTTTTCGTGCGGAGGGCTTTTTCTTTTTCGGGTCGGCGGTGAAGGATAATATCTGTCTGCGATATTTCTTTTGCCGAAATGAATATTTCTTGCCGCCGCGATTTACGATGACGTATTTCAACAATTTATAAGCCTTTTTGTTAAGCGATTTTTTATTTTTTGTCTATTGACGGATTTGTGCAACAATTATACAATATATGTAACAAAGCCCCAAAGGAGTGGAAAAGATGAAGAAGATTATTGCAATAATCCTTGCGGCTGTGCTCGTTCTTTCGTTTGCGGCCTGCAAGAAGACCGATAAGAACCCCGATACAACCGCTGCGGCCGACGCTCAGACCTCAGAGCAGGCGGGTGACGTGACCGGGGAGGAGACTGCTTCAACCGACGAGACGTCCTCCGAGACCGAGATTGTTACCGATAAAGAGGGACACACCGTTGTCGAGACAGACGCTGCCAAGCCCTCCGAAAGCAAGACCCCGTCCGGCGGCAGCACCGTGACTCCCTCAAAGGATCTCAATACCAACGACGCTGCGGCCTGCATCAAGGCTTATCAGGCGGCTATCGCCAAGACAAAGCAGTTCAAGAGCGGCAGACAGAGCATGTCCCTCAAGGGCGAGATAACCGCAAGCGGATTTCTCGGAGCCATTTTTGATTTGGCTCAAGATAGGATAGCAAACGCCCTTAGCAAAAACTCCAAGGATCGCACCGATATCCCCGGCAACCCCTCGGGTATGAAGGCGAGCCACATGAAGAGCGCGAGCGCAGTGACCAGCGGAAAGTATACTACCATAACCTTCAATGTCAAGGATCAGACCCAGGGTCCCAAGGAGAGCAACCATGCAGGCTCCGTAGGCTGTGCGGTCGGAACTCTCGGCGATGTTGACAGAGCTATAAAGGAGCTCGGACTCAAGGTTAACTACAAGGACGGCAAGATAGAGCTGACCTACACCAACTGCAAGGTTGTTGTCAAAATCGACAACACCACCGGCAAGATCGTCGAGGGCAGCTGGGTTTATTATGTCAACGTCTATGCAAACGGCATCAAGGTCTCCGGCGTCTCCGTAAACAACCTCAAGGGTATCGTCGATTTCTCGTATACCGCGAAGGGCTGATAACCGAAAAACCGAAGCCGTCCGTCTTTTTCAGGCGGGCGGCTTTTTGCTGTCTTTTGACAAAAAAAGCAAGATTCCGCCGGCTTTATTAAAAGTTAATTATTATATACACTTTTTTATAAGATTTTTCTTGACCTGACTGCGTCGATAGCTTAAAATATAAATCCGGGAATAAATACTACGGGAGGGAGAAGAATGGATAAAAAGCTTTTGAGATTCGCTGCGGCAGTGCTTGCGGCAATATTGCTCTTTTCCTTCTCGGCGTGCAAGAAGGATGACAGCGACTCCGACTCCTCAACCGAGGAGCCGTCGGTAACGGTAGACTCGGGCACAGTGACCGAGTCGACAAAACCGGAGGGAGAGAGCACAACGGGCGAGCCGACTACCGTCGGTTCAAGACCCTCGGCGCAGACCGGCTCATCCGGCACGACAAAGCCCGAGGCTATTAATGTTTACAGCGGGCTCAACTCCACCAATACCTCTAAGGTGCTCCGATATTACAAGGCGGCGGCTGCGAACACAAAGAGCATAGACGCCACGCAGCTTATGTCGATAAAGCGCGTTGACTACACTCCGCGCAACAGCTTCCAAAAGGGAATGCTCTCCCTGTTTACGGGTATAGCCTCTGCGGCGCTCGCGGCGAACAGCACGCCTGTGAACGAAGTGCCCGGAGTGCCCGATGAAATTAAGTCGAGCGACCTCATTTCGGCAAATGCCGTCGCTTACGGCAACTATACTATAGTGACCCTGAACGTCAGAACACAGCAGGATGATCAGAACACAAAGGACGCGCACCGCGGGCCTGTCGGGCGCACTGTCGGCACGGTAGGCAACCTTGACAGAGTCTTTGACGAGATGCCGAGCATCAAGGTGGACACCTCAAAGGGCAGCATTACGCTCAGATATGACGACTGCAAGGTCGTTGTCAAAATCGATAATGTCAGCGGAACGATAGTCAGCGGCACATGGAGCTACACCGTCGATATAGATGTGGATAATATATACGCGAGTATAGCGGGCAGCGACAGTATGCTGATAACGGATACCGGCGGCGCGGTCGATTACGTCATAAAGACTAATGACGGAACGACGCTTCGCAACGGCGTAAAAAAATAAAATATGGGACTGTCTGCAGCTAAACGCGACAGTCCCGTTTTTTCACGGCAATAAAAGAGAGCTGCCTTTTGACAGCTCTCTCTGAGATTGTACAAAAAGCCAACCGCCTTGTATCACAATGCGAAACTCGTACCCCAAATGCCTAATAAAACAACATCATTAAAATCTATGAAGGGTTGAAATCTCTTTTACTAAACTTTTCGTTTGAACCATAATGCAAATAGCTGTCAGCACTATCCTTGACAAAATATTGTGAAACGGTATATTGGCTTTTATCGTCTGTTGATAATATCAAAATAAGCCTTTGCCCTTTTTGATAAGTGAAGCCATCGTTATTACTATATTCAATGCCATTGATTGTTCCTCCAGACTGCATTAGCTTAATACTCTTAGAGGGGATATCTCCACGAATTACTTCTGAAACTGTAAAAGTAACGCATGAGTAGGCATGGTTTTCAATTAGCTCTGGAGCAGCAATATCTGTAACAATCCCTTCCACAATTAAAGCGGATTCGCCTATCTCCTTTGTCAAATTAGGCTGTATAAAAGATTTTGCATTTCCGCTTTGGTAAGAAGGAGCAGATTGTGTAGAGGATTCATTTGAATTTGCCTTTTTTTGAAACAACCGTTCAGCAAAGCCAGCATCATATTTTACACCATCATTTCTAACGAATTCACCAGACGATATCTGATTGAATTTAAAACATTGATGTAAAACATATGAGTCATCATCTAAAAACACTATAACTTCTTCTCCTAACTGAAACACGACACTCGGACTATACATAAATTTTTCGTTTTTCCAGATACCACCTAATTCCTTAACAGTAACTATGCTACCAATGGCGTAATCTGTATTTTTGCTTTGAACAACCTTTATTTCTACTGTATGATACACAATCTCATTATTCATTTGGGATTCCTCATTAACTTTGATAACTTCGCCTTTTAAAATAGCAGATGCTTTTTTTATGGCTTGATCATCTGTCAAGTTTTCAAAGTGTATATAAATACTTTTTGTTAGTATTTCATTATTAACTGGATGCGGAGATTCAGAATGGGTTTCATTTTCATTTTTATTTGTTGTACAACCGCTTGAAACAAGAAAAATTATGCAACATAAAATGCTGAAAGATATTCTTTTAATATTTTTCATTCTTAACACCCCAAATCATTCAATAATAAATTTTGACTTTTTATTGCTTTTTTGATTAGTGAACTTAAAACACTGGAATCACCCCTTTTAAAATATCTAAATTAGTTTTTATATAGAACACCGTGAAGAATTTCCTCGATGTTGCTCTCTACATAAATACAACAATTTTACAGTACAAACAGGTGACAATTAAGTTGATAACTCCTTGGAAAAGTAACGCTTTCTTTCCCAACTACATCCGACAATCGGCGTTACGGAGCCGGTTGTCGTAAGTCGATTCGTCTTGCCCTGCACGCCACAGTGCTCATGTCCTTGGTTTCCCCATCAAAATGAGGCGGAATTTATAGTTTTTAGACAGTCAGAGAGAGCTGTCAAAAGGCAGCTCTCTCTGTTTTTTTTATGTTTATTTGTCGGACTCGGCCTCGGCAGCCTTGGCTTCGTCGATGACCTTCTGCGCGACTACGGGCGGTGCGTCCTCATAGCGGGTGAACTCGAGGGAGAACCAGCCTCTGCCGGCGGTCACGGAGCGCAGGACTGTTGAGAAGTCGCCCATCTCGCCCATGGGAACCTCCGCGATGAGCTCCTGAATCTTCGGCTCGTCGGACGGACCCATGCCGAGCACGCGACCGCGGCGCTTGGTGACGTCGCCCATGATGTCGCCGAGATTTTCATCGGGCATATAGGCCTTCAGAGTGCCTATGGGCTCGAGGATAACGGGGTTAGCCTGCGGAATACCGTTCTTGTAGGCTATGTTGGCAGCGGTCTTGAACGCCATTTCGGACGAGTCGACCGGATGATAAGAGCCGTCATAGAGAGTAGCCTTTAAGCCGACCATCGGGTAGCCTGCAAGCACGCCCTTCTTGACGCTGTCGCGCAGACCCTTTTCGACTGCGGGGAAGAAGTTCTTCGGCACGGAGCCGCCGACAACCTCCTCGGCGAAAACGAGATCGTCGCTCTCGCAGGGCTCGAAGCGGATAAAGACGTCGCCGAACTGGCCGTGTCCGCCGGACTGCTTCTTATGTCTGCCCTGAACCTCGACCTTCTTGCGGATGGACTCTCTGTATGCAACCTTCGGCACGCTGAGGTCAACCTCAACGCCGAACTTGTTCTTGAGCTTGGATACGATAACGTCAAGGTGCTGTTCGCCCAGACCGGAGAGCACCTGCTCGCGGGTCTCCTTGTTGATGACGAACGAAATAGTGGGATCCTCTTCGAGAAGTCTGAGCAGGCTCGCCGCGACCTTCTCTTCGTCGCCCTTCTTGCGGACCTTGACTGCCATGGACAGGCAGGGGGTCGGGAACTTAATGCCCTCGAGGGTTATCGGGTTCTTGGGCGAGCAGATAGTGTCGCCCGTCTTTATGCCCGCAAGCTTCGTCACAACGCCGATATCGCCGGCGGGGATGCAGGCTGCGTCCTCCTGCTTGCTGCCCTTGAGGGTGATTATCTTGCCCATTCTCTCGCTCTCTTCGGTGCGGGAGTTATATGCGGGAGTGTCCGCGGTTATCTTGCCGGATACGACCTTGAAGAAGGACATCTTGCCGACGAACGGGTCGGCGATGGTCTTGAAGCATATAGCCGCAAGAGGGCCGTTCTCGTCGCAGGGAAGACCGTTCTCGCCCGCCTTGTCGGCTGCGGAGGGAGCGGAATATACTATCTCATCAAGGAGCATATCGATAGCTTCGCAGGTGTAGCCCGCGCAGGCGTATACGGGGATAACGGAGCCGTCGCTGACTCCGGAGTTGAGAGCCTTGATTATCTCTTCGCGGGTGAAGGTCTCGCCGGCGAAGAACTTCTCCATAAGCTCATCGTCGCTCGAGGCGACGGCCTCGGTGAGTATATCGAGCATTTCGTCAAGCTGCGCGTCGGAGGGCATATCGACTTCCTTTTTAGTGCCGCCGCTGTAGTCAAAAGCCTTGCGGGATGCGAGGTTGACATACGATGCGACCTTGCCGTTCTCCATATGGGGGACGATAACGGGGCAGATAGCGGCGCCGACCTCCTCCTTTATGGCTGCAAAGGTCTTGTAGAAATCGGTGTTATCCGCGTCGCAGCGGGTGATTGCGAACATTCTCGAGATACCTCTGGCGTTCGCGGCCTTGAGAGCCTTCTCCGCGCCGACGTCGAAGCCCGAGCCCGCCGCGGTGACTATGAGCACGCTGTCCGCCGCGCGGATGCCTTCGCTCATACCGCCCGCAAAGTCAAAAAGACCGGGAGTGTCAATTATATTTATCTTCGCGCCGTTCCACTCTATAGCGGCAACAGCGGTTGATACCGTGGCCTTTCTCTTTTTCTCCTCGGCGTCAAAGTCGAGCACGGTGGTGCCGTCGGCGACTCTGCCGAGTCTGTCTGTAGCCTTCGCGGTGTAGAGCATGGCCTCCGCAAGTGTAGTTTTTCCTCGTCCGCCATGGCCTGCAATGGCGATATTTCTGATGTCTTTCGCGTTATAGGCTTTCAAAAAAAGTCCTCCTTATCAAAGCGCCGCCGCGCGTTTAGATTTACTGCATAAAAAATAACCACAGTTTTGAGGAAATTATAGCATAGATAACTATAGATTTCAATAAAAAATTGAAAATATATTCATTAATGTTATATAAACAGATTAGACGGGACGCAGGGACGCAAAAGAATAGAAAAATACTATGCTTTGTCACATTGAAGTGCTTTCCGAATAATATTTGTTTCGGATATAAAAACAAGGACCGCAGATTCGCCGCAGTCCCTGACGAAAATATCGCCCGCAATAAAATATCCCCCGCGCCGTGGGAGAATATGCCGTCCGTAGTCGCTCTTGGCTTTCTCTTCATCAGGTTGCCCTCGGCTTTCTCCATACCGAGCGCAAGGCCGGGCAGGGAGTCGGTGACCATGTTTATCCAAAGCAGGTGAACGGGCTCGAGAAGCTGGAAGTTGAGGATAGAGGCAACGAACATGATTATAACTTCGGACATATTCGTTGAAAGCTGGAACTGGAGCACCTTGCAGACGTTGTCGTAGATCTTTCTGCCCTCTTCGACCGCGTTGACGATAGTGGCGAAGTTGTCGTCCGCGAGAACCATGTCGGCGACACCCTTTGTGTACTGAACTATGCCGGAAGCCGTCTTATGGACGGTGGACATCATCTTTCTTCCGGAGTCGAACGGAGCTTCGCCGATTCTGGGGCTCGCCTTGACGAGGTCATTCTTGCTCATGCCCAGGGCATAGGCGTATCCGACGAGAGCGGCCTCGGTGGGCTCGCCCGTAGTCTCAACTGCGGTAAGCTTACGGATAAGAGCCTGCCTCTTGCTCATCGCGGTAACGCCTATGGAAAGGATTATCGTGACGATTGCCGGCAGTCCCTCGGGTATGGCAGAGAGCGCAGGAAAAGATTGAAAAAAGACCTTCAACAGTATTATCTGCCAAAGGTCTTGCATCAAACGCCTGAAGGCCGTCTGTCTGCTGCCAGCCGAAGCGAGATTGTTGGCAAACAGATAGGATAATCCCCATAGCTACTCCCCATTGGTACATCAATAAATGATATCATATTCGGGGAAAAGTCAAGGCGTATTCAATAAAAAATTATCTTTTTGTCGAAAAATGTCAAATTATTATATTATCTGGAGGCTTTTCTTTTCGCTGCGGCACGCTGAACGGCCTTGATTATCTCGACTATCGGGATTATCGAAAACGCGAGGGCGAGCGATGTTGCATATTCGGCGAAGCCTATCGGAGTGAAGCCGAAGGCGTTTGCGAGGAACGGTATCTCAATAACCGCCGTAGTCAGCACGAGCGACGCCACCATAGCACCGAACAGGGGCAGGTTGTGGCTGCCGCGAAGGCTCATCTTTATGACCGAGCCGCGCTGCGAGCGCATATTGAACGAGTGGAATATCTCGCACATCGACATGGTGAGGAATGCCATGGTCATGCCCTGCTCGCACTGTGCGATGTTCATGAACGCCCAGTGTCCCGTCTCAAAGCGTTCGCCTATAAAGAACGCCGCGAGGGTCAGCGCGGTAACGAGCACGCCCTGATAGAGCACGTCAAAGCCGAGCCCGCCTGCAAATATTCCGTCCGACGGGTCGCGCGGGCGGCGGCGCATGATATCGCTCTCCGCCTTTTCGAGTCCGAGCGCGAGCGCCGGGAAGCAGTCGGTGACGAGGTTTATGAACAGCAGATGCGGCGCTTCGAGAATGGTGAAGCCGAGAAGCGTTGCGGTGAATATCGCGAGCACCTCCGCAAGGTTCGAGCCGAGCAGGAACTGAATGGCCTTTCGGATATTGTCATATATCCTGCGCCCCTCCTCGACGGCGTTGACAATGGTCGCAAAGTTGTCGTCCGTGAGCACCATGTCGGCGACGTTCTTCGTGACGTCCGTGCCGGTTATGCCCATGCCTATTCCGATATCCGCGCTCTTTATCGACGGCGCATCGTTGACTCCGTCGCCCGTCATGGCGGTTATCTTGCCCTTTGAGCGCCAGGCGTTGACTATTCTCGTCTTATGCTCGGGCTGCACGCGCGCGTATACATATATATTCTCGACTCTGTCCGCGAACTCCTCGTCGCTCATCGCGGAGAGCTCCGCTCCGGTTATGGCCTGCGAGGGGTCGGTGAGTATGCCGAGCTCCGAGGCGATGGCAACGGCGGTGTCCCTATGGTCGCCGGTTATCATAACGGGGGTTATGCCCGCGCCGCGGCACTCCTCTATAGCTGCCTTGACCTCCGGACGAACGGGGTCTATCATGCCGGTAAGGCCGATGAATATCAGATCATGCTCGAGCGCCTCGGGTGAAAAATCGTCGGGCGCGGAGTCGTATTTTCTCATCGCCGCCGCGAGCACGCGCAGAGCCTTATCCGCCATCCTCTTGTTTTCCGAGGCTATTGTCGCCCTTATCTCGTCTGTCATCGAAACGATTTTTCCGTCGATAAAGGCGTGGGTGCAGAGGTCGACGACAACATCGGGAGCACCCTTTGTGTATTGAATAATGCCGTCCGGTGTCTTGTGGACGGTGGACATCATCTTTCTGCCGGAGTCGAACGGAGCTTCGCCGATTCTCGGGCTGTCGCTTTTCAGCTCGCCCTTATGAAGTCCGAGGCTTATCGCGTAGCTGACGAGAGCCGCCTCCGTGGGCTCGCCGATCACGAGCCCGTCGGAATCCTCCTGCGCGTCGGAGCAGAGGGACATGGCTCTTGCGAGCAGCTTTTCGTCGCCGTAATGATCGACGACGGTCATCTTGTTCTGCGTGAGAGTGCCTGTCTTGTCGGAGCAGATTATCTGCGCGCAGCCGAGCGTCTCAACAGCGGTGAGCTTGCGGATAACCGCATTTTTCTTCGACATATTCGTAACGCCTATCGACAGCACGATAGTGACCACCGCCGCAAGTCCCTCGGGAACGGCGGCAACGGCGAGACTGACGGCTACCATAAACACGTCGATAACGCTCTTGAATATCAGCGCGGGATCGCCGCCCGCGAGAGTGGAGCGCTCCATGAACAGCGAAAACGCGAAGATGAAAACGCAGATTCCCAGCACAAGGAAGGTGAGCGTCTTAGAGAGCCCCGCAAGCTTTTTCTGGAGCGGGGTCTGCCCGTCCTCCGCCTTTGTTATGGCATCGGCTATCTTGCCCATCTCGGTATTCATGCCCGTGTCGGTGACAACGGCCTTGCCGCGTCCGTAGACAACGGCGCTGCCCATATACGCCATGTTCTTTCTGTCGCCCAGCGGAATATCGCCGCCGTTGCCCGCGCCGAGAACGGAGATAATCTTGCTCACGGGCACGCTCTCGCCCGTCAGCGCAGCCTCCTCTATTTTAAGGCTGGCGCTCTCGAATATGCGGCAGTCTGCGGGAACAGCGTCGCCCGCCTCGAGCACAACAACGTCGCCGACGGTCAGATCCTCGCTCTTGACGGTCATGATTTTGCCCTCGCGTATGACCTTGGAGGTCGCCGCGCTCATCTCCTGAAGCGCCTCGATAGCCTTTTCCGCCTTGCTCTCCTGCAAGACGCCGAGCACGGCGTTTATGAGCACAACGGCGAGGATTATCACGGTGTCCGTAGGGAAGGACGGCGAGCCGGAGACCTTGCCCTCGTAGACTGTCGTCACGGCGGATATGACCGCGGCGACGATAAGGATGATTATCATCGGGTCGGCAAGCTGTTCAAAAAACCGCTTGACGAGCGATTTCTGCTTTGCCTGTGCCAATTTGTTTTTGCCGTATTTCTCAAGACGGCGTTCGGCCTCGGACTGCGAAAGTCCGTTTTCCGAGCTCTCCGTCCGCTTAAACACCTCGCGGACGTCTTCAAGATAGTACTTCAATTTTTATGCCTCCCTTTCGGTTAAACAAAAAAGACCTTCGACAGACCATGTCTGCCAAAGGTCTTGCCTCAAACACGCCTGAACGCATATGTCTGCTGCCAGCCGGGCTCGGTCGGTTATTGCGGCCTGCACGACGGTTGGTGACAGCAAGATGGGCTTTCGCCCATAGCTACTCCCCAATGGATTACATTTATCATATCCTAAAGGACATATTTTGTCAATTAACAATTTGTAAATTTTTATCGGGCTTTCGTGATTATTCGACAAAATTGCTATTGACAAAGGCGAAACGGGATTATATAATTATTTGCGTATTCTGACAAATGTTTCTGTGGACTCGCATGTTTTTTGTAAGCCATTGACCGTTTGCGTTTGATGGTTCGAGAAAATGTGCGGGTCCATTGCACAACATATAATATAGAATGCAAATTTTTTCGCGGAGGTACCGCAATGAAGGGTACAGTCAAATGGTTCAACGCAGAAAAAGGTTTTGGCTTCATCGCTAACGATGAGGGCGGCGACGATGTTTTCGTACATTTCTCCGCTATCGTTGCAGACGGATACAGAACTCTTACCGAGGGTCAGAAGGTCACCTTTGAGGTCGAGCCGGATCCCAAGGATTCCAGCAAGCTCAGAGCTGTCAACGTTGTCGGCGAATAATTTTTCCCGCAGTTGATAAGACGGCCGCGTTTCCGCTGACCGCAGAGCAAAATGACAAAGGTCATAATTCACAAAGCGTGGATTATGGCCTTTATTTTTTCCCGATTTTTTTGTTTTACGCTCTAATAATTATCGGTAAAGCGAAATGCATTGCCGCGGGCAGAGTTGTTTTTGATATAATATTGTGATATAATTCAATATAGAACAGATATGCATACAGTGAAGAAGGGATGTGCGACGATGTCGGTTCCGAAGTATTATCAGTTTTTTCCATATGTTCTTGACTGCCTCGCGGACGGAGAGGAACATAATTTAAAAGAGATTGCGGAATATTGTGCCGATAAATTTAAGCTTACCGATGAGGATAAAAGAGAAATGCTGCCGAGCGGGCAGCCGACATATCTAAACCGCGTCGGCTGGGCAAGAACCTATCTGAAAAAAGCCGGATTGATAGACAGGGCTTCAAGATCGGTATATGTGATAACGGAGCTCGGGAAAGAAGCAGTTGAAAAAGGAAGCAGCAAAGTTGACCTTGATTATCTGCGTAAATTTGATTCTTTCAACGAGTTTTCCAATCCTAAAAATGCCCAAACGGAGAAGAGCGGCATAAACAAAAAAGAGGAAAGTCCGCAGGAACAGCTTGAAATCTCCATACGAGAAATCAATTTGTCGCTTGCCGACAGTTTGATGAGCGAGTTGTTGAAAATGACTCCGTATGATTTTGAAAACTTAATCGTAAGACTGCTTATAAAAATGGGTTACGGAACATTAAAACAAAACGAATCGGCAGTTACTCAAAAATCCGGAGATGAAGGTATTGACGGAATTGTGTCGGCAGATAAGTTCGGTTTCGATTCGATTTATATACAGGCGAAAAAGTGGAGGTCGGATACCACGGTCGGGAGACCCGAGATACAAAGATTTTTAGGTGCGTTGGCGGGACAGGGTGCAACAAAGGGGATTTTTATCACGACGGCACACTTTTCAAAAGAAGCAACAGCTTTTGCGGAAAAGCAGCTGCACCAAAAAATTGTTTTGGTTGACGGGAATCAACTGACGGAACTGATGATTGAATATAATTTGGGTGTTTCGGTGGTCGAAACCTATGTAGTCAAAAGAGTTGACTACGATTTTTTCAATGATGATTTGTAATAAAACAGGCGTCGGAGCTCAGCTGCCTTGACGCCTGTTTTTCTGCTGTTCGGTAACAGCAGAAAGTAAATCAATCATTATTATTTCTTCTCGAAAGCATATCTTTGGCAATTCTCTTTGCAAGCTCATCCATGTGCGAGAAGTCCATGGCGGAGATATATATGCTCTCCAATTTGTCGTGAATTTCCTTTGCGCTCTTGAGCGAGTCCGCCGCCTCGGCGATAAACTCGCCGTAGGCCTTTTTGGTGAAGTTCAGCCGTGGCAGACGGCGGCGAAGCGCGGCGCGGTCGGTGAAGCGCGCGCAGTTTATTTTCACGGCTCCGTCAAGCTCCGCCTCATGCAGCCTGTTTGAGGTCACGAAGCCGAGCGACAGCGCGGGAATGAGCAGATGCTCCGGCTCGCCGCTCGGGTCGAGCGGGCAGGGGCTTGCGATTATATCGTGCCCGCCCGACAGCGCATAGCCGCGCAGCAGGGAGAGCAGCGCCGATGAGCACGCCGCGTTTTCGTCCTCTATGACATAGACTTTCTCGCACATCGTCTCAACGGTTTTATTAAAAAAGGTTATCCCGTCCGGCGTGACGGCGGACAAATCTATGTGCCGCTCCTCGCCGATACGCCCCGCAGGAGCGCCGAACTCGCGCGCCGCTATGCGCGATGCCGTGCGCTTTATTTTTGCCGTGTCGGCGCAGGCGAGCGTCAAGCGCAGAATATCCTCGCGCAAGAGAGCCGAGGCCTCGAGAAAACGTCTGCATCTGCGGTGATATGCCGCGTTTTCGTCGCTGAGAGAGATGATTTCGTCACGCCGCGAGCGCAGAATGTCTTTATCCCAGAATTTGCCCAGGTCGATTATTTCCTGCGCGGCGCCCGGATATTTCGGCTCGAGCGTGTGAGGGGGAGTACCGTCAACTACTAAGCAGTTGAGAGCGGGTGCATACACGCCGTCGAGCGAGGCGGGGTCGGAGGAGCAGTATATTAGCTCCGTCCCGATTCCCGCGTCGGTCAGGGCGGCGTTTATCTTTTTCATCAGGCTCGATTTCCCCGTGCCCGGACCGCCCTTTATTATATATGTGTACCCGCCCGAATGAGCGGGGCACAGCTCGCCGAAAAACGAATGAAAGCCCTCGGGCGAGCTGCACCCGAGAAAATAGCCGATGTTACCCATAATACGCCTCCCGAAAAGTCATATTACAGAGTATTCACCGCCCGCTTGTCAGGTTACGGAAAATACAGGCGCGGATATTTGCCGCCGATAACATCCTCGTCAAGGTTGACAAATCGGGCTAAAAAAGGTAAAATATCATGAGTAAATTTGAACGGCTCTTGCGGAGTCTGTCCCTCTGTCGGACGAAGAACCGCGACTATGTTTCTGAGGGAAGCGCCGCGGATTGAAAGCAGGAAGTCAATAAGCAGAAAACAAACTAAAAAACATAATACAACCGGGTGTGGCGCAGTTGGGCGAGGGGAAATGCCGCCGCCGGTGGCGGAAAAAGGCATTGCTCCGAGGTGAAGAAACAAGGAGCGGAGCGAGCGCTTCAAGCGAAGAGCCGCGACTATGTTTCTGAGGGAAGCGCCGCGGATTGAAAGCAGGAAGTCAATAAGCAGAAAACAAACTAAAAAACATAATACAACCGGGTGTGGCGCAGTTGGTAGCGCGGGTGGTTTGGGACCATCAGGCCGCAGGTTCGAACCCTGTCACTCGGACCATATCGAGTGGTCATAAGGAATTTCACTTATGACCACTCGCTTTTAATTTTATACCGCTTGCGTCCCCGTTGCAAAGCGGCAGTATCTGTTGTATAATTGCATTGAGACAAAACGAACCTAAGACACGCAAACTGCGGTGCTTTGGCTGCACAACAGTAAAGGGGGAATACGAATGCTCGGAGCGATAGTCGGCGATATCGTGGGCTCGATTTATGAGTGGAGGAATATCAAGACGAAGGACTTTCCGCTGTTCGGCAGCCGCTGCTCGTTTACGGATGACACGGTCATGACCTGCGCCGTGGCGGAGGCCGTTATGAACGGCGGGAAAAGGGAAGATTTTATCAAAGCGATGAAAAAGTACGGGCGGCTGTATCCGAATGTCGGTTACGGCGGCAATTTTGCGCAGTGGATATTCTCTGATGAAGTCGAACCGTATAACAGTTTCGGCAACGGCTCGGCCATGCGCGTCTCGCCGTGCGCGTGGGCAGCGAAATGCGATAGCGTGAGTAAAGCGGAGCTGCCCGACAGGTGCAGGAATTTGGCGAGGCTTTCCGCCGAAGTTACGCACAACCACCCGGAGGGAGTCAAGGGCGCAGTGGCAACAGCGGACGCGATTTTTCTGTGCCGCTGCTACTTTGGGGACAGCAGCATGGAAAGTTCGGAGAAAAAAAGACTCATTAAGGAGCATATCGAGCGCGAATACGGGTACGACCTTTCCAAAACGATCGACGAAATCCGCCCGTCATACCGCTTTGACGTTAGCTGTCAGGGCTCCGTGCCGCAGGCGATCACAGCGTTTTTGGAGAGCACGGATTTTGAGGACGCCATAAGAAACGCGATATCCATCGGCGGCGACAGCGATACTGTTGCGGCCATTACGGGAAGCATGGCCGAGGCCGCCTACGGTATACCGGATAGGATAAAGGAAAAGGCATATTCCTATCTGGATGAGCCGCTGAGAGCCGTAGTGAGACGCTGGGACGGGTATATCGCTCGGTTCGGCGTAGAATAAAGCAGTCCGCGCTTGCGGCTTTTCCGCTTTTTGATTATGATATTAACGCAAAGGGGTGTTGTTATGTTTTCTGAAAAGTTTATCTGTGCAGGCTATGAATACACCGACTATACTTTCCATGTCCCCGCGCCGTATTTCCGAAAGACCTTTGAAGCAGACGGCGAAATCAAAAAAAGCATAATTACTCTGACGGGTCTCGGATTTTATGAGCTTTATGTTAACGGGCGGCGGTTTACCAAGGGTATTCTTGCCCCGTATATCTCGAACCCGGACGATATTGTTTACTACGACGAATACGACATAACGCGGGCTCTTGTGCCGGGGAAAAATGTTCTGGGCATACTGATCGGCAACGGTATGCAGAATGCGCCGGGCGGTCAGATCTGGGATTTCGATATAGCCGCGTTCAGGGGTGCTCCGCGCACGGCTTTCTGCGTCTCGATTGAATATCTTGACGGCAGAATCGATACCTTCGAGGCGGACGGTTCGGTCAGAACCGCGCCGTCACCGATTATTTTTGACGACCTGCGCTGCGGCTGCTACTACGACGCCCGCCTTGAAATTCCCGGCTGGTCAACGCCCGAGTTTGATGACAGCACTTGGAAAAACGCTCTTGCGGCGGAGACGCCGCGCGGCGAAAGACGCCTGTGCGAGGCGGAGCCGATAGCGCCCGTGCGCGAGATAAAGCCGGTTCTGATAAGAAGATGCAGGCTCAAGGAATATATTTCCCGCGGCGACGTTGTCAAAGAGGCGAAGAAAGTAGCGAGCGACGAGCGCGACGGTTTTTTATATGACTTCGGCGTGAACTCGGCGGGTACCGTAAGGCTCAGGATAAGCGGCGAGCGCGGGCGGCAAATCGATTTGCAGTTCGGCGAATACATCGCGCCCGACGGTGAGCCCGATACGAGCAACATCTGCTTTTATCCCGAGGGATATTCCCAGCGCGACGTGTATATTCTCAAAGGCGAGGGCGAGGAAGTTTTTGAGCCCGTGTTCACTTATCACGGCTTCAGATACTGCGTGGTGCTCGGTATAACCGAGGAGGAGGCGACCGAGGAGCTGCTGACTTTTATCGTGCAGAATTCGGCTCTTTGCGAGATAGGCTCGTTTCGCTGCTCCGACGAGACGACAAACAAGCTGCAGGCGATGACGAGAAACTCGGATCTCTCGAACTTTTATTATTTCCCGACCGATTGCCCGCACCGCGAAAAAAACGGCTGGACGGGCGACGCTGCTCTCTCTGCCGAGCATATACTGATGAATCTCGATGCCGTCAACAGCTACCGCGAGTGGCTTCGCAACATCCGCGCCGCTCAGCGTGCGGACGGGGCTTTGCCCGGCATAGTGCCGACCGGCGGCTGGGGCTTTGAGTGGGGCAACGGACCCGCTTGGGATGCGGCGCTGACATACATTCCCTATTTCTGCTATGTCTTGCGCGGCGACAAAAAGATAATCGAAGAAAACGCGACGGCGATATTCCGCTACTGCGAGTATATCTCACGCCGGCGCGACGAACGCGGGCTTGTCGCAATAGGACTCGGCGACTGGTGCCCGGTGACGAGCGTAAAATCACCGCTCGAGTTTACGGACAGCGTCACCTGCATGAGTATACTCAAAAAGGCCGTCTATATTTTTTCGGAGCTCGGACTTTCGCTCGAGCGCGACTTCTGCGAAAAGCTCTATGATGAGCTGAGAACCGCCGTCAGGCGGCACTTAATAGACTTCGGCACCATGACCGCCGCGGGCTCCTGCCAGACCTCGCAGGCAATGGCGATATATTACGACGTGTTCACCCCCGGCGAAAAAACGGCGGCGTTCAAAAAGCTTCTTGAGATAATCAGACGGCGCGACGACCACGTTGACGCCGGCATACTCGGTATGCGCGTGCTGTTCAGGGTGCTCTCGGATTTCGGCGAACCCGATCTCGCGTTTAAGCTGATAACCCGCCCGGACTATCCGTCCTACGGAAACTTCGTCGAGCGCGGACTCACGGCATTGCCGGAGGATTTCCTGCGCGAAGAGGACACCCCCAATTCGCAGAATCACCATATGTACGGCGACATTTCCGCGTGGTTTATCGAATATATCGGCGGCATACGAGTGAATCCTTTCCTGACCGACCCGTCCGAGGTCGAGATATCGCCGGTGTTTATTGAAAAGCTCGACAGCGCCGAGGCTTCGTATGAGACGGTCGGCGGCAGGGTGAGCGTAAAATGGTGCAGAACGAACGAGGGTATAACCCTTAATATATCTGCGGACAAAGGCGTTCACGGGCGCATAAGGCTGCCCGACGGCTACGCGTTCGAGGACGGGCGCGGCAGCCTTGAAGAGCTTTACGGCGGAACGTTTAAAATAATCAGAGAGTGAAAACAGGAGGAAAAATGAAAGAGAAGATACTTTTTGTCAATGCCTGCGTGCGCGGGGAGAAAGAGTCGCGTACCCTTGCGCTCGCAAAGGCGGCGCTCAACCGTCTTGATGGCGATATAGAGGAAATCTGCCTTACCGAGGCAAATCAGAAGCCGCTCGACGCGGCGGGGCTTGCTAAGCGCATAGAAAGCGCGGAGAAAAACGACTTCTCCGACCCGGTCTATGACTGCGCCAAGCAGTTCGCCGCCTGCGACACGGTTGTTGTCGCCGCGCCGTTTTGGGATTACAGCTTCCCGTCGATTCTGAAGATATACATAGAATCCCTGTGCGTCGGCGGGCTCACGTTTTTGTACGGCAGCGACGGAGTTCCGATAAGCTATTGCAGGGCAAAGAAGCTGATATATATAACCACCGCCGGCGGCTATATCGGAGACAGCGACTTCGGATTCGAATATGTAAAGACCGTAACGAAGTCGTTTTTCGGCATTGAAAAGTTCAGCTTTTTCAGCGCGGAGGGGCTCGATATTCTCGGCAACGACCCCGACGCCATACTCAAAGAGACACGCGAAAAAATAGAGCGCGAGCTCTGATAAATTAAAAATGTCCCCCGGAGAGCAGTGTTATGCGCTCCGGGGGATTTCCGTTTTTATTTATGACTGATAGGTTTCCATAAAGCTGTTTATGTCGCTCTCGCAGGAGCGCATGGCGAGTATCGTCTGCTCGAAGAGTCTGTCGAGCTCCCAGCCGAGCCTCTCCGCGCCCGTGCGGATAATGTCGCGCGAGCAGCCCGCGGCGAACTTTTTGTCCTTGAACTTCTTTTTGAGGCTCGAGACCTCCATATCCATGACGCTCTTTGACGGGCGCATCAGCGCCGCCGACCAGATAAGCCCCGTCAGCTCGTCCGCCGCAAAGAGCACCTTCTCCATCTCGTGAACCGGCTCGATGTCAACGCAGATACCGCAGCCGTGGGAGCAGACGGAATATATCATGTCATCGCCGACTCCGCCCGCCTTGAGCAGCTCGGGCGCCTTTTTGCAGTGCTCCTCGGGATAGAGCTCAAAGTCTATATCGTGCAGGAGTCCGACTATAGCCCAGTATTCCTCCTCGTCCGCATAGCCGAGCTCTTTCGCGTACCAACGCATAACGCCCTCGACGGTCAGCGCATGGCGGATGTGAAAGGGATCTTTGTTGTATTTTTTCAGAAGCTCAAACGCCTCGTCTCTCGTGATGTTGCTTTTTCTCATTTTAACCGTCTCCTTGCCTTGCTTATTTACGGAGTATTATACTGCCGATTTACTATGTTTTCAATCATAAATTCTTTTTTGTGGCAAGATTTACGAGAGCGCTCTGATTTATGAAAAACAGCAGGTCGACAAGTGCGTTTTCGTCTATGCTGTAGTCCGAGCGCATCCACTGGATTATAACGCCCGTGCTGCCGTTTAAGATGTAGGAGTAGATATACTGCTCCTGATCCTTCGGAAAAGAGATATTGAGGTTCTCTACGAATTGAATTATCGACTGCTGCATGAATTTCGAGCGAAACTCCGGGTCGCCCGCGTCGATGAGCAGGGTACGAAACGGCTTGTCGTTTTCTTTGATATAAATCAAAAACGAGAGCAGATATCTGTGCGCGCCGATATCATTTTCCGCGCCTATCTTTTGGAGGTGCTCCCGCGTTGCGTCGAGCAGCTCCGCCTCCACCTCCTCGAGCAGCTCCTTCGGCTCGGAGTAGTGGGCATAAAACGTCGAGCGGTTGAGGTCGGCGCGCTCGCAAAGCTCCCTTACGGAAATTTTAGTCACCGAGCCCTTTTCGCTCAAAAGATCCATCAGAGCGTTTTTGAGCAAAATTTTTGAAAGTCTTGTGCGCTGATTATTTTTTGTGTTCATATTTTATCCCGTCACTTTCGGTGAATTTTGTCGGTTTCATAACCGTTATTAACAAAACTGATGATTGTTAATCCAACATCATGTAGCTATAATAATAGTGTAATATGAAATCTCCCAAATGTCAAGGCGACTTTCGTCTTTGGACACTTCTGTTACCCGCGGGAAACGGCGCGCCCCGAAAACCTTCAGACGGAAACTCGGGCGCGCCCGGACCGCAGAATAATCTGCACACAAACATTTTTATACAGCCCTTTTAATTTTTTTGCCGCGCCGACCCTGCGGGGTCGGTCTTCGGCGCGGTATATCTCCGCATTCGAGCGGGAGAAACCGCAAAAAACGCATAAGCCGCAGAACGGCTGAAAATATTTTCAAATCTATGAGACAAAAGGATAAAGGAGTTCTTGGAAATGTCAAAAGCAAAAATCTTCGAAAAGCGGGCGCTCGATTCGCGCCTGACCTCGCCCGAGGTAACGGCGAAGGAAAAGTGGCTGGGCTATCTGTTAGGCCCGTCCGGTGCGCTGCTGCTGAACGCCGTGCTCGCTACATATCTGAACGTCTACTACACGGACGTTTTGAACCTGACCACCGTTTGGGGCGGCGCGTTCCTCGCGGTGTTCCCGATAGTGTCGAAGATAATCGACGCCATAACGAATATAGTTATGGGCTATATCATCGACCGCACGCACACAAAGCAGGGTAAGGCGCGTCCGTGGCTGCTGCTCTCCGCGCCGCTCGTCGCCGTGACGGGCATACTGCTCTTCACCGTGCCCACGGGCAATCAGACGGTGCAGGTGATATGGATCATGCTCTCATATAACCTCTTCTATTCGTTTGCCTATACGATATATAACATGAGCCACAACCTCATGGTTCCGCTCTCGACGAGAAATACCGAGCAGCGCGGAGTTCTCTCGGTTTTCAATCAGGTTTCGACCATTATGATGAGCGGCATAATCGTCGCGCTCATCTTCCCCATGCTCATTATGCCCCAGCTCGGCGTTGACAGGTCGAAGTGGATAACAACGATGAGCATCCTCTCGTGCATAGCCCTGCCGCTGACGCTCATGGAGTATTACTTCACAAAGGAGCGCATAACCCTCGAGGGCGGCGAGCAGGAGAAGCCGAGCGTTGCGATGAAAACCCAGCTAAAGGCAATATTCAGCGACAAATATATGCTGATAACCTTTATATATTTTCTTATCTATACTGTCGGCTCTACTATCAAGAACATCTCGCTCGTCTATTTCTCGAACTATGTCCTCGGTACATATAACGACGGAAAGACGCAGACCATGCTCTCCGTTATCGGCGGCATACCGATGGGTATCGGCATCTTTGCGGTTTGGCCGCTCGCCAAAAAATTTGGCAAGCGCAATATTACGGCTATAGGCTTCGTGTTATACGCCGTAGGCTCGGCGATATGCTGGCTGGCGCCGACAAATATGGTGATAGTCCTCATCGGTCAGTTTATAAAGAATATCGGCGGTCTGCCGTGCTCCTATGTGTTCATGGCGCTGTTTGCGGACGTACTCGACCATATCGAGTGGAAGTACAACTTCAGGTGCGACGGAATAGCGATGTCGATATATAACACCATTGCCGTCGCGAGCGTCGGGATTTGCACGGGCGTATTCAATCTTATTCTCTCGAAATCCGGCTATGTCGCGCCCTATCTCGATGCGGCGGGCAAGCTCATCGCCGTGCAGTCGGACAGCGTAAAGAGCGCCATAACCTTTACATTTGTAGGACTTGAGACGATAACGGGCGTTGTGCTCGCAATACTTCTGCTGTTCTTGAATGTCGAAAAGAACATAGCCAGGGAGCAGGAGGAGATAAAGCAGAGAAACGAAGAGACGGTAAAAGAGGAGACAGCCGAATAATATGAAGAAGAAACTTCTGATAATTATTCCGATTGCAGCGGTTGTTGTTGCCGCATGGATAGCGTTTTGCGGCTATCAGTGGAGCTGGGGACCTTTTATGAAGCTTCATGATTTTAAAACCTCGGCTCTCGAAGGAAACGGTGAAAAATATTCGCTCGATAACGCAGCTCCGAATGCCGACAGCCCGATAGAGGGCAAGACGGTGCTTTTCCTCGGCTCGTCCGTGACCTACGGCTCCGCCTCCGGCGGCGTGTCCTTTGCGGACTATATCGGAAAGCGGGACGGCTGCACGGTAATTAAGAGCGCCGTTTCGGGAACGACACTTGTTGAATCGGGAATCAATTCCTATGTGTCGAGGCTTAAAAAGCTCGACGCCGAAAAGGTCGATCTCTTTGTCTGCCAGCTCTCTACAAATGACGCTTCGCAGAAGAAAGAGCTCGGGAAAATAATCGAATCGAAAAATCTCAATGACTTCAATACAAAGACAATAGCCGGAGCAATAGAATATATAATCTGTTACTCAAAAGAGAAATGGAACTGCCCGGTGATTTTTTACACGAACCCGCGTTATGACAGCGAACTGTACGGGGAAATGGTGGATATTCTTAAAGAAGCCGAGGCGAAGTGGGGTATATCCGTTATGGATATGTGGAACGACGCCGAGCTTAACGCAGCGTTAAATAAGAATACAGCTTTGTATATGGCGGATAAGATACATCCCACAAAGGCGGGATATCTCGAAATATGGACTCCGTTTATGGAGAAAACCGTTTTCGGGGTTATGAAAGAGGAGACGAAGTAATACAGTGAAAGCAGTTAATATAAAAACAGAATACCTGAAAAATCCGTTGGGTATTGACATAGAAAATCCTCGTGTTATGTGGAACTGCGAGGGCGGTGTAACTCAAAATGCGTACCAAATCGTCACAGATGATTGGGACAGCGGAAAGATTGAGTCAAGCTCAATGCGTATCGTTGTTCCTGTAAAATTTGAAAAAGGCAAAAGAGTAACCTATAGAATTAAGCTTTGGGACGAAAACGACACCGAGGGTGAATTCAGCGAGGAGAACTTTTTTGAATACGGCATCAAGAATTGGTCGGCAAAGTGGATTACAGGCAACTATGAAGTAGACAAAAAAGGCTATGAAAAGGAGAAAAAACTTGAAAAATCGTTCTTCCTTTCAGGTGTGAATTATCTTGCTACTGCAAACAAGCCCGAACCTGACCGTTTTCCTGTTGACTGCTTCAAAAAGGAGTTCGGTGCAAAAAAAAATGTCGAATCCGCACGACTTTATGCAACTGCCTGTGGTATATATTCGGCATACATAAACGGTGAAAAAGTGTCTATGCCGCTTGCACCGGGTATCACGGACTATCGCAAGCGTGTGCAGTATCAAACATATGATGTAACTAAACTTATTAAAGAAAATAATGTTATAAATATTGACCTTGCAGACGGTTGGTATCGTGGATCATGCGGTGCTTGGGGACTTAAAAATCAATACGGTTGCGAAACAAAAATCCTCGCACAACTTGAAATCAAGTATGCAGACGGAACAAATGACACAATTTCAACAGACCGTTCGTGGCTTTGGTCAAATGACGGTGCAATTTCTTTTGCTGATAACAAAGACGGTGAAATTGTTGACGCAAACAAAAAGCCTACATATTCATCAAGGGCGAAGGAAACATCATACGCAGTTGTTCCGTCAGCTTCAAATAATGTTCCCATTGCTGAAAAAGCAATCTTTAAGGGCAAAATGACAACTGCACCAAGTGGCAAGAAAATCATTGATTTTAAGCAGAACTTGGCAGGTTATGTGTCATTTAAAATAAATGCCAAACAAGGACAAAAAATAACACTTCGTTTTGGCGAAATGCTTGACGCAAATGGGGAATTAACGCTTAAAAATATTCAATGCACGAATAAAAAGCTAACCACTCCACTTCAAAAAATCGAATACACTTGCAAAGACGGATTGAATGAATACAAAACAAGCTTTGCAATTTTCGGATTTCAATATATGGAGATTGATACAGAGATTGAAGTGTCTGACGATTGCTTTACAGCGATAGCGGTTTATTCCGATATGGAGGAAACAGGATTTTTTGAATCATCAAATGAACTGCTCAACAAATTTGTTACTGCAACAAAATGGTCAACAAAATCCAACAGTACGGATTTACCTACCGATTGCCCTACAAGAGAGCGACACGGTTGGACGGGTGATGCTCAAATTTTCTTTAACACAGCAGCGTATCTGTTTGACTATGCAACCTTCAGCGAAAAATATATTCGTGATGTATTTGATTGGCAACAAAAAGACGGCAAGCTTCCTCAGATTGCGCCTTACGGCGGTGTGGACTTCTTTATGTCATGGATGAACGGCAGTGTAGGCTGGTCTGATGTGGGTATACTTATCCCCTATCGTTTTTGGAAGATTTACAATGACGATTGCCTTATCAAACAATACTACAACGGTATGGTGAAATATGCAAAATTTATGATTTCTCGTTGCGGAAAGTGGACACCGCTAAAGCATAACATTCAGCTTTCAAGCAACAACAAAAAGTATTTTGTCAACTTCGGTCAATCCTACGGTGAGTGGGCAGAGCCTAAGGATGTTTTTCCAAATGATTGGAAAAATACCGTTATGCCAAATCCCGAGGAGTCAACCGCTTACACTTCATATATTCTTTCTCTTATGTGCGAGATTGCAAAATATATGAGTGATAACGCAAATTTACCGTTGTTCAAGGAATATTCTGACGGTTGCAAAAAGGCTTACGGAGAGCTGATAACAAAAAAAGATTATTCGCTTGACACAGACAGACAAGCAAAGCTGGTAAGACCGTTGTTTATGAATTTGCTTGACGAAAACAGTACGGAATTTGCAAAGAAACGACTTGTCAAGGCACTTGATAATTACGGTTGGCGACTTGGCACAGGCTTTTTGTCAACTCCGTTTATTCTGGATGTACTTGCAGACATCAATATTGATTATGCCTATAAACTGCTTGAAAATGAAGAAATGCCCGGCTGGCTGTTTATGCCGAAAAACGGAGCAACTACCATTTGGGAGAGTTGGGAAGGCACAAAGGCACAGGGCGGTATAGCCTCGCTCAACCACTATTCAAAGGGTGCTGTTTGCGAGTGGCTGTTCGGCACGATGTGCGGAATAAATGTTGCCGGAGAAAACCGATTCACTATAGCCCCGCGCCCGGGCGGGCATTTCGAGTTCGCCGAGGCGAGCTACGACAGCGTATACGGAAAAATCTCCGTGCGCTGGGATAAGACGGACGGGGGATATAAATATAAAATATCCGTCCCGTCGAACTGCAAAGCCGATATTATTCTGCCCGACGGAAGAAAACAGACCGTCGGAGCAGGTGAGTATGAACTTTAAGGAGGAAAACTTATGAAAAAATCAATAGTTGCCGTTATAGCACTCTTTGTTCTGCTCATGTCAATGCTCTGCGCGTGCAAGAAGGACGACGGCAAAACAGGTACGGACACCACGGGCGACGCTCAGACGAGCGCGGCGGGCGATGTTGTCGATGACACGACCGCCCTTCCCGAGGACAGCACCGCGCAGGAGGGCGAGACAAACGAAACTCAATCGGCCGACCCCGCAAAGCCCGGCGAGACCGCTTCGAATCAGGTAACCGCCGCGCCCTCGAAGAATGCAAAAGACTGGACTAAGGCCGAGATAATCGCCTATTTCAACGCCGGCGCGAACAGAGTAAAATATCAGGCGAAGTCCGTCACCCGCAACTACACCGAGACGAAGAACGACGCCGACAAGACCGAATTGCCCAAGGCGATAGATGCAATAGGCAAGAGCGCGATGAAGACCTTCATGAAGCGAGACGATAAGGCGATAGTTCTGACCTCAAAAGAGGACATCAGAAACGTATTCCCCGTCGGCGGCAAGGATTGGGTCAGCAAGCTCACTCCCGCAGATGTCAAGGGCGCAAAGGTCGAGGACAAGGGCGGCGAATATCAGATAACCCTGACCTTCGGCACTGAGGTCAATCCCTCCGGCGAAAAAGGCTATGCCGCAGCGTTCGGCGTGCTCACCGCCGATGTGGTAAACTTCGACTATCCCGGCCTCTCGCTCACCGACCAGAAATTCACCTATTATAACGGAACGATAGTAGCAAGATTCAGCAAGGCTGCCGGCAACTTAGTCTATGCCCACTATGATTATCCCGTCATCATCGAGCTCACAGCGCACCTGCTCGGCTCGAACACGAGAGTCAAGGTCGGCATGACGACAATAAACGACTTCAGCGTTAAATACTAACTCCTGTATCCGAAAGCAAAGCGCCCCGCACATTGACCCGTGCGGGGCGCTTTGCCAAGTTGATTTTTTTGCAAATCTCGATGAGCAAGTTTTTAATAGCCGTGCCGCAGTGTTTCACAACCTATCCGAGAACTGCGAGGAAACGGCGTGCAAAGCGCACCGCATAACCCTCTCAAAACATAGTCGCCTATCGTCCCCGGAGCAGGCACGGTTTACTTTTTTGCAGGCGTTTTTGATTTAACGGCACATCTCTTTGCGATATGCCGCGCTTCGCTCGGCGTGATATTTTTGCTGCGCAAAAGTGATATTATATTCGCCCTGAAGCTTGCGGAGCAAATATAACTCGGCGTATGCCGAATATCACTGCGAAGCAATAAAACTCGCCGCAGGCGAATATAACTGAAAAAACCTCGTTCTTATGAACGAGGTTTTTTTCTTGTCTATGGGGTACGAAAAAGATGGATTTGCGTTTTTGACAGATGGATTCGAACTCTCGAAGAAATGATACCGCTTTTTCCAATAAATTGCCGAGCTTCTCGTATTTTATTAAATCCCTGCAGTTTCTTATTCTCTGTTTTCGTTGACGAATAATGCTATTAACCTTTTGTTAGAATTTAGAAAACAACTTTCCTATTCTCTTTTTCTTTTCAAGCTTTTTGGTTAATCTATCAACATTTTCCAGATCCTCAAGAACATCGCAAGTGTTTTGATATCTTTCCAGCGGATGTTCTGAGCATGTTCTTCTTGACAATCTTAGTGCGACTCCAATTTATTTAATAGATCTTCAACATCTTTTAATCTGTCATGGTATTTACCCGGAGATATTTCGTTAAGTCTCCATAAAGCAAATTGTGCCTCAACAAGAAACTCATATGCGGCGGCTTCATTGTCCTGAATTCCAGATAAAATAGCACAATAATAGTACGCAATTGATTGTGTTTCCCTCAATCGTTCTTCATTATCCGTACCGTTGCTGTGTACATAATAATAATGTTCATCCATATATGTTGCAATGTCTAATAGTTTCAAAAATTCTGTGTATGCGGATTCTTCCTCTTCATTTTCAAGATAGCGCATTGCTAAAAACAAAACTACGTCAAACCACGGATTGAGATAATATGGATCATCAGTTTCACTATATATTTGTTTCAGTAAAGCCTCTGCAGTTTGGCAACGTTGTATGATCTCATTTAGGTTATTGTCACAGCGGGCTTCTATCCTGGATAGTTGGAATATAGTTAGCGCATAATAAAATAATTCGATATAATGCTTAGAAATTATTGGATGAATACGATTATAAGCAGAGAGTGTATATTTTTCTGCGTTTTCATAATCATTCAAATCTTCATAGATGTTACCAATCATCAAATTACACTTTGCGGCGCAAAATGAACTATTATTCCAACCGCTTTTTTCATAGTAATTCAATGCGATATGGTACAATGTGCTTGCTTTAGATTTATCTCTTTTTAATTCGGAACAAGCAAGTCCGTAATAAGTGTTTGCGAGCTCATACCAAAGTTTCATCTCGAACAAATTATATAACGGCTCTTCTTTTGAATTAACGCTGACTTCATTGAGTATTGTTTTTATTCTTGAATAATAGCGTTCTGCCAAATCAACATTGCCTGACAAACCAGCAAGTTCCCCAGCAAATATATATGCTGAAATCAAATCATCATAGGTGGTATTTCTGTAGGAATGATCTGACTCTTCATCATATTTTCTCTCAAATAATAATAACAATCGATTCAGCCAGTCGAGGGCATTGGGATAATCTACTGTAACACCTTGACCGCTACTATATATGTCTGCCAATTTGCGAATGGCTTCTGGTAGATTACTGTTTGCAGCATTTTGGATCAAGTCTATCCCTCGAGGAATATTTTTCTCAACAAAAATACCGTTCAAATAAGCAAGTCCAATGAAATACAAATGTAGTGGAGATTCATCTATCTCATAGGCAGATGTCAATAGGGTACTTTTTAACAATTCGACAATATCAGACAAGCTATGTTTCTGCAAACCATATTTCGCACCTATCTCCGAGTAAAATCTTTCTGCACTTGTTGGGAGACTTTCAGCAGCAAGCATTTGTTTTTTTATTTTGTTTGCAAAAGGTAACTCTTCCTGTAATATATAGTTGCCCTCCGCTAAGGTATCTGGTGTGACCGATAATAAGAGCAGATTGATATCTTCGATTGCTTTTTGAAGTGCTTCCGGGAAACTTTCGCCCCCAACTAAGAATTCGTCATACCAAAATGCAATATCTCTGCACTGCACATTTTGATGTATCAATTCCATAAGCATTTGAGCTTCTTTGCGATTTTTCTTGCGATAGCTTATAAACACATATGCAACAAAAGCATCCTGAATTTTTTCTCTAATTGATCGGGAACCAATATCCTACATAACGCACTCTTTAACTTAGTTTCAAACGGCAGAGATGTATTGTCTGTTTCAGCCATAGATAAATATTGAATTGTGCCAAATGTTTCTGAATATAACTCAATACTCATATTTTCATGGAAAACTGGTAGAATCGGTATTTTGTAATCTTTTAATCTGCAAATGATTTCTTTTAGATAACTGTTATATTCTGATAAAAACCTTTGTGAAGTAAAAAACACAACAAGGTTACTCGCACTCAAAGCTGAGTCAATTTCAGAATCATCTAAATCCAAAATGTCTTCTGAATATGTAATACAGCAATCTGCGATACGAAGTATTTTATTAACAAACTCAAAGAATAAATCGTCGTACTTTTCGGAGAAGACAAAGATAGTTTGTTTGTTAAGGTAATCTTCGTTGCCTCTCGTCTTTCTTTTGAATTGAAGCACGTCTTACCTCCCAAGTCTCTGAATTGAAATTTTCTCAATTAGGGCAACTATTTCTTCCACTTGTTTCACTGATACAGGGGTTTTTAAATGATATTGTTGAAAGGTCGACAGACGAAGCATAAATTGTGCTGGCAATTTGAAGTCATCAACTATTATAGGTAAAATATAAGCTTTTTGGGACACAGCAAGATTCAATTCTCTTACAACAAACTCGGAGCTGACTGAGTTTTCAGAGATAATAAAAACAACGCAGCCGTGTTTTGCGGCCTCTTCTAATGCGTTAGTTAAAGAAACCGTCCAATCACTAGCGCGAAGTGACTCCAAATCGTAAAAAACCTTGAAATCATGTTGTAAGCATCCATTATATATAGCCTGGGCAATGTACCTATCTTTGCGTGAATAAGACAAAAAAACCCTCATGCTATTGGATAATCGATTTAAAACTGGAAGAATATCCTCCTGGTTATCCAGAGAAACAGAAATCATCTTTTTTGAATCTTTCGATTTAATGTACTCAACTTCTGTTTTTACCCAGTTCGATTCTCTTGCATTTTTACTATCAACAAGAAGAAACCACTCTCTCGCATCAATTTCTCTTTTAATCAAATCCAAAATCTCATCGTTGTCATTAAGACATCGCAGATAAAAACAAATCGGTTCAAGTCCATTCTCTTCGAGAACATTCCTAATTTTACGTATTTCGTGTATGTCTTTATGTGCGTGAGAAACAAAAACATACTCACCTTCAGATTTGCCATTTGTAAGCTCCAAAATTCTAAACCCTCCATGATTTGATGAGCATATTGAATGCATTAAAACTGTTAATATCTATCCTGTATGCTCGGTTTAATCTCAATGCATCAATACAGTTGATTCAACCCGCTCTCTTTCCGGGTGGAAAGCAAAGTTTCGAAATATTGCTGTATAAAGAGAGTTTGTCCGCAGACTTCCAGAGAGCTTCCTCCATCGAAACTTCCTTTTTGGGTTTTAGCTGCTGCTCTTGCCATATGAGCTTCCTCGCTTTCAAATATCTGTTGTGGCGTCGTAAACGGCCGCCATTAGTCTTCTTCGATAACTTCCATAAGATCGCCGATATCGCAATGAAAGACCTTACAGAGATTGAGCATGATTTCCATATTGACAGGGCGGTCATTGTTCAGCTTGGTCATGGCGTATGTACTTAACTCTGCGGCTTTTGCCAGATCGCTCTTTTTCATTTTGTTTCCCTTCATCATTCGCCAAAGCTTGTTGTAACGAACCTTCATCGCTTGCCTCCTGTAGATATTCGGTTAACCTCATTCATTATATTATAGCCAGAACGCTTCGCGTTTTCAATAGTTCCGCAACATTTCATTTGAATTAAGGAGAGAGGTGCATCAAATTCGTTGCACCTTTCTGATTGTCAGATGGATTATTATGAATGCATAATCAGAAAACGCTTGACAGTGCATTATACTATTTCATCAGAGAACCGCTTATTCCGGGTTTTAACGGTTTGTTTATAATGGGCGAAGTATGCTAAAAGCTGCTGACAACCGATTTTGGATACTAATGGATTTTCGAGGAAGTCATTCATCATAGCTGTCGTCAGCCTGTCGGCAACATTAGGTCTTTTCAAAAGCAGAGTATTTCGCAATGAGTTGCGAGTTACTGCTTGACAGGAACAAAAAGTGTGGTGTATAATATGATATAGATGTCGAGAAATGTCGAGAAATAAGCAATAAGGAAAACGCTGATCGAACGGAGTGATATTATGGCTATTTCTTATAACAAATTATGGAAGCTGCTAATTGACAAGAAAGCAATGCTTTTAGAAAATACAGGAAGATTACATAATTCTTTCATACGATTCAATTGACGGGGCAAAGATTGAAATTTCTGATGATTTTTATCTTTCCTTACTCTTCTCCGAAGAAATAATGAAGATCAAACTGAGCACAAAATACAGTTTTCAGTTTGAAAGAAAAATCAAAGAGTTCTCCGTTTTCGCTTTTATCAAAGAATTGCTTGAACAGCGTAGCGTAAGTGAGTGAAAACCAAAAAACCGTAAAGTATTTTTGAATTAGGGTGTGTGAATAATGATTATTGAGAACATACAATCGAGCAATACCGATGTATTCCTGTCATATTCGCATAATGACAGCGCATTGGTCGAAAAAATCGCTGATTCAATTTGTGCATCCGGATTCTCTTGTTGGATTGATAAAGACAGATTACGCGCCCAGGAAAATTTTAACTCCGCAATAGATAGTGCTATCGATAGATCGATTGTTTTTATAGCTTTTCTTTCAAAGACTTATGTGAATAAGCCATATTGCATTCATGAATTTGATCGAGCCATCGATAAGCAGAAGAGCATCCTAGCTGTTTGTATAGATGATGTAAACGAAAGCACAAACAGGCAGAATGCCTATCTGTTCTCATTTAGTTCAGGTCATAATGTTCTTGGTTTTGGTTCTGGAATTGATGAAAGTGATAGTGATGGCTTAAAAACATTTGCCCAGCAAATCGTAGCCAGTGTTCCTATGGAGCAATTAAAGAGATACTCTGTCAGCGGCGAGGAAAAAGATTATCCACCTATTAGCACGCCGGATTATATTATTGCTCGCTTGCGCCTTTACCATGAACGGCAATATAAGCAAAGCGGAAATTACGCTTTGAATGAAATCCGAAGCGAATTATTCCCTGCAATCAGAAATTCCGAAATAAACGTGTTGTATAAAGACGATGATAAAAAAGATGTTTCGTTAGTAAAGTTCTTCTCCGAATTAGATGGACAAGCAGATCATGACAAGCACATATTAATTACAGGAGAAGGAGGTATGGGGAAAACTGTTTCTTTGCTAAAGACTTGTGAATACTTACTGAAGAAAAGGATAAATGCAATTTATGTTCCCCTTAGTAAAATAGATGCTGATTTAACCTTAGATCAGTATTTGGAACGAATTGTATGTGGTGGCAATCAGAGAATGTGGAGAGATCTTAAGGATTTGATGAGTGCCCCCTATACCTCAACCCCCAATGTCGTCCTTTTGCTGGATGGTATTAATGAAGTCCCTTTAAACTATATAGACACACTTGTGAAGAGGGTAATAAAAGGAACCTATATTGACGGATACAGTGGCGTCAAACTTGTCATGACATCAAGATGGCTTGATAACTCCTTAATGCATCATCTTAAGGAAAGCGTTATCTCTCTCGAAATGCAAGCCTTGGATAGAGAAGCAATTAGCTCGTATTTGCACAACATGGGGCTCCCTCCTGTCACTGACGAAAAAATAATCTCAGTTATAAGAACTCCGTTAATGTTGACGCTGTTCTCGGACGTGGAGAGGCACAAAGAAAAATATCAGAATATAGATGGCATTATCCTCGAAGATAGTCCCAATACAGCAGGTAAAATTCTAAGTAATTTCTTTCAGACTCAATTGTATCGGGCTGCAGAAGAGGAAAACTTTGATAGAGCTGCGCATCTCGTATTATTAGAGTACTTGCTACCGTCTCTTGCATATAAAATGGTTGAAAAGCAATCTATGTATTTGAGCGAAGATGACGTCTGGGATAGTATTGATGAAATAAACAACGAGGGAGAAAGATACTCTTGGTATAAAATCGATAAACTTCGCAAGTTGATTCGTGGAAGAAGCCGAATTGATTCTGAAGTATTGATTGATCTTGCAGAGAGTTCACTACATTTCCTTCATAAATCAGATGCGGGCTATGAATTTCTTCACCAAAGTTTCCGTGATTACTTTGCTGCATATCACATTTCAAACGAAATGAAATCGTTTGCCAAAGACGCAGGGCGAATGAATGTAGTGGAATCTGTTTTGCGGCAGAGTACATACTCGGATGAAATCCTTGGTTTCGTTTCTGACATATTGCACGAAGAGAACGCACAACCAATACTCTCAGAACAAGGATGGAATTTCCCTGAAAAAGAGAGCACATCTGCATCAAAAAAGAGTGTTGCCGAACAGATGTTGTCTCTATGGAGAAACGAAGTTGGAGAACCAGTTCAAAACGCAGTTGCCAATATTGTAAACATAATGAAAATTGGTCGACAGAATGTTTTGGCTTGGTGTGATTTTTCAAATCTTGATCTCAGAAAGTGCTGGTTGAATAAGTGCCGTTTTACGCTATGGAATGAAGACAAGTATTATGCCAGCGTTTTTGATGGAGCCTGGATAAATAGAGCAAACTTCCTAACTGATGGTCATGAAGCTCAGATTAGTGCAATTGTGTCTGACGAACAATCGCTGATATTTAGCGGCGATAAAACAGGGGTAGTTAAGATTTACAGCATAGTAGAACAATCGTGGGTTGACACTATTCAATTGCAATCCGGTGCTGTTGTTGATCTTGCTTGGGATAGTAACAATGAAATGTTGGCCATCATGTATGAGAATATTGTTTTTTGTTATTCCGTAACAGAGAAAGCCGTTGTAAGCAGCCACGGAAATATCAGCAAAAGCAAAAACTTCAGGTATGTTCAGTTCTCAAAAGAGAATGATCTCAATGTTGCATTTGATTTGGAACCCTTAATTTGGTGCGATGTTCACGGAAACAAACTGTCGTCAGAACTATCCTATGATGTACCGGCAAGATGTGCAAAATGGAATCCTCAAAGAAAAGAGATTATTAGAAGCAATATGCTACAACTATTCTCTGTAGCCCGTTTTGATGATAGAACTCTCTCTTGGGAGCTTCCTCCTGCTTTAAAAAAGAAATTGGATGATGAAAATAAGTGGCGCAAGGAAACTCAAGAGAAAACGAGGACCACTCTATATCTGAGTCTAAGAGATGCTGGTGCCACAGGCAGCGGAAGTATATGCTGCATTCAATATAATAAGGATGGTTCAAGAGTATTAGTGGCCATTCAAAACATACTGGTTGAGTATGATGCAGAATCTTTTGATGTGGTAAACAGGAAAGTATTCTCGGCGAATATTCAGTGCGCGTGTTATTTGAGAAACGGGATCGCTGTTGGTTCTGGAACTAATTTGATCATTTTAGATGCAGATTTTTCAGAGGATTTGGTATTACAAGGTTCACAAATTAAACAGATAGGCGTAGTCTCTGAAGATTATGAGGGAAATGGTTATTATGTTTTTTCTTCAAATGGAGAAGTTAAAAAACTCAACCATGAACTGATAGTGCAGAACATGCGATTTACCGGGAGTAAAACTGGTTTTGTGTGGGTTCGTGACAGATTAACCAACAGTATCCAGATGGCGTTTTTACCTTGGAAACGTTTTCGATATGGGGCGCGTTATTCCTATGAAACGGATCATTTTGAACCGCTTGGATGGAGATATGAGTTTGTAGACATTCCCGAGTATAGTGATGACGACGAGCAGCGGTTTTACAAGATGGATTCATCTTTGTTGGTAATAGAGCGTTTCCCACCATATCGCAAGATAGTTTATACTAATTACTCAGGCATCTGGATTTTTGGGTGTTCATTTAATTGCATTCATGGAGATATGAGCAATCGTCGAAACATCAGTTTTCTTATTCAGAATGGAGGTATAGTTCGTGATATCGTCAAATAATATTTGCGTTTCTCTCAGCGATCAGCCAATCATGGTGAAATTGCATAGCTTTGATGAAAAGAATAATTGTTTGGCTGATATAACCATTCGTGATACAGGCGTTGTAGTAAGTGATTTAAAGGTTATGCCCGGACTTGGTGGCGGTATTATGGTACATATGCCATCATGGATGCATACCCGATGGTCGTACACAGAGGTACAATGGAGTGAAGTGCGACAGATAGTCACACGAGAGTACTTGTCGGCTGTTTCCGCAAAAAAACAATCGAATAAATCAAATACGGGTGAGACACAGATTTGTATTTTTTATTCATCAATTGTTAGGATTGAGGCTGATGTGACGGCTACTATTACGTCCACAAGTGAACAAATAGAGAGAATCCACCTTGTACACACAAAAGATAAGGATATCATACAGGTTTTTATGCCCCGAGAAATGAACTACTATTGGAACAAAACCTGCATTGAATGGGACCAGTTAACTGAAATCGTAATAAACGAATATAAAAGACAGCTGTTAGGCGAAGACTATGAACACATATCTGATTTAGCCACAATAGTATTTACCCATATTCGGGAAGTAACATCCTGTATGGCTGATGTTAATCTGCCGCACAAAAAAAGCACAATTAAAGGATTTAGGATAAAGAAAACAAAAGGAGAAGAGCGAATCATTGTTTCAACGCCTAAATGGATGGGACGTTGGAATGATAACAGATTAACGTGGTATGATTTGTGTTCATTAATATCAAGTGAATACAATAAAGAATTTGGATTTGAGGACAAAGTCCCAGAAAGCCATCAAAAACCAATTGACAAAACGGTTTTATCTGAGGATGACGAGCCGTACACTAAAAGCGATTTGGTCATACATAGTCCAAAACAACAGCCAAAAGAAAAAAACGAGCTCGGGCGCATTAAAAACGCCGAAAACTCATCGTTTGTTTTCTATCCGAGAACTGTATTGAGAGCCGTTGACTCTTCGGACAGCAATAGCTCGGATTCTAAAAAGAAACTCTTTGATTTAGTATCTGCGCTTAACAAAGGGTCTTTAGGCGGCATTGGACCGTTTGAAATAAACATTCTGGAATGGATCGCAAAGCTTCGCTATGTTTCAAGCACGATGTTGGTCGACTTGATAAAAGCAGGATATGTATCCTTTGGCTGGAGAAGTGATGTTACTCAAGAGAAGCTGAGTAAGATAATCAGAAGGATGGCTGATTACCAACTGATCACATTAACTAGATTTGTTACGGTTAATGATGACGGGAGTCTTGACAGCAATAATTACTCTGTAACGAGAGTAATCACGCTGGGGCGAAATGGCAGTATTCTTTTACATGAATTAGGTAAAAACACTACCAGATATAATGCTTTCGATATTTTTCAGGACGGTAATACGGTTAAGCGCTTTTTGACGGCCAATCAGTGGCTGGTTTATTGGTTAAAGACGTATAAGGATGAAATAGGTGAAGATTATGAGACAAACTGTATCATTCATCTTAAAGGTGTAGAGTATGTTGGTGCGAGGATATACGCCACTGTAACGATAAATGATTGTCCAATGATAGCTGAGCCGGTTAGGCGCGTAGAAGAATTTGAGATTGAAAGTAATAAACAATGGCTTCGCGAGAAAATTGAAAGATTGTCTCTGTTGTTTGACAATCTGGATCATCTTTACCATGGCAAAGATGAAATCAGTTTTCCTCAGAGACCTATAATAGTTCTTGTCTGTGAGGATGACGACCACATGCTTGAAGTATGGGAATCTATTAAGTCGCTGCACGAGATCAGCAATCAAGAAATCTGGTTTTCCAACGATCTCAGGATTTTCAATTATAATAGAAGAGGAGAAAGATTTCTGCGCTTTATTGAAGGTTCACTGCAGCCGATTGATTTAAAACTGGTTTTGGGAGTAGACAACGAGTTAGAAGATTCCATTCCAACGACGGATGGCGATGAGCAGATTAGTTGATTAATTTGGAGGTGCAAACATGGATAATTGCCCTTACTGTGGATCTGAAGATATTTATTACAGCAAAAAGAGAAAACTGTTCGTTTGTGAAGATTGTGACAAAACATTTTCTGCTCCTGGCGAGGTAGTTCAGCTCGTCCAGATTTGCGAAGCGGTCTTTCAGCATGGAGAACTCCTCCGGCCAATAGACATCTGTCACGAAGGCTGACTGTGGGGCGTCCTTTCCTTCGATGGCGTGTATCTCAGCCAGCTTTGCGTACAGTTCGTTTTCACTGATGGGAAACTGAACGTCGATCTCGTGATCGGCGTTTTTGATTCTGATTTTGATCATTTCTGAGCTGTCCTTTCCTTATATTGAATGGCGCCAAGGCCGAATCTGCGGATTGCCATAGCGTTGCAGACGAGTGCGAACACCTTGGGCGCGACCAGCTCTGTATCGGCGAGATCGCTGATCGTGATGTGCTTGGTGCCGAGGTAGAGGCCTTTGGCACAGCAGAGGAGGGTATAGCCGTTCTCGGTGCTGTCCTTCGGCTTGAAGCGGTCGAACTTGATCTCGTTGCGTTCCACATAGTTTCTGATCTGCATCCAGAGCTTGTGCTCGGCAGTCAGAAGGTAGAGCGCAGACATCAAGGTGAAGTTCTTCTTGTCGAGCTTGCGGATTGCCTCAACAAAGGCCAGCCTGTGTTTTTCGTTTCTGAAATTCATATGGAGTTCCTCACTTTCATTGATGAATTGATTGAGCCGTCTGCGAAAGGCGGCGTTGTGGATGTCCTTCATTGTCTTAACCATGACCTCGGCTCGGCTCGCCGCACCTGCAGCGATTCGTTCCTCAATGCACGGGCATTTGCCGACTGTGCATTTTCTTTTTCTGTTGTAGTAGAGGCACAGACGGCAGTCGCACATCTCTGCCGTGTATTCAAAACGGCGCAAAACCATTACGCCGCTGCCTCGTGGGGGAAAGCCCTTTACTTGAGTCATCATTCTCTCGAGGACTATCTGACTCGGTGAATCTGAAAAGATCATCGTCTTGCTCCTTGTCTGTGAAATAAAAAAAGGGCCAACCGTTTCTTTTCAAAAACGATTGGCTCCGAGGGCAACAAAAATCGGCAGGTAGTGTCAGTTACTATCTGCCGTCCTTGTTCTGTATTCGGTTGTTACTTGGGTTCGTATCTATCTTCAAAGGGGAAAAACCGTTTTTTCATCTACGAATTTGAAACTTTGAAAAATGGCCTTTGGGCAGCAAAAAAGCCCGATAAAATCGGGCTTTTTTGCCGGGTACATCTTTTTCGTACCCGTTTGATGGTGGACACGCACGGACTCGAACCGTGGACCTCTTGCGTGTGAAGCAAGCGCTCTAACCAGCTGAGCTACGCGTCCTAAAAAATAAAGATGTCAGAATCCAGATCAAACGAATTCTGATCTGCCGATTGCGACATCTGTTTGGTGGCTCTGGTGACCCGGACGAGAATCGAACTCGTGTTACCGCCGTGAAAGGGCGGTGTCTTAACCTCTTGACCACCGGGCCAAAATTGGTAGCGGCAGTTGGATTCGAACCAACGACACTCCGGGTATGAACCGAATGCTCTAGCCAACTGAGCTATGCCGCCATAATGTGAGCCCCGTCATCCGACAAGGCTTGATTATTATATTATATCGCAAGCGATTTGTCAACAGATTTTTTGCAAAGTCGGATAAGATTTTAAAATTTTTCTGAATTTTATTTCCCGCCCCGCCGAAAGCTCCGACGGGGCAGTAGGCTGTCATTCAAAAATTTCGTGCACTCCCGCCCCGACATCATGGGTTTCTTCGCCTATTATAACAGAAGCGGTGCTGCCCTCGGGAACGGTGAAAATATATCTTATTCCGCCGTTTTCACGCCTCCACTCGCTCTTTACCGTGCCGCGGCGGATATCTATCGAGGCTCTGACAAAGTTCAGACGCTCGTCCGTCACGGGGCGGAAAATTATATGCACGAAGCCGGGGCGCTCGGGGTCGGCGTTTATGCCCGCCGCCGCGCCGTACATCCAATCGGCAACGGCACCGTAGGCATAGTGGTTGAACGAGTTCATGTCGGCGCTCCACATCGTGCCGTCGGGCTTTATGCCGTCCCAGTGCTCCCAGACGGTCGTTGCGCCCTTGGATATCGGATAGAGCCACGAGGGATATTCGCGCCGCAGCAGAAGATCGTACGCCGTTTTTTTATAGCCGTTGTCGCTGAGCGCATGGAGCAGGTACGGCGTGCCGACAAAGCCCGTCTCAAGGTGTCCCACCCGCTCTATCAGCTCATTGAGCTGTTCGGCGGTCGTCGCCCTGTCGTCGGTGATATCAAAATACAGCGCGAGCACGCAGGCGGTCTGCGTGGCGTTTTTTACCCTGCCGTTCTCCATATATTCCCGCCTGAACGCCTTCGCCGCTTCCGCCGGGATATTCTCATATTCCGCAACATCCCTGCCGAGCGCATGAGCCGCCTTTATAAATAAATCGGTCGAATATTTGTAATACGCCGTGGCGATGAGCTCCTCGGGAGTCGCGCCCTTGTAGCTGCCCTCCGGGGAGTCGAGTCCAAGCCAGTCGCCGAAGTGGGAGCCGCCGGAGCGCCTGCCGTTTTCGCTGCGCTCGCGCATCCAGTCTATCCACGCCTTCATGGAGTCGAACTGCTCCTCGAGCACTGCTTTGTCGCCGTAGGTTCTGTATATCTCCCACGGGCAGATGACCGCCGCGTCGCTCCACGCGCTCGAGCCGCCCATGTCGTCGGATATATTCGGTATAACATGGGGCACGCAGCCGTCGCGCCCCTGGTCGGCGGCGAGATCGCGAAGCCACTTTTTAAAGAAGCACTCAACGTCGAAATTGAGGCTCGCCGTGCGGACAAACACCTGCGCGTCGCCCGTCCAACCGAGGCGCTCGTCTCTCTGCGGGCAGTCGGTCGGGACATCGAGGAAGTTGCCCTTTTGACCCCATATTATATTCTTGAAAAGTCGGTTCACCGCCTCATCCGAGCACTCGAAGTACCCCGTGCGGCGGATATCCGAGTCTACAACTACCGCCGTGAAATTTTCTTTTTTTATCTCATCCGGCCAGTTCTCAAGGCGGATATAGCGAAAACCGAAGAAGGTCAGCGCGCTTTTATATGTGTGCTCCTCGCCGTCGCAGGTGAATTTTATCTGTGCGCGGGCGGAGCGGTAGTTGGCGTTATAGAAATTGCCGTCGCGGTCGAGCGTCTCGCCGTGAGATACAGTCGCCTGTGCGCCGGGGACGCCCTTTATTTTAAACTCGACATAGCCCGTTATATTCTGACCGAAATCAATAACCGTCTCGCCCGCCGGAGTTTCCGTTATCTGCATGGCGGATATGCGCTCGTGCTCGGTAATTTTCTCGCCCTCCTGCGGAATAAGAAAATCCTTTTCGAGGTCGACGCAGATGCAGTGCCGCGCTTTTCCCGCCGTAAAAGTTGCGTCATAGATATCGCCGTTATATATATGTGTATATCTGAGCTTGCTCTCGCGGGCAGTCCATGAGCCGTCGGTGACTATGCTCTCCTCGCTGCCGTCCGCATAGAAAACAGTCAGCTCGGCTATGAGCGCTGTGTCGCGGTAGCCCAAAAAGTCGCTGCTCCCGCGCCTGTTCGAGACAGCACGCCAGCCCTGCCCGACAGTCACCTCGAGCGAGTTTTCGGCTTTTATCAAATCCGTCACATCATAGCTCTGCACCTGAAGCCTGTGGGTGTAAGAAGTCCAGCCCGGTGCAAGGATAAAGTCGCCCACCCTGCCGCCGTTTAGCTTTGCCTCGTACACGCCGAGCGCGGTGATTTCAAGCACGGCTTTTCGGACGGGCTTATCGCATCGGAATTCCTTCAAAAACACCGTGCCTCCGCGCAGATTCTTTTCGCAGCTTTTTATCCATTCGCTTCTCTCGAGCATATTTTATCTCGCTCCTCTCTGTCGCCTCATCATATTTTTTATTCTCCCGCATACATTTTATATGTGTTTGCAGTCCAAAGTCAAGAGGCTGCAAACCTTTTGTTACCGAAATGTTATAATTTGTATATCTGTTTTTCTTGACTTTTTGGTTATTTTAGGGTACACTGAACATACTGTGAAACGTTCTATTCACAAAAACCAATAAAAAGTTAAAAGGAGCACAAACAAATGAAGAGAATTCTCGCAATCATTATGGTTCTCGCCATGGTCTTTGCTTTTGCGGCTTGCAAATCCAATGATGACGGCAAGGACACCACAGCCCCCGGCGTAAGCGGCGACGCAGTTACCAACGATAACGGCGAATCCGTTCCCGCAGACGCTTCCGAAGCAGACGCTTCCGAGGCAGAGAGCACCGACGCTGCCGAAGTTTCCACCGACGCTTCCGGCAAGCCTGTCGAGACTCCCTCTCAGGGCGGCTCTCAGGGCGGCTCTCAGGGCGGCTCTCAGGGCGGCTCTCAGACCGGCAACCAGAAGGGTCTTAACTCCACCGACGCTAAAGCAGTCGTTGCTTTCTACAACAAGGCTGTTAAGGCTTCCGTAAAGAATCCCCCCAAGGGCAAGCAGACCATGGAGCTTAAGAAGCTTCAGGGCACCGGCGGACTCGGCGAGCTCCTCGGGAAGTTCGAGGGCATCGCAAAGAAGGCTCTTGCGAAAAACTCGACTGAGACCACTTGGATCCCCGCAGGCGACCACGGTGACGTTCTTCCGACCGACGTCAAGAACGCTAAGGCGGCTATCTCCGCAGACGGCAAGTACACCATTGTTTCCTTCAACGTCAATCCTCAGACTGACGGCCCGAAGGAGAGCAGCTCGAAGGGCCCCGTCGGCCGTTCGATCGGTACTCTCGGCAACGTTCAGAACGCTCTCGATGAGCTTCCCGGCATTTCCGTCACTTCCGGCATGGAGAACATAAAGCTCACCTACAATGACGCTTATGTCAGAGATGTCAAGATCGACAACGCCACCGGCAAGATCATCAGCGGCACCTGGCACTACAAGGTCAATGTCAACGTTAAGAATCTCGGCGTTAAGATTATCGGTATCCCTGCAAGCATTGATACCCTTACCGGTATTGTTGATTACACCGTTAAGCTCGGCTAAGAAATTACCGTAACGGCGATTAACAAAACACACAAAGGCTCTCACCCAAACGGGCGGGAGCCTTTTTCATATACAATGCAAAGAGCCGCGCCCCGAGTAGGCGCGGCTGCCGTTATTCTGTTTTCATCAGGTCTTTTACGGTTATGCCGTCGAAGTATTCGTTCGTTATCTCTTCGAATCTGCGCCACATGCCAACGGTGCGGCAGCTGCCCGCGCGCTCGCACGGCTCATCGCAGGAGAGACACGCCACCGGCGCGAGGCTGCCCTCCGTAAGGCGCAGGATATCGCCGACAACGCACTGCTCCGGCGGTCTGCCGAGCCTGTAGCCGCCGCCCTTGCCGTGGACGCCCTCAACGTAGCCGTCCCTGACGAGCAGCGCCATTATCTGCTCCATATATTTTTTCGAGATGCCCTGGCGCGCCGCGACATCCTTCATCGGCACAAGACCGCCGCCGTGCTCCGCAAGGTCTACGAGCACCCTCAGGGCATAGCGTCCCCGCGTTGATATCATCATAAAAATTCCTCCGTTTTGCGCTCAGCAGATCTCTCCGCCGCCGATAACCGTATCTCCGTCATAGACAACAACAGCCTGACCCTTTGTTACGGCTCTCTGCGGCTCGTCAAAAATTATATGCACCGTGTTTTCGCCCGTAACTCTCACCGTTGCGGGCTGCTCCGGCTGCCTGTATCTGACCCGCGCGCTCGCGCGAAACTCCGCGGGCGGGTCGTCAAAGGCGATAAAATTGAAGTTTTTCGCGTCTAATTCGCGGCTTATCCCCGCGTCCTCGTTATCAAAGAGCTTCATCGTTACGCCGATGCAGTCAAGCTCGCTCTCTGCCGCGAGATAGGCGGCAACGGACGAGTCCACTCCGCCGCTCATTGCGACGAGTGCCTTGCGGCGCGGGTTATCGGGAGTAAAGGTCATATTATTCCTTTCAAAAAAGCCTGTAAGCCCCGACAAAGCAGCCGGAGCCGATACCCCGCAGCATCTGAAAATTACAATTCTTGTAGCGTCTCGGGTGCTGCGGGACGGGAAAAATTATTTATCAGTCTCCGAAAAGCGGAGTTGACAGGTAGCGGTCACCCGTATCGGGCAGGAGCACAACTATCGTCTTGCCCGCGTTCTCCGGGCGCTTTGCAAGCTCAACGGCGGCATAGGCGGCGGCTCCCGAGGATATGCCGACAAGCACTCCCTCGCTCCTGCCTATGAGCCTGCCCGTCTCGAACGCTGCCTCGTTGCTCACGGGGATTATTTCATCGTATACCTTCGTGTCGAGCACCTCGGGCACAAAGCCCGCGCCGATACCCTGTATCTTATGCGCGCCCGCCACGCCCTTGGAAAGCACGGGCGAGCTCTCCGGCTCGACTGCGACTATTTTTACGCTCGGCTTCTTCTCTTTCAGGTATTCGCCGACGCCCGTAACAGTGCCGCCCGTGCCCACGCCCGCGACGAAGATATCGACCTCGCCGTCGGTATCCTCAAAAATTTCGGGGCCCGTTGTCTCGTAGTGAGCCTTGGGATTCGAGGGGTTGACAAACTGACCGGGAATAAAGCTGTTCGGTATCTCCTTTGCAAGCTCATCGGCCTTCTCTATCGCGCCCTTCATACCCTTTGTGCCGTCGGTGAGCACAAGCTCGGCGCCGTATGCCTTCATCAGCTGGCGGCGCTCGACGGACATGGTCTCGGGCATAACTATGATTATGCGGTAGCCGCGCGCGGCGGCGACTGACGCAAGCCCTATTCCGGTGTTGCCGGAGGTCGGCTCGATAATAACGGACTCGGGGGTGAGCTTGCCCGCCGCCTCCGCGTCGTCAAGCATCTTTTTGGCTACTCTGTCCTTGACGGAGCCCGCGGGATTGAAATATTCGAGCTTTGCGAGCACCTTCGCCTTGAGTCCGTATTTCTTTTCAATGTGGGTCAGTTCGAGAAGAGGGGTCTTTCCTATAAGCTGGTCTGCCGATGTATAAATCTTTGACATAATAAATTACTCCTTTGAAGTTAGTTAGTTAGTTAAAATTCTGAGTTCCGCGGCGCAAAAAAGCCGGGGAACTCCGATGAGTGTCCCCGGTCAAAAAGCCGTTTATCGGATCAGTTCAACGACCCGCATTTGGAGGACATATCGGAAAAAGGCATGACGAAACACGCGCACTGACAACAGGCGCAACTACAGCGGTTCATTCGGTTCATGGCGATCTTTTTCATAACATTCTCTCCTTTCATACGCCTACCTCGGCGGTATGTTGGATACAATATAGCACATATTGCCTACCCTGTCAATAGGCAAATCAAAAATTTTTCAAAATCTCAAAGCCACTTCTTCCGTCGGAAGAACAGTATCAGCGCAACGAGCACCACGATACTCACGACAATTATCACAAGATATCCATATTCCCAGTTGAGCTCCGGCATACCGGAAAAGTTCATGCCGTACCAACCCGTGAGCAAAGTAAGCGGCAGAAAGATAACGGTAACAACCGTGAAAAGCTTCATCAGATCGTTCTGCTGGATAGACAGCTGCGCCTGATACTCCTCCTGAAGATGCTCGATAACATCGCGCAGGTTCTGCACCGTCTGGAGATAGCGGTCGGTGCGATTCTTGAGAATGGCGAAGCGTTTCGCCGCAGAGTTCGAAAATACGGAATTGTCGTTCGCAGAAGCTTCGTCAAAAATCAAAGTCAGCTGCTCATAGTAGCGCTTTATTCTCAGCAGCTCGCGCCGCCAGGCGGACAGCTTTTCGAAGACATCCTTGCCGGACTCACTCTTGAAAAGATAGACATTTTCGTATTCGTCTATTTCATTCTCGAGCCTCGAGAGGCAGTCCATATCGCCGTTTAAAAGCCGGACAAAGAATCTGTAGAGCAGCTGCTCGGATCTAAGTTCCGGATTCTCCGCCGCGAGCCCGTCCATTATCTTCTTTGCCGTATCGCCCGCCGCGCCCTCTGTGAAAATTATCAGATTCTCGCGGCTGACATAGGCGAGCATTTTATAGTCCTCGGTGCGCTTGCTGTGGACATCGTACCAGTCAAAGGCGAGGAAATCGAACTTTTCAAAGCTCTCGAAGCTCTCTATCTCACCCTCGCGGACATATTCAAAAACCGACGGCTCCATATACTGCGCCGCCTTTGCCATATGTTCAAACGGAAGAACAAGCTGCATAATAAAACCTCTTTCTGCATTCATATCCCTATAATTATACCACATTTGCAATCCCAAATCAAAAAATTTGCTTTGGCTCGTGTCAATACACTGAAAAAGCTTTCAATTAATTTTTGTTGAAAAAATTGCTTTGCAATGATACAATAATAACTGTAACCACATAAGAGGAAAGGAGCGGCACTATATGTCAGCAACTCACCCGACATTAAGCATAATCGTACCCGTATATAACTCCGAAAAATATCTTTGCAACTGCCTTGACAGCATAGCAGAACAGTCCTTCCGCGATTTTGAGCTTATTCTTATCGATGACGGTTCGGCCGACAGTTCCGGTACAATATGTGATAACTACGCTATGAACGACGGACGTATAAAAGTTATACACAAAGAAAACGGCGGCGCATCCTCGGCACGCAACTGCGGAATTCAATCCGCTTCTGGCAAATACATAAGCTTTGTTGACAGCGACGATTGGCTGAGCCGAGAAATGTATTCCGTTATGTTTGCCGAAATGCAAAAAGATGATTATGACATTGTTATATGCGGCTTTGTTATGCATCTTGAGGACGGGGAAAACGAATATCCCGCCTTTGATTCCGTCTGCTCTGCGCGTGAGTTTTCAAAAAACGTACTGGACGGCGGCTTTTTGAACGGCTGTCTGTGGAATAAAATTTATAAGAAAGATATTATTTCGAGCTTCGATCCCGAGATGCATTTATGCGAGGACACAAAATTTAATTTTGATGTCTCCAAAAAAGCTGCCAAATGCCGCTATATTTCGGATATGCTATATCATTATAACCGCACAAATCCTCAATCTACCCTGAATTCCTCATCCTATTGGGGCGATGAATTTATAAGTAATCACGAAAAATTTGTCACGCTCACCGCCGACGACAGGGAGTTGAATGATATCGCCGTCAAAGAATTGTTGAATTCGGTTTTTGTCATAGTGGACGCCGGCATCAAGTTCGGCAGAAGCTATGAGGAAACAGAGTTTTTTTCTGCGGACTGCCTAAAGAAATATGTAGGCAAAATATATTTTAACAAGCACATCAGCTTCCGCAACAAGATTAAGTTTATGCTGTTACGTCGTTTTAAACACATATATTATTTCGCGGCAAAGCGCAAATTCGGATAATTATAAAAAGTCACGGTATCAAAGCCGTGACTTTTCTTTATGCGGGCTTATTATCTTTTCGAGTATGTTTTTGTCCGCGGGGCAAAATCTCCGTTTTTTGAGAAATTCGCGCAGATTTACTCTTTATAGATTATATCACACAAACGCCGACATAAAAAGCGGAGTTTATTTGTACTTCCCGCCATTGACACCCGCATTTTAAATCGGTATAATTTAATCAATAAATATAAGGAGCTGTAAAATATCATGGAAAAGAAGTATGCGATTCTCGTCGTTGATATGCTCAACGATTTCGTAACCGGCGCGCTCAAGTGCGACAGAGGTCTTGCGATAGTCCCCAAGACCGCAGAGCTCGTCAAAGGTGCGAGAGAGAAGAACATTCCCGTCATTTTCTGCAACGACGCTCACCTCAAGGGCATTGACCACGAGCTCAAGTTCTGGGGCGACCACGCAATAGCGGGCACCGAGGGAGCAAAGGTTATCCCCGAGCTCGAAGTTTGCGAGAGCGACTACATTGTTCCCAAGAGACGCTACAGCGGTTTCTTCCACACCGACCTTGACCTTCTCCTCAGAGAGCTCGGCGTCAACACCGTTGTTCTGACCGGTCTGCACACTCATATGTGCGTGCGTCACACCGCCGCCGACGCATATCAGCTCGGCTATGACGTTGTTGCTATTAAGGACGCAACCAATTCCTTCACCGCAGAGGACTACGAGTACGGTCTGAGCTATCTCAAGGGCACCTACGATGCCGAGATTACCGACACCGACACCTTCCTCGCATCGCTGTAATCAACATAAGAACACATCAACCCTCCGACGGCACTGCCGAACGGAGGGTTTTTGTTAGTCATAAGAATAAATTTATTTCAGTATTCTGCCTACCGCGTCTATCTCGTCGGCTGTGAGTCCTGCGGAGACGAAATAGTCCTCGACCGAGCCGTAGCGGCGGAAAAGATACTCGAACACGGCGGTTATATTCTCCGCCGGGGCGCCGAGATGCGACATATCGCTCTCCCAAACAAGCCCCGTTTTCTTCTCTATCTCCCTGCGGTAAAACGGCTCGAGATAGCTCGAGGACAGGCGATAATCCGCAACGATATCCTCGAAGTATACGCCCGTCAGGTGCAGTATCAGCGCGGCGGTTATGCCTGTTCTGTCCTTGCCGAGGAAGCAGTGGAACATCGACGGCGCGTCAACGCGCGACAGCTCGGAAAAGAGGCGCGCATAGTTGCCCTTGCACTCGCTCAGGCTCGTCACATATATCTCGGGCATAGTCAGCTCCATATGCGGCGAGGCGGGGTTTATTTCGAGCAGGGAGAAATGATAGTAGTTGATTCCGGGCTGATTTTCAAACTCCGACGGCATGGTTATCGCCTCGGAATCGCCGCGCAGGTCGAATACGTTCTTTATCCCATAGTCGCGGAAGAACTCCATGTCGTTCGGCGTTGAGGCGCGCGGTCTGCCGCAGCGCAGAAGTCTGCCGTATTTCGTGAAGCCGCCGCCCTTTATCGGATATCCGCCGAGGTCGCGGCAGTTCTGTATGTTTTCAAGAGGCATATGTCTGAAGCTTTCCATAGTCCGCCCTCCTCATAGATTCTATATCTATTTTAATGCATTTTCACTTATTTTTCAACCGTGAAAATGCAGAAAGCGCCTTGAAAGCTGCAATTATTTTTCCTCTTATATATTACTGTGGAAATAATACAGGGTCGTCGTCTGCGAATCGAAGAAGTAGACGTTGTAATAATCGTATTTTGAATAGGCTCCGTCGCCTATCGGCTTGCCTTCGCGGTCGTAAATATAGAGATAGTCGCTCTCATCGATATCGTCGCGCGAAAAACGGTAATTGTTCACAAGGTCGGCACCCTCGTCGCCGTCGCGCATAGCATCTATAACCTGCTCAAACTCATCTATATATCCGAGAAGTTCCGTCTTGCTCTCGGCGGTCACGGGCTTGAAATATTCGCTCTCCCCGGGGCTCGCGCCGGGAAAGGTGTATATCCCGAAGTCCGTCGAATCCCCGAAGCCCGCGCAACTGTAGCGCTGCACCGACATCGCCTTTCCGAGCGAGGCTATGACGGGATCTCCGCTCTTGAAAACGCAGGCGGAAAGCGAAAACGCGAGCAGAAGCGCCGTCGATATCAGAGAAATTATTTTAAGCTTTTTCATTCTTTTTCACTCTCCCCCGGTACATATTCGAGCAGGTCGCCCGGCTGGCAGTCGAGAATCTCGCAGAGGGCATCGAGAGTCGAGAAGCGAAAAGCCTTTGCCTTATGATTCTTGAAATTCGAAACATTCGCCATCGTCATGCCCAATCTGTCGGCAAGCTCGGTGAGCGACATTTTTCTTTTTGCCATCATAACATCCAAATTTATAACTATCATGCCGTCACCCCGTTAAAATATCCCGTCGTTTTCTTCTTTTATATCCGCCGCGCGCTTGAACACGCCGCTCATCGCAAACGCGAGAACTCCCGCGACGATGCAGACGAAAACGAACACGAAAACAGGCAGATAATAAAACCCCATAAGCTCATAGATGCCGAGCATCGAGCAGAGCACCGCCTGGTCGACTGAAAATATCAGCAGCTCCGCGAAGGCGCATATTCCGATATTGCGGAACTTTTTCGCCGTTCCCATTGAAAACGCCTTGTCGGTGAAAATGCGCGAGCAGATGAGCTTCAGTTCAATGAGTGCCGCCAGATACGGCACGGCGCAGACATAGACCGAAGCGCTGGTCAGAATCCAAGTATAGGGCGGCAGAGCCGAAAATTCGCCCGCTTTTATTATCGCGACGATTATAAAAGGCGAAGCGAGAACCGCAAGCAGCGTCAGCACTATGCCTGCAATCACAAGCCCGTTGAGGACGATTTTTTCTGTTTTTATTTTCTTGTCGTCTTTCATTTCACATACCTCTTCTCCTTGGTTTGCGAGGTCATTGTAGCACTGCAATTCAAGATTGTCAATAAATATTTATCGTTATTCTTTAAATTTTTACTGTTTTTCTGCGTATCGGCTGCAAAAAACTCCCAAGGCCGTTTAGCCTCGGGAGCTTTCGGTAAATTGAAATTACAGGAATCTTACAAGTATTCCCGCGAGCAGAACGGAGACTATAGTCACGCAGACGAAGCCCGCGACGAGCATTTTGGGCATTATCTCGGCGGTAATATTGTCTCTCTCATCGCCCTCTTCGGTGCTTATGTTGATAGCCTCGGTGGTTATCAGCATATTAATCGGGAAGCCGGAAAAGGCGTTGAGGACTATCGCGTAGCACATGAAGAACGACTGCTTGAAAATCTTGCTTGCAAGCAGAGCCATGAGTCCCATGGCTACGGTCGCAAAGAGGACGAGCGCTGCCGATATGCCGACAACGGATGCGATGCCGTCTGTGCCGGAGCTTGCGAGTGTCTTGAACAGTCCCATCATAAGCACGGTCATAACGAAGCCGTAGGAGCTCGCCTCATGGAGGGCGTCCGTCTCAACGAGCTTAAGCTCGTGCGCGGCGAAGCCGAGCAGCAGGCAGACAACATACATCGGGACATAGCCCTTTGTCACATAATCTATCCAGTAAGCGGCGAGAGTGATAAGTGCGAGCTTTAAAAGGATAATGGTAGTGCTTGTGGCTCTCTTCTTTTTCTCGTCCTTCTTCTCCTCGGAGGCGGCTGTAGCGGCCTTGAATTCGCCGTTTCTGTAGAGCTTTGTGAGCCTCCTCGTCTCCTTCTTCAGGCAGAACGAGGTCAGCGGATAGCCGACTAGTCCCTGGAGGGAGAGGCAGACTATCGCAACAAGGGCCGCGGAGGTCTTGCCCGCTTCCGTAGCGGCACTCGACATCATCGCGGTAGCTATTGCGCCGCCGGCGAGCGGAGGCGCTGCGGCGATCGCATTATCAAAGCCGAAGAGTGCGGTTCCGAGCGTCAGGCATATTATCGTTATCGCGGCGACACCCATGAGCGAAATTATGACGGTCTTCCACTGCGCCGCCATCTCTTTTCTGCTTATGAGCGTGCCGAGGTGGGTGACGAGCAGACCGCAGGCGACTTTAAACAGCGCATCGGACACGCCCGCGTCGTCTATTATCGTCTTCGGAAAAAGCCCCGTAGAAAAGCCGACAAGCATAAGTATCATGATGACAAGCACCGAGGGTACCCAGCCCTTTGTCACCTTTGCCAGTATCTCCGAGATGGCGAACACCAGCAGCAGTGCGGTAAACGCGCCGAAAGCCGAAACTATTATAGAATTCACTTTATATCTTTCCCCTCATTAAAAAACGGTATTGCTATTAAAGGAACTTATCAAGCTCGCGCTCAACGTTCTCGTACTTCTTGACCTTGGGCTCGCGGATGAGCTTTCCTCTCGCCATGACCATCTTCACGTCACGAAGAGCGGTAAGGTCGTCGATAGGATTTTTCTCCGTAACGATAAGATCCGCGCACTTTCCGGGCTCGACGGTGCCGGTGATATCATCGATATGCGCTATCTCGGCGTTCCTCTTCGTAGCGGTATAGAGCGCAAACTTATTCGACACGCCGCAGTACTTGTGGAAATAGACAAGCTCTCTCCACATATCGTAGTGGGTGATGAACGGGCAGCCGGTATCGGTTCCGAGGCCGACGGGAATGCCGTTTGCAAGGCACTTCTCGGAGCAGTCGATTATGCCCTCAAAGACCACCTTGCCGTTGAACTGCGAAAGCTCGGTGGCGTGGCTTACGGAGCGGTCAAACAGCGCAAAGGGAAGCGCGGGAGAGAGCGTTGTAATGAGCGCCGCGTGCTTCTCCTTAAAGAGCGAGATTATCTCGTCATCCGCCTTCGCGCCGTGCTCTATAGTGTCCACGCCGTTTTCAAGCGCAACGCGCACGCCCTCGGGACTCTCGACATGGGCGGCTACTATGAGTCCACGCTTATGCGCCTCGTCGCACGCAGCCTTGACTACCTCGGGCGGCATTTTCAGCGCACCCGGCTCGCCCTTGACCTTTGCGTCAAGCACGCCGCCGGTTATCATAAGCTTTATGAGGTCGGGCTTATCCTCGGCGATTTTCGCAACAAAATCTCTCGCCTGCTCCGGGCTCTCGGCTATATATGCGAGTGAGCCCGCCATGTGTCCGTCAGGGACGGAGACAGCCATATTTGCGGCGAGGATTCTCGGGCCGACTGTCTTGCCGGCGTTTATATCGTCGCGGATGCTCGAATCGGCGTTCTCAACTCCGCCGACGGTTCTTATGGTCGTAACTCCGCTGTTGAGCTGCATCTGAGCCGCGCTGCGGCAGACGGCCTTGATTATCTTGCGGAAAAGATTGTTGCTCGTCATTATCTTAACGAGCTTCTTCGGGTCGGACTCCTTCTTCTTCGGCTTGCCGCTCGAGGGAAGGTGGAGATGCATATTGATAAGACCGGGCATTATATATTTTCCGCCGAGGTCTATCTTCTCATATCCGGAGATGTCCGCGTTCCCGTCAACAATGGCGGCTATCTTCTCGCCATCGACAAGAATTATCTTGCCGGACTGAGGCTCCATATCCTGAGTACCGTCGAGAATGATGCCGTTCACAAGTGCGTATTTCATTTTTTTCGGTTCCTCCTTGAAAAAAGTGCAAGTCCGCATTGTATGTCGCGGCAGCTTATTGGCTTATGCGAATATTAACACGGTTGCTATGCTTAAAATTATAGAGCTTTTTCCTCCGTTTTGCAAGCTTTTTCCGTTTAAATCGCTGAAAAGCTTTCGTTTTTTATCACCTTTGAACGGAGAAGCGGATATTTGTGCTTGAAATTATGTTATGAGCATAAAAATACCGCCGCATCCTAAGACACGGCGGTATTTTCATTATGTTTTCTCTTACTGGATGAATCCGGCGACGGTGAGCATATACTCGCCGATCTGAGCGCCGAACTCGGGTGCGCCTTCCATGATAAGCTTGCCCTTCTTCGCGGAGTCAAGCATATCGTCAAGACCGAGCAGGATGCCCAGCGCGCTGTCGAGAGAATCGAAGCGGAGGGTGAAGAAAGGCATAGCTCTCTTGTAAACGCCTCTGCCGGCTCTCGATTTGCCCGCCTTTATGCGCAGATAAGCCGAAAGCTCATCGTGGCCGTTGACAGCCCACGCATAGACACGGTCGGGGCTCTTGAGCGCCCAATCGTGAACATCGGGATGGCCGAGCTTGTTGAGCTGGCTGATACCGCTCGAAAGCAGGTAGAAGTAGCACTTGACGAGCAAAGCCTTGGTGTCCTCGTCCTCCGGGATGCCCTTTGCGGTAAGCAGAGAGGACATCTTCAGCAGCACTGCCATGAACGAGGCGAACAGGCCGGGATGCTTTGCAATACCCTTCATCTTGGGCAGAGTCGAAAGGCTCATCTTGCCCTTGAAGAATGCGTTCATCGCCTCAATGCTCTTGAACTCAAGCTCGATGTTGGGAGCGGTATCCACTTTATCGTTGTGAACGAGCCACTCGCCGCAGTTGACTACGAAATGGGTAGCCACCTTGCCGTCCGGGCTGTCGGGATCGAGAGCACTGACCTGCATAACGCCGTGCGCGTGCTCAAACTTCTTTGCGAGCGAGGGAACGTCGCTTGCAATTACCTTGATGAGCGGAAGGACAGCGTTGAGAAAAAGTTTATTTGTAAAAATCTCATCTCTTGATGCCATATAATCATTCCTTTCCTTATCGGGATACGGGCGAAGCTATTACACCTCGTCGTCCCAATCGTCATCAAGCTCGAAGTCCTTGCCCATGACCTCACGGACAGCCTCAACGATACCGTTCGAGTCGATACCGAGCATGGACATGATGTCCTCATGCAGTCCGATGGGAGCAAACTTATCCTGGATACCGAGCTGCTTGAATGCGCAGCCCTTACCGGATTCAACAACAACCTCTGCAACAGCACTGCCGAGACCGCCGATGACGTTGTGATCCTCAACGGTGATTATGCGGCGGGTGTCCATAACGGCCTTGAGGATAGCCTCGCGGTCGATGGGCTTAATGGTGTGCATATCGAGAACTCTGACCTTCAGGCCGTCGGAGCTCTCAAGGAAGTTAGCCGCCTGAAGAGCCTGGAATGCGCAGGAGCCGCAAGCGATAACGGTGATATCGGTGCCCTCTTTAAGAGTGACAGCCTTGCCAAGCTCGAAGCCGTAATCGGTGTTCTCATAGAGGACACGGTCGAAGCCTCTGTTGATTCTGATATAGAACGGGCCGGGGGTCTCATATGCCGCACGGACTGCGTTGACAGTCTCCATACCGTCTGCGGGGCAGATAACGGTGAGGTTGGGCATAGCGCGGGTAACTGCGAGGTCGCAGATAGCGTGGTGGGTCGAGCCCGCCTGGCCGAACGAAGTACCCGAATGGGTAGCTATAACCTTAGCGTTGACATTCTGATAGCAAATGTCGGTGTGAAGCTGGTCGGCGCTTCTGAGAGAAGCGAAAACCGAGAAGGTCGAAAGGAACGGCACGAGGCCTGCTCTTGCCATACCTGCGGCGACGCCGAACATATTCTGCTCTGCGATACCGACGTTGAAGAATCTGTCCGGATAAGCCTCACCGAACATACCGATCTTTGTTGATTTGCCGAGGTCAGCGGTCAGCGCAACAACTTCGGGGTGCTCCGCGCCGAGCTCAACAAGGGTCTTGCCGTAATATTCCGCGGTAGAAAGAGCGGTTGATTCAACGGCTGTATAGGTCATTCCGCCTGCCATAATTATTCGCCCTCCTTTTCTGCTCTTGCTTTGCGTGCCTCATAGTACTTATCGAGGCTCTCTATAGCTTTCTTGTACTTCTCTTCGTCAATTGCGCCGTAGTGCCAGCGATAGTTGCCCTCCATGAAGTCGATGCCGGCGCCCTTTATTGTGTTGGCAATTATCATGACGGGAGAATCGGTCTTGTTCTCAAGAGCAAAGTCGATAGCGTCGCAAAGCTCTTTGATGTTGTGTCCGTCGACTTCCTTGACGATGAAGCCGAAGGAGCGCCACTTGTCGGCGAAGGGCTCAAGCTTCATGACATTCTCGGTCTCGCCGTCGATCATGCACTTATTGCGGTCGACGAAGGAGATCATATTGGTGACCTTGAAGTTGGAGGCTGCCATGGCTGCTTCCCAGTTTGAACCCTCGTCGCACTCGCCGTCGCCGAGGATGCAGTATGTTTTGTAATCCTTGCCGAGAACTCTTGCGGCAAGAGCGGTTCCGACTGCTATCGGAAGTCCGTGGCCGAGAGAACCGGTGGAAGCGTCAACGCCGATAACCTTGTTCGAGTCGAGGTGGATGCCCATCTTCGAGTTCGTGTGGTTAAAGGTCTTGAGCTGCTCGGGATCGTTCCAGCCGAAATCGACGAGCACGGGAGCGTAAGCTATACCCGCGTGACCCTTACTGAGGATAAAACGGTCTCTGTCCTCCCACTTGGGGTTCTTGACGTCGAGTCTCATGTACTTGTGGTAGAGAACGGTAAGCATATCCATGACGCTCATGCCGCCGCCGATATGACCGCTGCCCGCCCAGTATGTGGTGTCGAGGCAAAGTCTGCGCAGCTCATGAGCCTTCTTTTCGAGCGCTAACCATTCCTGCTTTGATAATGGCATTTACATTTCCTCCTTACAGAAAACATTTTTTATCGTCTGAGTGAATAAGCGGGTACCCCCGTAACTCACAAAGCTTCTCTTTTACCCGGGAAATAACGTCGGATGAAGTATATGACCCGTGCACGGCAAAAATCACTCCGAACGTCAAAATATCCAAAGCTTTAAGTGCGCACAAAGTCATTTTTATCTCATATGCATATATAATAGCACAGAAACCCCCGTCTTGTAAAGACAGGACGGAGGTTTTTTTGGGAAAAATCAGGCAAGCTCGGGGTGATTCTTGCGAAGGGTGTTGAATGCATCCTCTGCAACATCAACGGTGTGAGCAATATCCTCATCGGTCAGGGACGCATTGAGGAAATGGTTATGGTGGCTCGTAAGGAATATGCCGCGCTTGACCATCTCGGCGATCCACTCCTGATGAAGCATGAGGGAATCGTCATCGGCAAGGCGCAGATAGAACAGCGACGGCTCGCCGGAGACTACAAGATGGAAGCCGTTGTTCGCGGCAGCAGCCTTGAGACCCTCGCCGACCTTGAGACCCTTCTCGCGGAAGATGGCGGGAGTGTTGAGCTTCTTCATCTTGTTGATGCAGGCGATACCCGCTGCGAACGGGATTGCGCTGAGCCAGTAGCTGCCGGTATAGGACAGGCTGCTGATAGAGCTCTTGAGGAACTCCTTGCCGCAAAGAGCGGAGACGTTCCAGCCGTTTGCAAGAGCCTTGCAGAAGCAGATAAGGTCTGCCTCGAAGCCGTAGAAGTGGTCACTGCCGGCGATATCAAGACGGAAGCCTGCGCGGACGTCATCGACTATGAGGACGATGCCGTTCTTTGTGCAGAGCTCACGAACCTTCTGCCAGTAGCCGTCTGCGGGAAGCTGGTTGTCAAAGAAGTTGCCGTGGAGATAGGGAGTCGAGATAAACGCGGCTATCTCGCCCTCGTTCTCGGCGATAACTCTCTCGAGCGCGGGGATATCGTTCCAGTCTATATAGATGTTGTTTGCAACGTCCTCTTCGATAACGCCGGGATAGTCGACCTTCTGGGTCCAAGGCGAAATACCGTGATAGAAGCCGTTGATGAAGATTATCTTCTTGCGATGGGTATGGGCTCTTGCGGTCATTATGGCGGCGGTGGTAACATCGTTGCCGTTCTTTGCGAAGAATGCCCAATCGGCGCAGTTTACGGTGTCAACAAGCAGCTCTGCGAACTCAACCGCCTTGTAGGACGGAGAGGTGGTGCAGTTGCACTTCTTTGCCTGCTCGAGAGCGGCCGCGTCGACGTCGGGGTCGTTGTAGCCGAGAACGTTCGGGCCGTATGCGCACATATAGTCGATGAATTTGTTTCCGTCAACATCCCAGAAATAGGAGCCCTGCGCTCTGTCGCCGAAAAGCGGGAACGCGCTGACGGGGATAAAGCAGCCCTCTGCCGGGCCGAGGTGGCCGTAGACGCCGGAAGGAATGACCTTTTCGGCTCTCTCGAACATCTCTCTGCTCTTTGTGTAATCGTTAATCTTGAAGCTCATTAAAGTTCCCCTCCCTTATGCCAAGTACAGAGCAACTCTGTCGAGCAGTCTGTTCATATTGTCTATCATCGAGATCATGCCCTTCATGGTGATAGCACCCATGCCTATGCAGGCAACGGCGTTTATCTTTCCGTCGAAGAGGTCTCTTGCAAGATCAATTGAAGCGAACTCCATATCGGCGCGCGGATTCTCGCAGCGCTTCTTTATGGTTACAAGGCGTCCGTTCTTTGCGCGGATCGTAGCCGCGGGACCGTCCTTTATGCCGAGGCCTATCTCGCCGTCAACTATGTGGGATGCCGAGAACTGACCGATCTTGTCGTTGTTGGCTATCTGAGATATAGCAACAGCGATAGTGTAGAGCATGAGCGTGGTGCTCTGCTCGAAGAAGGTTCTGTCCTGAAGATCCTCGGGCGAGGGACGCATATATTTCGCAAGCAGGTCGGTCAAGGGGGTAAAGGTCTTGAGGAGGAACTTGATGTGCTGGAATCCCTTCGAGGGGATGGGTGTTACGGTTCCGTCAATAAGACCGTTGAATTTTTCGCAGGAAGAGAACGGCAGTTTGACGTCGCACTTGCCGACGCCCTGCTCCATCCTGCATCTTCCGTTTTTGAAGGTTATCGTGGCGCTCGGGCCGTCTTTAACTTCAAAGCCTATCGAGATGGGCTTCGTGTTGGTGAGCATTGCGCTCGCCTCCGGGACTATCTCGCAGAGATTCTCCAAAGTTCCCAAGACAGCATAAAGGTTAATGTACGCCATTGTTTTCTGATCAGTCAACCTTCATTCCTCCTTTTTAAATTGATAAAAATATTCAGAGCCGGTTTTTTGAACGCCGGTTTACTCTTGGACTGTATTCTACCACATTCTATGCCTTAAAGTCAATTGCATACCGGAAGCGTAGCAAAAAATTCACAAAATCGGCTGATTTTTTCGGGCTTTTATACTTATTTTTTCGGCGTTTTTCGATAAATCCGTAAATTTTTCTCCGTGCTACCGCCGACCCTCCAAATACTTCTTTTTCGGAAAGTAATAATAAAATAATTTTTTCAATATCGGCGGCGGCAAATTCACCGTCCGGCGGCCCTTTGCCGGCTAACGGCGCCGCTTTATATTCTTCTGTCGTTGTGCGACTCGTGCTTTATCAGGCTTATGACTATTATATACATAGCCGCCACAAACGCTATGAATATAGCGGTCGAAAGCGTTGTGCCTATCATGGCGCAGGAGTCGTAGAAGCCGTGCAGGAACACGGCGGAGAGGTATGAGGCAAGGAGATTGAGCACCTTTTTCCCCTTGCAGCCGAGGTCGGAAAAGAGCTTGGCGCGCCCGTAGAACAGACCCATGAACACGGCAAAGCCCATATGTCCGGGAACGGCGAGCACCGCGCGCGGGAGCGCGACGGACAGGCCGAAGTTCATAACATACTTTATATTCTCAAACGCGGCGAAGCCCAAAGAGACCGAGACGGCGTAAACTATTCCGTCAAAGCTGTAGTTAAAATTCGGATTCTTCCAGGTTCTGAGCTTCATCAGCAGGAACTTAGTCCCCTCCTCGACAACCGCGACAACCGCGAAGGCGAGGATTATTTTATAATATTTATCGTTTTGGCTCACCTGGTCGTTGAGTATCTTTTCTCCTATCATTTCGAGCACTATCGACATCAGCGCCGCAACGATACCCATGAGAATCAGCGACAGCAGCAGCCCGGGCGGCTCCTTGTCGACCGTGTCGTGCTTATAGATATAGCGCAGCAGAAACGCCGCGGGCAGTATTGCCGCGAGGATATATATTGAAAATATCGCCGACGAGGGAAGAACAAAAAACATTTTATCAGCTCCTGTTTTGCTCAGAGCGTTGCGAACCGCGCCGTCAATGCGTCGCTTCGCGTGCGCCAAAAGCTGTTTGCAACTATTTTAACGGTATATTCCGTTCGGGTCTTGAGTCCGCATATATGCTCGGTGAGAGTCGCGGGCATATCGTACAGATAGTAGCGTGATGTTATGTTAAGATGCTTTTTTACAAGTCCGTCGCCGCTCAGAATATATATGTCGTAGCTGTCCGGGCGGTCTTTCCCGCCCGCCTGATTGAAAGTAATATCGCAGCCGTCCGCCGTTATATTTTCTACAGATACCCGCGCGTTTTCAAAAAACGGTCTCTCCGCCGTCACATAGCGCGCGTCGGTATATTTAAACGAATCTATATTCCACGGCTCGTCTATCTCCCAAGTATAGGGGAAGAAGTGCCCGGTGAGTACGTCGTAGGGATAGACCCTGACTCTGCCGCCGGCATCGGCCTCGACTATCAAAAGCTGCGCCGCGCTGCCGTCCTCGGGGGGGATGGTACCGTGAGCCTTGTCGAACTCGTCGAGCTCGAAGTAGCTCAGCGTCCCCGTTCCGAAGGCGCTGAAATGGCGCTGATGCGCGGAACGCGGGTCATTTATCGGCGCATGGGAATGGCCGGAGAAATCGACTGTCTGCGGATAATTCATAAGTATATCCGTTATCTCGTCCTCGCCCCAATTTATGCTGCCGTAGACTGTGTCGGTGATATGCGGGTGCTGAAAGAAGAATATCGGCTTTCTGCCGTCTCTCTCGGCCGCTTTTTCAAGCTCCGCCGCCGCAAATTCGCGCTTTTTTTCGTCGAAGTGGCAGCCGCCGGTCGTTGTGACGGCGATGAAATCAAAGCCGTTTATAATTTCATGCGTGTCGGGCGTCAAAGAAAATATCTCACCGAAGCGGCGCAGGGCATTCTCCTCGCCGTCGCTCATATATTCGTGGCTCCCCATGGTCATTATCAGCCTCGCTCCCGAGGGCAGACCGCCGTCAAGAAGCTTTTTGACCTTGCGCATCTGAAGCTCGGTGCCGCGCGAGGCGAAGTCGCCGACAATGACGATCGCGTCAAGACCTTCGTATCTCACGTCCGAAGAGCACAGCTCTCCGAGATCGGCGAGAGCTTTCGCCAATCTCTGCTCCTCTATGCAGTCCTCGTCATCTATATGTATATCGCTCATGACCGCAAAGCGCAGGGTCGGAGCAAAGCTCTTGTCAAAAGGCATGGGGGCTCTCTCTTTCTTTAAAGTATCTTGTCAAACGCCTCGAGCCAATAGCGGGCTATAAGCGCCGCGCCGTCGAACGAGGGGTGAACTCCGTCGGGCGCCCACTGCTCGGGGCAGGTGTCCACGGCGGCGGCATTGAGAAGTCCGTCGAGCGGGATAAACGCGTCGGCGTAATCCTTTGCCACTCTGCGCACCGCCTGAATCCTCGGGTCGAGATCCTCTCTCCAGCTCGCGCGCTCCTCGGAGACATGGAGCACAAACGGCTCCATAATGATTATTTTAAGGCCCGGATTTTCGCGCCTCGCGTCCTCGAGCAGCGAGCGGTACACGCGCTCGAACTCCTCTGTATCCGAGGGGTCACTGCTGTCGTATCTCCGCCAGGTGTCGTTAATGCCGATGAGCACGGAGAGCACGTCGGGACGAAGGTCGAGGCAGTCGCTCTGCCAGCGGGCGCGCAGGTCTCTGACTCTGTCTCCGCTGATTCCGAGATCAAAAAAGTCTATATCGAAGTTCGGTCTCGCCGCGCGGAAATTCGACGCGACGAAAAGCGGATAGCCGCTGCCCATGTTGCGGATATCCCCGCGATCTCTGCCCATATCGGTTATACTGTCTCCCTGAAAGAGAACTCTGAGTTTTCCCATTAAACATTCCTCCGTCGGCTCGAGACCGCCTGTCTTTGTATATAGATTTATTATATATTTATTTTTCGTCTTTTGCAACAGTTTAAGTAAATTTCGGCTATGTGTGGTATATACAAAAAATTACGGCATTTTTTGTGATATAATACAAAAAGGAGGCGTTTATTATGAATTTCAGAATTTATACCGCCGGACTGCCGGAGGAAGCGAAAAAAATACGGCTCGATGTTTTCGTAAAAGAGCAGGGCTTCGAGGAGGAATTCGACAGCGTGGACGACACCGCCGCGCACATAGTTCTCTTTGACGGAAAAACTCCCGTCGGGGTGTGCCGCGTCTTTAAAGACAGCGGAAGCGGCAAGACGGTAATAGGGCGCGTCGCGGTCAGAAAGGAGCTCCGCGGCAGAGGGCTCGGCACACGCATAATCGAGGCCGCCGAGAAATACGCCGCGGGCACGGAAATAAGTGCAATACGAATACATTCGCAGGAGCGGGCCGCCGGTTTTTACAGGGCGCTCGGCTACAGAGACACGGGAGAAAGAGACCTCGACGAGGGCTGCCCGCACATATGGATGGAAAAACTCCTGTAAAATGTGTAAAAACTACAAATAGCATATGCTAACCCGCTTGACTTTTGTGCTAATCGGCGGTAAAATAATTTCACAAAAGTTATGGAGGGATATACAATGAATAAAAAGCTACGGAGAGTCATAAGTGCGCTGCTTGCTCTGTGCCTGTTGGCGTGCATGATAATCCCCGCCGCTTCCGCCATGCCGCAGGAGAGCGCAGACGGTTCGATAAAGCGCATAAGCGTTGTCATCAACGGCGACGCAAAGACGAGACGCGGCATCTGCTGGTACACGGCGGAGAAATGCGGCAGCGATGTTGAAGTAATGCCACTTGCAAAATACAGCGGCAGCTTCGACGGCGCACTCAAATTTTCCGGCACCTGCACGAAGTGGAAGGAGAACTACTGCCACAAGGTGCTCGCCGAGGGACTTGAGCCCGGAACCAAATATGTTTACAGAGTCGGCGATGCCTCGACCGGAGTCTGGAGCAACAACGGCACATTTGAGACAGCCTGCGACGGAGAAGAGGCGTTTTCGTTTATAGCTCTCGCCGATGTTCAGGCGGGCAACGAGACAAACTTCACAAAGAGCGGAGCCGTTCAGCGCACCGCCATGCAGGTCTGCCCCGACGCCAAGTTCCTCATGAACGCGGGCGATTTCGTCAACGACTGCAACGACCAGGAGTGGGACTGGTTCTATGAGAAGAGCTGCGACACGCTCATGAATATAACCATGGCGCCGACCGCCGGCAACCACGAGGGCAACCTGCGCTGGGGCTGGTTCGACAATATGTTCAACCTCGACAGGAGCGCGGGCTGGAATCACATCACCGGCGTATACTATTCCTTTGACTATTCGAACACGCATATCGCCGTGCTCAACACCAACGATATGTATCCCATAAGCGAGGAGCAGCTCAACTGGCTTCAGAACGACATGAACTCCTCCGACGCGCAGTGGAAGATAATCCTCATGCACCGCGCCTGCTACTCCGCGGGCAAGAACATAAACAAGCCCGACACCGTCATCATGCGCAAGCGTCTGCTGCCCATAATAGACAGCCTTGATATCGACGTTGTCATCAACGGCCACGACCATATGTATCTGCGCACCTATCAGGTCAAGGACGACAAGATTCAGCCCACCGAGTACATCACCGAGAACTACAAGGGCGAGGAGATAACCTACGCGCTCAACCCCGAGGGCACGGTACACATCCTGCCCAACACCGCCGGCACGAAGCGCTACGGCGTTCACGAGGACGCCATGGAGCCTATCCTCAAGAATTCCGCCGTTGCCGCGCAGCCCTACAAGTCGATGTTCAGCACCTTTACCATAGACGGCGACAGGCTCATCTACCGCGCCTACACCGTCGACGTTGACGACGAGACTCTCGAGGCCACGGGCTACGAAAAGTTTGACGAATATGCGATAAAAAAGACCGTCAAGGGTGAGGCCAAGGAGCATAAGGAGCTGCCCACCGACTTCCTTTCAAACTTCAAGCAGAATGTTCTGAATGTCCCGATCGCAATAGTCTATATGCTCGTCAAATATATTCTCATCCTGCCCCATATCATAAAGAACAGATAAATCAAATCGCCCGTGCCGAGAAATCGGTGCGGGCGATTTTTTGTTATCAGAATTTAACCGCCGCAGAGCTATGATTCTGCGGCGGTCGGCTTATCTTATTATTTTATAGCGGCTCGGGTCGCGCGGCTTCTGCTCCGGCACCTCGTCCGGTTCGCCTATCGCAACGCCTATCATATACTGAAAATCAACGGGAATATCTATCTCCCCGCGCCAATAGGCTCCCCTGTCCGCATCGTCAAACAGCGCTCCGACGCTGCCGACTATGCAGGTACCGAGGCCGAGTCCCTTTGCGGCGATACATATGTTTTCTGCCATTATCCCCGCGTCCGTCTGACTTCCGGGTGGCGCGAATATTGCGGCGAACACGGGCGCGTTGTGATAAAACGGGTTCTTGTCGCTGCGCGTATGCACGGGTGTATCCCAGCCGACGATATTCTTGAAATCTATCTGCATTTGGCGGAGCATCGCGTCGTTGCAGATAAATCTGACGTGACAGGGCTGGCTGTTGCGCCCGCTCGGGGACATCATCGCCGCCGCCGTAAGCGTATCGAGCTGCGCGTCGGTGAGCATGACGGGCTTATACTCCCGCACAGTCTGACGTGTCAAAACGGCATCTGTAACTTCGTTTCTGATGATATCAGCCATTCTTGTCGACCTCCCTGACAGCTCTGTTTATCACTCTGTCGTTGCGCTCGACCGAAAGCTCCGCGGCATAGCCCTCGACTATCTTATCGAATTCCTCGCCGCGCAGGCTCTTGAGGCAGTCGTCGCGGTAGCGCTCGTAGTATTGCTTCGCCTCGTCCTCGGAGGGGTTCTCCCTGATGATTAAGAAAATATAGTTGTTCGTTATAATAACCGCGTTCGAGCCGACGGAGAGCTTCTGAACATTTTCGAAGAAGCCGTCCGGATATGAGTCCGTGCCCTTCTTTATGAACTGGAGCTGATCGGAAATGGTGGAGTCGGGGTGCTTCTTGGAATAGAGCTCGACTATCTCGTTCATCGTCTGACCGTTTCCCAGACGCTTTGAAAGCTCCGTGAATTCCTTGTTCATCTCCGCCTTCTGATCGGCAGTCATAACCACGGTGTTGCCGTTTGCGTCGGTCGTTGTGAGGTAGTCGGTTATCGCGCGGAAAGAGATATAGTTCTCGTTATAGTACTTCTTTATATCGTCCTCGTTGACCGCCTTTTCGCCGCCCTCGTCATAGATATAATAGAAAAGTCTGTTGCGCGAGGTGTCGGCGGTCTGTATTTTCATGAGCGTCTGCTTCGACACGCCGAGCTTTTCATAGTAGCCCGAGAAAACGTGCCACAGATCCTCGAGATTGTTTGACGCGGAGCGCTTCTCCGAGGAAGAGAGCGTGAGTCCGAGCTCGACGATTTTCGTGTTGACCGCAACATATTCGCAGCACTGCTCTATAGCGGCGTCTATCATCTGACCGTCGGTCGCGTCGGAAGCGAGTCCGTACTTTTCCGGAAAAGCGTGAACACGGTCGTAGTAATATAGAAAAGTCTCATAGTCTATCTGCGCGCCCGAGATATTCAGCGCGCTCTTTTTATTCGCCGCGCACCCCGCAGTGCAGAATACGGCGGCAAGGCAGAGCAAAACGGCGACAAATGCTTTGAATTTCTTCATTTTCAGTTATCCTTTCATCAGATATCGAGCCATGCTTCGGCGTGAGCGTCGGAGGGCATACGCCAGTCGCCTCGCGGCGAGAGGCTGACCGAGCCGACCTTAGGACCGTCCGGTATGCAGGAGCGTTTGAACTGCTGGGAGAAGAATCTCTTCAAAAAGAGCCTGAGCCACTTTTCGAGCTGCTCGCGGCTGTATACTCCGTCAAACGCGCGGCAGGCCATGAATATGAGCTTATCGGGCGAAGCGCCGAAGCGCTGGAAATGATAGAGGAAGAAATCGTGAACCTCGTATGGGCCGAGGGTATCCTCCGTCTTTTGGGCTATCTTGCCGCTGCTGTCGGGCGGAAGCAGCTCAGGGCTGACGGGGGTTGCGAGTATCTCGCGCAGAACCTCGCCCAGCGCGCCGCCTCTCTCGTCTGCCACAAATGAAACGAGATATCTGACGAGGGTCTTGGGCACGGAGCAGTTGACTCCGTACATACTCATATGGTCGGCGTTATAGGTGCACCAGCCGAGCGCAAGCTCGGAGAGGTCGCCCGTGCCGACGAGCAGCGCGCCCTCCTTGTTGGCGGTGTCCATAAGTATCTGCGTGCGCTCGCGCGCCTGAACATTTTCGTAGGTCACGTCGAGTATGCTCATATCGTGCCCTATGTCACGCATATGCTGAGTACACGCGGGGACGATATCTATATCCCTGAGCTCGGCCCCGATGCACTCCGTGAGCGTAACGGCGCTCGACTTCGTGCGCTTCGTGGTACCGAAGCCGGGCATTGTGATGCAGATTATGTTTTCCTTCGGCAGGCGAAGCAGGTCAAACGCCCTGTCCGCAACAAGCAGCGCAAGCGCCGAATCGAGCCCGCCCGAAATGCCTATCACAGCCTTTTTGAGCCCTATGTGCTCGATCCTCTTTGCAAGCCCCGCCGCCTGGATATTGAATATCTCGGCGCAGCGCGCACGTCTGACATTTTCGTCGGACGGCACGAACGGGTGCGCGTCGAACGCTCTGTCCATATCATCCTCTTTGAGCGTCGGCAGAGTTATCGCAACGCGTCTCATGTCCCGCTCGGCATAGCGTGCCGCATTGTCGTAAAATTCACTGTTTCTGCGCAGGGCTTCGAGCTTCTTTATATCGATACAGGCGCTGACCGCCGAGCCGTCCCGCTCAAAGCGTTCGTTTTCGGCGAGTATGCCGCCGTTTTCCGCAACGGTACACGCACCCGAGAACACAAGATCCGTCGTGCTCTCGCCGACTCCGGCAGAGGAGTAGACATATCCGCAGTAGCACCGTGCGCTCGTCTGCTCGATAAGGCTGCGCCTGAACTCGTTCTTCGTAACCATCTCGTCGGAGGCGGAGATATTGACTAAGATATTCGCGCCGCCGAGCGCCAGAACCGCACCGGGCGACACGGGCACCCACATATCCTCGCACACCTCTATTCCGACGGCGGCTCCGTTGTCCGCGCAGAAGAGCATGGTGCCGAACGGCACTTCCTCTCCGCAGATTTCGGCCGTGTCGCACGGAATATCAAAAGCCGAGACAAAATGGCGCTTTTCGTAAAATTCATTGTAATTGGGCAGATAGCTCTTCGGCACCACGCCCGCTATTTTGCCGTTTTGGAACGCGGCAGCGCAGTTAAAAAGCCTGCCGCGCACGCGAACGGGAAGTCCGACTATAACAAGCGCACCTATATCCGCGCACTCGGCGACAAGTCTGCCGAGCGCCGCTTCCGCGCTTTCAATAAGCCTGTCCTGCGAGAAGAGGTCTGAGCAGGTGTAGCCGGTTATGCTAAGCTCCGGCAGGGCGATTATCTGCGCGCCGGAGGAGGCCGCCTCTCTTATCAGGGGCAGCATATTATCAACATTCTTATCGGGCGCGCCTACGGTCACTCTCGGGCAGACGGCCGCGGTCTTGACAAAGCCGAAGTCTTTCAAGCTATCACGTTCCCTTCCGCAAATCCTGTTAAATCCTATTATACGTATATAGTATATACTAATTCGCGCTCTAAATCAATCCTTTTCATTTTCCGGAGGTGATCCTACGGACACGTTTTATTCGCTCGTTTCCTCTGTAAATTCCGCCCTTTGGGGAGTCCCGCTGCTCGTCGCTTTTACGGGCACGGGACTGCTTTTGAGCGTGCGGTCGGGATTTTTTCAGCTGACGCACATCGGCACCTGGATGAAGGCGACGCTCGGCAGCATATTCGGCAAGAAGAGCCGCCGCTCGGGCGAGGGCTCGATATCGCAGACTCAGGCGCTCTCCGCCGCGCTCGCCGCGTGCATGGGCACGGGAAATATAGTCGGCGTGGCGGCGGCTGTTGCCTCGGGCGGCGCGGGCGCGGTCTTTTGGATGGTAATAAGCGCAATAATCGGCATGATGAGCGCGTGCTGCGAAAACATCCTCGGCATAAAGTACCGCTGCCGCGACAAAAACGGAGAGTGGATGGGCGGCGCGTTCCTCTATATGGAGCGCGGGCTGGGCTTTAAAAAGACGGCGAAGATTTTTTGCGTTCTGCTCGTTGCGGCCTCACTCGGAATAGGCAACATGACGCAGGCGAACGCCGCCGCGCTCTCGCTTCGCGGCTCGTTCGGGCTGAGCCCCGCGATAACGGGCGCGGTGCTCGCGGTCGGCGTTTTCGCAGTCACCTGCGGCGGGCTCAAGAGGATAGCCTCGGCTGCGGAGAAGATAATCCCCGCCATGACGGCGATATTTATTTTGGCGAGCTTCGCCGTCATAGCAAAAAACTTTCGGGCAGTTCCGTCGGCGTTTTGCAGAATAATATCGGAGGCCTTTTCCCTGCGTGCGGCGGCGGGCGGCGCGGCGGGCTGCGGGATAAAAAAGGCTCTGCGCTACGGGGTGGCGCGGGGCGTGTTTTCAAACGAAGCGGGGCTCGGCAGCAACGCCATAATTCATGCGGCGGCCGAGACGGACTCCCCCGCCGAGCAGGGCTGCTGGGGAATACTCGAGGTTTTTCTCGACACCGTGGTTATGTGCACCGTGACGGCAATAACGCTCCTTGTGTCCGGCGTGCCCATAGACGGCGACGGCTCTCTCGCCTGCGCCGCGGCATTCGGCAGCGTGTTCGGAGCGGCGGGCAGCATTTTCGTGTGCCTGAGCGTCTGCGTTTTCGCCTTTGCCACGCTCATCGGCTGGTCATATTACGGGCGGCGCGGGCTCGAATATCTGCTCGGCGAAAAGAGCGCGGGGATATACAATCTCATCTACTCGGCGGCGGTATTCGTCGGCTGCGTCACCGACCTCAAGCTCATATGGGAGCTATCCGACCTCGCAAACGCGCTCATGGCCGTACCCAATCTCATCTCGCTCTGCCTGCTCGGCGGCGAAGCGACGGAGGAGCTGAAAAAGACATATCCGAAATGATATATAAGTGTTGATTTATTGATATAACCATGTATAATATGTATAGACGGAATGTATTCTGGGGGTTTGTGCGGAAATACGGCGTAAAGCTGTTTTTGAGCGTATATCGCCGCGCTGAATAAAAATCAACTATAATCATTATTTTACGCGCAAGCGAAAATATTCGGAGTCAAATCATGTCGGGATTTTTATGTGATCTGCATATTCATTCGTGCCTGTCGCCATGCGGCGACGGGGACATGACCCCCTATAACCTTGTCAACATGGCAAAGGTCATGGGGCTTGATATCCTTGCGCTGACAGACCACAATTCCTCTCTCAACTGCCCCGCCGCGGCGCGGGCGGCAAGGGACGCGGGAATAGCCTTCGTGCCCGGGATGGAGCTTACCACCTCGGAGGAGGTTCATGTCGTTTGCCTGTTCCCGGATGTCGATTCCTCGCTCCGGTTTTCGGGCTATGTCTCGGAGCGCCTGCCGAAGATAAAAAACAGGCTCGATATTTTCGGCGAGCAGCTGATAATGGACGAGCTCGACGGTGTTCTCGGCTGCGAGGAAAATCTGCTGAGCACCGCAAGCTTCATTTCGATAAGCGAGGTTTTTTCGCTCGTCTCCGACTTCGGCGGCGTCTGCTACCCCGCGCATATCGACCGCCCGTCGTTCAGCGTCACGGCAAACCTCGGTTCGTTTGACGAGAGCTGGGGCTTCATAAACGCCGAGCTGTCCGCTTTTGCTCAAACGGACAAGCTGACACAAGCGCATCCCCTGCTCAAGAATATGCGGCTTTTGCGCGCATCGGACGCGCACTTTCTCGAAAATATCGGCTCGGCGAGCACCGAGCTCGAGCTCCCCTGCGCATCGCCGCAGGCGGTCATTGACCTGTTAAAAAGTAATTACTGCCCGCCGGGTATGTAAATTGGTATACAGCTTATCGATATTTTTTTTCTTAAACTGTAGAAATTTTGCATTTCGCGTGTTATAATTACTTCTAATGCGAAAGGGATTCCCCTTTTTGCCTATCTGTATTTTTCTCAAACCTAAGGAGGGAGAGGCTACAAATGCTCAAAAAAATCAGTAAGATACCTTTTTCCGGCACCCCGGAGCAGGAGGAGAAGCTCAGAGCCGTTATCGCCGAGTGCAACGGCGACAAAAGCCTGCTGATGCACGTCATGCAGGAGGCGCAGCTCATCTACGGTTATCTTCCGTTCGAGGTACAGGCTATAATATCCGAGGGAATGGACGTTCCGCTTGAAAAGGTATACGGTGTATCAACTTTCTACGCTCAGTTCGCTCTGAGTCCCAAGGGCAGATACAACATCTCCGTATGTCTCGGAACCGCGTGCTATGTCAAGGGCTCGCAGGCTATCCTCGACAAGATAAGCGAGAGGCTCGGCATAGCCCCGGGCGAGTGCAGCGACGACGCGTGCTTCTCTATTGAGGCCTGCCGCTGCATAGGCGCTTGCGGACTTGCCCCTGTCATGACTGTCAACGACGATGTCTACGGCAGGCTCACCCCCGACCAGATAGACGGTATTCTCGACAAATACCTCGACGCTTAACGCCATGCGCGAGCTGTCACTCAACATTCTCGATATAGCCCAGAACTCCATCTCCGCCGGAGCGTCGCTGATAACAATAGAGGTCAGCGAGGACACAAGGGAGCACCTGCTCTCGCTCACCGTCTCCGACAACGGCTGCGGCATGGACGAGGAGACTCTCAAGAACGTCTGCGACCCGTTTTTCACCACGCGCACAACGCGCAAGGTCGGCATGGGGATTCCGCTGTTTCGCCTCGCGGCGGAGCAGACCGGCGGCAGCTTTGAGATAACCTCCGAAAAGGGAGTCGGAACCTCAACTAAGGCCGTATTTCATTCGGACAGCATAGACTTCACCCCCTTGGGGGACATGACCTCGACTGTAACCGTGCTCGTCTCGATGAACACCGACAGGGACTTTATCTACCGCAGAAAGGTCGACGGCGAAGAATTCGTGCTCGACACGCGGGAGATAAAAAATATTCTCGAGGGCGTGCCGCTCGACAATCCGGAGGTCGTGCAGTGGATGAAGGAATATATCGACGAGAACACCGCGCTTCTCACAAAATCCATATGACGGCGTTTGCGCCGGGAAAGGAACAACCATGAAATCACTTGCTGAACTTAACGCAATAAGAGATAAGGCAAAAGCCAATATGAACGTCCGCGACGACAGCGAAAGCTCGACCCGCGTACTCGTCGGCATGGCGACCTGCGGCATCGCGGCGGGCGCGAAGCCCGTGCTGACAGCCCTTGTTGACGAGGTTGCGCGCCGCAATCTCAGCCACGTCACCGTCTCGCAGACCGGCTGCATCGGTATGTGCCAGTATGAGCCGATAGTCGAGGTTCTCGAGCCGGGCAAGGAAAAGGTCACCTATGTAAAGGTAACGCCCGAAATGGTCGCGCGTATTGTCAGCGACCACCTCGTCAACGGCAACCCCGTTACGGAATTTACGGTCGGCGCTATCGCCAAATAACAAGGAGGGAAATCAATGTATCGTTCACACGTTCTTGTCTGCGGCGGTACCGGCTGTACTTCTTCTCACAGCGCAGAAATAATTGCCGAGTTTGAAAAGGAGATCGCCGAGAAAGGTCTCGCAGACGAAATCAAGGTCATCAGGACAGGCTGCTTCGGTCTGTGCGCCCTGGGTCCGATAGTCGTTGTCTATCCCGAGGGTGCGTTCTACAGCCAGATAAAGGTTGAGGACGTCTCCGAGATAGTTGACGAGCACCTCATCAAGGGCAGAATAGTCAAGCACCTGCTCTATGACGACACCGTGGCCGGCGACACCGTCAAGAGCCTCAACGAGACTCAGTTCTATAAGAAGCAGAAGAGAGTCGCGCTGCGCAACTGCGGCGTCATCGACCCCGAAAATATCAACGAATACATAGCCATGGACGGCTATCAGGCTCTCGCAAAGTGCCTGACCGAGTACACCCCGGACGAGGTCATCCAGATAGTCAAGGACTCCGGCCTTCGCGGCAGAGGCGGCGGCGGATTCCCGACCGGACTCAAGTGGAGCTTCACGAGAAAGAATCAGGCGGATCAGAAATATGTCGTCTGCAACGCCGACGAGGGCGACCCCGGCGCATTCATGGATCGCTCCGTGCTTGAGGGCGACCCGCACTGCATCGTCGAGGCCATGGCCATATGCGGCTACGCCACCGGCGCCACCGAGGGCTACATCTACGTCCGCGCGGAGTATCCCATAGCGGTCAAGAGACTTCAAATAGCCATTGACTCCGCCCGCGAGCTCGGGCTGCTCGGCAAAAACATATTCGACAGCGGCTTCGATTTTGACCTCCACATAAGACTCGGTGCAGGCGCATTCGTCTGCGGCGAGGAGACCGCGCTCATGACCTCCATAGAGGGCAACCGCGGCGAGCCCCGTCCGAGACCTCCGTTCCCGGCGGAGAAGGGTCTTTTCGGAAAGCCCACTACCGAAAACAACGTCGAGACCTTCGCAAATATCCCGCAGATAATCCTGCACGGCGCGGAGAGCTTCGCCTCCATGGGCACCGAGCGCTCCAAGGGCACCAAGGTCTTTGCGCTCGGCGGCAACATAAAGCACACCGGCCTCGTTGAGATACCCATGGGCACGACCCTGCGCGAGATAGTCGAGGACATCGGCGGCGGAATACCCAACGGCAGAAAGTTCAAGGCTGCGCAGACCGGCGGCCCCTCCGGCGGCTGCATCCCCGCAAGCCTCATGGACACCGAGATAGACTACGACAACCTCACCGCCATAGGCTGCATGATGGGCTCGGGCGGACTTATAGTCATGGACGACAGCAACTGCATGGTCGATATAGCTAAATTCTTCCTCGACTTCACGGTTGACGAGTCCTGCGGAAAGTGCTCCCCCTGCCGTATCGGCACGAGAAGAATGCAGGAGATACTCGAGAAGATAATCGCCGGCAAGGCGACTCTCGACGACCTCGACAAGCTCGAAGAGCTCGCCCACTACATAAAAGAGAACTCCCTTTGCGGTCTGGGTCAGACGGCGCCCAACCCCGTTCTCGCAACCCTCAAGTTCTTCCGCGAGGAGTACATAGCGCATATAGTTGACAAGAAGTGTCCCGCAGGCGTCTGCAAGGCGCTGCTGAGCTTCAAGATAGACAAGGATCTGTGCATCGGCTGCGGCCTTTGCGCCAGAAACTGCCCCGTCTCGGCTATCGGCAAGACCGACTATATCGCAGAGGGCCACAAGCTGCCTTCGTACGAGATAGACACCGCCAAGTGCATCAAGTGCGGCGTCTGCCTTGAAAACTGCAAGCGTGCCAAGGCTATCAGCAAAGGTTAAGGAAGGAGGGTCAACACAGCATGGAAATGGTAAATATTAAGATAAACAATATGCCTCTGAGCGTACCCAAGGGCATATCCATACTTGAGGCGGCGCGTACGGCCGGCATAGAGATCCCGACCCTCTGCTACCTCAAGAAGATAAACGAAATCGGCGCGTGCCGTATCTGCATGGTCGAGGTCAAGGGCGCCCGCTCGCTCGTGACCGCCTGCGTCTACCCCGTAAACGAGGGCATGGAGATATTCACAAACACGGAGCGCGTGCGCAAGAGCCGCAAGACGACTCTCGAGCTCATCCTCTCTACGCATGACAGAAAGTGTCTCTCCTGCATACGCAGCGGAACCTGTGAGCTCCAGCAGCTCTGCAAGGAGTTCGGTGTTGACGACGAGGGTCGCTTCGACGGCGCAAATCCCGTCCACGAATACGACGACTCCGCCATACATATGATAAGAGACAACGGAAAGTGCATCCTCTGCCGCCGCTGCGTAGCCGCGTGCCAGGCTCAGCATATCTCCGTTATCGGCGCAAACGCCCGCGGCTTTGACACTCACATCGGCTCGGCATTCGAAAAGCCTCTCGACTCCGTGGCGTGCGTCTCTTGCGGCCAGTGCATAGTCAACTGCCCGACCGGCGCTATCTACGAGAAGGACGACACCGCAAAGGTGCTCGAGGCTATCAACGACCCCGAGAAGTTCGTAGTTGTTCACACCGCGCCCTCTATCCGCGTCACTCTCGGCGAGTGCTTCGGAATGCACATAGGCACCAACGTTCAGGGCAAGATGGTCGCGGCGCTCAGACGTCTCGGCTTCGACAAGGTCTTTGACACCGACTTCGGCGCGGACCTCACGATAGTCGAAGAAGCAAACGAGTTCCTCGGCAGAGTCCGGAACGGCGGCGTGCTCCCGATGATAACCTCCTGCTCGCCCGGATGGATAAAATACTGCGAGCATTACTACCCCGATATGCTCGATCACCTCTCCTCCTGCAAGTCGCCCCAGCAGATGTCGGGCGCGGTAATCAAGACCTGGTATGCGGAGAAGATGGGAATCGACCCGAAGGATATCGTCGTTGTCGGCATAATGCCCTGCACGGCGAAGAAGTTCGAGACAAAGCGCGAAAATCAGTCCGCGTCCGGCTATCCGGATGTCGACTACTCCCTGACCACGAGAGAGCTCGGCAGAATGATAGAAAGCGCAGGTATCTTCTTCAAGCACCTACCCGACGAGGAGTTTGACAACCCGCTCGGCGATTCCACCGGCGCGGCAGTCATCTTCGGCGCAACCGGCGGCGTTATGGAAGCGGCGTTGAGAACCGCCGTAGAAAAGCTCTCCGGCGAGGAGCTCAAGAGCCTCGACTTCACCGAGGTTCGCGGCACCGAGGGCATAAAGGAAGCCTCCTACACCGTCAACGGCATGGAGATAAAGGTCTGCGTAGTCAGCGGACTCGCAAACGCCAATACTATTATGGAGAAGGTCAAAAACGGCACCGCCGACTACCACTTCATAGAGATCATGGGCTGCCCCGGCGGCTGCGTCAACGGCGGCGGCCAGCCGATACAGCACGCAGTCGTGCGCAACTTCGTCGACCTCAGAGCGCGCAGAGCCGCTGCTCTCTACGAGGCAGACAAGGATATGCCCCTGCGCAAGTCGCATGAGAGCGAGGCTGTCAAGCGTCTCTACGCCGAGTTCCTCGGCGAGCCCGGCAGCCACAAGGCTCACGAAGTGCTCCACACCTCATATGTAGCAAGACCGAAATATAAATAAGCACAAACAAAGAATCAATCCCGCTCTGCAAAGGTGGGATTGATTCTTTAACTTTTTTAAAAATCAAAACACGATTGACTTTTTTACTCTTTCTGTTAAAATATAATTGTAGCGCAGAAGTATTGTCATTTATCCGCCTCAAGGAAATTGAAAGGATGTGAAGTGATGAAAAAAAATAAAAAAGCTTTTGTCGTGATTTTCGAGGTGCTTCTTTGGCCGCTGTTCCTGCAGGCGATAATATACTGCGTCTGCGAGCTTTTCCGCCCTGTATTTAACTTCTTTTTTACACATATGCACGATTTCTATTATGACTGCATAAGGATTTCAGAGTATGGAATGTTTTACTTTTACGCGTTTCGCTTCATATGGGCGGTCGCCTTTGTCAGCCTGTTCTTCTTCTATCTTTCAAGGAGAGCTCAAATTCGTAAATTCCGTTCTTTCTTCACCGTCTTTGTCTTGTCGGCGATACCGATGATTTTGATGCGAATCACCATGCAATATGATTGGGTAATACACCCTGTATTCACTTCTCCTTATCAGGATTTACTGCCGTTTTTAACTTTCTTGTTCCGCTTTCTGTATGTTATAATTACGCTTTGGTCATTAGCAAACATCATTTTCTCCGTAAGGAGAATAACGGCAAAGATTCAACCGTAAACACTGTAAAAACTATAGCAAAACCCGCCCCAGACTTATATCTGCGGCGGGTTTGCTTTGGTGGGTTTGATTTATATATTCTTTATCTCGTCAAAAATCTCTTTTGTGATTCGTCTGTCTTTATAATAAAACTCGCGGTCGTGCTCGCTTATCTCCCTCGCAACGCGGCAGGGATTCCCGTAGGCGACGACATTCGCCGGAATGTCTTTAGTCACGACGCTCCCCGCGCCGATAACGCTGTTGTCCCCTATCGTCACGCCGGGCATTATCACGGCTCCCGCACCTATCCAGCAGTTTCTGCCGATATGCACGGGCATATTGAACTGATACGCCTTTTCGCGCAGCTCGGGCAGGATAGGATGTCCCGCTGTGGCAACGGTCACGTTGGGTCCTATCATCGTATAAGAGCCGATATAGATATGCGAGTCGTCCACGGCTGTGAAATTGAAATTAGCGTACACACTGTCGCCCAGATGCATATGCGCCCCGCCCCAATTCGCGTGAAACGGCGGCTCGAGATAGCAGTTCTTGCCTATTTCGGCAAACATCTCTTTCATTAATTCCTGCCTTTTCTTCTGCTCCGTGGGGCGCGTTGAATTGAACTCGTAAAGTAAATCGAGCTTTTTGAGCTGCTCGTCAAATATCGACTCCTCGTTGGGATAATACAGCTCGCCCGTGAACATTCTTTCTTTCATTCCCATGATATTTCTCCTTTTTGTGTTTTTTCGCCTTGATTATACTTTATGCGCCCGATTTTTTCCAGCCTTTTCGGGCATTTGTGCGGGTATCTGCGGACATTCGCCTTTTTTATTGACTTTAAGAGCGGCAAATATTATACTTTATAATATAACAGCTGCAACGATACCGGATAACAATAATACTGCTTTAAGTCGGAGGATGAACAGAGAATGGATAAATTCATGCCGAAAACCATAGAAGAACTCAATGCGGAGTTTGAGGCCCGCATGGAAAAGGCCAAGCAGGACGAGCTCAACGCCGCAGCGGAAAGAGCTGCGGAGGAAATTCTGGAGGCCGAGAGAATGAGAGCGGCGCACAATGCCGAGGAGAAAGCGGAGGCAAGGCGCGTTGAGGAGCGCAGCTATGAGAGCGCACTCGACAGCTCCATTTCCGCAACCGAGCTCGAGCCGACCCGGGATGACTTCGAGGACAGCTACTCGGGAGAGGACGAGGTTCCCGCAGAGGAGTCCGTCAAGACCGAGCCCGCGGAAACCGAGCCCGAGAAAGTCGAAGCCGAGTCCGTGCAAAAAAACGAAAACGAATACGGCGAGCCCGATCCTCACGGATATTTCGGCGCGCCGATAGACAAGAGCAGACCGCGTCAGACCCTCTCGGAGGAAACTGCGGCCAAAGTTGAGCCGAAATTCGACTTTGAGCGCACCTCGGACTACTCCGGCGCAATGCTTCAGGACAGCTTCAAGCCTAAAAAGGACAAATTCAAGGGCGCAAGAATATTCTCTGTCGTCCTCATTATCATAATAGCGGTCGTGTCGCTGTTCACCGCGCTTTTGAGCGTTGCGGCGGCTCATCCCGACAAGTTCCTTCTCGACCGCGGACTTGCCGTATGCACCGACGACATCATGGGCTCAAACATAAAGAACGGCTCGCTGTGCCTGACCCGCAGGGCGTCTGCCGCATCCGCGGACGAAGTCGCGATGTATAAACTCGGAGGGAAGTATGGCTTCGCGTTCGGATCTGCTCTTCCCACGGGCGCTTCCGTAGTCGCCGTAGCCACGCACTGCGTACCGTTCTTAGGCAAGTTTATAGCGAGCGTCATAAATATGTGGCTGGTCTACGCCTGCTCGGCGCTCGCGGCTATACTCGTCATAATGATAATCAAGATCGCGGCTTTCGGCAAGCCCGATGACAATGTCACCGACGGAGTAAAGAGAAAGAAAAGCCGCAAAAAATAAAAATCAGACAAAAAAATCGAAGCCGCTCGGCTCTTGCCCTGCGGCTTTTTTGCTCGGGAGAAAACAATGTCTATAGAGAGAGTCAGAGAATATTTTGAAACGCTCGGCATAGCGGACAGGATAAAGGAGATAGACGAGTCGAGCGCAACCGTCGCGCTCGCTGCTAAGGCGCTCGGCTGCGTTGAGGGCAGGATAGCAAAAACCATATCCTTCTCGCTCGACGGTGCGCCGATACTCATAGTCGCGGCGGGCGACATGAAGATAGACAACGCAAAATACAAGGCCCGCTTCGGCAAAAAGGCTAAGATGCTCTCGCACGAAGAAGCGGCAGAGCTCATCGGTCACGCAGTCGGCGGAGTATGCCCGTTCGCGGTGAACGAGGGAGTAAAGATATATCTGGACGAGTCGCTGAAAAGATTTCAGACGGTATTCCCCGCCTGCGGCAGCAGCAACAGCATGATAGAGCTGACCCCCGCCGAGCTTGAAAAATACTCGAAGCCCGACGGCTGGGTAGATATCTGCAAGCCGATCGGATGAAAAAGCGGGGCGGCAAAGAAAAATTTTTCCAAACAGCTCCGTAACACTTGACAAACCGAAAAAAAAATCTTATAATCACATAGCAAACAAATGGGGGCGTAGCTCAGCTGGGAGAGCGTACGGTTCGCATCCGTAAGGTCGAGAGTTCGATCCTCTTCGTCTCCACCATGAAAAAAGCACTTGCGTTTGCAAGTGCTTTTTTCAACGAAATAAATCCCTTTCGGGATTTGTGAAATGCCCTGCGGGCGTGAAATACGCCTGCGGCGTGTGAAATCGCTGCGGCGGTGAGGATTTATTTCATTCCACTTGATGCGAAGCATCAAATTTCACAATTCACGCAGTGAATTATTTCACGTCGAGCACGGCGAGACATTTCACTTTACGAAAGCCCGCTTCGGAGATTACGCTGCGGCGGTGAGGACTTTGCCGAGCTTTCAACCGAGTGCCTGCAAATGCGGGTGCTCGGTTCGTTTAGTTCGATATCCCATACACTTGAAAATATACGCATATCGGTATATTATATAAACAGCTTATATGCGCCTTCAGACGGAAAGGGGATACTGTTGCTATGATAAAACTTACGCTTGATACGACTTTGCAAAAACTGAATATCAGCCGATACGAGCTTGCCAAGCGGACGGGAATACAGTATCAGATAATTGATAACTATTATAAGAACCGCGTCAAACGGTACGACAGCGATGTGCTCGACAGAATATGCACGGCGCTCGGATGCGGAATAGAGGACATAATAGAATACAGCAAATAAAAACTCGGAGCCGATATTTTCGACTCCGGGCTTCTTTATCTCATCTCTTCAATATGATAGATATATTCGAGCGAGCTTAACGCCTCGATTATCTCTTTGTGTGTCTTGTATTTTTTCAGCTCCGCGCTGCTTATCGTTATCGTTATCGTGTAGACGCTCAGTCCCGAGCCGACGTAAGCGAGGTTTGATTCTATGTCGTCTATCCTCAGCCCGAGGCGGCGTATGACCGAGACGAAGTCCTGAAGATATTCGCTGCTCTTGAGCTCGAGGTGTATCTCGAAGTGGTTCGAGCGGTTCTTGAGGTAAGTCTCGAGCGACGGGAAGCCGGCGAGGATGCAGACCAAGAAGAGATAGACTATGACGGTCACCGTGTAGAGTCCCGCGCCGATTATCAGTCCGAGTATTCCGCATGACCAGAGTCCCGCCGAGGTGGTCAGTCCCTTTATCTGATTGCGGGAGCTGAACAGTATCGAGTTGCCGCTGACCATGGCGGCGCCGATTATCGTTGCCCCCGAGAGGACGGGTACGCTCAGCGCGTAGTTCGTCGCAAGATATATGTCGAGTATCATCGAGACGGTCGAGGCAAAGGAGATGAGCACGAACGTGCGCAGTCCCGCGGAGTGACGCTTGCTCGAGCGTTCGCAGCCTATGACCGACGCGAACAGCACCGCCACGGCGATTCTTAATATTATCGAATATGTGTTGAGCCCCATTGACCATTCGCCGAGCAGACGTCCGATAGGGTCGGTGAGCGCTAATGCTGTAACTGAGTTCATCTTCTTCTCCTCCTGTTTTTTCTGCTTTTGTCCATGCTCATGCCCGCAAGCAGGTACTGCTCCTGCTCGTCTGCGGCCTCGGAGAACGCCTGCTCCTCCTCGTAGAAGGGGTTGTCGTGCTTTGGCAGATCCTTCTGTATCGCCTGTATGCGTTCTATGAGCAGCTCAACCTTGCTCTTTTGATGTCCGTCCTCCGCTATCTCGACTATGTCCTCGAGCTTGTTGGAATAGGACTTCGAGAGATAGAGCGAGAGCTTCGCGCAGGCGGGGCCGATGAGCTCATAGAGCACGCTCGACGCGAGGATTATCGTTTCGAGCGCACTGCCCGATTCGCCGCCGAGCGTTCGCGCACCCATAGCGGCAAGACCTATCGCAACGCCCGCCTGCGGGATAAGCGCAAGGCCGAGGTAGTTGCGGACGAGACGGTCTTTCTTTGTTATGAGGCAGCCGAGGAACGCGCCCGCGTATTTGCCGACTATTCTCATGAAGAAATAGCATATGCCGACAACGATGAGCGGCACGCGGCCTATGGACGTGGAGCTGTCAAAGAGCGCGCTGAGGTCGAAATTAAGTCCCGAACGCACGAAGAACAGCAGAAGTATCGGCGGGCTGAAATAATTGAGCTGCTTGAATAAGCGCTCGTCGTCCGAGAGGTTGATATAGACGGTGCCCATCGCCATGCAGCCGAGAAGCGGCGAGACGTCGAGCAGGGTGCATATTCCGCAGAACGCAAACAGCAGCGCGATTGAAACTATCAGCCTGTTGTCTGTCGAACGCTTCTGGAGCAGAACCTTCAGTATAACTCCGAACAGGCAGCCTATTATGAGGACGAGAATGTTCATCCCTATTGGCTTCAGCACGCTTCCCGCGCTGAAATGTCCCGAGGCGTTTGCAAGAGCCACGGATATAGCGGCGCTGTATGCGACGAGTCCGACAACGTCGTCGAGCGCGACGACCTGGAGCAGGGTGTCAACAAAGTCGCCCTTCGCGTGGGTCTGGCGGATAGTCATGACCGTCGAAGCGGGCGCAGTCGCCGAGGCGAGCGCGCCGAGCACGAGCGAGAAGTTGATATCGAGCCCGAGGATAAAGAACGACACGATGAAAACGATGACCGACGCGAGGCACGCCTCGAGCACGGTTATCACAACGACCTTTGCGCCGTTCTTTTTGAGCGTTGAGAAGCGGAAAAATTCACCTGTGCTGAATGCTATAAACGCGAGGGCGATGTCGTTTAAAAAGTCCATGCCCTCAACTATATTCTCCGGCACGAGGTTGAGCACATACGGGCCGAGCAGAACGCCCGACAGTATGTACGCCGTGACGTTCGGCAGCCGCAACCGCTTCGTGATGCGCGTCATCGCAAAGCCCGTTATCAGCATCAGCGCTATCGAGATAATGATGCCCGCAACGGGTGATGTGATGTTGAATGCCTTGTAGAACGAGTTTATCATTTTGCCCTATCCCTCTTTTCCCTCAAGAAAGTAAAAAAAGCAACGCCGGGAGAAGCTTTTCTGTCCGGCGACCGATGTTCCTTTAAGAAATTGTTTTTAATACCCCTTGTGATTTACTATATTATATGATATACTCAACCTGTAATAAAATCAAATTATTTTATTTTTGATTTTCAAAAACTTTTTTTATGGTGAGACTATGTTAGACAATAAAACCGAAACTTTGATAGCCGTTGCGGAACAGAAAAATTTTACAAAGGCGGCCGAGGTGCTCTCTTTGACCCAGCCGGCAGTCAGCCATCAGATAAGCCAGCTCGAGCATTCCCTCGGCGCAAAGCTGTTCAACCGCAGAAAGGGCGAGCTGACATTGACGCAGGAAGGGGAGATTGCGGTCAGATACGCCCGTATGCTGACCTCGATGGATCAGAAGATGCAGATGGAGATAGCGGACTCCAAGCGCAACATAAAGAAGCTGCGCATAGGCCTGACGCACACCTCCGAGAGCTCCTTTGCAACCGAGGTTTTGGCCCGCTATGCCAACGAATATCCAAACGTAAGCATTACGATTTTTACAGATACTATAAAAAATCTTTATAATATGCTCGACAATTTTGAGATAGATATCGCAATAACGGACGGAAAAGTGTCGAATCCGTCGCTGAATTCCGTCATGATAGATACGGACTACCTTGTCTGTATAATGTCCAACAACAATCCGCTCGCCAAGCACTCGATAATAACCTTAAACGAGCTGCGCCGCGAGAGATTGATACTTCGCCTGCCGACCTCCGCTACGCGAATGCTGTTTGAGGCGACGCTCGAGAGCCGCAACGAGTCAATAGACGACTTCAACGTAATTCTTGAGGTCGATAACGTCACGACGATAAAAGACCTTGTGCAAAAGGATTTCGGCGTGTCAATACTCGCAAAGAGCGTGTGCATTAAGGAAATGCGCAAAAAGAAGCTGACTATAGTCCCGATAGAAAATCTCAGCATGGCGCGCGCGACGAATATCGTCTATCATAAGAACTTCGCCCATACAGAGGTGCTCCAGGACATAACCCAGCTCTATCATGACACGAAAAAGCACTATCTTGTGTGAGCCGCCGCAATAAATTAAAAATGCCGCCGACAAGCTTTTATGCTGTGCCGACGGCGTTTATTATTTGTTTTACGCTATGACCGTGCGCGCTTCCTTTTCCGAGGGGACAATGCCTATATAGCTCTTGCCGGGGTTGAGCTTTAATTCGCTGCCGTCGGACGAGTAGAGCTTGAGCATATCATGGGGGCCGCCTTTTTTCCAGGTGATGTTCTCATATGCGCCGTTCGAGAGATAAACTCCGCTGCCGCCCGTCAAATCCATGTCAACGCAGCCGGAGGAGTCGCCCATGAGCGAGACGGGGCAGTAGAGTATAATGACGTTCCTGACCGCCATCTGCTTGCCGTCCGCGTCGGTCATCGGCGCGCCGTTGATGTCGTTGAGATAGAGCCCGTCCTGCGCCGAATAGGTGAAGGAGTGGTTGCAGTAGCTTGAAAAAACTATATCTATATTCGAGCACGCGCCGCCGGAAGGGGTGCGCGGAGAGTTTTCGGAGACAAACGCAAAGGGCTTTTGATAGCCGGACTCTATGTCGCGGCGGATATCGCGCTTGGTAAGTCCCTTGTCTATCGCTTCGCGGGTTGTGTAGCCGCGGTGCTCAATGGCCACATTCGTGCGCTCCTTGTCGCGGAAGAAATATCTGCCCATATACGAGCGCCCGTCGAGATCGTCAACGCCGCGGTCGCTTATCGCCGAATAGGCGTATTTGCTGCCGCCCCAGTGGACGAATATCGCGTCAAGCCCCTCGGCTATTTCGACAAAGTCGTGCCTTGCGCTTCGGAGCGAACCCACCTTGTCCGGGATTTTATTTATATCGGAATAGAGCCAGAGCATTCTCGTTATGCCCGCCTCGGTGACGCCCTCGATAACAATGTCGGGCGTGCACAGTCCCCACTGAGGACGTGCGGGATTCGAGTTGTTGATAACTACCGCTATCGGGCGTTTGCCCTGCGCCTTGAAGCCGGAGAGACCGGTCAGCGGGTCGATGTCCGCCGCTTCGAGTGGCTGCGATGAGGCTTCGCCGCTTGTGCTGTCCGTGCTCGGATTTTTTTTGCCGCCGCTGCATTTGACGGCTATCAAAACTATCATCACAACGAGCAAAAGTGCCGCCGCGATGAGAATGTAGAGCCTCGAATTGTTCTTTTTCTTGCTTTTTTGCTGAGATGACATTTTTAAGTACCTCGTTCTCTGTTTATTTTTTCCGCTGCTTCAATTATACATTTCGGAGCCGTTTTTTTCAACAGTAATCTCAGGATTTTATTGACATATCTTTTTGCTATGCTATATAATGATAAAAAGCTGACTTTTAGGCTTTAGCGTGGCAGACTGTCAAAACGGCACTGCACGCAGGAAAAGGAGGTAAAACAGATGGCAAGAGTATTCAATTTTTCAGCAGGCCCCTCAATGCTGCCCGAGAGCGTTCTCAGCCGCGCGGCGGCGGAGATCATGGACTATCACGGCAGCGGCCAGTCCGTTATGGAGATGTCGCACCGCTCGAAGGTGTTCGAGGGAATAATGAACGAGGCACAGAGTCTGTTCAGAAAGGTGCTTTCGGTACCCGACAACTATGACATACTGTTCCTCCAGGGAGGCGCGTCGACTCAGTTTTCCGCCATTCCGCTCAATCTCTTGAACGGCAGCGGAAAGGCCGACTATATGCTCACCGGTCAGTTCTCGACCAAGGCGTATAAAGAGGCCTGCAAATACGGCGACATCAGAGTGGCTGCGTCCTCAAAAGATAAGACCTTTTCGTATATTCCGAAGGTCACCCGCGAGGATTTTGACCCCGAGGCAGACTATGCCTATATCTGCTTCAATAACACTATCTACGGCACGAAGTTCCCGTATATCCCCGACACGGGCGATGTGCCGCTCGTAGCGGACGTCTCGTCCTGCTTCCTCTCCGAGCCGCTCGACGTCTCGAAGTTCGGAATAGTCTACGGCGGCGCGCAGAAGAATGTCGCCCCTGCGGGACTGACCATAGTTATAGTCCGCAAGGATCTTATCGGCAATGCGCGCGATATCACACCCGCCATGCTCGACTACAAGAATATGGCGGACAGCGGCTCGATGTATAACACCCCGCCCTGCTGGTCGATATATATGTGCAAGCTCATGCTCGAGTGGATAGAAAAGCTCGGCGGACTTAAGGAGATGAAGAAGAGAAACGAAGCGAAGGCGAAGATACTCTATGACTTCATCGATTCGAGCAAGCTGTTTTCAAACCCCGTAAGACCCTGCGACCGCTCGATGATGAATGTAACCTTCGTCACCGGGAGCGACGAGCTCAACGCGAAGTTTGTCGCCGAGGCCGCCGAGGCGGGCTTTGTCAACCTCAAGGGTCACCGCTCGGTAGGCGGAATGCGCGCGTCGATCTATAACGCCATGCCGATAGAAGGAGTCGAGCAGCTCGTAGACTTCATGAAGGAGTTTGAAAAGAACAACTGAGGGGGAGAAGCCATGACAGAAATATTAACGCTTAATAAGATAGCAAAGTGCGGGACAGACCGCTTCGACCCCGCAAAATACAGCTGCACGGACAGCGCAAATGACCCGGCGGCCGTAATGGTGCGCTCGGCGTCGATGCACGAGATGCAGTTCTCCGAGAACCTTCTCGCAATAGCCCGAGCGGGTGCGGGAGTCAACAATATCCCTATTGACAGGTGCTCGGAGCAGGGCATAGCGGTGTTCAACACGCCCGGAGCCAACGCCAACGCGGTCAAAGAGCTCGTCATTTGCGCGGCGCTTCTTTCTTCGCGTAAAATAACCGACGCCATAGATTGGTGCAAGACCCTCAAGGGCGAGGGAGAAAATGTCGGCAAGCTCGTTGAAAAGGGCAAAAGCTCTTTCACGGGTCCCGAGATAATGGGTAAGACCATGGGCATTGTCGGCATGGGCGCTATAGGTAAGCTCGTCGCAAAAGCGGCGCGCGACCTCGGCATGAGAGTCGTCTGCTTTGACAGAAAGGGCGAGAGCGAAATCAGAGACGTTGAGGCGGTCGTAGATATTGACGCGGTTTTTTCAGCGTCGGATTACCTTTCTCTGCATATCCCGTGCAACGACTACACGAGAAATATAATAAATTCGGAGTCGATAGGCAAGATGAAGGACGGCGTGCGCATTCTCAACTTTGCGCGCGGCGAGCTTGTGAACTCCGACGATATTCTTGCCGCTCTTGCTTGCGGCAAGGTCGCTGCCTATGCCACCGATTTCCCGACCGACGAACAGCTCGGAGTGCCCGGGGTTATAGCAATCCCGCATCTCGGCGCGTCCACGCCCGAGAGCGAGGACAACTGCGCCGTCATGGCAGCCGATGAGCTCATAGGCTACATCGAGCGCGGCGAGGTTAAGAATTCCGTCAACCTCCCCGCCCTTGTCCCGCCCTCGGAGTTTGAAAAGCGCGTGTGCGTCATTTACAGAGACGGCGAGGGTGTGCGCGAGGGCATTGTCGCGGCGCTCGGCGGAAATATCGTGTCGCTTTGCAGCGCGGCAAAAAAAGGAATCGGCTATCTTGTCTGCGATACGCCCGACCCCGACGCGGAAAAGATAAGCGCGGCGAACGGCGTAATAAGAGTCAGAGTGATATAACAAAAGTGACTGACGCATTTGGCGAAGCCCAAAAAGAACGCTTATTTGAGAATAATGTAAAGATAAAAATCCGTCGAAGTGTATTCGACGGATTTTTTAATTCTGTTCAAAAAGCTCATTGTAGCTGACGGAAAGAATTTCTTTGAGCAACCTTATCTCGTCCGGATAAACATGCCGCTGCCCGACCTCAATTTTCGCAAGCGCGCTGCGGGTAATATCGCAGCCGCCAAGTTGAAGTTTAGCTGCTACCTGTTCCTGTGTCATGCCGCGGGCTTCACGTGCCCTTCTTATATTGCCGCCAAACAGCTTCTCGTATTCAGGATTCATTACACCACTCCATATATCCCTTTTGGCGAAAATATTTTCAAATCTATTGACATCATTCTAACAGCGTGATATATTTATTTTGCACCTATATAAGTGCAAAACTCAGAAAGGAGGATTCATTCTGCGGCAATAAAAATTTGGCGGCAGTCAATAGTTTCAGGTCAGAAAAAATGTATAAATTCAAGGGCTTTGAAGGAGGTCAAACTATGTCTGAAAATTCTACCAATGTAAATGTTACCATTAACAATTCCGCCCCTGTTTCCCAGCTCAGAACAAACAGAGGCCTCGCAAAATTTATAGTTCTGTCAACATTGACCCTCGGCATTTACGCGCTTGTCGTTTTTGCCCACATCTCGGAAGAAACCAATATTGTATGCAGCCGCTATGACGGTCAGAAGACCATGAACTATTGGCTGCTCGTTTTCATTGTCGCTCCGCTTACCCTCGGCATAGGTTATCTCGTCTGGCATCACAAGCTCTGTGCGAGAATAGGCAGCGAGCTCACTCGCCGCGGACTTGACTGCAAGTTCGGCGCAGGTGACTTCTGGGGCTGGAATGTACTCGGCATGCTCATCGTTGTCGGTCCGTTTATATTCTGCTATAAGCTCTTTAAGGCAATGAACACGCTCAACGCAGACTTCAATTCAAAGGGCTGAGAGTTTTCGGGGGTGTTGGAATGAAAAAGATAAGAATACTGTCTTTGATACTCTGCCTTGCAATTATGCTCGGATGTTTTACTGCCTGCGGTTCTTCTCCTAAAAAGGGAATCGTCGGCGACTGGGTTGTGCAGGGAGGAAAGGGAGCATCAATAAAATTTGACAAAGACGGCTCCTTTTTCTGGTATGAAGAACACGGCGGCGGAGTATACACGATTGCGAGTGATAAAACACTTGTCATAGAGGTGCCGGACGAAAGAACTACGGATGAGCTCACATGGAGCAAGGATTTTGATCCGGAGAATCCCGATTCGGACATCTGGTATGTTGACGGAGATTTTATGGTGTTTTGGGGTGGATTTTATACTCGCGCCGGAAAAGATCAGGAAAAGATACTCAAAAAGCACCTGAAAACCGACAGCAAAAAAGATGATAAAGGCGATGATAACGGCACGTACAATGCGGGCGGAGCGACAGCAAAGGTTCTCGACGCATTTGACGGAGTTAATCTGACCGTCACGGGAATATCGCCGTTTTGCAAGGTTTCGATAGATACTTCTTCCTGCCCGTCCGAGGTGCAGCAGTGTGTCGAATATGAAGCCGACAAGGACTACTATTCAAACGGCGACTCGGTCGTTATCACGGCAAGACTTTCAAGCTGGGCGGAGAGTGACTATAAAATCAAGTCGGCAACAAAAACCTTTAAGGTTTCCGATATGCCCGAATACATAACTTCAACAGAGGGAATCAACCTCGATTCGCTTATAAAAGAGCGCGATGATTATGTGAAAGCAAAAACGTCTGAAGCGTCCAACGGCAGTTACCTATTTGATCTTGTATACTATAAATGCGGTCATAATTGTTCACAATATGATAAGGTTAACAGCACTTCAGTTTTAGATGTTTATTTAGTTTCATTGAAGCAAAATAAATTAAATATTATTTCGCACGACGATTACAATTTCGTCTACAACGAACTTTGCTTTCTTTATAAAGTATCTTTTACATGGGGGATGAGCGAGGTTTTTAAAGATTACTACACAGGAAAAGGAACCATGTATGTAAATGTCAGAGCAATCAATGTTGTAAAGTACCCGGACGGTACAGTAAAATGGGGCAGCAAGAGCATTGACGACCTCGATTTTCAAACTGTCGTATCCACAAAGAGCATTGAGGATTTAACCGCAACTTCAATTACAAGTATGAGTGCGGACTATGACATTAAAAAAATTACCCTCTAACCATTAATATATTTCACAAATCGAAATCCGCCGACCAAACAAAGCCGGCGGATTCTTTATATTCTTTTTACAGCTTCTCTATCACTTCAACGGCGTCTTTAATATACTTGTCGCCGACAAGCTCCGCCGCGCCCTTGTCAACGAGCTTCGCGGTGTTCTCCTCCATGGGGATCCTGCCTAAAACTGGCACGCCGAGCTCCTTGGCGGTCTCGTCTATGCGGCTCTCTCCGAAGACCTTTATCTCCCTGCCGCAGTCCGGGCAGAGGACATAGCTCATGTTCTCTACCAGCCCGAGCACGGGGATGTTCATCATCTTCGCCATGTTGAATGCCTTTTTGACTATCATTGTCACAAGATCCTGCGGGGTCGAGACGATGATTATTCCGTCAACGGGCAGGCTCTGGAACACGGTCAGCGGCACGTCGCCCGTTCCGGGAGGCATATCGACAAACATATAGTCGACATCGCCCCAAACGACCTCGGACCAGAACTGCTGAATAACTCCCGCGATAACCGGGCCGCGCCAGACTACGGGCGCATCCTCTTTTTCGAGCAGGAGGTTTACGGACATTATCTTTATTCCCGTCTTGCTCTCCATGGGCAGAAGTCCGCGCTCGTCGCCGACCGCGTTGCCGTGGAGCCCGAACGATTTCGGGATGGACGGGCCTGTTACGTCGGCGTCCATTATCGCGGTCGCGTGGCCGCGCGCCTGCATGGCGGAGGCGAGAAGGCTCGTCACGAGGGACTTGCCGACGCCGCCCTTTCCGCTGACTACGCCGATAACCTTTTTAACGTTGCTGAACGGACCGCAGGGAACGCGCAGATCCCTCTCGGAGCACTTCGACGAGCACGTTGAGCAGTCGTGGGTGCATTCTTCACTCATTTTAAGACTTCCTTTCGGTTATATATCTGTTGAATATCTTTTAGTATATGCATCGTCCGCATGGACAACACATCGATTATCAATAAAATCGGATCTGCCTTTTATTGCTGGGATTGAGACTTTTGGGCATTTCCTGTCGTAGGGGTCGGCGACTCGACGACCCGTTGCTGACGCAGTCAGCACAAAATATTCTCTGTCTGTCACGCTTTTGTGTTATCACAAAGACATGGTCAATAAATAGGTATAAAACTTTCAAACCGTGCCGCTGTTGGCGGCATAGGGTCGTCGAGGTCGCCGACCCCTACAAAAGCGCTTATATGAGAAACTTGTTATTTTGCTATAATCTTTTCAACTACCCAGAGTATGCCAAAGATAACGGGCTGATGGGCTATGTATATCACAAGCGCATGGCGGCCTAAAAAGCACAGTGCCTTTGAGCGCCTGCGGTAGGTGAACGCCGGAAATCTGCCGTTTGCCGCATATATGCCTATAAATGTGCCCGCAAGGAACATAAACAGGTGCGGCAGGAGCGGGAAATAGTCCGCCGAGTGGAATGACGAATTGAAAAAGCCGAGCGGCATGAAGTAGTTTGTCTTGTAGAGCGCGGCGGGCAGCGCAAAGGTCTTGAGCCCCGCTATGCCGACAAACCCCGCTGACACGCCGTAGGTGAGTATATATATGACTATGCATAATACAAATCCGACTATCGGATTTATTTTGTCGAGCCCCGCGCGAAGCGCCGAGAAGATGAGCATAGACAGCGAGAGCAGGTGGAGAATGCCGAAATATATTTCCGCGCCCTCGAAGTTCATCATCGGCATAATGACGACGGTGACAACGGTCAGCGCGAGCGCAATGCATAAAAGGCGCACGCCGCGCTTGGTGTTGTCGTGCGACAGGCGCGAGGATATGCCGGATATCACAATGAACAGCGCCGCAAAAAACGGCTCTGCGGGGGTGAAAAAATCGAGCAGCTTTGTGCCTATCTCAAAGCCGAAAAATTCGGACATACTGTAAAACGCATGGTAAAACACCATGCAGAACACTGCGAGCCCGCGCAGCTCGTCGAGCAGATATATTCTTTTCTTTCCGGCTGCCACGGCGCACCTCCCTGTATTCGATAATGTATATTCTATCACAACCGCTCTATTTTGCAAGCCTTTCTTGACAACAGACGGTGTTTAGCCGTATAATTTTATATTGGTCAACAGCGTTGCACCGAGCATAATGACTACAAAAAAACGGCAAAGGATGGGCTCAGCATGAAAGACACCTATGAATCCCCGCTCAATTCCCGCTACGCGAGCGACAAAATGAAGTATATCTTCTCGCCGGACTTCAAATTCAGAACATGGCGCAGACTTTGGATTGCTCTCGCGGAGAGCGAAAAGGAGCTCGGGCTCAACATAACGGACGAGCAGATAGCGGAGCTCAAAGCGCATAAGGACGATATCAACTACGATGTCGCCGCGGCGCGCGAAAAGGAAGTCCGCCACGATGTTATGTCCCATGTTTACGCATACGGCGTTCAGTGCCCGAAAGCGAAGCCGATAATCCATCTCGGCGCTACTTCGTGCTACGTCGGCGACAATACCGATGTAATAATTATGCGCGAGGCCATGCTGCTTATACGCAGGGAGCTTGTCAATCTTCTCAATGTCCTTGCGAAGTTTGCCGTTGAATATAAGGATATGCCCTGCCTTGCGTTTACCCACTTCCAGCCCGCGCAGCCCACTACGGTCGGCAAGCGCGCCGCGCTCTGGCTCAATGAGTTCCTTATGGACTTTCAGAATCTCGAGTTCCAGCTCTCGCAGCTGAAGCTTCTCGGCTCAAAGGGCACTACCGGCACGCAGGCTTCGTTCATGGAGCTGTTTGACAATGACACCGACAAGGTCAAGGCTCTTGACAAAATGATAGCCGAGAAGATGGGCTTTGACAGCTGCTTCGCGGTTTCCGGCCAGACCTATTCAAGAAAGCTCGACTATCAGATGCTGACGGTGCTCTGCGGCATAGCGATGTCGGCGACGAAGTTCTCCAATGATATCCGCCTGCTCCAGCACATGAAGGAGATAGAGGAGCCGTTTGAAAAGCATCAGATAGGCTCGTCCGCCATGGCATATAAGCGCAACCCCATGAGAAGCGAGCGAATAGCCTCTCTTTCGAGATATATTATAGCAGACATACAGAACACCGCCATGACCTCCGGCGCGCAGTGGTTTGAACGCACGCTCGACGACTCGGCGAACAAGCGCCTGAGCGTTCCCGAGGCTTTCCTCGCCGCGGATGCGGTGCTCGACCTGTGCATAAATGTTGCGGACGGACTCGTGGTATATCCGAAGATGATAGAGAAGCACCTGCTCGAGGAACTGCCGTTCATGGCGACGGAAAATATCATGATGGAGGCGGTCAAGCGCGGCGGAGACAGGCAGGAGCTGCACGAGAAGATCCGCGTTCACTCCATGGATGCAGGCAGGGTAGTCAAGGTCGAGGGCGGCAAGAACGACCTGCTCGACAGAATAGCCGCAGACAGCGCTTTCGGCGTAACACGCGAGGAGCTTGACGGCATAATGAAGCCCGAAAACTTCGTCGGCCGCGCCCCGCAGCAGACGCAGGAGTTTGTTGACAGCGAAATTCAGCCGATACTTGACAAATATTCCGACCTGCTCGGACTCGATGTTGAGATAAAGGTGTAAAAGATGGAAAAGTTTAAGGCGATATTTAAAAAGATAGTCAATAAAGAGACGGTGCTCTACGTCGTATTCGGCGTGCTCACCACGCTCGTAAACTTCGTCGCGTTCAAGCTCTTTACAATGGCGTTCGATAAGCTCGTATCCTCGCAGCTCGGCGTTCACATCTCGAACGTCCTCGCGTGGGTGCTGGCGGTCGCGTTTGCCTATGTCACGAACAAGCTGTTCGTCTTTGAGAGCAAGAGCTGGGCGGGCAGGGTGCTCGCCAAGGAGATTCCGTCATTCGTCGCGGCGAGGCTCTTCTCCCTCGGAGTTGAGGAGCTCGGACTTATTATATTCGTAAATCTCCTACACTTCGACAGCAAGGTGTTCCACATCCCGCTGATAAACTTTGACCTAAGCGGCGAAATGACCGCAAAGATAATCCTCGCAGTCGTCGTGGTTATTCTCAACTACTTCTTCAGCAAGCTCGTTATCTTCAAAAAGAAGAAGGCTCCCGAGAGCGGCAGCACCGAGCAGAAATAACGCAAAGAGCAATAAGAATCTCCCGCCGCGAGTTGGCGGGAGATTTTTTCGATAAAACCGAACTTTTTGTGCAAAAGGGCTTGCAATTTCGGGAAAAGTGTGTATAATATAATAACGCACTGAGGAACAGAATATATCGCGGAGTAGAGCAGTTGGTAGCTCGTCGGGCTCATAACCCGGAGGTCGCAGGTTCAAGTCCTGCCTCCGCAACCACCATAGGACACTAAAAATGATACAATTTTTAGTGTCCTATTTTTTTGCCTTAACCTTGTAAAATAAAAGCTTTTCAGTGTTTGTCGATTCTTTTATATTCGTTTTTATACCAAAAATAGCTAATTGTTGCACTCCGTGAAAATCTAATGCATTGCATGAAAATATACAGATATCAAATATTTATTTCTTGAAAAAGACTATTTAATACTTTATAATATAGTTATAAGTTGATTTTATTAATGAAGGAGTTATATATAATGGCACTTTTTTCAAAAGATAATTTAGAAAGCATTAAACAAGGAACTATAAATACTGTTAAGAAAAGCAAACAGAATTGCCCAGCTTGCAATTCTGAAATTCCAAATGGTTCAAACTTCTGTCCCAAATGTGGATTTAAATTGAATGAATTAACTGATGAAAACGGCGAAAAAAACAATGATGAAAAGAATAAAGATGAATTTTATAATGCACCTTACATACATGAATCGGATAGAAAAGCTCTGAGAGCGTTAAAAGCTATTCCCGGATTTGCTGCGATAATGAAAAAATTTATTAAAGTATTCAATGAAAAAGAATATAGAATTCTTAATCTTTCGAGTAATATAAGAATTGATGAAAATCAAATGCCCGAAATATATAACATGTTATCTCCGATTTGTGAAAAATTAGGCATTGATATTCCTGAAATATATCTTGAACTTGATGTTGTGCCAAATGCATATACGTATGGAGATACAAAACCATTTATTGTTATTACATCTGGATTGTTAGAAACGATGCCTATGGAATTATTACCGACAGTTATTGCTCACGAGTGCGGTCATATTGCTTGTCATCATACTTTATATACAACTATTGCTAATTTACTTATTAGTGGTGCTAATTCTGTGGCAAGTTATTTTGGATTAGGAGGAGTATTATCACTTCCTTTGCAAGTTGCTTTGTATCATTGGGAGAGATGTAGTGAATTATCCGCCGATAGAGCTGCGGCATTGTATGATGGAACGGACAAAAACATAATTGAAATGTGCATGCGTTTTGCAGGATATGATAAAGACCTAAATCTTACTGCAAGTAAAGATTTATTTATGAAACAAGCAGATGATTATTTAGAAATGATAAATTCATCAAAATGGGATAAAACATTGGAATTTTTGGTATTAGTTAATCAAACTCATCCATTTAATGCCGTTAGAGCAAGTGAATGTAAAAAATGGGTTGAAAGCGAAGATTTTAAATCCTTAAGTTAAAATAAGATATGTAAAAATCAAAATCTTATATTGGAAAATTCAGATAATTAAAACTTACACAAAAAGTATATATAAGTGGTCACATTTTCAAGTGTAGGGTCACATTTTTGGACAGGTGGTCACATTGTATCAAATATGCTGTACAAAGACAGAAAAAGCAATTGCTCTTAGCAATTGCTTTTTTCAGTTATATTCGCCTTGCGGCGAGTGATATTGCTACGCAGTGATATTCAGCTTTTCGCCGAGTGATATTTGCTTCGCAAGTGTGAGGGTGAATATAATATCACTGTGAGCTTTAGCGAACAATATCACTTTTGCTTATGGCTAAAAATATCACGCCGAGCACGGCTCGGCATATCACTATCTCTTTACAGGTGAAAATTTTAATGATATAGTGATTGAGGTAAATCGTAATTTGCGGGAGGATATTATGCGTTTCGGTTTCAGGCAAATGAAAAACGAAGATATTTCCGTATTTATTGATGAGATGTTTGAGATTTTAGCAAGCAACATGAGTGCTGTTGCTCCGACGGGGAATTCCTATGACGAGGATTACAAAACTTGGTCGGAAAGCGCAGTGTAATTCTGATTTTTTGCGAAGATAAGCTGTGCGGATTCTTTCAATATTTCGTAAGCGATACGACCTTCAGAATGGATGAAATACAGTTTAAGAAAGAATATCAGGGGTGCGGATTATTCGCCGAACTGTATCATTACTTAACAACAGTGATCCCCGCCGGGACAAGATATGTTGAGGCATTCGCACGAAAAGAAAATCTGAAGTCTCGGGGAATTTTAGAGCATCTCGGTCTGTCGGTCGTCGGAGATAGCAAAAACGGTAACTCCCTGCATTTCAAGGGTGAGTATAAGGCTTTGTCGGAACGCTATTCCGAATAGCGCCGGCGAGGCGCGGCGTCAGACGACAGCAGTATTTCTAAAGCTCTTTTTTATATACGAGTGCTAATATTAATCTGCTGATAATTGCAGGCGAAGGAGCGGTTATATATGTTAAACAGACGAGGCAGGATAATAATTACGGTTGTTTCGCTTTCAGCGCTTATAATCATTCTTGACTGTATTATCGGCTTTACAATGGGTGGAGTTTTTACGGTTAAGCATTGGCTTGTTGTTATACCTATAAATGCGGTGCTGTCGTTATTGAGCATTTTGTTTATAAAAGGGAAAGAATATATAAAATCAAAGAAAATGCTTGAGCCGTTTATTTTTATTACTGTTTTATTAGTTGCGGCAAGCTGTCTTTTTATGTTCGGATTGGCGCGGCTTGGGACAGAGAGTCAAGGCATTCAATACGATACGGTAATTGAGGAGTGCTGTTCCGAACCCAAATCGCCGCGGACAACCGTTAAATTTTATGATAAAGACGGAAATTTGCAGACGGTTTATGTCTATAAACAAATGTGGCTTGATGATGAATCTGTGCCGGAAACGGGTGCGAAAATTACAATAAAAGAGACTAAGAACGCTTTCGGCGATACATTGTATACAATAGAAAAAGTTAACGGAAGAATACAGCAATAGCTGCTGCGAATCGTCGGAACGGAATCATTTTTATAAAAACGCCGCAGCGGTCTTGCTCTCCGACACCGATATATTTTTGCGCTTAACAAAAGGCGCTTAAAGAGCAAAAACCAAATAAAAGAAGGTCATAATCCGCGCCGGCAGACGTGAATTATGACCTTTATATTTTGCTCTTCGGTCTGCGTCGAATGCGAAGCCCCGATTTTATTTTACTTTGTTTTTCGCGGTTATCCTGAACGTGAGTTCAATCATCGTTATCATCAGAACGAAGAAAAAGATGAGATAGAATGGCATTATCTTAAAGCTTACAGCGTTGCCGAGCAGCCCGAACAGCGGGGGAATAAAGGTCGAGCCGACATAGGCGCTCGCCATCTGTATTCCGATTATAGCGCCCGAGTTTTCCGCCCCGAAGTTGTTCGGAGTGGAGTGTATTATGCACGGATATATCGGCGCGCAGCCGAGCCCGATTATGACAAAAGCCGCGGCGGCGAGGAAATAAGAATTCATCGGTACGAACAGGCAGCATATGCCGCAAAGGAGAATCGCCGTCCCCGTTATTATCATCCTGCGGTCGCCGAGCTTATCCGTGATAAAGCCGCTTATAAACCGCCCGACTGTGATTCCTATGTAGAAAAGCGACGCGAATGTAGCCGCGCGCTCTGCGGATATGCCCTTTACTTCAACGAAATATGTGCTTGCCCACTGCATGGCGGTCGTTTCTGCGGCGCAGTAGGCAAAAAAGCCTGTGAGCAGGAACGGCACGCCCTTTATTTTCAGCGCACCGACGAGTCCGACGCTCTTTTTCTCCGTCTCTTCTGTCACCTTGTTGACCTTCCACACGGGCAGGGTCACGAGCAGGAGAATCGCTATCACGAGCTGCAGCGCGCCGACTATGCGGCAGCCGATGTTCCAGGTCTTGTTTGTCAGCGCATAGCCCATGATAAACGGGCTGACTATCGTCCCGACGCCCCAGAAGCTGTGCAGCCAGCTCATGTGCTTGGCCTTGTAGTGCAGGGCGACGTAGTTGTTGAGCGCCGCGTCTATCGCGCCCGCGCCGAGACCGTAGGGCACGGCAAAAACAAGGAGCAGCCAAAACCTGTTCGAAAAAGAGAAGCCGAACAGCGCAAGAACGGTCAGAAATACGCTGAACACCGTGACTATCCGCGTCCCGAGCCTTCTGTTCATCCTGTCGGACATCAGACTCGAAGCTATCGTTCCGCCGGATATGACCATGGAGACGATGCCCATATAAGAAATCGGCACTCCGAGCTCGAGGTGCATGACGGGCCAGCCCGAGCCGAGAAGCGAATCGGGCAGCCCGAGGCTGATAAAGGTAAGATAGATAAGTGCAAGCAAAAACGAATACATTTCGGTTCTCCTTAACTCGCGCGCTTTAGTGCCGCTTGAAATCATACAACTTATAGCACAAACCGATTTTAATGTCAATAAAATAAAGATAATCCGTTCGACTTTTTGAACTGCGGGTTCAATGACAAACCCCTCGCCGTGCGGTAGAATAACAGCACAACAAACAGTGAGGTGAAAGTCATGAATCTTAAAGAAGCGTTCCGCTGCCAAAACAAACTTCAGTCGCTCATGTACGATGCCGAGGAAATACTCCGCAACAGGGCAAACATAACTAAAGTCACCAGCACTAACCTGCGCCACAAGGTGATGCCGGAGATGACCGACGAGACGGTTGTCGAAATCCCGGAGAGCGAATACTCCGGACGGATAACCGATGTCGCGCTTTTTCTTGTCTTTTTGCTTGAGGAAAAAACGGCGCTCGCCGCCGCGATACGCAAGTCCAAGGATCAGCTCGACATAGACATGGACAGCGAGACGGGGCTCAACTCCGCAAGGCAGAGGATAGCCGGGATTTTTCGCACGATGAACAGCCTTCGTGCCTCGGAGCAGACGATTGCAAACGGCGGCACGGGCTACCGCTTCAATGCCGACGGGAATCAGGTCACATACCGCTGCGACGTGCGCCGTGTTACAAGCATAAATTTTGACCGCAACGTGATTCGCGCAGAGCTCGGAAAGCTCGACAGAGCCGCGGACGAGACGTCTGCAAAGCTCGACCTCTGCACGGTCACCGCCGCGGTTGACTATGCACCGCCGTTCGATGTGAACGCGGACTTTGCCGACGCTTTCGAGACTTATCTCAAAAGCAGAAGCTGATTTATGCCCGGCTGCCGCGGGTGTGTCGGAACGGGGGAATGCCGATCGGTTCAGGTGCAGATGAACTGTAACGCTGCACGTTTTGATTTCCGGATATCCGGAAAAACCCGACATATATTATTTAATATAATACGTTTCGAGCCGCGCTTTTTGCTCTTGCATTTTTCGCGCTGCCGCAACTCTCCCGCCGTCATTCTCTCTTACGCCATAATGAATATTTTGATTTTACCGTTTCGACGGACAAAGCCGCAGGCTTTTTCGCGGCTCGCTCACGGCGCTTCGGCGCTCGTCGGCGAGTCGCAAAATTGATCAGGCAGCCTCCGCGTTTCGGCGCATCTGCGGCAGCCGGGCATAAAAATGACTTGAGCAGCAGGGCTCATCCTGCTGCTCGCTGAAATTATCTGTTTTTCCGACGGGGACCAGTATCCCGTCCATCGGCACATCGAGGAGATTTCCGAGCGCGTAGAGGTTATCTACGGTCGGCAGGCTCTCGCCGTTTTGCCATTTATAGACGGCTCTGGGCTCTTCAAAGCCGAAATAGCTCTGAATATCCCGAACGGTCAGTCCGCGCTCAATGCGCAGGCGGCGGATGTTGTTGCCCGTAGCGACGAGGTCGATTACGGGAAAGCATTTCGCACTCATATCGATACCTCCTTAAAGACTGATATTAGAGAATAACAGAAAGAGTGAAAAAATGCAAGAAAAACTTTAAATATCGGGCAAAAATTTTTAAGCAAAAGGGAAAGGGGAAAAGAAAAAATGGAAAAGCTTATTCCGCTCTCGAAGCAGAGCAAGAAAGAGAGACGCAAATTCTATTCGTCCAAGCGCGGTTCATGGAACGGCATTTCGCCCGTGACCCGAGTCGTCCGCAGCCGAAAGGTCTATGACCGCAAGCGTATGAAGTCGGCAGACAGACGCGCTTGCGCAGACTAAAAAGCCCACAAAAACGCGCTATAAGTTATTAATCGACAACCGACCGCACATATCGTTGCAGTCGGTTCTAATTTATTTAATGGCAAAAGAATAAAAACCGAAATTTGCAGAGCAGTTGCAAGCGGTATACCTTATGGATGAGCTTTATTCACCCGCAAAATACGGCGGCTGACATATATTAAACCGTGTAGGGCGGATATCATCTGCCCGCGGTTTTTGCAGTGACTGCGGCAGGGGATTGCGGAAAGCTTTGCTTTGTAGGGGTCGGCGACTCGACGACCCCTACAAGGACATTGGGGAAACAGTCTATGCAATCGGGGCAAATCCGCGCTATAACCCCTCAGTCTCGGCTTCGCTGAGTCGGCACCCTTGCAGGTGAGCCGCAATCGAAATCCCCTCCGCAACTCCCGATTTACCGAATTATAATCAATTTTAAGCAAGGCGAACTTGCCTCCGTCGCGCCGTATGTAGCCGCGGCATAGAATATAGTGCCGTAGAGGCGGCAAAAAAGACGGAGGAGAGAGAAATATGGATATAAAACGCAGATTTGCGGGCGCGGCGGCGGTGCTTTTAGCCTGCATCGCGGCGCTTTTGTTTGCGGCGCTCGTCCCGGCGCGGGCGATTTCGCCGTCCGGCGGGCGGCGGTACAGGGGAATAGATATAAGTGAATTTCAGGGCGAGGTTGATTTCGGTAAGGTTCGGCGCAGCGGGATAGAGGCGGTCTATATCCGTGCGGGCGCGGGAGAATATGCGGACGAATACTTCGCCGAAAACTATTCGCGGGCGCGTGAGGCGGGACTCAGGGTCGGCTTTTATCACTATGTCACCGCGCGCTCTGTTGAGGAAGGGCGCAGGCAGGCGCGTTTTTTCGCGTCCCTTGCGGCCGGACGCCGACTCGATATGCGCCTTGCGATGGACTTTGAATATTTCGGCTCGCTGACCGCAGAGCAGGTGAACGCCATAGCCGAGGCATATCTCGACGAGCTTACCCGTGTTACAAAAAAAGAGGCCGTGATATACAGCGACCTTTCGAATGCCCGCTCGGTGTTCGGGCGCAGGCTCGCCGAAAAATATCCGCTTTGGGCGGCGCAGTACGGCGCAGACGAGCCGTCCCCAAACGGCAAATGGAGCGAGTGGGTCGGCTTTCAGTATACGGACAAGGGCAGAGTCGACGGCATATCGGGAGACGTTGACCGAGACATCTTCACAGAGGGGATATTTCTTTCGTCTGCGTGCTGCACAGACGGCGAAAAGAAAAGTCCCAAACGCGAAAAGACCAGGACTGTTATACTGTATGTCCGCCCGGGCGACACGCTCTGGAAAATAGCGCGCGAATACGGCACGACGGTCAAGGCTGTTGCAGAGGAGAACCGCATAGCGAACCCCGATATGATTTTCGCGGGCGAGCGGCTGAAAATAACCCTGCCCGCGCGCGACGGGAGAGAGGAATTTTACACCGTGAAGCGCGGCGACACGCCGATATCTATAGCGGGGAAGCACGGCGTCTCGCTCTCCGCGCTCGAGCATAGAAACGGACTTCGGCGCGGCGAGACGATATATGCGGGGGAAAAGCTCATAATTCCCGGCGCCAAGATGTCGGGCGAGTTTTACGCCGTGCGCCCGGGCGACACGCTTTGGGCGATATCCAGAAAAACAGGCGTTGCGTTGGAGGAACTTATCGGAATAAACGGGATAAAAGACCCCGATTTGATATACGCGGGGGAGCATATTAAGCTTAAAGGGCGGAAAAGCCGCCCGTGAATGAAAAAAGGTATTGAAATATACGGCCGAATAGTATAAAATAAATATGTAAGTCTAACTAAAATATCGGAGGAGACAATATGGTTTCAGCAGGCGATTTCAGAAACGGCATGACGTTTGAGATGGACGGCGATGTCTATCAGATTATAGAATTTCAGCACGTCAAGCCCGGCAAAGGCGCAGCCTTCGTCAGAACCAAGATAAGAAACGTTATCGCGGGTTCTGTCGTTGAGCGTACCTTCAACCCCACGGAAAAATTCCCCACCGCTTATATCGAGCGCAAGGAAATGGAGTATTCCTATAACGACGGCGATCTCTATTATTTCATGGATCCCGAGAGCTATGAGCTCGTCCCGATAAACAGCAGCGACCTCTCCGACAACTTCAAGTTCGTCAAGGAGAACACCGTCTGCAAGATCCTTTCCTACAAGGGCAATGTTTTCGGCGTTGAGCCTCCCACAAGCGTTACTCTCGAGGTTACCCAGACCGACCCCGGCTTCAAGGGCGACACCGCAACAAACGCCACCAAGCCCGCAGTGCTTGAGACGGGCGCCGAGATCAAGGTTCCTCTGTTTATCGAAGAGGGCGAGATGGTCATTGTCGACACCCGCACCGGCGAGTATCTGAGCAGAGCGTAAGAAGTCCGCAATTGAAAAGATAACAGTTATTTTGAAAGGAGAATGAAAAATGACAGTTACTGAGAAGGTTGCTTATATCAAGGGTCTTGTCGACGGTCTCGACCTCGACGCAAAGAAGGATGAGGTCAAGGTCATCAAGGCCATTATCGACCTGCTTGACGATATGGCCATGAGCGTGTCGGATCTCGAAGAGGGTCTCGACGTTGTCTGCGACCAGGTTGACGAGATCGACGAGGATCTCTCCGACCTTGAGACTTATGTCTATGAGTGCGACGATGACGACTGCTTCTGCGACGATGACGATTGCTACGAAATAGAGTGCCCCAACTGCGGAGAGACTATCTGCGTTGACGACGGCATTCTTGAGGACGGAAGCATTGACTGCCCCAACTGCGGCACTCTGCTCGAGTTCGATTTCGACGATGATTGCGGCTGCTGCGATGACGACTGCGGCTGCGACCACAAGGACTGATAATAAACCTACGAAATGCCGCTGCGCGCCGCTCCTGCGGCGCGCAGTTTTGCTATACGACACAAATATATATTTTACCTGCTTTAAAATGGCGGGTGAAATTTTTGCGCGGTGCGGCTATAGGGAACTTGTTCATCGAGATTTATTTTGACGTTTACTTTACCGTTCTCGCCCCGCTGTTTACATTCGATATCCACGAACGGTCTCTGACAGTTTTAACTTGGGAATTCAGTGCGCGTCGCGCACAAAAAATATAAAAATCTTCAAAGGAGAGGATCAAATGAAAAGAGGCACGAAAGTTTTTCTCTGCCTTCTGAGCGTCGTGCTTGCAACGCTCATCGTCGCAGCGTGCATTTACTGCGGGTATTATCCGCACTACAAGCGCAATCAGCACGCCGCAGTTATCGCGGATAAGCCGCTCGAGCGCGGGGAGATGCGCATTATGAGCTGCAATCTGCGCTGCGCGAACACCTCCGACCTCGGTAAAACAAGCTGGTTCTACCGCGCGGATCTCATCGTCAAGAACATAGAAGCGGAGGCGCCGACCATCATCGGCTTCCAGGAGGCTACGAAGTGGCAGTACAACTATATGTGCCGCACGCTTCAGGGCTATGACTCGGTCATAACCTTCCGCGACGAATCGACTTTCTCCGAGGGCTGCCCGGTGTTCTACCGCACCGACCTCTACGACCTCGTTGACAAGGGCTCGTTCTGGCTCTCCGAGACTCCCGAAAAGATGAGCAAGGACTGGGGCTCGGCGTGTTACCGCATATGCAGCTATGTCATTCTCAAGGAGAAGCAGACGGGACTTGATTTTGTCGTGTTCAACACGCACCTCGACCATGTCAGCGAAGAGGCGAGAATAAAGGGCATAGGCGTTGTGCTCGACAAGATAGCGCAGTTCGGCTCTCTGCCCGCGATGATAATGGGCGACTTCAATGTTGAAGAGGACACCCCGACTTACCGCAGCGCGACCGAGAACTTCTTCGACGTCAAGTATCAGACGGAGAACCCGATAAAGAGCTGCACCTATCAGAATTGGGGCAAAAATCTCGACTATGACTGCATAGACTACATAATGATCTCCAAGACCGGCTTCAAGGTCAACAGTTACGACGTTGTCAGGACGACCTACGACGGAGTTTATCCGAGCGACCACTTCCCGATAACGGCGAGCCTCACCCTCACGCAGAACTGAAAATCACCTCCGCACGGCGAAAGTCATGCGGAGGTTTTTAGTTGATATCAGGATATTTTCAGGTTGAGCTTGAGCTTGTCGGATATCATGGCGATAAACTCGCTGTTAGTCGGCTTGCCGCGGGAGTTCTGTATGGTGTAGCCGAAGTAGGAGTTGAGCACATCGACGTCGCCCCTGTCCCAAGCGACCTCGATGGCGTGACGGATGGCACGCTCGACGCGCGAAGGAGTTGTTTTGAAGGTCTTTGCGACCGTGGGATAGAGCAGCTTCGTGACGGAATTCATTATCTCGCCGTCGTTGACCGCGAGTATAATCGCCTCGCGCAGATACTGATAGCCCTTTATGTGCGCGGGCACGCCGATGCGGTGCATTATCTCGGAGACGGTGACCTCAAGGCTGTTGTCGGAGCTCGAAAAGGAGACTATATTTCCCTGCGCCGGAGCGGAGAGCCCCGAGAGCTGCTTTATCCTTTGAATGAGCATCTGCGTATCAAAGGGCTTTATGAAATAGTAGTCCGCGCCGTTTTGAGTTATCTCCTGCTCGAGGCGCGGATTCGCGTTTGACGCGGTGACGAACACCAGCGGGCGCGGCTCAAGGCGCATATCCGCGAGCCCTCCGAGCACGCCGATAGCGTCCGTGCCCTGCATGAAAGCGTCCATTATGAGCACGTCCGGTCTGCTGCCCTGCCTGAAAAGTCGAAGTATCTGCGCACCGTCCTTGCGAACGGTCTCGACCTCAAAGCCGCTCGAGCGCAGAGCCGCGGCGCAGCCCGTCTGAGTGTCCGTATCCTGTGCAAGCATGATTTTTAACATTTTTCCCATAATTAGTACCTCCGGGTTGATTTTTCATTTGGATTTTACCATATATGGGAATAAATGTCAATAATTATTTACCATTTTTTGGCAATTTTTATTTTTAACCCCTCTTTTACTACGCCGCGTCGGAATATCCGGGCGAAGAGATACGCTCAGCTTCGTCTGTCATAGTCTGCGCAAAAATCGCATAGCCCTTGCGTGGGTCGTTGACAAAGACGTGCGTCACCGCGCCGACGAGCATACCGTTTTGGATTATCGGGCTGCCGCTCATGCCCTGCACTATGCCGCCCGTCTTTTCTATCAGCCGCTCGTCGCACACCTCGACCGTCATGTTGCGCTGCCCGCTTTTTGTATACAGCTTCGTTATCTCGATATCATAGTACTGCGGGCCGTTTCCGTCTACCGTCGAAATTATCTGCGCTTTGCCCGTCTTAACTTCGTCGATTATCGCCACTGGGATTTCCTCTCCCTGCGGCAAAGCTTCAAACGCGCCGTAAACGCCTATGCCGCAGTTTTCATACAGCTCGCCTATCTCACCCGGAGCAAACACGCCGCAAAGCTCGCCGGGCGAGCCGTCCTTGCCCTTATAGCAGCCCTTTATCGCGGCGTTTACCGCGTCGCCGCCCGATATCGGCAGCACCTCGCCCGTGTCAACGTCGCAGACCGCGTGGCCGAGCCCCGCGAAAATCCCGTTTTTTCGGTCATAGAACGTCACTGTGCCTATCCCCGCCGACGAGTCGCGAACCCAGAGCCCGGCCTTGAATTTTTTGTCCGTCCTGCTTCGCACCGGCAGCAGGCTCACGGTCAGCCTCTTGCCCGCGCGTTCGATGAGCAGCTCGATTTCGTCGCCTCCGCTCGACTCGACGGCGGAGGAAATGTCGTTATTTCTGCTGACCGGCGCGCCGTTGATTTCAAGAATGATATCGCCTTTTTTGAGCCCCGCGCGAGCCGCCGGGCTGACTGCGCCCGCCGCCGTGTCTATCTCCTCGCTCCCGACTATCAGCACGCCGCGCGTATAGAGCCTTATGCCGAAAATCCCGCCGCCGACGGTGACATATCTGCGCTGAGACACCTTCACCCTTGCGGTTTTTACCGGAAACAGTCCGAACGCCTTGACCTCAAGCTCGTAGTCGCCCTGCGGCGATGCGGCCGCGGATGCGGAAAATACGCTCTCGCCTATCTCGGCGCCGCTGCCCGCGACGACGCAGTATTCGTCGGGCAGCTGGATTTCGCCGTAAGCGACGCAGGAAAATATTCCCACAGAGAGCATGAGCGCCACGGCGCTGAAAAATCTTATTACCTGCCTCATTCTCCGCCCCCTTTTTTTATTGTCCGATTTCGGACACTGATATTTTTTCCGCGCCGCTCGGCATTATCGCCGGAAAACAAAGGGCGAAACGGAAAATAAAAAATTTTTCAAAAAAGTTTCGCGTTCTAATCTTTCTTTAATTTTCGCGGGTTATCATGTAGGTGCAATAAGGGACACGATCCCGATAAGAAAGGACAGATAATATGAGTATTTTCAAATCAATCGGAGTCGCGCTCATGACAGTTATTATGGCTATCTTCTCTGCATTTGCCCCGCCGCAGGATAAGCCCGATTCGGGCTCGGGCAACTCCGGCCAGACCCAGCAGGAAGTAAGAATAACCCTTGACGGCGCAATAGACATCGCAGTCGCCGACGCGGGTGTCGCCAGAGCCGACGCGAGATTCACCGAGGCAAAGCTTGACGCAGACGACCGCGTGCCCCACTACGACATCGAGTTTGTCGCAGGGGAAAAGGAATATGACTACGAGATAGCGGTCTCGGACGGACGAATCCTCAAAAAAGAGGTCGAGCCCGCAGACCCCTCGAAGCCCTCCGACCCTCAGCCCGACGTCTCCGGCTATATCGGCATTGACGAGGCAAAGGCGATAGCGCTCAGGAAAGTCTCCCTCGATGAGTCGCAGGTCACGTTCAAAAAGGCGAAGCTCGACACCGACGACCGCGTGCCCCACTACGACATTGAGTTCGTTTACGGCGGCTATGAGTATGAGTTCGAGATAAACGCCAAGACCGGTGCGATAATCGAGTTTGACCGCGAGCTTGAGGACAAAAAGCCGCAGGTCGATACCTCGAAGTTCATCACCGTTGAAGAGGCAAAGGCCGCCGCGCTCAAGAGAGCCTCTCTTGACGAGTCGCAGGTCACCTTCACAAAGACAAAGCTTGACACCGACGACCGCATCCCCCACTACGATATAGATTTCGTTTCGGGCGGCTATGAGTACGAGGTCGAGGTCAACGCGAAAAACGGCAGAATAATCGGTTACGAGCGCGAGCGCGAGGAGAAGAAGCCGCAGGTCGATACCTCGAAGTTCATCTCCGCCGACGCCGCAAAGAAAGCGGCTCTCGCCCACGCCGGACTCACCGAGGCGCAGGTCACCGAGCTCGAGGCAGAGCTTGACACCGATTCGCTCACCGCGCACTACGATGTAGAATTCAAGTGTGGCGGATATGAGTACGAGTACAAGATTAACGCAAAGAGCGGAAAGGTCATCTCATTCGAAAAAGAGAGAGACTGATAAAAAAGCTTCTTTCACGACCCCGGACAGATAAAAATTAAGACAGCGGATTCCTCCCAAAGAACTCGGCGGGCGGGATCTGCTGTCTTTTATATTTGTTTTATCAGTCGTGTTGATGATCGTAGTAGTAGTCGTACGCTTCCTCGTAGTCCTCGAAATCGTAGTAATAGTAGTCGTAGAAATCCTCGGGGTCGTTGAATTCGCAGGCTTTGTACGGGTCGTCGCAGCGGGGCTTTTTCGTCGTGGTTACGGGGCGGCTGCCGGAGGATGAGCCGGTCGGGCCGGACGGACGGTATGAGCCCTGACTGCCCGAGGCGGGCGGATTCTTCGGTACGGTCTCATATTCGGGATAGTGACGCACCCATTCTACGACACCGTTTCTCGTCTCTGCCGCATAATATGCGTATAACCAAGCAGAATACTCCGACTGCTTTGCGTAATAGGGGATCTTCCAATAATATTTATGATACCCCTCGCGGCGGGCAACTGTCTGATCGTAGAACTTTGAATATTTGAGCGGGTCATAGTTGACGGCGGTCGCCTTGCCGAGCTTTGTTGAATTTATCAGCTCCTCCGGCATTCCCTCATACGGCAGAATCTCCGAGACGGGGGTTATCCCCTTGTCGGTTTTTATTCCGAGAAAGTGAATCTCTCTGCCGTCATCGACCGATATCAGGTTTTGTCTGCTGATGTAGACACTGTAGTTTATTTCATGCTCCTCGCCCGACCCCGTCACATACTCGCCGACATAATATGTGTGCAGGGAGATACAGATAAACGGGTAGTCGGACTTCACGCCGTCGAGCTCGTCGAGAAAATAATAGAACTTCTTCCAGTCCTTTATTTTTTCGGGCGGGTCTAATTTCAGCGATACTTCAATTTCATATTTTATCGGGTCCTCGGTTTCGTCATAGCGGTATTTGTTGCTGTACGGCTCATGAATAACCGATTTGACCGTAAGCTGCGCGTTGACCTTGTGCTTTTTGCAGACGGCGGCAAATGCTTCTCTGAGCCTCAATTGCTCGGCGCCCGCCTTATCGTGTCGGTACAGGCTCTCGTCGGCTTCGCTCTGCCGGCGGGATTCGTCCTCGCGGACGGTATTTATTACGTTTCTCGCAAAAAGCCCCAGCGTGACGATCAAAATAAGCACGCATATTATGCTGACAACTATCCCCGCCGTATTCGGCTTGCTCTTGGTCTGTTCGCTCATGTCCTCCCTCCTTACAGCTCTGCAAACCCGGGATTATTTCTTCTTTTTTCTCTTTTTGTCTGTGTATTCGTTGTCTTTAACTCCGGGATTGACAAGCTTCAGCTTGCGCCTCTGGCGGCGTTTGTAATTCTCGATAACAAACAGCGCGATATAGCCGACTATCAGGAACGCCGCTATTGATGCGATTATTTTAAACACGGTACTCGAGGCGGTCTTTTTTATTATCGCGCCCAAAAACAGCAGGACATTTCTCGACACATCCTCATTGGCGACGAGCTTTATTCTCGCTATCTCCTCGCCCGCATAGAGCACGCGAGCCTCGCATATCTCCTGCCCTCTTTTTACGGGCGCGTCAACGCTCTTGGGCACGGTCTCCGGCACGGGCTCGATGAGCACGCTCCCCGCGTCCGACCCCGTCGGGATAAGCGCCAGCACCTCCTCGCCCGGGACGAGCGAGATATGGTCGGTTCTGAACGAGAGCTTCAAGGGGACTTCGGTTATTATCTGAGTCGGGCTCGCTATCGACTTCAATTCGATATGATTAAACACCCAGTTGAACATTCTGCGGCAGTCGACAAACGCGCAGTTTTCAAGCGGCTCGTCGTCGTCGATGTTCTTCATCGGCGCGTTCATTATCACGCACAGGTAGTTGTAGCCGTTGCCCGTGCCCTTTGATATGACGCAGCGCCCGGCGTTGTCGGTAGAGCCGGTCTTTATGCCCACGGCATAGGGCGAATAGTAGTCGGCATATGCCTTGTTCATGAGGTTGTTGGTGTTGCGCAGTATGCGCGACTCGCTCTTGTTCGTGGCGGGGACTTTATATATCGTAGTCGAAGTTATCTCCGAGAAATACGGCAGGGTCAGCGCGTGCCTTGTTATTGTCATCAGGTCGCGCGCGGTGGTGTAGTGGTTCGGGTCGTCGAGTCCGTGGGCGTTGGCGAAATGCGTATTTTTGCAGCCGAGCGCCGCCGCCTTGTCGTTCATCATCTTGACAAAGCCCTCCATCGAGCCGCCTATGTGCATCGCAAGGACATTTGCCGCGTCGTTTCCGCTTCGCACGAGCATACAGTAGAGCAGGTTTTTAACGCTCATCTTCTCGCCCGGCTCGAGACCGACCATTGAGCTTCCCGTGCCGTCGAGCAGGTGTATGGTGCTGTAGTCCGCCTCAACCTCCTCGTCGAGGTCCTTGCAGTTTTCGAGCACGACAGTCGCCGTCATTATCTTGGTCAGCGAGGCGGGTGCGGTCTGCTTGTCGGCATCCTTTTCGAAAATCACCGTGTCGTTGTCGAGGTTTATCATCAGATAGATTCCCGCGTATATCGGGTTCTCTCCGCTGTCTGTCAAACTTTTCTCGTATACCGCGTTATAATTGGCGTAGGCAGGCGCAGAAGAGAGCACAGACACGATAAGAATGAAACAAAATAAAATTTTTATGAGTTTTTTCATAGACAGTCACCGCCGAATGATGTATTATATATATAAACGATATAAGATAGCTTTGTCCTGACGCTATGCTATAATGATTATATCAGTTTCAGGCTGTAAAATAAAGTGATAAAACGGATTTTGTTTATCAGGGGGATTAAAAATCATGCTTTATGTTACGGGAGATACCCACGGAGATTACGAGCGGTTCACCTCATCCGCGCTCAAAAAACTGAAAAAGGGCGACACGCTCTTCATCTGCGGCGATTTCGGATTTATCTGGAACGGCTCGAAGAACGAGGAGAAGCTGCTCAAAAAGATAGGCAAGCTCAAATACAATGTCTGCTTTATCGACGGCACGCACGAGAATTTCAGCAGGCTCAAGGAATATGAGGTCTCCGAGTTCAAGGGAGGCAAGGTTCATCATATCACGGGCAACCTCTATCATCTCATGCGCGGTCAGGTCTATGACTTCGACGGCGTGAGCGTGTTTGCCATGGGCGGCGGAGAGAGCCCGGATATAGATATCCGCTCCGACCTCGAATCCTGGTCGGGCGACGAGATACCCACCGAGGCGGAGCTGACCGAGGGAGCAAACAACTTAAAGAGGCTCGGCAACAAGGTCGATATCATCATCACCCACGAGCCGCCGATGAAAATCAAAGGATTTTTGAAACTCAAGGACAAGGAGCCCGTGCGCGTGACGGGACTCAATACATATTTTGAGGAGCTCGGCGCCGCCTGCGAATACAAGCACTGGTTCTTCGGCTCGATGCATATCGACAAATTTATATCCTCGTCCCACATCGCGGTGTTCCAGCATATCATCAACGCCGAGACCTGCGAGATTGCAAAATAAACAGAATACACCCTGCCCGCAGAAACGGTTTTCCGCCGCTTCTGCGGGTTTTTTAGGCAGAGGAAGAAAGACTCGGTCTCGCCTGCCGGCTCGGTCGGTGCTTCCGCACTCCTCGACACGCTCCGCGCCCGATATTCAAAGCTTTTTATCCAAACAAAAAGTGAAACCGTTCGTTTCACTTACGGTAGAATAATTTGCTCTGCGAATTGTGATATTCGAAGCTTCGCGTCAAGCGGAATGAAATAAATCCTCACCGCCGCAGCGATTTCACACGCCGCAGACGCATTTCACGCCCGCAGGGCATTTCACAAATCACGAAAGGGATTTTCTTTCGTTGAAAAAGCGCTTGCATTTGCAAGTGCTTTTTTCATGCCTGTTCGACATTAACAGCCGAATTAAAAGCGCCGAAGTGAATTTCATACCCTAAAAAATGCGTTTCATACCAAAATTAAACTAAACATGAAAATCTATGCTATAATAAGCCTGACATAAACGGGAGGGTAAGAATATGAAACTCAAAAGAACAATCGCGGCAATTTTGGCATTCCTTGCGCTGGCTTCCTTCGCGGGATGCAGGAAGGACAAAAAGAACGACCCCGCATCATCGACCTCGGCAGGAGCCGTTGCGGCGGAGACATCGGAGAACGAAACAGAGGAGACGGAAGAGGGAGCAGCGGGCGAAACGAAGGAAAGTGAAAAAGCAGCTGCAAGCAGCTCGGTTAAAATGAATCCGCGCACAAAAAAACCGTATTATTTTCTTGACATAAACTCCGACTTATTAGGCAACAGCGATTGGAACAATTGGGTCGAGGTTTCAAACGGCAGTTACAAAAACGGTAAATATGTTATAGAAAACGAGTATTTCTATGACAAAAGCGGAAATAAGACAGGTGAAAAGCGCCATAACGAAAACGGCACATCGAAGTTCTATCCCCGCGAGGTCAAGTATAACGGCGACGGAACCGTTAAGTCTATGCCGGATGACACATCGGGTCAGGCCTGTATTTTTTATAAATACGACTCCCAAAAGCGTGTTGCGGAAAAGGAACTTCGTTTCGATGACGGAGCCGTATATATTCATAAGTACTCATACGACAAGCTCGGCAGATTAACGGAGCTGGAGGAGCTTCGCAAAGACGACTCGGAAAAAACAAGGCTGTACGGAAAAACGGTATTTACATATGACAAAAAAGGAAATCCGGTCTTAGCCAAATTCAAAAAAGGCAACTTTGGCTCTATGTCCTACGATCAAGTCGCAATGGAGTATGACGCACAAAATAATTTGACACAGGTTAAAGCTCACTCGGTAAACGGCAATTGGGTTCTCATTGCAAAGAACAAATATGACGGCAAAAACAATCTGGTTGAGCGGACATATTACGACAACAGGGACGGTACGGTTTCAAATCATACAGTTATCGAATATGACAAAAACAACAGCATAACAAAATTCACACAAAAACGGCAAGCTTCCGACGATGTCGGAAAATGGGAAGTATTCCAGCAAGTTTGCGAAAACGACAAATACGGGAACGCCGTTAAAATATCCCGATATTCCGGAGAGAGCATGGAGAAGCTCGAGCTTGACGGAGTTTTTGCGATGTCATACAAATATGAGGGAAATCGCGTAACGGTCATAACGGAGAGACTTGACTCCGCAGACGAAAGACTGCACAACGTAACTGTCTACGAATATCGCTCGCACGCCCCGATGATGACGCTTGAGGAAACGAATAAATTTTCCGTGATAGAATATTTACATTGATTGCAAATGTAAATTGTCAAATTAATAGCAATGAAGCAAATTAAACGGAAGAGTAAGAATATGAAACTCAAAAGAACAATCGCGGCAATTCTGGCATTCCTTGCGCTGGCTTCCTTCGCGGGATGCAGGAAGGACAAAAAGGACGACCCCGCATCGACCTCGGCAGGAGCCGTTGCGGCGGAGACACCGGAGAACGAAACAGAAACAGAGGCGCAGGCGGAAACGGAAACGACGAAATAACTGTAAATATGGTCGAAGTCAGATATAAACCCAACGGCAAAATTGACTCTAAAGAAGACAGCGTTTACATATTTAAATATTTTGAAAACACACCCGTGAGGTCGCTTATTGATAACTGCGTTTTGCCTCATGCTTAAGAATAAGACGTTATATTGAGGACTAAAAAATAAGCGGAGGCAATATATGTCGATGTCTGCGAATGCCGCAAGGCGCTTTCTGTGCTCCCGCTGATACAGGACGGAAAGCGAACTATATTCTCTCACGGTATGTTGAGTGCAATTCATCCCATTACGCCTACCGTACAGTCGGTTTGGATGTTTTTTACCGTCGAATATGCCATAATGATGTCACAAAATAAAACAGGGGCAGGCACCGCCTGCAGAAAGGAAACAACAATGAAAAAACAGACAAGAAAAGCTCACATAAGAAAGCTGGCCGCCGCAATATCGCTGCTGATAATAGCGGGTGTCACCTGCGTGTTTGCCGGCTGCGCAAAGCAGTGGACGTGCGACAGATGCGGCAAGACGTGGAGGGGCGACGCCTATTACGGCAGTGAATACAGCGACACTCTGTGCCCGGACTGTGCCAGCGAATATTGGTTCCCGCTCCCGATAAACAATTATAAGAAGTAATCAAGGAGGACATAGATATGGTGTGCAACTTTTGCGGAAAAGAAAATGCGGACGACGCCGTCTTCTGTAAAGCCTGCGGAAACAGACTTGTTTCGGAGGAAGCGCCCGAAGAGCTTTATACGGAAAATATATCCGAAGAAGAGTATGCCGAAAGCGAAGAGTATGCTTCTTACGCTGCGGACAACACGGAGAACAGCGTAATCGTATGCGCAAACTGCGGAGCCGCGAATCCCGCCGGCAATGCTTTTTGCGGAAAGTGCGGAAAGCCCTTTGTCAGCGTCTGCCCCAAGTGCGGCGCTAAGCTTGCCGACGGACAGCGCTTCTGCGGCGCCTGCGGCACGGCGGCGGACGGAAAAAGCTACGCCACTCTCGGCGAAGCGGCGGGAAAGTTTGCCGACTATGTTAAAGACATAAGTCTCCCCTCGTCAGCGGGAAAGATAAATTATACGACGATCCTCGGCGGCGTAATGGCGGTTTGCGTGTTTCTTTGCGCCGTCGCCGGTCCCTGGTTCAGCGTTTTCGGGAGAAGCGGCGGATTGTTCAAGGTAATGCAGCTGGGCATTAACTTTAACGACTTCATGGAGTATTATATGTTGAGCAGCGGCAACGGAATCGGCGTTATTGTCGTCCTTGTCGCCGGGATTATTCTCCTGCTTTGCGGCGTGAGCACAGCGGCGTTTATCATGTCGGTTGTGAACATTATCAAGGGTAACGGAGATTACGACAGGCTGTTTGTCGGCGCCTGCGGATTCGGTGCGGTTGCGGCAATTATTGCCCTGCTCGCCGCCCCTCTTGCCAATGCCGTTATAAAGAGCGAGACAGGCTTTGATATAAAAGCTTTATCCGCCGAGGCCACCCCGTGGGTGCTGCTTGTGCTCTGTGTACTGGCGTTTGTGCTCAAAAAATTTGTCTTTGATAAACTCGCGGAAAAGGCCAAGAGCTGAAAATAATATATACGGCCGTGCAAGCTCGCATGGCCGTATAGTTTTTATATCAGTTTTTTCAGCGCCTCGCTGACTGCCGCCGCCGAGGCCTTGCCGCCCAAAGCGCGCATACACTGCCCGATGAGAAATTGAAAAGCCTGCGTCTTGCCGTCTCTGTACTGCGAGACGCTCTTTTCGTTTTCCGCGAGAACGCGCCTTACCGCGTCATCTATAGCGGCGGTGTCGGTCAACAGTCCGAGTCCGTTTTTTCGGACATATTCGGCAGGCTCGGCGTTTTCGGTCACTACCTTTGCAAAGACCTTTTTAGCCGTCCCTCTGTTTATCTCACCCGACGAGAGCATATTTATCAGCCTGCCCAACGAGTCGGGGTCGAATTTCGCGTCCTCAATGCTCATCCCCGCGCCGCGCAGCACTGCGGGCAGCTCGACGTTTATCCAGGCCGCAGCGTCTCTTGCGCTCCCGCAGACAGCCGTTGTACGGTCAAAGAGCTCCGCCGTAAACGGCGAGGACATCAGGGTGTCCGTATCCGCCTTGGAGAGCTTGTATTTTTCCTGCCAGCGGCGGCGTTTCGCCTGCGGCAGCTCGGGCATATTCGCCCGAATTCTCTCGACTTCTTCGGGCAAAATGGCGACGGGCGGAATGTCGGGCTCGGGGAAATATTTGTAGTCGCTCGTGTCCTCCTTTGAGCGCATCGGGAAGCTCACTCCCGCACCGTCATCCCAGCGGCGGGTCTCCTGAATTATTTTTTCTCCGCGCTCTATTAGCCTTATTTGCCTCTCGCTCTCGCTTTTTATTGCGCGTTCGGCGGCTCTGAACGAATTGAGATTCTTCATCTCCGTGCGCGTCCCGAGCTTGCTTTCGCCCTGCGGGCGGACGGATAAGTTTATGTCCGCCCTCAAAGAGCCCTCCTGCATTCGGCAGTCCGACACGCCGGAAAAGCGCATGAGCTCGCGGAGCTTTTCGAGATATTCGACCGCCTCCTCTGCGCTGTTCATATCCGGCTCGCTGACTATTTCGAGCAGTGGCACTCCGCAGCGGTTGCAGTCGATGAGCGTGCGGTTTAAGTCGGGGGAGTGCATGAGCTTGCCCGCGTCCTCCTCCATGTGCATCTCCTTTATGCGCACGGTTTTGCCGCTGTCGAGCGTTACGGAGCCGTTTCGGCACAGCGGCAGATAGAGCTGAGATATCTGATAAGCTTTCGGCAAATCGGGATAGAAATAATTCTTGCGGTCAAAGCGGCTCACGGGCGCTATCCCGCAGCCCGCCGCAAGCCCCGCGCGAACGGATAATTCGACGGCCTTTCTGTTGAGCGTCGGCAGAGTGCCGGGCAGCCCCAAGCAGACGGGGCAGACGTGGGTGTTGGGCTCGCCGCCGAATTTTGTGGGGCAGGAGCAGAAAATTTTAGTCTCTGTCAGCAGCTCTATGTGGACCTCGAGCCCTATGACGGTTTCGTATTTCATTTTACCGCCTCCCCCAAAGCACCCGCCGCGCTTAAAAGATTTCCGTCGTCAAACGGAGCCGCCATGAGCTGGAGGGCGCACATATTTTTGCACGGGATGCTTATCGCGGGGAGCCCCGCGAGATTCGCCGTGACAGTGTATGCGTCACCGAGATAGGTTTTCAGCGGGTCTTTAAGGCTCTCGCCGAGCCTCGGAGCCGCCGACGGATATACGGGACACGCTAAAAAATCATATTTTTCGAAAGCATTTAAAACCGCGTCGCGTATTACTCTGCGGGCCTTCAGCGCCCTGTTGTAGTATGCGTCGTAGTACCCCGCGCCGAGCACGAAGTTTCCGAGCATTATCCTGCGCCTGACCTCGCGCCCGAAGCCCTCCGAACGGCTTTTGATATACATTTCGGTCGGGTCGGCGGCGTTTTCGGCGCGCCGCCCGAAGCGAACTCCGTCGTACCGCGCGAGATTCGAGCTCGCCTGCGCGCAGGCAATTATATAGTAGGCGGGCACGGAAAATTCAAGCGGCGGCAGAGAGAAATATTCGACTTCCGCGCCGAGCGCCTCAGCCTTTTTCAGCACGGCTGCGACAGCCTCGCGGATATCTTTGCCGCAGGAGGAGATAAACTCTTCGGGAACGCCTATTTTTTTGCCGCGAAGCGAAAATTCTTCGCCGTCCGCCCGAGAGGGCTTTATTTCTTCGCTCGTCGCGTCGCCGCCGTCGCGCCCGGAGATGATATTTTCGAGAGCCGCGCAGTCGGCTGCCGCAGCCGCTGTCACACCTATCTGATCAAAGGACGAGGCGTAGGCGACAAGGCCGTTTCGGGAGACTGCGCCGTAGGTCGGCTTGAAGCCGAAAACTCCGCAAAACGCCGCGGGCTGCCTGACGGAGCCGCCCGTGTCCGAGCCGAGCGCGAGCGGGATTATACCCGCCGCAACAGCCGCCGCCGCGCCCGACGACGAGCCGCCGGGTACGCGCGTTTCGTCGAGGGGATTCAGTACCGCGCCGAAATATGAGGTCTCGCCCGTCGAGCCCATGGCGAATTCATCCATGTTGAGCTTTCCGACAACGATAAGCCCCGCGTCCTCGAGCTTTTTTACCGCCGCCGCGCTGACGGGCGGCACATAATCTTCGAGTATGCGCGACCCGCAGGTCATTTTAACTCCCTCGACCGCGATATTGTCCTTTATGCCTATCGGCACGCCCGCAAGCGGGGAGATATACTCTCCCGCGTCGAGCCGTCTCTGTATCTCCGCGCCCTTTTCGTATGCGCGTTCGCGGCAGAGCGTGATAAAGCAGTTGAGCCGTCTGTTTTCTTCCTCCGACTTATATACCGCGTCGAGGACTTCGGCGATTTTTATCTCGCCGCGCCTGATTTTTTCGCCCAGAGCGAGGGCGGAAAGCTTAATTATATCTCCCATGCCGCACCTCATTCCACTGTTTTCGGGACGGAGAAGCAGCCGTCTGCCGTCTCGCAGGCGTTACAAAGCGCCTCGTCCGATCCGAGTGTCTCGCCCGGCTCGTCCTCGCGCAGGACATTCACTCTGTCGGACAGGTGGACGAGCGGCTCAACGCCGTCGGTGTCGAGCGCCGAGAGCGTGTCCATATATGTTATTATCTTTTCAAAATCTCTGCGGCAGTCGACGCGTTCTTCGGAGCTGAGCTCTATGTGCGCGAGTGCTTCGAGATGCTCTATAAGCTTGTCCGTTATTTCCATATGCCTGCCCTCCGTCAAGTTCTGATACGATTATATCAGAAAAAGGCAAAAATTTCATCAGTTTTGCGCTCATAAACCGTGCGCCGGGGGAAAGAATACGGAAGGATTCAAAAAATCCTAATTTTCCCGCAGAGGGATCTATGGAGTGTGCTCTTGATGGAAAACCGTAATCAGCAGAACAAACAGGGTCAGAACCAACAGAATCAGCAGCAGAACAACAAGCAGCAGAATCAGCAGGAGAACAAGGCCAAAAACAAGCGCGACAAGCTTAAAGAGGAATAACCTCACCCGCTAAAAGGCGGGTACATATTCATGCCTCCGCGAGCCGTTTTGCTCAGGGGCTTTTTGTGGTTGCAACCGAGAGCGTTTTATGGTAAAATACTTCTATAAACACCGTTTTATAAAAAAGAAAGGATTGAAGTACAGTGGGAAAGAAAAAATCACCCGAAAAGCTTGTCATAGCAGCCGCTTCCGCAGGTGCAGCAGTCGGTGCGGCATATCTTGCTCTGGGCAACGTTATTTTCAACATGACCATGAGCAAGAAGTCTATAGCCAAGAAAATTGAGGCAAAGCAGGGCACTTATAACGAGATCACTCAGAGGGGCATGGAGTGGTTTGAAGCCTCCAATCCCGCAAAGGTGAAGATAGTTACCCCGCGCGGCGGCTATGTCCACGGCGAGATAATCCTCGCGGACGAGCCGAGCGACGTCTGGGTCATCGTTGTTCACGGCTACACCGGCTCGCCCAAGAGCATGGGTGCGTTCGGCAAGAGGTTCCACGAGATGGGCTTCAACTGCCTGTTCCCGCACCTCTGCGGCCACGGAGACAGCGAATCGAACCATGTCGCCATGGGCTGGGATGACAGAATAGACATCAAGGCATGGGTCGATTATATAATCAACGAGGACCCGAACGCAAAGATCGTGCTCTTCGGTCTCTCCATGGGCGCGGCCACCGTTATGATGACTACAGGCGAGCCGCTCGAGCCGAATGTCGTCTGCGCCATTGAGGACTGCGGATACACCTCCGTTTGGGACGAGTGCAGATCAAACATAAAGGACGCGTACAGCCTGCCCGTGTTCCCGTTCCTTACGGCGGCAAGAAGCGCCACAATGCTTCGTGCGGGCTACGATATGAAAAAGGCGTCCTGCATAGAGCAGGTCTCCCGCTCCGTCACGCCGACCCTGTTCATCCACGGCGATAAGGACGATTTCGTTCCCTTCTGGATGCAGGAGCGCGTCTACCGCGCCGCCGCGTGCGACAAGGAAAAGCTTGTTATCCCCGGCGCGCCGCACGCAGAGGCCTCTACGGTCAACCCCGACAAGTACTGGCCCGCAGTCGAAAAGTTCATCAGAAAATATATCTGAGAGTAAGCCGATGCAAAGTCCCCGTGTGAGCTTCATGCGGGGATTTTTTCTTTTGCGTGCGCGTCCGTATTGCTTCAAAACGGTTGCAAAGACTGCACGGAAGTTGTATAATTAATTAGTTGATTTTGATAAAATTCGCGCCGAATAGCGGCGCAAACTGCGGCGATAAAGCGCGTCAGGCGCAAAAAATATACTGTGAGGTTTTATAATGTTCAAAGTGGGATTCGACAACGACCTTTATATCAAAAAGCAATCGGAGCAGATAAGCCGACGCATAGAGGACTTCGGCGGCAAGCTCTATCTTGAGTTCGGCGGCAAGCTCTTCGACGATTACCACGCCTCGCGCGTCCTGCCCGGCTTCAAGCCCGACAGTAAGCTCCAAATGCTCAAGAATATCGGCTCGGATGTTGAGATCGTCATCGTTATAAACGCGAGCGATATCCAGAACAACAAGATGCGCCGCGACCTCGGCATAACCTATGACAGCGACGTTTTGAGGCTCATCGACGCATTCCGTGCCATAGAGCTTTTCGTCGGCAGTGTGGTTATCGCGCAGTATAAGGGTCAGCCCGCCGCGCTCGCCTTCAAAAACAGGCTCGAAAAGCTCGGCGTGCGAGTGTTCATCCACTATCCAATAGAGGGCTACCCCTATAATATACCTCACATCGTCAGCGAGGACGGCTTCGGCAAGAACGAGTACATAGAGACCGAGCGTCCGCTCGTCGTCATAACCGCACCGGGCCCCGGCAGCGGAAAGATGGCGACCTGCCTCTCCCAGCTTTACCACGACAACCTGCGCGGCATAAAGGCGGGATACGCAAAGTTCGAGACGTTCCCGATATGGAATCTGCCCTTAAAGCATCCCGTGAACCTCGCATATGAGGCGGCGACCGCCGACTTGAACGATGTCAACGTTATCGACCCCTACCACCTCGAGGCCTACGGCAAGACCACCGTCAACTATAACAGAGACGTTGAGGTTTTCCCCGTGCTCAACGCGATATTCGAGAAAATCGAGGGCGTGAGCCCCTATAAGTCGCCGACCGATATGGGCGTCAATATGGCGGGCTACTGTATCTCCGACGACGCCGCGACCCGCGACGCCTCTTTGAACGAGATAATCCGCCGCTATTTCAACGCCCTGTGCGACCACAAGAGAGGGCTCACGGGCGACGCGGAGCTGACTAAAATCGAGAGCCTGATGAATCAGGCGGGTATCACCGAGGAATACCGCCGCTGCGTGCGCCCCGCGCTCGACAGAGCGAGAGATACGGGCAATCCCGCGGTTGCGATAGAGCTGCCCGACGGCAGACTCATAACCGGAAAAACCTCCGACCTTCTCGGCGCGAGCTCGGCGGCGATACTCAACGCCGTAAAGCTGTTAAGCGGTCAGCCCAAGGAACAGCTGCTCATAGACCCCGGCGTTATAGAGCCGATACAGTTGCTCAAGACTAACATCCTCGGCAACAACAACCCGCGCCTGCACACGGACGAGGTGCTCATAGCGCTCTCCATGAGCGCGATCGAGAGCGAGCCCGCGAAGAAAGCGTTTGATACGCTCTCGCTCCTGCGCGGCTGCGAGGCGCACTCCTCCGTTATACTTTCACAGGTTGACGCGGATATCTACCGCAAGCTCGGTATAAACCTGACCTGCGAGCCGCACTACCAGGTCAAAAAGCTCTACCACAAACCGTAAGTAAGAAATCGACCCGCGGAGACAGTCTCTGCGGGTCTTTGTATTGAATCAAGCGTTTTCTTGCCCCGAAGCTGTATAAGTGTACTGCGAGCGGGCAAAAAACGCTTAAAAGAGCAAAATCAGGCAAGCAAAAAGCCGCAACCTACGCCCAAAAGCGTGAGCTGCGGTTTCCTTTTTGCTCTTTGGTCTGCGCCGAGTGGGGAACCGCTTTTAAATGGCTGCCGCAATCGGATGCGGAAAGCGTTTTCTTGCCCCGAAGCTGTATAAGTATACTGCGAGCGGGCAAAAAACGCTTAAAAGAGCAAAATCAGGCAAGCAAAAAGCCGCAACCCACGCCCGAAAGCGTGAGCTGCGGTTTTCTTTTTGTTCTTTGGTCTGCGCCGAGTGGGGCAGTCCTTATTTTGCGGGGACGGTGTGCCAGATGTTCTTTGCATACTCGTTTACCGCTCTGTCGGCGGCAAATCTGCCGGAGCAGGCGGTGTTCATCAGCGACATCGAGTTCCAGCGCGTTCTGTCCGCCCAGAGCTCGTCTATTTTGTTCTGCGCCTGGCGGTAGTCCGCGAAGTCCGCGAGCACCATGTAGGGATCGTGATAGACGATGGTTCCGCTTATCTCCGGGAACTGCTTGCCGCAGAAGCCGCGGTTTATGAAATCGATAACATTGCGAAGCTCCGCATTGTTGTTGTAGAAATTCATCGGAACATAGCCCTTGCTCTTGAGTTCGTTGACCTCGGGTGTGGTCATGCCGAAGATAACTATATTCTCGTCGCCGACCGCGTCGTGAATCTCGACATTCGCGCCGTCGAGTGTGCCGAGGGTTATAGCGCCGTTCATCATCAGCTTCATGTTGCCCGTGCCGCTCGCCTCGGTTCCGGCGAGGGAAATCTGCTCGCTGACGTCGGCGGCGGGCATCATATATTCAGCCATGGAGACGTTGTAGTCCTCCATGTAGACGACCTTGAGCCTGCCCTTAACATCGGGGTCGTTGTTGATAAGCTCCGAGAGAGCGCAGATGAAGCTGATTATCTTCTTCGCCATGAAGTAGCCGCTCGCGGCCTTTGCGCCGAAGATATAGGTGTGGGGAGTGAACTCGCCCGAGGGATTCGCCTTTATCGCAAGATATTTTGCGAGGATGTTGAGCGCGTTGAGATGCTGACGCTTATACTCGTGCAGGCGCTTGACCTGAACATCGAAAATGGAGTTCGGGTCGAGCTCTATGCCGGTCTTTGCCTTGACGCGCTTTGCAAAGTCCGCTTTGTTCGCGGTCTTTATCTTCTCAATCTCCGCGAGCACCGCGGGGTTATCTTTATATTTCGCAAGCTCCGAGAGGCACTCGGCGTTATATACGAAGTCACCGCCGATAAGGTCGTTGAGCATCGAGGTCAGGCGCGGGTTCGACTGGCAGAGCCAGCGGCGGTGGGCGATGCCGTTTGTGACGTTGCAGAACTTGTCGGGCGTGAGGGTATAGAAGTCGTGGAACACGCTGTCCTTGAGTATCTCGCTGTGGAGGGCGGAGACTCCGTTGACGCTGTGGCAGCAGGCGACGCAGAGATTGGCCATACGCACTACGCCGTTCGAGATTATAGCCATTCTCTCGACCTTGCCGGCGTCGTGGGTCTGCTCCCAGACACTGCTGCGGAAACGGTTGTCTATCTCCTTGACTATCTGATATATTCTCGGAAGCAGGCGGCGGAAGAGATCCTCGCTCCAGCATTCGAGAGCCTCGCTCATAACCGTGTGGTTCGTGTAGGCGAACACCTCAGTGACAACAGCCCATGCATCGTCCCAGCTGTAGCCGCACTCGTCGAGCAGCAGGCGCATAAGCTCGGGTATGGCGAGAGTCGGGTGGGTGTCGTTGATATGGATAGCCATCTTGTCGCAGAGATTGTCGAGCGAGCCGTACTTGCGCAGGTGGCGGTTGATGATATCCTGAACGGACGCGGAGACGAGGAAATACTGCTGGCGCAGACGCAGGCTCTTGCCCTCGGGATGATTGTCCGCGGGATAGAGCACCTTGCTTATGACCTCTGCCATGGCGTTTTGCTCCATGGCGCGCAGGTAATCGCCCTGATTGAAGGAGTTCATGTCTATTTCCGAGCTCTTTGCGCTCCAGAGACGCAGGACGCTGACGCCCTTGCCGTCCTTGCCGGCGACCATCATATCGTAGGGAACGGCGTGAACCTTCTTCGCGTTCTCTATATCGACGCTGTGATAGCCGTCCTCCCAGCGGTCAACGACATTGCCCTCGAAGCTGACGTCAACGCTCTTCTCCTCGCGCGCAACGAGCCATACCTCGCCGCCGGGGAGCCAGAAATCGGGCATCTCGGTCTGCCAGCCGTCAACGAGCTTCTGCTTGAAGATACCGTATTCGTAGAGAATAGAGTAGCCCATGCCGAGATAGCCGTCGGTTGCCAAAGCGTCGAGATAGCACGCCGCAAGGCGGCCCAGACCGCCGTTGCCGAGACCCGCGTCCGGCTCGCAGTCATAGAGCTTGTCGAGCTTTATGCCGAAATCCTTGAGCGCCGCCTCCATGACGGGGATGAGGTTGAGGTTATAGAGCGTGTTCTTGAGCGAGCGCCCCATGAGGAACTCCATGCAGAGATAGTATACGCGCTTCGAGCCGCTCTCCTCGCAGCGCTTTTCAAACTCATGCCTGCCCTGTCTGAGCATATCGCGGGTTATCATCGCGATAGCCTTGTAAAACTGCTCGTAGTTGGCCTCCTCGGGAGTTACGCCGAAAAAGTGAGAGAGCTTTGCGGTTATCTGCTCCTCGGCGGCCTTCTTTGTCAGTGAATAATCCATTATACCAAACCTTTCGTTTGTTGCTGCATAGCTGTAAATATAGGTATAAATACAGCTCCTACTATTTTATACCCGATATGTAAATAATACAACCTGAAACTCGCAATTATTGCCCGTTCGGCCTCAGAAAAAACAGGCTTCGCAGCAGAATTTTTCAATAAAAATGCCGAAAAAAGGCAAATCATAGCAAAAGAACAGGAAATGTTTACAATTTGTTCATATTTATGTATACTTGATGCAATACGGCACAATTATTCTATAGGTGTACCCGAGAGGTACTGAAGAGACAACTACTTATCTGGTTTTAATAATTGTCAACTTCTTTTTTCATTTTTATTTTCTCTTTCCCCAAAGCTAAAGCCGAATGCTGCACACATTCGGCTTTAACTTTTTTTCGGGGACTTTTTTTATTTTACAGGTCATCCGCGTCCTGCACGGGCTGTGAGCCGTCCAAGGGCGTGCCCGAGTAGCTGCCGAGCACGTCGGTCGGGATTTCGCCCTCCTTGTTCATCGGGTCGTTATAGGGCGGCATTTCTATTATTTTTTTCTTCTGCTTTTTCGGCTTGTCCATAAATTTCTCCTTTCTCTGCGTTTGCTTTTTTAGCTTTCCGCACGGGCGCGCCGATATTCCGCGAAGAAGAAAGTTGAATTTGCTCGTTATTTTTGATAAAATCATCTTATCCGGTCGTTCAGCCGAAAAACGGAGGTCAATATCATGAAGATTTTTAAAAAATATATCGCCGCTATGCTGATTTTTGCGTTCGCGCTGAGCCTCTGCTCGTGCTCGCTCATAGACCGCCTCAAGCCCGCGCCCGCGCCGGAGACGGTGAGACTGACTTTCCCCGAGGGAACAACGGCAATTCAGGCGGCGCAGAAGCTCGAAGAGGGCGGCGTTTGCACGAAGGACGAGTTTATCGCGGCGGTCAATGACGCTTCGCGTGAGAATAAATTTGTGCAGTCGATAAAGAATCCGCAGGAGCGCCCGTTCCTGCTCGAGGGCTATATCTATCCCGATACATATGATTTCTATGTCGGCGAGGGCGCGGAAAAGGCGCTCGGCCGTTTCCTCTCGAACACGGAGTCGAAGCTCACCGACGGGATGTACAAGAAGGCCGAAGAGCTCGGGATGTCCATGGACGAGGTTATTACGCTCGCCTCGATAATCCAGCAGGAGGCGTCCGTGCCGTCCGTCATGGCAAATGTCTCGTCCGTGCTCCACAACAGGCTCAATTCCCCGAGCTATCCGCGCCTGCAGTGCGACGCGACGATATTCTATTTAAAGCGCAGCGTCAAGCCCTATATAGGTGAGGAGCAGGCGGACAAATACGATGAGTTTTATAACACCTACGACCGAAAGGGGCTTCCCTCGGGTCCGATTACGAATCCCGGCATCGAGGCGATAAACGCCGCACTGAATCCCGCAGATACCGAATACTATTTCTTTGTCACGGATAACGACGGCAACTACTATTTCGCCAAAACCTACCGGGAGCATCTCGAAAACTGCAAAACGGCGGGAGTGGGGCAGTAAAAAAGCCTGCGAATTTGTCACTCTTGTCATTGAATTTTTCGGCCGCGCATAGTATAATTAGATTTTAGGCAAATCAAATATACTTCATCATAGGGGTATAGAGAGGTATTATGAACGGTCTTATCGCATCGGCAAAAAAAATCGAAGAATACGGCGCGCTGCTCGATTGCGTCCGAAACACCCGTCTGCCCGTCGGCATGACGGGTCTTTCCCATATCCATAAGGCACATTTTTCAGCCGCCTTGAATGCGGACTGCGGCAGACCCGTGCTCGTGATAACGGCGGACGAGGCGCAGGCCTCGCGTCTGGCGCTCGATATGAAAACCCTCGGCTGCCGTGCCCTGCTCTATCCCGCAAGGGATTTTGTTTTCCGCTCAACAGAGAGTCAGTCGCGCGAATACGAGCACAGGAGACTCGGCGTGCTCGACAAGATGCTGCGCGGCGAGGTGCAGGCGGTGGTCTGCTCGGCGGAGGCTGCGTCGCAGCTGACTCTCCCGCCCGAGGAGCTCAAAAACCGCACGCTCGAGCTTAAAGTAGGCGACGAGATGCCGCTTGAGTCTATAGTAAAGGCGCTGCTGCGCGCGGGCTACTCCCGTTCGGCGCAGGTCGACGGAGCGGGTCAGTACGCGGTACGCGGCGGCGTGCTCGATTTCTTCACGCCCGGCGAGGAATATCCCTGCCGCCTTGAGCTCTGGGGCGACGAGATAGACAGCATGGCGTATTTCGATATCGAAACTCAGCGCCGCACCGACAATATCGAAAAGATAAAAATAACTCCCTCGAACGAGATACTCCCGCCAGACACGGAAGAATTTATCGAGCTGCTCGAGCGCTTCCGCTCGGAGATACGCGGCAAGGGCGCGGTCAAGGCCCGCGAGTGCGTCGATAAAGACATCGACCGAATAAGAGGCGGTCTGCGCCTGCAATCGACTGATAAATATATGCCGCTTCTCTATGACGTGGCATCGATATTCGACTACGCAAAGGGCTATATTCTCTGCGTGAGCGAGAGCTTTTCCGTCAAGGAGCGGTTCAACGCCGCCATCGGGCTCATGCGCGAGGCCATGAAGGCGATGTTCGAGGAGGGCGAGCTCTGCCCCGGACTCGACAGATTCTCTCTGCAGCAGTCCGACCTCCTGCGCGCATATGAGCAGATGGGCGCCGTATATATGGACAATCTCCCGCGCGGTGGCTTCGACACGCCCGTAAAGGAGCTTATAGGCGTCAACGCAAGGCAGATAACCGCGTGGAACGGCTCTTTCTCCGTGCTCAAGGACGATCTCGATGCGCTGTCGGACAGGGGCAACCGCGCCTGCGTGATTTTTGCGGGCACGCGCAAGGCCGCCGACGCACTGCGCGGCGATCTTATCGACGACGGCTACAGTGCGCTCTATATGGACGAATTGCCAAACGAACTGGCTCCAGGCACGCTGACCGTTGTGCCCGGCTGTCTCTCGGCGGGCTTTGAATATCCGCTTGCAAAAATAACCGTTTTCACCCACTCCGGCAGGGCTGCGGTCGCTCAGAAGAAGAGAAGCATGCGCAAGAATGCGAACGCGTTCCACAGCCTCGACGAGCTGCACCGCGGCGACTATGTTGTTCATGTCGCGCACGGTATCGGCGTGTTCGAGGGCATAAACAAGCTCGAAGCGAGCGGAACTATAAAAGATTATATAAAAATACGCTACGACAAGGGCGACATTCTCTATGTCCCGGTCACTCAGCTCGACCAGGTGTCGAAGTATATCGGCCCGTCCGGCGACGACAAGCCCGTCCGCCTCAACAAGCTCGGCGGCAAGGACTGGCAAAAGACCCGTTCGCGCGTGCGCAGCGCGGTCAAGGATATGGCAAAGGAGCTCACCGAGCTCTATTCGCGCAGACTCAAGATAGAGGGTTACGCCTTTTCGCCCGACACGGATATGCAGAACGACTTCGAGCGCAGGTTCGAGTTCGACGAGACCTCGGATCAGCTCAGATGTATTGACGAGATGAAGGGCGACATGGAGAAAAGCTGCCCCATGGACAGACTGCTCTGCGGCGACGTCGGCTTCGGCAAGACGGAGGTTGCGCTTCGCGGCGCGTTCAAGTGCGTTGCGGACGGCAAGCAGTGCGCCATACTTGTGCCTACGACTATTCTCGCCTACCAGCACTATCAGACGGTGCTAAAGAGGATAGAGGGCTTCCCCGTGGAGGCGCGTATGCTCTCGCGCTTCTGCTCGAAAAAGGAGATAGAGGATACTCTGAACGGTCTGCGCCGCGGCAGTGTAGATATAGTCGTCGGCACGCACAGGCTCATTTCAAAGGATGTTCAGTTCCGTGACCTCGGGCTGATAATAATAGACGAGGAGCAGCGCTTCGGCGTGGCTCAAAAGGAGAAGCTCAAGGAGCTTTATCCGAAGGTCGATGTTCTCACCTTGACCGCGACGCCCATACCGAGGACGCTCAACATGGCGCTCTCCGGCATACGAGATATGTCGATTCTCGAGGAGGCGCCGCACGACCGCTCGCCGGTGCAGACCTATGTTGTCGAGCACAATCCCGAAATGCTCGCGCAGGCGATGAACGCGGAGCTTAGGCGCGGCGGGCAGGTGTATTATCTGCATAACCGCGTTGAGAGTATAGAGCACACGGCTGCAAAAATAAAAGATATGCTGCCCGATGCCGTAGTCGGCATAGCCCACGGCAAGATGAGCGAGGACGAGCTGAGCGAGGTCTGGCGCAAGCTGCTCGAGGGCGAGATAGATATATTGGTTTGCACCACGATAATCGAGACTGGTGTTGACGTTCCGAATGTCAACACCCTGATAATAGAGGACGCTGACCGCATGGGCTTGGCGCAGCTGCATCAGATACGCGGGCGCGTAGGCCGTTCGTCGCGCAGGGCGAGCGCGTATCTCACGTTCAGACCCGGCAGGGAGCTGACGGAAATAGCCACGAGCAGGCTCGACGCGATAAGAGAATTTACGGAGTTCGGCTCGGGCTTCAAGATAGCCATGCGCGACCTTGAGCTGCGCGGAGCGGGCAACGTGCTCGGCGCGCAGCAGCACGGCCACATGGAGGCCGTAGGCTACGAGATGTATCTTCAGATGCTCGAGCAGGCGATAAGCGAGGAGCGCGGAGACCTGACGGAGAAGCCCAAGAAGGAATGCCTCGTCGACCTTCCCATAGACGCGCACATCCCGCCGACATATATCGAGAGCGTACCGCAGAGACTCGGCATTTACCGCCGCATTGCGGACATAACCTCTCGCGCGGACGCGGACGATGTCATGGATGAGCTCATCGACCGCTTCGGCGAGCCGCCCGCCCCGGTATTGGGTCTTATCAGAACCTCGCTGCTCAGAGCGTATTCCGCCCAGCACAACATCTACGAGATAGGGCGCAAGGGCGACAGACTGCTGCTCTATATCGATGACCTTGATATGCAGGAGATTTCGGCGATAGCCGCGGGTTTCCCCGGCAGAGTGACCGTCAGCGCCGCGGGCAAGCCGCATATCGCGGTTCGCATCATGCCGCAGGATAAAATGCTCGACCTGCTCGAAAAAGTGCTCCTGCTCATGAACACCGCAAATAAGCAAAAAGACAGCTGACCGAAAGACGAATATCCATAAAACAGAAAAGCTCCGACGGTATAATACCTGTCGGGGCTTTTCTGCCTTATGATCGCCCTGCTGAATCAGCAGCTCTTTTGATTTTTTAAAAGGGAAGCGGCCACCCAACGAGTGCCGGGCGGTCGCTTGTCTTCTCCCCAAATAGATGCTGCGCGCCAAGCGCACAGCGAGTGCTTCTTTTTTCATCGGAATCTATTATATACCGAATCTGCTTGGGAAGTCAATATTTATCGTAATAAATAATACTTTACTTATTCTATGCCCTGTCAGCGCGCATTCCTTTTCTGCTCGGGCGAGATCTCGGCGTGGGGGCAGACTATCTCGTCGATGATTTCATGCGGAGCCGCCCAGCGCACGGCGTTTGTCAGTATCTGCTGAACCTGCGGGATGTAGTAGGTGGGGTTGCCCTCGTGGCCGGGCTGGAAATAGAACACCCTGCCGCGCCCTCTGTTCCAGCAGCAGCCGGAGCGGAACACGTCTCCGCCGGAGAACCAGCCGAGGAAAACAAGCTCGTCGGGCTCGGGAATGTCGAAGCGCTCGCCGTACATCTCCTCAACGGGAATTTCAAAATATTCGTCGAGCCCCTTTGCTATCGGGTGCGCGGGGTTGACTGTCCAGACGCGCTCGAAATCGCCGTCGCGCCAATGCAGGGCGCAGGAGGTACCCATGAGACGCTTAAACGGCTTTGAAAAATGCGCGGAGTGCAGTGCTATGAAGCCCATGCCGCGCAGAACTCTGTCATGCACGCGCTCAACAAGCTCGTCGGGCACTTCGTCGTGCGCCTTGTGTCCCCACCAGATGAGCACATCGGTGTTTTCGAGCACTTCGGGCGGCAGGCCGCAGTCGGGCTCGCGGAGAGTCGCGGTGCGAACCTCCATGTCCTCCTGCGCGCCGAGAAAGCTCTTCAGCTGACCGTGGATGCCCTCGGGGTAGACGGCTGCCACTTCGCGCGATTCGGCCTCGTGAACGCCCTCGTTCCAGACGGTAACTCTTATCATTTTATCATTTCCTTCCTTTTGGATTTATATTAACTCAAGTATATATTTTTGCCGGCTTTCTGTCAACGGGTTTTCTCCCGTATTGCAAAATCGCCCGCCGTTTGATATACTTTAATAAAGCTTTTTTGGGGTGATATTTTGCTTCTTAACAAAAATAACGACATTGAACTTCATATAGATTCCGTCTCGCTGACCGGCAGCGGCGTCGGCAGATACAACGGGCTCGCCGTCTTTGTTCCCGCGACAGCGCCGGGTGATTTTATAAAGGCGCATATAATCAAGGCGAAAAAGAGTTACGCCGTCGGCAAGTGCATAAAAATAACGGAGCCGTCGCCCGACAGGACGGAAAACGACTGCCCGGCATATCCCGGCTGCGGCGGCTGCTCGTTCCGCCATATGAGCTATGACGCGGAGCTAAAGCTCAAGGCGGATGCCGTGCGCGACGCATTCTCCCGCATCGGCGGACTCGAGGTTGATTTAAAGCCGATAATCGGCGCGGAGTCACCCGACGGCTACCGCAACAAGGCGCAGTACCCGGTGGGATGCGAAAACGGGAAATTAAAAATCGGCTTCTACTCCCGCCGTTCACACAGGATAGTCGATTGCCGCGCGTGCCGCCTCGCGCCGCCCGAGTTCGAAAGAATACTCGGCATAACGGCGGAGTGGATAGAGAAATACAATATTTCCGTCTACGACGAAATAAGCAAAAGCGGAGCGTTGAGGCACATCTATCTCAGAAAAGCGTTTGCGACGGGCGAGATAATGCTCTGCCTCGTCAGCGCGCAGGAGAATCTGCCGAATACAGATGCGCTTCTTGACGCGCTCAAAAGCGAAGAGAGCATAAAGAGCGTGCTGATAAACATAAACTCCGACGACACGAACGCAGTGCTCGGAGGCAGGTGCATTTGTCTTTTCGGCGACGGCTGCATAACCGACATTCTCTGCGGGGTAAAGGTGAGGATATCGCCGCTGTCGTTCTATCAGGTCAACCGCGCTCAGGCGGAGCGCCTCTATAAAAAGGCCGCCGAATACGCCGGAGCGGAAAAAATAAAGCTCCTGCTCGACCTCTACTGCGGCGCGGGCACGATAGGGCTTTCCATGGCGGACAGGGCGGAGGAGCTAATCGGCATAGAGACGGTGGCGCCCGCTGTTGAGGACGCGAAGAAGAACGCCGCCGCAAACGGAATAGAGAACGCGCGATTTATCTGCGCGGATGCGGGTGAAGCCGCGGAAAAGCTGCTCGCCGAGGGCAAGCGCCCCGAGGTGATAATCCTCGACCCGCCGCGCAAGGGCTGCTCGGAGCAGACGGTAAGAGCCGCCGCAAAAATGGCTCCCGACAGGATAGTATACGTCTCCTGCGACCCGGCCACGCTCGCACGCGACTGCGCCGCGTTCAAAGAGCTTGGATATGAAGTCGAAGAAGCGACCCCCGTCGACCTCTTCCCGAGAACGGCGCATGTGGAGACGGTATGTTTGCTGTCTCGAGCGATATGAATTTCCGGCGACTTCGTGAGAAGCGTTGGTGAGATATCCGGCTTACCTATATGGAGGAGGAAAAATGATAGCATGGAAATCAAATTATACGAAGACAGATACAGGGACGATATGATTTTCATGGTTTTGCAGGCCAAGGACGCGCTCGGAAGAATACCGAGTATCAACGAAGATCTGCTCGATATCAAAAAGAATTACTTTGACCGTGGGGATATGTTCTGGATCGCGGCGGATGATAACGACAGGGTGATCGGCTGCGGCGGGTATTCGAGGATCGAAGGAACGAATGAAGCGTTTATTCATCGGCTGTATATAAAGGCATCGGAAAAGCGCAAGGGCATCGGTTCGGCTCTGCTTGAAACTATTGAGGCGGGAATGCGCGGCAACGGCATTACGGCAGCGCGGGTGCATCTCGGCGATCCGCCGGAGCAGTGGTTTGAGTCCTATTCATTCTATCCGAAGCACGGATATGCCGAATATGAGCCGCGGTATATGAGAAAGAAATTATAAGGACAAATAGGAGTTCAAAGGGGAGAAAATATGAATAAAGCAGGAACGCAAAGAATAGAAACCGATAGATTGATACTTCGAAGATTCAGATTAGAGGATGCAGAGGATATGTATGCAAATTGGGCATCTGATCCCGAAGTTGCGAGATTCCTGACATGGCCGACGCATTCGAGCGTTGAAGTGACAAAGAGCCTTCTCGCCGATTGGATACCCGGATATGAAGATGGCGGATACTTTAATTGGGTTATGGAGTATAAGGAAACAGGAAAGGCTATTGGTAATATTTCTGTTGTAACGCTTAATGAGAATACAAAGGCTGCTGATATGGGTTATTGTATGAGCCGGGCGTACTGGGGGCAGGGATTAATGCCTGAAGCATTAAATGCCGTGATGGATTATCTTTTTGATGTTGTCGGACTAAATCGTATTGCCGCCTGTCATGATGCAAACAATCCAAAATCAGGACGCGTTATGGAAAAAGCCGGAATGAAACGGGAAGGTATTCTTAGAGCTGCCGGAAAGAACAACCTCGGAATCCATGACGAGGTGTGGTATGCGATGATCCGAAATGACAGGAAGAAATGAAGAATCGATTTTTTGTTACAGAAAAACAATGAACAAATTTCACTTTGCCGAGGCAATGAAGTCGATCCGAGTGCCTTGACTTAGCCGCTCGACGGCATATTCCTGACGGGGAGAGTGTGCGGGCAGCGTGAATATGCTTCTTTTTATTCACACCAAAGAAGAATACAAAACAGCAGACAGAATCGTAAAAAGATGTTCGCGACAAGCCCAAAATCCGGCCGACACACAAAACCGCATAAAAGACGGGCACCGTGAAAACGGTGCCCGTAGGTTTATTTATTCCCATCCATCCATTCGGACAGGCGCTCTATTCCTTTTTCGTTTCCGACGGCATAGAGTATGTCGCCCTTTTGGAACATATAGTCGGGGCGCACGGAGTCCGTCATGTTTCCGTCGTTTTCTATGGCGACTATGTTGACCCCGAATTTTCCGCGCAGGTCTGCGGACATTATCGTCATGCCTATCACTTTCTGCGGCACCTCGAGCTTTAGAAGATTGAGTTTTTTGCTGAGCTGAACGAAGTCGAGCATATTGGGGGCCTCGAGCCTGTGCGCAAGCCTTACCGCCATATCCCTCTCGGGGTAGACGACTTCTGCGCCGAGTTTCTTGAGTATCTCGCCCTGCTCGGCGCTCGCGGCCTTTGATATGACCGTCGGCACGCCGAGGGCTACGACGTTCAGAGTGGTCAGAATTGATATGTCCATCTTTTCTCCGATGCAGACCACCACGACGTCGCAGTTTTGTATTCCGGTCTCCGAGAGCGTCTTTTTGTCAAAGCTGCTGACAACAAAGGCGTTCTCCGTGTATTCGCGCATCTCGCGCACCTTTTCCTCGTTGCCGTCGATTACGAGCGGCTCCGCGCCCGCTTTCGCAAGCTCCACAGCCAGAGCCGAGCCGAAGCGCCCGAGTCCGATTATTCCGTAAGATTTGCTGTCGCTTTTTGATTTTTTAAACATCTTTGTCCTCCGTTCTCAGCCTATGGCTATGTTTCCGTCGGGATATTTTATTCGATCTCCGTTTGTGAAGTACCAGAGAGTCGCTATTGTAAGCGGCCCCAAGCGGCCGATATACATCATGACTATTGATGTAAGCTTGCTCGCGGTGCAGAGTTTCGTGGTTATCCCGGTAGTAAGTCCCACCGTGCCGAACGCGCTCGTCATCTCGAACAAGGCATCCCTTATTGCTATATCCGGCTCAAAGGCGCAGAGCATAAACGTTCCCACTGCTATCACACTTATACCCATGACCGCTATGACCGACGCCTTGCGGAACACGCCGCGCGGCACGGAATAGTGAAACGCCTTTCCCGAGGTGTTTGTCGCGGCGGTCTTTATGCCCTGTATCAGCGCAAACAGCGTGCTCGTCTTTATTCCGCCGCCGGTGGAGCCGGGCGACGCGCCTATGAACATCAAAAATATCATAGCGAGCAGTCCCGCGTTTGAAAATTCGCCGAGCGAATATGTCGAGAAGCCCGCCGTCCTCGCTGTCACACTGTTGAAAAGTGCGCCTATCCACGGAATATTCTCGGTCATTCTGAAGATTACCGTGCCGCCGACCGTCAGCGCGACGCTCATCGTGAGCACTACTTTTGTGTGCATGGAAAACCTGCGCCAGTGAAAGCGCTTTTCGACAATCTCGCGGATAACGAGAAAGCCGATTCCGCCGAAGAATATCAAAAGGCAGGTCACGAGATTTAAGAACACATCCTCCTTGTAGGCGGAGAGGCTCTGGAAGTTTCCGAGAATGTCGAAGCCGGAGTTGTTGAACGCGGCGACGGAATGGAAAAGGCTTATTTCGAGAGCTTTGAGCGGCGGGTAATCGCGCACGAAAACAATGAAGCTCAGCGCCGCACCGACGAGCTCAAAGGTCACGGTGACAAGAAACACGCCCTTGAGAAATTTCACTATCCCCCTGCCGGAGCCGAGGTTCATCGCGTCGCGCAGAACGCTGCGACCTTTGAGATTTATCCTCTTTCCGACCGCTAAGATAACGCCCGCGCCCATTGACGCGACTCCGAGTCCGCCTATCTGTATCAGCGCCGCAACAACGAACTGACCGAACGCGGTGAACGTGTCCCCTATATCGACGGTCACGAGTCCCGTCACGCAGACGGCGCTCGCCGAAGTGTAAAGCGCGTCTATGTATTTAAGAGAAACGCCGTCTCGCACGCTGCACGGCAGCATAAGCAGCCCCGAGCCTGCAAATATCACGGCCGCAAAGCCGAGCGCAATTATTCTTGCAGACGACATTCTTTTTAACAGCCTTTTCATAATTCACCTCGCGTCCTATAGAAAAGACCCTCGGCAGAGTCGCTCTGCCAAAGGTCTTGCTTCATTCACAGCCTGTGCCGGTAATGTCCGCTGCCGGCACGCTTCGGCGTGCGGTTGACGACAGACGGATGGATATACCATAGCTACTCCCCATTGGTCGTGGCTCAATTATATCGCTTTCGGCGAAAAAGTCAATATATTTGCAAAAATTTCCGTCGCCGGGCGAAAAAAGGGCCGCCGCATGGCGGCAGCCCGTGTGTATTTGCGATTAATAGGTGAAGGTGAAATCCTGCTTCCATGTGCCGGTGAAGTTAGCATCGATACCGACATTGCTGTTACCAAAGGTGAGTCTGCAGACAACATTTGCCGGCTCGCTGACGCTGATGCTCGCAAGAGTACCGTCTGCGTTGAGTACGAAAGTAAAGGTGCCGCTCTGATAAGTGACCTTTGTGCTCTTCGGGCTGAAGGGCTTGAAGTCATCGGGCGTCAATGAAAGAGTGTCGAAGCAGGAGCCGTGGTGAGTGGGGACAAAGGTAAGTCCCTCGCCGCTCTCGACAACGAGAGTGATGCTGACCTTCCAGCCGTTGCCCTGCTTGACGCAGGAGGCGGACTTAACGCCTGCGGGGTTGACATTGTAGGCAGCGCGCTTTGATGCGGGCAGGAAGCTCGCAAGAGTTGTGCCGTCGGCAGCCTTGCCGCCGTTGAAGGTCTGTGTTGCGGTCTTGGGATAGTCGTTGGGAAGCAGGGGCTCTGCTTTTGCGACAAGATCGATACCAAGTATCTTATTGGGGTTGAGGCTGTTGATTTTCGAGGTCGTGCCCTGAACTCTCTTAACAGTGACCTTGCCCTTGTACTGCTTCATAGCGGTAGCGTACTTGTTGAAGAACGCGACTATGTCGTTCTTCTTGCCGTTGACGGGAGCGTTGATGTTGGCGCTGCCCTGAGTGCCGCCCTGCTGACCCTGGGTGGCCGCCTCGCTGCCGCCCTCGGAGGGGGCCTCGGTGCTGTCGCCCGAGGGAGCTTCGGCTGCGGTGGTGTCCTCGCCGCCTGCCTGGGTGTCCTGAACATCCGCGCCCGCACCCTGAGTGCTGTCGGCCGTCGTGTCTTTGTTGTCATCCTTGCCCTTGCACGCCGCAAACGCAAATATCATCGCGAGTGCGAGCAGGAGTGCAATAATTTTCTTCATAATTTGTCTCCTTTCGTCTTTGGGGCAGAGCATCCTCTGCCATGTTACGATTCAAGTTTACTTTATGTTAATTGATTTGTCAAGAGAATAAACTTTATTTTATATTTATACAAATCCCATAAATTTTTATTGATTTTTGTGCACTATATATCATATTCGCCTTTGTAATAATTCGCCGCATACGGGGTAAACTATACGAAGAAAGAAACGGAAAGGATGCATAAAATGAGCAAGGATACGTTGGAGCTGCTTCGCGAATGCGACAGCGGAATAAAAATGGCGGTCAGCAGCATAGACGAGGTGAGCGGGCATATAAAAAACACGGAGCTCAAAAATCTGCTTGAAAAGAGCAGGGAGGAGCATGACAGGATAGGCCGGGAGGTCAGGGAACAGCTGACTTTGATCGGCGACTGCGGCAAGGACCCGGGTGTAGTGGCTAAAAGTATGTCGTGGATAAAGACCAACGTCAAGCTCGGACTCAACGACACGGATAAGACGGTCGCGGGGCTGATGACGGACGGGTGCGACATGGGCATAAAAAGCCTGACCCGCTATCTCAACGAGTATAAGGGCGCGGACGGGTCGTCCCGCAGCACGGCGCGGCGCATTATAGGCGCGGAGGAAAACCTGCTCTCGGGGCTGAGAGCGTATCTTTAACAGACGAAAACAGCCGCAGCATATAGCTGCGGCTGTTCCCTGTTCTCTGTCTCTTTCTATTTTGGTGAGGTTCGTAAAAGTTGTTTTTATTTTGTGTTCTTCCTGCCGGAGATCTGCGGTACGCGGCCGATTATCAGCGCGACGATAGCGGTGATGATGATTTCGGGAATCATGTAGAGGCCGTTGTAGATAACGGAATAGAGGAACGCCAGACCCTGGCCGCTGAACTTCTCGAGAATCTTTGCGCCGAGGGTGAAGCCGTCCTGCGAGAAGAACCAGTCAGCCCAGGTGCCGAAGAAGATGAAGCCGGATATGATGTGCGCGATATAGCGCAGGGAGAGCGCGAATATCGAGCCGACGCACAGGGAGACTGACGGATTCTTTATCTTGTTTCTGAAGATGCCGCCGAGGCCGAGGACGGTGTAGGCGATGATGTAGTCGATGAGGCAGACGCAAATGGCTTTCCAGAGAACCATATAGCTGTCGGAGCCGGGCATGAAGAACGCCGAGACGGTCTTGAAGCCGAGGAGCATCTGAACGACGGCATATACGAAGCCGGTGAGCAGACCCCACTTTGTGCCGTTGCGGTAGGCCGCAAGCACGATGGGCAGCATGCTGCATACGGTGAATCCGCCGCCGAAGGGGAGATTCAGGAACGGTATGAAGCTGCAAACGACGTTGAGCACGGTTGCGATAGCAATAAGCAGAGCGCACTCAACAAGCACTTTTGTGTTGTTTTTCTTGGTTGTTGACATGGTGTTTTTCCTCCAAAAAATGAAATCAGCGTCCATGCGGTATGCACAGACGCTGTCAGTCTATATAATATACAGCAAACGCTGTCTATTATCCTTCCTACGCCGGCATTATCCGGATCAGGTCAGAGGGTATCATCTCAGCCGCCCGAAGGCAGCACCCCTGGCTATTCGGTTTTGTTTATTTTTTTCCGCGCAGCTCCGCTTTTCCCTCGGGAGTGTCCCTGTAATACTGGGTCTTGGGATGCGGGTGCTCTCTGGACTCCCAGAGCTCCTGAGCAACGGGTGCCCACTGAGCGGCGAACTTGTCGCAGCGCGCGCAGAGGGTCTCGACATCCTCGGGCGCAAGCAGGTCGGTGGACTTCGCTCCCGTGTCCTTTATCATCTTTCTCAGGCACTGCGGGTTTTCAAGCATCGGGCACGGGCGCAGATGGTTGTTGTTGAACGGCTGACCGTGCCAGTAGGCCTGGAAGAGAGGGCGCTTGAGCGCCTCGATAAGAGTATGCTCGCGGATATTGGAGTCCGAGTAGTGTATGAACACGCAGGGTTCGATATCGCCTGCGGAGTTGATGTGGAAATAGTTTCTGCCGCCCGCTATGCAGCCGCCGACATATTCTCCGTCATCCTGGAAATCAATGACGAACATGGGCTTTCCGGTCTTGCTGTTGCGCATTTTGCGCACCCAGTTATACATATGCGTGCGCTGCTCGGGGGTGGGGATAAGCTCCTCTACCGCGCCGGAGCCGACGGGCATATAGTTGAAGTACCACGCATAGCGCGCACCCTTGGATATCATCAAATCGACGAACTCATCGGAGGTGACCGCGTCCACGTTTGCGCGGGTGTAGCATACGGAGATACCGAATAGGCATCCCTTGCTCTTGAGCAGGTCCATAGCCTGCATGACATGGTCGTAGCTGCCCTCGCCGCGTCTTGCGTCGTTGCTCTCCTTGCTGCCCTCGATGCTTATTGCAAGAGCGATGTTGCCCACGCGCTTCATTTCCTCGCAGAACTCCTCGTCGACGAGGTCGGCGTTTGTGTAGGAGAGGAACGCGCAGTCGGGATGCAGCTCGCAGAGCTTGATGAGGTCTTTCTTTCTCAGCAGCGGCTCGCCGCCTGTGAACATATAGAAATGGGTGCCCATGGCGACGCCCTGGTTTACGATATCGTTGAGCTCGTCAAAGGTGAGGCTCTGCTTGTGGCCGTATTCCGCGCTCCAGCAGCCCTTGCACTTGCGGTTGCAGGCGCTTGTCGGGTCGAGCAAAATGACCCACGGAATATTGCAGTGATATTTTTCGCGGTTTGTGCGAACGGTCTTTGTGCCGTTGACTCCCGCGCCAAGTCCGAGAGCGAGCATCATGTTCATCAGAACATTGTCGTCGATCTCATCTATAAGCCTGAGCGCCAGCTGACGCCAGACGTTCTCGGGGTCTTTCGCACCCTCGCGGAAGCTGTCGAAGTTCTTCGAGGGGAATATATTGCCGACAAACAGCTCGGATTTATCAATAAGCTTAACCAAGTTTGTGTCGGGATCTTTTCTGACATATTTTATCATGCGGGACAGAACCGCCGCGGCTGCTGCTCGCTGTATCTTCTCTTTTACAGTCATTTTTGCGGCTCCTTTCATATCTGTCAGTTGATTTAGATAAACATTCTAACACAGGTTCAAGATAAAATCCACATCTAAAAGAAAAAAGTCGGGATAAAGGAACAAAATTTTCGGTTTGTTCATAAAGTATTAAGTTTTCTCCCGAGGTTGCAAAAATCGCTTTTTGCGGATATACTATAAGACAGTAATTTTATCAGGAGAACCGATTTGAAGAGTTTTTTTAAAAAGCACAGGGATGTGCTCATGCTTATTCTGCGCTGCGCGGTTGCGATAACGATGCTGGTTATCGCCGTTGTGAACTACGACAGGCTCACAAAAATCGATATGCGCGCCCTCGTCGACGGGGCGGGGAGCACTGCCGCCGCGGTGGCGGTGATAATCGGCGTTTATGCCGTGAAATCCGTGCTGTTTATAATACCCGCGTCGATGATATATATTTCCGTCGGTATGGCGTTCCCCACGCCCTCGGCCATTGCGATAAACCTCGCGGGCATCGCGCTCGAAATAACCGCGACCTATCTGCTCGGTTGGTTTCTCGGCGGAGAATATGTCGAGAAGCGGCTCAAGGGGAGCAAGGCGGGGGATAAGGTGCTCGCCTTAGGCGACGGAAAGAAGCTCTCCGCGCTCTTTTTGGTGCGCCTGCTGCCCGTGTTCCCGATTGACTTTGTCAGCCTTTTCCTCGGCGCAACGAAGCTGCCGTTTTGGAAATATGCGCTCCTTTCAATCGGCGGAATAATGCCGCGCGTTATACTTTTTACTATCTTGGGCGACGGCATATATGACTACATCCCCATGGATAAGATAGTTCTCGTCATAGTCTGCTGCATCCCCGCCGTGATAATCTGGTGGGTGATAAAGTTCTTCAAAAACAGGAAAAATTCATCTGCCGGTTGAGCCGAAGCCGCCCGTGCCACGCTCCGTCTCGTCGAGGCTCTCGACCTCTGCGGGTTCTGCGGGAATGACGGGGGCGAGGACAAGCTGGGCTATCCTCTCGCCGGGCTGTATTGCGTAGTCCTCGTTCGAGGTGTTTATCAGCCCTACGCATATCTCTCCTCTGTAGTCGCTGTCAATGACTCCGACTCCGTTCGAGAGCGAAATACCGTGCTTTATCCCGAGACCGCTGCGTGCATAAATAAACGCGGCGGTCTCGTTGTTTTCTATGGCGATGGCTATGCCCGTGGGTATCACGGTGCGCTCGCCCGCCTTGAGAACCACCTCGCCCTCGGTGCAGGCGCACAGATCCAATCCCGCGCTGCCCGCTGTCGCACGCTTCGGAATTATTGCGCCGGGGCGCATTTTTTTCATTTTGAGTGTGAGCATGATATGTCTCCTTTTATTCGACGCCGCGGTAGAGAAGTCCGCGCGTAAATTCGCCCTGCGGGGCGTTGCCCCTGCGGTAGCTTTCGAGAATTTTTTCGCATTCGTCCTTTGTTTCGGTCGTAAACCACAGCAGCGAGAAATCCGCAAATTCAAACTGCTCGCGCTTGTCGCTCTCGACTACAGGCACGCTGTTTAACAGGGTCGAGGCGAACGGCGTGCACTCGACGGGGAATTTGACCCCCATCCTGTCCGTCAAAAAGCCGTGCTTGCGGCATTGGGCGCAGGTCGTGCCGTTTTTAACGGGGCAGTTTCTCGTCTGCATCAGCGGTAGCCGCCCGTAGGCGAACACTCCTCGCGGGAGATGTCCGCCGAGCGCGGCGCATTGGGTGAGCTTTAGCTCCGTGCTCAGCACTGCGTCCGTGAAGCCGAGGCGCTCGAATTCGTCGAGCGAAAAGGTGTTGAATATATTTGTCCCGGGCAGAGCGCAGAGCTTCATGCCCGCTTTTTTTGCTATGGCCGCGCCGTCGAGAGAGCAGACCGCGGCGAGAGAAACGCCGTTTTTGTGCGCGCTGACAATGGCGTTGTAAACTGCCGAGCCGCCGCCGAAAACAGCGGCGGGAACCTCGACCGCCGGCTGAATCTTTTTCTCCTTGAGCGAGTCGACTGTTTTGGCGTCAATGTCGAGGGGCAGTATCACGCGCCGCACGAGAGAGAGGTCTGAGGGCAGCTGCAAGACGCTTTTCAATCTTATGACGTAGCCGCGATTTTTGGAGCGGCGGCGTTTAGTTGCCGTCTGCTGAGGATAAAACGGGATTTCGCCGCGCTCGGCGATTTTTTTCTCGAGCGCCGAGAGCGCTTTTCTGCGAAGCGAGTTTATCTCCGCCGCGCTTAAAAATATATCGTCCCCGATGTCTGTCTCAATATCCCCGGCATAGAACTGCGTCGAGCCGCATTTGCGAAGCCGCGTCTCTATCTCCTCGCGGCCTACGGCTCTGTTCTGCGCCTTTTGCACGGCGCTGTCGGACTCGGCAAAGACGCTCTTGCCGGCGGCCTTAACGGCGAGCCCCGCCTTTTCTCCGACCTGCGCCGAGAGAAACATATCGGCTCTTATCAGCGGCTGTTCGCCGTCATACAGAGCGGCGAGAGGCGCGAGCACCTCCTTTGCGGCGGTCACGTCCTCCTTGCGGCGCACGCCGAACATATCGCGCCCGAGAGCACCGTCATAGTAGCCTGAGGTAAATCCGGAGCGGGAAAACACCGCGCCGAGCGTGCGCTCATAGCCGGCGGCGTCCTCGCCCGCAAGGCTCTTTTTGCAGGCGGTCACGGCGGCGGCGACATACTCCGGCCGCTTCATGCGCCCCTCTATTTTAAATGAGGTAATGCCCATCTGCGCAAGCTCCGGCAGATATTCGATAAGTGACATATCCTTGAGGCTCAGGTCATGCCCCGTGCCGCCCTCTGCCGAAAACGGCAATCTGCACGGCTGGGCGCACAGGCCTCTGTTGCCCGAGCGCGAGCCGAGCACGGCGCTCAGCTGACACTGACCCGACAGGCACATACACAGTGCGCCGTGGACGAATAATTCAAGCTCTATCGGCGACTGTGCGGCTATTTTTTCTATCTCTTTTTTTGAAAGCTCTCTCGGGAGCACCGCGCGGCAAAAGCCCAAATCCGCGAGCAGCTTTATCCCGTCGAGAGTCTGAACCGAGGTCTGCGTCGAGGCGTGCAGCGGCATATCGGGAGCCGCTCTGCGAACGAGCGAAGCAAGCCCGATATCCTGTAAAATAAGTGCGTCTGCTTTGATGTCGCAGGCGCACCTGACGGCGTTCATCGCCGTTTGAGTCTCATCGTCACGCACAAGGGTGTTGAGCGTGATATAAACCTTGACCCCGCGCGCATGGCAGTATTCGACCGCCTGCGCCAGCTCCTCGTCGCTGAAATTTGCGGCGTTGCGGCGCGCGTTGAGCTTCCGTCCGCCGAGGTATACGGCGTCGGCGCCGCAGCGCACGGCCGCCGTAAGCGAGTCGAACGAGCCGGCGGGCGCAAGTATCTCCGGCTTATTCATCCCGTCCTCCGTGACGTTTCTTGTATTCGGCGAACTCCTTTGCTATCCTGTCCGCCTCGCGTGTCGCAATCTCGCAATTGAGCTTGTCGCGCGACGAGTCCTCAAGATACTCCTGAATGCTTGAACGCAGTTTTTCTGCGTCCGAAGTTGCCTTTTTCTCTGCATCCGCAAATTCGAGCGCCGCGAGAACCGCCGCCTGAGTCACGGAGATACGCGGATTCTGGCGGAGAATCGAGGTTATCTTTTCATCGACCTCGTTTCCCAGTTCGATCATGTATTTGTTTTCTTCCCCCGAGGCTATGACATATTCTGCGCCGCAGATAGTCAGCTTGACTTTATTCTTTTCCACGGTAATACTGTCCTTTCTTTATCGCTTTGCATTCTTCTGATTTTATTATACAATAGAACTGTCCGAGAATAAAGGGCTTTTTGAAATTTTTGCGGCGAAAAAGCCCCGCCGATTTCCCGGCGGGGCTTTGCTGTAAGACTTTTTATCAGTCCTCGTTCTCTTCCTTGATCTTTTCGACTATCTCGTCGGGGATCGCTTCGCCGTGGTGAACGACGAGGATGCAGAGAGTCGAGAGGATGAAGGCTATCGGGCAATAGTAGAACAGGGACATATAAGTGCCCGTGAACATACGGACGATGCCGTAGATTATCGGAGTGGCTATCTGCGCTGAGAAGGTGGCGGTGTAGTAGTAGCCGGTGAAGGTGCCGACCTTGTCTATGCCGCCTATCTCGAGCACGAGGGGCAGGGTGTTGACGGTGATGAACATATTCGCCGCGCCGCCCACGACAAGAGCTATCCAGATGAGCGCTCCGCTGAGTGCGTTGATGTGAAGTATCTCGGTGAGCAGATATGCGCCGAATGCGATGATGAATATGGCGAGTCCGCCGAGTATGGTCTTTTTGCGGCCGAACTTCTTGCCGAGCCAGCCCGCGGGGATGGCGGCGACTGCGGAGGCGGCGGCAAAGGCGGTGGTCATGATGGTTGCCTGAGCGGCGGTCTTATGAAGAATCTCATCCGCAAACAGAGCGAAGAAGGTGGAGATGGCGTTCGTGCCGCAGAAGAGGAAGAACAGACCCATGAGCATGAAGATAAGGCTTCTTCTCTCGCCGGAGGTGAGCTTCTCTTTCTTTCTCGCTTCTTTTTCGGCCTTTGCGGCCTCTTTTTCAGCCTTGCGTCTTGCCTCTGCGTCGGCTGCCTGATTCATCTCGCCCTTTATCTTAATGCGGCTGTCGGGCTCCTTGACGAAGAAGAGGATGATGAGCATACCGATTACCATAACGGCGGCGCCGAGAAGGAAAACGTAGGGGAAGGTGTTGAGCTCGTTGAACTCGGGGGATTTCGAGGAGATTCCCGTAACGGCGCAGTAGACAGCCGTGACGATAGTGCCCGCGAACAGGCCGAGTGCTCCGCCTACGCCGCCCATGAGGTTGATGACGGCGTTGCCCTCGGAGCGAATCTCGCTCGGGGTAAGGTCGGGCATGAGCGCAACGACGGGAGCTCTCCAGAGCGACATGACAAAGACAAAGAGTATGATGAAGAGCATCGTCAGCGGGAGAGAATTAAACTTTATCGCAACTAACGGTATAATTGCGAACAGAACTGCCGAAATCGGTGCGCCGAAGATGACGTACGGGCGGCGCTTTCCGAAGCGGGAGTGGGTGTTGTCGGAGAGCTTGCCGAAGGTCGGCTGGAAGATGACGCCGAAGATGTTGTCAAACGTCATGATAATACCGATGAACAGCGGGACGAGCGTTATGCCGCCCGCGGCGGTGGTGACATTCTCACCGTTTGCCGCGGCGAACTCGGCCAATTTCGGGAACGTCTCGTTGAGCTTTGCCGACCACGAGGTTATCGTGGTGCTGTTGCTGAGCAGATAGTTGAGTATCTTTGTTATGTAGGGATCGTAAATGGCCCATGCGATAGACGACGCAAGGAAACCGAATCCCGTGAGAATCGTGTGTGGGTAGTGCAGCTTGCCGTTCGGCTTAGCACAGAAATACTGCTTCACTTTTTCCATGTCTGGTTATTACCTCCTTAAATGCCGCGCGGCCGTATGCCGAGTTGCGCGGTCTCAAACAGTGTAATTGTAACATATCTGTCCGGATTTTCAAGTGGTTTTTAAACTTATTGCATAAGAATATTTTATTTATTTAAGAAAACCGCTGACTATGACCTCCTCGGCCTCCTCCTCGGTCAGTCCGAAGGTCATAAGCTTCAATAATTGGTCGTTGTTTATGCGTCCTATGGCGGCCTCGTGGACTATCTGCGCGTCGGCATCGTTCGCCGTTATCTCGGGGATAGAGCGGATCTTTGCCTTGTCCATAATTATCGAGTCGCACTGAACATGGGCGCGGCAGGCGGTGTTGCCGACGGCTCTCGGGTAGAACACCTGCTCGGAGCTGTCCTTGGCGACCGAGCGGGAGACTATCTGCGCGCTCGAATCTCTGCCGTTTAGGTTCACGGTCATGTTGGAGCGGGCCTTCTGTCTGCCGTGAGTGAGCAGGCGCTCGGTTATGACTATTTTCGCCCGCGCATCAAGCGAGGCGTCCGTCTCGCGCAGGGTGGAATCGACGCCCGCGAGCTGAATCATCTCCATCTCGCAGTAGGAGCCCTCCTCCATGGTGACTTCGGTCACGGGGTTTAATATCTTTTCGCCCGTGCCCTCGCCCTCGCCGTAGTGCTTCTCGACATATTTGACTTTTGCGTTTTTGCCGATGAAGAAGCGGTGGATACCGTCGTGCTCGGTCTTTTCGCCGCCGCAGTTGTGTATCCCGCAGCCCGCGACTATCAGCACGTCCGCACCCTCGCCGACATAGAAATCGTTATACACCTTGTCGTTTATTCCGCTCTCGGTGATTATGACGGGGATGTGAACCTCCTCGCCCTTTGTGAACGGCTTTATATATATGTCTATGCCGGGCTTGCCGCTTTTGGGCTCTATCGTGATATTCTCGCTCGACTGCCTTGCGACGCCCTGCCCGTTTCTTCTGATGTTGAACGCGCCTGCGGCAGGCAGCCCGTCCATATCGGCTATCGTGTGCAGAAGCGACATATCGACTTTCTTTAACGGCTCGGACATATTATTCACCGTCCTTTCTGTTGAAATCGCAGCTCTCCTCGAGCTCGCCGAGCAGCTGCGGGAGAATCTCTTCCTTTGTGCCTCGAGTGCGTATCTTGCCCTTTTCGACGACTATCATCTCGTCGGCAAGCTGCATTATGCGCTCCTGGTGCGAAATGACTATAACAGTCTCGTATCTGTTTTTGCACATCGAGCGGAAGCTCTCGACGAGCATGGCGAAGCTCCAAAGGTCAATGCCCGCCTCCGGCTCGTCGAAAATCGCAAGGTCCACCTTTCGCGCCATGAGAGTGGCTATCTCGACGCGCTTTACCTCGCCGCCCGAGAGCGACGCGTCAACCTCGCGGTTTAGATATTCGCGCGAGCAGAGCCCGACGCTCGTTAGGTACGCGCAGCACGCATCCTCGGGCAGCTCGCTGCCGTGGGCGAGACTCAGAAGCCTGCGCACGGTGAGCCCCTTGAAGCGCGGCGGCTGCTGGAACGCGTAGCCGATGCCGAGCTTTGCGCGCTCGGTTATGCTCATGTGCGTTATGTCCGTTCCGTTATAGATTATCTGCCCCGCGGTCGGCTGCTCTATGCCCATGATGAGCTTTGCGAGCGTGGATTTTCCGCCGCCGTTGGGGCCTGTTATGACAACGAACTTTCCGTCGTCGAAGGTTATGCTGATATCGTCGATTATCTCGAGCTCGTCGTCGGCGCTGCCGACGGAGAAGGAGACGTTTTTCAGTTCAAGCATATTCTGCTTCCTTTCGCTTAAATATATATGCAGGTTGATTATACAGATTTTTCGTTGATATGACAAGATATTTTGCTCCGATATTTGCCTGAGATACGCGGATATTTCGGTAGCGGGCGGTTTTTTATGAGTTTTTTGTAAACAAAGTCGGATTTTATTTGAATTTTCACCGGAAAGCTGATAGAATAGAACGGTAATGTTACCGGACAAGGAGGTATCGGTTTGTCAGATAAAGAAAACAAGCAGCCGCTTTCCGAGAACGAGGCTGCCGAAGAAGAGAAAAGCTTTGAGTATGACAGAACGCTTTGCAGCCTGTGCCAGAAGAAGGCCCGCGAAGAGGGCAGCTATTACTGCGAGGACTGCCGTACCAAGATGATGAAAACGAAGATAAAGGGAGGTCCCGTTGTCGCCGCGCTGCTTTGCGTATTGGTTTCGCTGCTCGCTCTTATGCTTTTGGGCGCAAACGCCACTCAGATAAGCGCAATGCTCGAGGCCGATTCCCTTATGAATCAGGGTTATGTCAACGCCGCTCTCAACAAGGTGTCCCAGGCGAGCGAGGCAAACGCCGCGTTAAACAAAAGAGACTTTGTTTCGAATCTTTCAAAGACCCTCGGCAATCAGACGATATTCACCCTCGGTTACAGCGAGACGGTCATGACCGCTAGGCTCTATGCGAGGGGCTACAGCGAGATAGACGCGGGCGGATATCTTGTAAACAACCTCGGTGAGGACGCGGTGAAGTCGGACGCGAGGCTTTTGGGCGTGCGTAAGTATGTCAAGGCCTATAACAGCTATAACACCATGCAGGAGAAGGCGTATTCCATTCTCCAGAACTATATCAACTCCGACGCCAAGGACATCCCCTACGACGAGCTTATCGAGAAGCTTGAGGCTCTCAGAGGGCAGGAGGGTGTCGATGATAAGTACATCGACTACTACAAGTGCTTTGTCGCCATGCAGGCGGACAAGAGCATTGACGTTCAGCTCGGTTTCCTGCTCAAGATGGAAAAGGAATATCCCGAGGGACTTATGATTTACGGCCCGACCATAACGGACTATTATTACCGCTCGGGCGACTATGCCAAGGCCATAGAATATGCCGATAAGATGATAGCGAAGAACCGCAACTACTACTCGGCGTATGAGCAGAAGGTCACGGCTCTGCTTGCAAAGGGCGACGTTGACGGCGCAGCGAAAGTCTGCGACGCGCTTGACACGGCCGAGAACGCGGCGGGAGTCGCAAGCGGAGATTACACCTCCTACAGCCTGCGCGCCAACCTCTATTGGTACACCGGCAAGTATGACGAGGCGATAAAGGTCTGCGAGGAGGGTCTTGAGGCCTCCGGCGGCGATTCGGATATCTACCGCAACGAGGCTATAGCCTATATGCTCAAGGGCGACTACAAGAAGGCCAACGAGTGCGGAAAGGCCGCGTATCAGTTCTCCATGAACTACGGCGACCTTACGCTCGATATGCTCAACACCGCAGCTCTTGCGGCGGGACTTGCAAAGGACGATGAGACCTACAAGTCGATGCAGGATTATCTCAAGACCTATAACTATGAGGTAAGCTCGGTTGTCACGGACTGCCTTGCGGGCAAAAAGACCGTCGAGCAAGTCTTCATCACTGACGGAGGTGTCATCTCATGATTTCAACTGTTATCTATTTAATCGGCAAGGTGCTCACCTTCCCGGGTGCATATATAAAGGCTTTCTTCGAGCATCTTATAGCCAGAGCGTTCAGCATCCCCGTTGAGGATACGAAATATTTAAGAAACACCGACGGCTGCGGCCACGTCGAGCATGACGCGATAGACAGCAAGGCAAAGGCCTTCTTCTATTGCCTGCTGCCCGGTCTGTTTAACGCGATAATCGGCGCGCCCATGCTCTATATGGGCTTTGCGGGACTGTTCTTCTTCAAGGTCCCCGCCGATTCCTCTACGGCGCTCATGTTCATTGTCTGCTGCCTTATGTTCTACCTCGGCTTCTCCCTGTGCGCGAATCAGTATCCGCTCATGGAGGACGCCATCGGTCTGTGGCATGCGCTCTACGGCAAGGACGGAGCCAACTTATTCGTAAAGATAGTGCTCTTTATCCCGACCGCCGTTATTGTTGCGGGTGCGTTCCTTGAGAGATATGCGCTCAACGTTCTTCTCATGGCGGGCGCGGTTGCCGCCGCCGCACTGACGGTATAACAAAAATAAATAAGCTGCCTCCGCACAGATCACTCTCTGCGGAGGCACTTTGCAATCGGAGAAACTTTTATGGACTGTAATTTTAAACTTTGCGTTATATGTCCCGGCGATGGGGACGCGGCTGTGAATCTCGCTTATTCGCTCTTGACCCGCGAGGACGGAGTGCGCCTTGTGCTCTGCACGGATAACGCGGACGCCGGGAAATTCCCGAAGCCGGCTGAAACCGGCAGGCTGGATTTTGCGCACGGCTCTTTGGAGGCGTTGAACTCCGTTCTCGCTTCGCCCGATGCGCCGCTTGTCATGTTCGCCGAGCCGAATACTACCTTCGCGCCCGGATTTGTCGGCTTGCTCGACGGCGCCGCCGTCTTTAACGCGGCGGAATCGGAGATTGACGCGCCGCGCAAGCTCTACCGCGACAGCTTTTCGGAGCATGAGGCATTTTCGCCCGCAGTCGGCGTGAATTTTGTCATGCGCTCCGAGGTTATAAGCGAGCATAAAATGGAGCTTCTGTCTGCGGACACGGCGGGCTTTGCGGCCTTTGCCGCCGAGTATGCCGCATATGAAAGCTTCAAGCCCCTGCACGAGGTGCTGCTCTACGGCGCAAAGCCGATAGAATATACCGCACAGACCTTCGGCATTACGGCAGAAAGCGTCTCGCCCGCAGGCGGGCTCTCCGCGCTGACGCTCCTGCTCTCCGCCTACTGCGGACTTGACGGAGCCGAAAAGGAGAGCACTTTCGATATGTTCTGCGCGGCGGCAAAGCCGTTTTTTGAAAATAGCGCGTATGAGGCGTATGCACTCGCGGCTTTCAATGTCGATTCCGCGCTGCTCAGAGAGGGCTGCCGCGCCGGCGAGTTCGTCTCGGCGGGCACGAACGCCATGTATAAAGAGGTCACTCTGCCGATTCTCGCCGACGATGTCGTGCGCGATTTCTACGGCGGAAAGCTGAGCTTCGGCACTTTGCGCCGCTGCGTCGCCGCATGGCTCTATTTCAAGCTCTACCGCATGGGCGGGGCGGCGAAGAAGCTCGGCTGCAAAATCTGCTCAAAGCTCGCCGGGGGTGACCTGAATGTCTGATTTCCCATTCAGAGCCACAATACTCATCCCCGTCTACAATGTCGAAAAATATCTCGACGGCTGTATAAGCTCGCTCAAGGAGCAGACGGAGCCGTTTGAGAATATGGAGATACTCCTGATAAACGACGGCAGCAGGGACGGCAGCGCGGATATCTGCCGGAGATTGGCGGACGAAAATGAAAACGTTTGCTTCTACTCAAAGGAGAACGAGGGACTTTCAAAGACCCGCAACTTCGGCCTGCGCCGCGCTCGGGGCAAGTATATCTTTTTCCTCGACTCGGACGACACCCTCGCGCCCGATACGGTGAAGAGCGTGGTCGATTATTTCGACACGGTATATGACGAGGTCGATATGGTGACCTATAGAATAACGCAGTATTTCAAGAATGCGCCGCCCGTCTATCATTTCAGATACCGCACGCTGACTCATACCGGCGTATACGACCTCGACGACCCGAAAAACAGATTTATTACTCAGACGAATATAAATGTCTGCGTCAAGAATGACAAAAGCAACGGTATCTTTTTCGACGAGTCGCCGAATTTCAGGCATGAGGACGAAAAATACTGCTGCGATATCCTGCGCCGCAAGATGAAGATAGGCTATTGCAAAAACGGCGAATACCGCTACAACCGCGGCAACGAGAACAGCATAGTTTCAACCGTTTTTTCGCCCTATTATATATTCGAAACCTCCATGGCCTTTTATGAGACGCTGTTCGATTCGTTCGGCGGCAGAGTTCCGCCGTATTTTCAGGGCCTGGTTTTCAACGACCTTCGCTGGAAGCTCAAGGAGGATAAGCTCCTGCCCTATCACTATTCCCCCGAGGAGTTCGAGCGCGCCAATAAACGCATAGACGCGCTGCTTGCGAGAATCGACGAGGACACGATTATCCTGCATCCGTCCGTCAACGAGTATCATATTCACTACTGGCTCTCGCGCAAGCCCGACTGTCATCCGACGGTGCTCGCGCAGGACGGCAAACTGAGCGTTGCGGCGGACGGGAGAAAAATATTCTCCGCGTCGGCGTTTCCGCTGATGATGAGAAAAATATTTGTCGAAAATAAAAAGGCGAGGCTGCTCTCGTTTATAAAATCTCCGATTTTTTCGCATCTCGGGCGCGGCGAGTGGAAGATAGTCGCCTCGGTAGACGGCGAAAGGCGCGAGCTCGAGACGTTTGCTTCCGTTTTCGGCGCACAGGATTCGGCTGTCAATGTGGTTGATTTCCCGGCGTTTTTCTGCGAGTTTCCCGCGGACGGCAGGCACGAGATAAAATTCTTCGTCGTGATACGCGGCGTGGAATACCCTACAAAGCTTTTGGCTGAGCCGACCGCCGTGTTCAGCCGCAAGGTGCGTATGTATGTCCGAAACGGCGTGATGTTCACGCTCGAGGGCAGAGCGCTCATAAGCAGGAGCGTCACCGAGGACGAGAAGTACCGCGCCGAGTGTGAGCAGAGCAAGAATTTCAAGAGAAGCATAAGGAAGCTTCGCAACGCCGCCATAGAATACCGCAGGGCGCACAAGGTCGAGCTCTACTACGATCTGCATACGGTCGATTTCGACAACGGCTACTACCAATTCAAAAACGATATAAAGCACAGCGACGGAGTTGAACGCTACTATATCTACAGCCGTGAATATAAAAATATCGACGGGCTTTTCACAAAGGAGGAACAGGCGCACCTCGTGAAATTCGGCTCGGAGAGACACAAGCTGCTGTATCTTTCGGCGCGAGTGATATTCACGGCGTTCTACGGCGTGACCCCCGTCTCTCCGTTCGGCTCGGCGGCGGGAGAGGTGCCCTATGCCGACCTGCTCGATTTCAAGACCGTCTATCTCCAGCACGGAGTGCTTCACGCCTCCCTGCGCTCGCAGAATTCGGTCGAGCGCTGCCGCGCGGATAAAATCGTTATTTCCGCGCCGTTTGAAAAGCAGAACTACATGACCAACTACCACTATCCGGAGGACAATCTCATCCCCACGGGCATGGCGCGTTACGACCATATCGACAGAAATAAAAAGGCGAAAAACAGGATTCTTTTTGCCCCGTCGTGGCGCAAATATCTGACCCAGGAGATAAATTCCTCGAAGTGGGAGCTGATAGACTCAAAGCTCAAAAACTCCGATTATTTCAGGAATTTTTCGCGCTTTCTCGAGAGCGAAGAGCTGCATGAGCTGCTCGAAAAGACGGACACCTATCTCGATGTCAAGCTCCACCCGATAATCGCGGATGCCGAGGGACTTTTTGATATCAAGAGCCCGCGCGTTGTTATGGCGGGCGCGCACGTTGATATCGAGGACTACGAGATGTTCATAACGGACTTCTCGTCCTTCGTGTTCGACTTTGCCTGTCTCTGCCGCCCCGTGCTCTATTTCGTGCCGGACTACGGGCAGTTCAAGGCGGGAATGAACCACTACCGCAAGCTGGATTTACCGTTTGAAAAGGCATTCGGTTCGCTCGTCCTCGACCCGGACGGCGCGGTGGAGGAAATAAAAAAAGCCGCGGAAAACGGCTTTGATCCGGAACCGATATACGCCGAGCGCATGAGGAGCTTTTTCTATCCGCTCGAAAACTGCGCCGAGGCACTCTACAACGAAGTGAGCTCGTGGGAGCTCAAGTAAACAGCACGACCCTCCGCAGAATAAATAATGCGGAGGGTCGTTTTGTATTTTTGAGCCCTGAAGCCTCTGTTAAATCGGAACTTGCGGAGAAAAACTGCCGTCAGGCAAATAATTATAATATTGCAAATTGACATAAGCGTGCAGGGAGCGGATATTATCCGCCCGCGGTTTATGCGGCAATTTGTGGCTGTTCACTCTGTAGGGGTCGGCGACTCGACGACCCTTTGACGCGACAGCGTCACCGAAAATCTATCCTTTCGCCTTATGCGTTTTCAATGCCGTTCTGTCCGCATAGTCGTGATATATTTACATCCCGAAAAAATCATGCTATAATTCAACCGTAAAACTACGGGGAGAGATGAAAATGGTGAGATTGGCATCGGTCGGCGATGCTGGGGAGCTTGAGCGCCTCAATGCAGAGTTCAACGGCAAGGGCAAGACTACGGAAGAAAGCATTCGCGCCTCGCTTCTTACAAACAGGCGCGAGGTTGTCATCGTTGCGGACGGCGACGGCGGACGGCTCGCCGGCTTTGTCTGCGTTCAGCTGAAAAAATCGTTCTGCTACGACGAATATATGCCCGAGATAACTGAGGTCTATGTCCGTCCCGAGTATCGCGGGCGGGGCGTCGCGCGGGAAATGTTGACCTTCGCGCAGGAATACTGCAAAAAAATATACCCGCTCCACAGCTTCGAGCTGTTGACGGGCAGCGATAACACTGCCGCGCAAAAGCTCTACTCCGCCATCGGCTTCGAGTGCGACGGCGAAATGCATATGTCAAAGCAGGTAAAATAATTTGAGAGAATCGCAGGAACAGAGCTATGAGAATAATAAATACTTTTGATAAAATACCCGGCTGCTTTAAGAACAGCGCCTTTGATTTGGATGCATGGAGAGTATACGCCCGCGCGATTTCGCCGGAGCTTGGCGAAAAATGCGAACGGGATTCGAGGGAATATGATTTCAATAATGACGTGCTGCCCGTAGTCAATAACGTGCTGCTCAACAGGGATGCGGCGCTTGCGGCAAACGACTCCTTTGTCGCCGTGACCGACAAGCTTGCGGAAAATATCGGACGGCTTTTTGAAAACGGCGTCGAGACGGATATTATTCTCTATTTGGGACTGTGTAACGGCGCGGGTTGGGCGACATCGCTTGACGGCAGAGACGCGGTTTTGCTCGGAATAGAAAAAATTATCGAGTTGAATTGGCAGGATGAATCCGCCATGCAGGCTCTGATTTTTCATGAAATAGGCCACATATGGCATAAAACCTACGGGAATCTCTATCCCGAGGCTCGGTCAGAGGGCGAAAATTCACTGGCTCAGCTCTATCAAGAGGGACTTGCCATGGTCTGCGAACATATTCTATGCCAAGATGACAGATACTATCATCAAAATCAAAACGGCTGGCTCGATTGGTGCAAGGAAAACGAAGCCGAAATAAAGCGTGAATATCTCCGACGCGTCGACAAAAATATCAGCACGCAGGATTTCTTTGGGGATTGGTGCAGCTACAAAAATCACAGCGATGTTGGCTATTATCTGGGCTGCGAGTTCGTCAAACATTTGCAGCGGCAATACTCGCTTGTCGATATAGCAAGCCTCAATGTCAATCAGTTATATAATCATTTTAAGGAGTTTGCGTCGGCCGAATAAACGGACGGCAAGCAGCAAAAAAGCTTTTACATAGAAAGAGCGTACTGTTCGCGGCGTTTTTGATTATTTGAGATATCAGAATTATCATGATTATACCGGCAGTGTTATCGGTTTGTTATCGAGACTGATAACACTCGACCTACAGCTATGATAACAGCAAGCTATGCCGCTTCGAAATATTGTGTTTTTACTTAGAAAAGCGAGAACTTATATGTTACTAAGAAACATATAAGGCAAGTTGTTCTATGATTTCTTCATGCTTATGCTAAGAAAATTTCTCTCATTTAATATATTTTTTTTCGCCTTGACGGTATGTCAAAAAGGAATTTTTATCGAATATGTAAAAGGCTTCCGCCCCTAACAGGGCAGAAGCCTTAAAAATTATGCGATTTTTAGGTTTAGTTGTAAGCCAAGTGTTACTATTTCATCTGTTGCAAAAACGGTTACTCGAAAAGTGCCGAGTCCCGAAACCCGCATAAATACTGGTTTTTTCGGCACATTTAAACCAAGGGGAATTATTCCCATTCGACAAATCCTAATCAATTTTGCTTAGAGATTATTCTCTGTCGTATTCGTGGCGCTTTTGATTATTTGATGTATCCATATTATCCTGCCTATATGGGCTAATGTTATCAGTTTGTTATCGGGGTTGATAACACTTACCCTGTAGCTATGGATAATAGCAATCTATACCACTTCAAATTATAAGCGTTTTTGCTTAGAAAAGCAAGAGATTTTGTATTATTATCAAACATATAGGCGTAGGTGGTTCATTCAGGAATTAATACATCTCCATCGGAGATTGTTGCCTTAAATACCGAAATTGCACCTGCAATGGTATTACCTCTGGTCTTATCAATTTCGCCTTCATAGGAAATCTGTACTGTATCACCAACCTTGACAATTCCATAATCTACATAACGGGAGATGCGAAGGTCATTTAGCAGAACCTTGTAGGTGATACCGTCTGTCGGATTCTTGCACAGG